>Ga0105093_10000787_pt1 | contig 11937 bp, 12 predicted proteins | sample PPLLak3March2015_2_FD_79111 | JGI IMG/M metagenome (GOLD analysis project Ga0105093, IMG submission 79111) | Freshwater sediment microbial communities from Prairie Pothole Lake near Jamestown, North Dakota, USA - PPLs Lake P8 Core (3) Depth... | ecosystem: Environmental > Aquatic > Freshwater >... | reverse complement strand
GGAGGGTTTCCTGCGCTCCGAACGTTCGCTGATCCAGACGATGGGCCGCGCGGCGCGCCATATCCATGGCACAGCGATCCTTTATGCTGATACGATGACGCAATCGATGCAGCGTGCCATTGCCGAAACGGGAAGGCGACGTGACAAGCAGGTCAGCTTCAATGCGGAACACGGCATTACGCCGCGTGGTGTTTCCAAGAAGATCAAGGATATCATCGATGGCATTTACGATCTTGAATCAGCCCAGAGTGATCTGAGGGTAGCGCAGCAACAAGCGGCCTATGAGGCCATGGATGAGAAGGCGGTGGCCAAGGAGATAAAGCGCCTTGAGAAGTTAATGGTCGAGTGCGCCAGAAACCTTGAATTCGAAAAGGCGGCAGCGGCTCGTGATGACTTGTTCCGCCTGCGGGAACAGGTGTTTGGCGCAGCGCCGCATGACCGGGATGGAGACGAGAGAGCATGAATTATCGCGTCCTGATGGTGTGCATGGGCAATATCTGCCGTTCGCCAACGGCAGAAGGTGTACTGCGTAAATATATTAAAAACAATAATCTGGGGGATGTGGTTGAAGTAGATTCTGCTGGAACGCACGGCTATCATGTGGGCGAGTCGCCGGACCCCAGAACACAAAGGGCAGCTTTGGCAAGGGGCTACAACCTTTCCGAGTTAAGGGCCCGCAAGGTTGCCATGCAGGATATTGATTACTTTGACCTGATCCTGGCCATGGACAAGAGCAATCTTGACAACCTGCGCCGCCTGGCGCCGCCGGAAGCTCACGAGCGAATCAAACTGTTCATGGACTTCTCAAGCCACTTTGACGACGATGAGGTTCCTGACCCGTATTACGGACTTGGCCATGGTTTCGATCTCGTCCTCGACATGATCGAGGACGCGGCGCAGGGGCTGGTCGATGAACTCAAGCCGAAACTCAACCGCAGCTGAACCGGAAGTGAAATAAAAAAGGGCATCCGCGGATGCCCTTTTTTCATACTGGCCGTACTCTATTTTTGCGTTTCGACCATGACCAGTGAAACCTCCTCGGTCGCTTCGACAGTCTTGAGTTTGCGCGGACGCCCCAACTTGACCGGTGGTTCCGGCTGGGCAACGACCGCTGCAGCCGTCGTCTGAACCAGGACCAGACCGCTCTCGGAAAGCGTTTTGCTCAGATCGACCGGCGCTGCCACGCGATCTTCGGCAGGTGCCGCCGGCATTTCCGCGATTTCCGGCACGTCAACCGCAGCATCCGGAATGGGCGTCTCGGACAAAACCGGTTCAATTGCCGAAGGTTCGACGGCTGTCGGCATGCTGACCGGCTCGGCAATTTGCGCAATGATTTCCACAACGGCCGGCGTTGCTTCGGCAGCCAGCATAACCGGTTCGGACACCGGCTGGGACGCCGGCTCGACGGCGACGACCGGCGTCTCGGCAAGGGCGACTGTCGGGGCAACGTCCGCCAGCAGCACAGCCGTTTCGATTGCTTCAGCGGGCGCTGTGGCGCTGTTCTCGGCTTCGTTGCGGCGTTCGCCACGACCGCGGCCACCACGCCGACCACGCCGCCGAGCGCCCTGTTCATCGCTGCCGCCCGCTTCGGAAATTTCGCCGGCAGGAGCTGTGACTGCGCTGACTGCCATCAATTCGGCCGCCGGCAAGTCAGCCGTCAGTTCGCTGACAAGTGCTTCCGGTTTCTGGCGTTCGCGGCGTTCCTTGCGCTCGCCCCGCGGCCGCCGCTCCTGGCGTTCGCCGGTTGCGGCGGTCGATTCGTCACGCGGGGTCTTTTCAGCATTGCGCTCGTTGCGATTGCCGCGTTCCTGACGATCGCCACGCTCGTTGCTGCGCTCTTCCTCGCGGCGCAGGCCGTTGCGACCGCTGCGCCGTCCGTCATTGCGCTCGCGGCGACCATCTCCCCGGCCCTCGCGCGGAGTTTTGGCCGGCGCCGGCGGCGGCGCCACTTCGGCGGGTTTGGTCGGGCTGCGGAACCACGAAAGAATCTTGGCGAAAATGCCTGAATCCTGTTGACTCGGGGCCGCTACAGCTTCGGCAGTCTTTTCCGGCAGGTTGGGCGCTGGCTGTTCCGGAGAGATGCCCTTGATGACGGCTTCCTGGCGTGGCTTGGCGCCTTCGTCCTTGCCGTTGCCCTGTTTTGCACCTTCTTCGACCGGCAAATCGACCATCCGGTAGGACGGCTCGCGGACTTCCTCGTTGTTGAGGTCGTCGTGACGCAGGCGGGTGATCGTATGCGCCGGCGTTTCGAGATGGACGTTGGGGATCAGCAGGATGGTGACCTTGTGGCGCAACTCGATGGCCTGGATGTCCGGGCGTTTTTCGTTGAGCAGGAAGGTCGCGACATCCACCGGCACCTGGACATGCACGGCGCCCGTATTTTCCTTCATCGCTTCTTCTTCGAGAATGCGCAGGATGTGCAGCGCCGCGGATTCTGTGGAGCGGATGTGACCGGTGCCAGTGCAGCGCGGGCAGGGGATGTAGCTGGTTTCGGCAAGGGCCGGGCGCAGACGCTGACGGGAAAGTTCCATCAGGCCGAAACGGCTGATCTTGCCCATCTGAACCCGGGCGCGGTCGAAACGCAAGCCGTCGCGCAGGCGGTTTTCGACCTCGCGCTGGTTCTTCTGGTTTTCCATATCGATGAAGTCGATGACAATCAGGCCGCCCAGGTCGCGCAGACGGAGTTGGCGGGCCAGTTCTTCGGCCGCTTCCATGTTGGTCTTGAAAGCGGTTTCCTCGATATCCGAGCCCTTGGTGGCGCGGCCGGAGTTCACATCGACGGCCACCAGCGCTTCGGTATGGTCGATGACGATGGCGCCCCCGGAAGGCAGGTTGACCTGCCGGCCGAAGGCGGTTTCGATCTGATGTTCGATCTGGAAACGCGAAAACAGCGGCACATCGTCGTGATAGCGCTTGACGCGGTTGACGTTGCCCGGCATGACGGTGCCCATGAAGGCCTTGGCCTGCTCGAACACCTCGTCGGTATCGATCAGGATTTCACCGATTTCCGGCTGGAAGTAATCGCGAATGGCACGAATGACCAAGCTGCCTTCCAGATAGATCAGGAAAGCGCCGCTCTGCTGCTGGGCGGCGCCCTCGATGGCGCTCCACAGTTGCAGCAGGTAGTTCAAGTCCCATTGCAGTTCCTCGGCCTGGCGGCCGATTGCGGCAGTGCGGGCGATCAGGCTCATCCCCTGGGGAACATCGAGCTGATCCAGCGTGTCGCGAAGTTCGGTACGCTCGTCACCATCGACGCGCCGCGAAACGCCACCGCCGCGCGGATTGTTCGGCATCAGCACCAGATAGCGCCCGGCCAGGGAAATATAGGTGGTCAGGGCAGCGCCCTTGTTGCCACGCTCGTCCTTGTCGACCTGAACGATGAGTTCCTGGCCTTCCTTCAATACCTCGTTGATCTTGGCGCGACCAACTTCGACACCCGGCTTGAAGTAGGAACGGGAAATTTCCTTGAATGGCAGGAAGCCGTGGCGGTCCGCGCCGTAGTCGACGAAGCAGGCTTCGAGACTGGGTTCGATGCGGGTGATGACGGCCTTGTAGATGTTGCTCTTGCGTTGTTCCTTGGTGGCCGATTCGATGTCCAGGTCAATAAGTTTCTGACCATCGACAATGGCGACACGGAGTTCTTCGGCCTGTGTCGCATTGAAAAGCATGCGTTTCATTGTTTTGGGGCTCCTGCGCGCTTGGGCACACAGCAAGGAAACGCCCGTTCAGGCAGCGACAGGTTCTTTATCGGGTTGCGTCATTAAGGATGAGGGCAAAGGCGATGATGAATGTGCTGATCAACAAACGGTTACGTATTTTTTATTAAAATTCGCAACCTGAAAATTCCTGCAACGGGCAAACCGTGCGTGCTTACGGCGGGCTAATCCATTAACATCACTACTTTTGGTGAGTGAACTTAACCAGTCGTTTTACGGTGGTCTGGCTTGTGCAAGTCGCGCAAGTGAAATTTCGAAGACTGCCGCGTGGCAGTCGCACCAGCGGTGCGAGGCAAACGGTCTGACGGTTCGAGATCTCTTGCAAACCGGGATGTAAAACGTGGGCAGTATATTGCAAAATGATCAGCGCTGGTAGCAATTCGGTCACCCATACGGTGATCGGCGACGAGGACCATGGCCAGCGTCTCGACAATTTCCTGATCCGCTGTTGCAAGGGCGTTCCCAAAAGCCACATCTACCGGATTCTGCGCAGTGGTGAAGTGCGTATTAACAGCCGGCGGGTCGATGCAACCTACCGTCTGTGCGCCGGCGACAAGTTGCGCATTCCGCCGATCCGGGTGGCCGAGCGGCCAAAGAACGAAGTCGACGAGGCCGCCAAGCAGCGGGTCGATCTGCCGATCCTCTACGAGGACGAGGCCATGCTGGTCATCGACAAGCCGGAGGGCATCGCGGTGCACGGCGGTAGCGGCGTCAGTTTCGGGGTCATCGAGGCGCTTCGCCGGCAGCGACCCGAGGCCCGGTTTCTCGAACTGGCGCACCGCCTGGACCGCGAAACCTCCGGCATCCTGCTGGTCGGCAAGAAGCGTTTGGCGCTTACGGCGCTGCATGACATGTTCCGCGAGCACGGGGCGGGTGCCGACAAGCGCTATCTGGTGCTGGTCAAGGGACGCTGGATGAACACGACGCAGCACGTCAAACTGCCCTTGCACAAATATCTGACGGAAGGCGGCGAGCGACGGGTATCGGTCAATCCGGAGGGCAAGACCGCGCATACGGTTTTCCGGCTGGTGGCGCGCTGGCCGGAGATGAGCCTGCTCGAGGCGCAATTGAAAACCGGGCGAACCCATCAGATCAGGGTGCATCTGGCGCATCTCGGCTTTCCGATTCTCGGTGATGAAAAATACGGCGAGTTCTCGCTGAATCGGGAACTCAATCGCACAGGACTCAAACGCATGGCGCTGCATGCCTGGCGTATGGCGTTGCGTCATCCGCTGACCGGGGCGCCGCTGGAATGCATTGCGCCGCTACCGGAAAGCATCGCCGGCTACATTGCTGCGGTCGACACGCAAAAAACACGGGAATTCACCACTGACCATCTGGAACAAATTCTCGGGAAAAGGCTCTGAAGCGCATGAAATATGAACTTGTGGTTTTCGACTGGGACGGCACCTTGCTCGATTCGGCAGGTGCGATCGTCGTCGCCATCCAGGCGGCCTGCCGCGACATTGGCCATCCGCCGCCGAGCGACGAACAGGCGCGCCATGTCATCGGGCTCGGCCTGGTCGATGCACTGCGCCAGGCGGCGCCGGATCTGCCTGCGGAAAGCTACCCGGCGATGGTCGACCGCTACCGTCATCACTATCTCTCCGGCGATCATCAGCTGGACTTGTTCAAGGGCGTCCCGGAACTGCTGGACGAATTACAGGCGGCCGGCCATATCCTGGCGATCGCCACCGGCAAGAGCCGGATTGGTCTGGAGCGGGCGCTCGATCATTCCGGCCTGCGCCCGCTGTTTCAGGCATCGCGCTGCGCTGACGAATGTCATTCCAAGCCGCACCCGCAGATGCTCGACGAACTGATGGCGGAATTCGGCGTAACCGGTGATACGACGCTGATGATCGGCGATACCTCGCATGACCTCCTGATGGCCAGGAACGCAGGCGTCGACAGCCTTGCCGTCACCTATGGGGCGCACCCCCACGATCATCTGCTCGATCACCGGCCGCTGGCTTGCCTCCATAGCGTTGCGGAACTTGGCGCTTGGCTGAAGACAAACGCCTGATCTGCGCCAGCGCGACGCTTGCAGAGGCGGGCAAGGGGTTCCGTTTCAGGGTCATCCATCGTCAGCGCGAGTCGGATGCCTTCGTCGTCCGCTTTCACGGGCGGGTTTTCGGCTATCTCAATGAATGTGGCCATGTTCCGGCGCAACTCGACTGGTTGCCTGGGGAGTTCTTCGATGATTCCAAGCTATACTTGGTTTGCTCGGTTCATGGTGCGCTTTATGCGCCGGATTCGGGCCGGTGCCTTGGCGGGCGCTGCCAGGGCAAAGGCTTGACAGCGCTGGCGGTTGACGAGGTTGATGGTCAGGTTTTTTTTCTACAAGAAATCGTTCATGGATAATCCCCAATCCCCCAACAATTCCCCGGACTGGGAGCGGAAGACGCTCGAGAAACTGGTCTATTCGGCGCTGAATGAACAGAAGTCCCGGCGCCGGTGGGGTATTTTCTTCAAGATTCTCGGGTTCGCCTATCTGACTGTGGTGCTTGTCACGCTGGTCGACTGGGGAACCGAGGCAGCGCATCAGGAACGCCATACCGCGCTGATCGAACTGACTGGCGTTATCGAGCCCAAGGGCACGGCGAATGCCGAGAAAATGATCGAATCGCTGCAAAGCGCGTTCAAGGAAAAGAACGTTGCGGGAGTCATCGTGCGCATCAACAGCCCAGGGGGCAGTCCGGTTCAGGCCGGCCTCATCAATGACGAGATAAGGCGTCTCCGTGCCAAGCATCCGGAAACGCCGCTCTATGCCGTGGTCGAGGATATTTGCGCGTCAGGGAGCTACTACGTTGCCGTTGCAGCGGACAAGATCTATGTGGATAAGGCAAGTATCGTCGGTTCCATCGGCGTCTTGATGGACGGCTTCGGGTTTACCGGGACGATGGAAAAGCTGGGTGTCGACCGGCGCCTGCTGACGGCCGGCAACAACAAGGGATTCCTCGATCCCTTCTCGCCGCCAAATCCGAATCAGATGGCGCACACGCAGGTCATGCTGGACGATATCCACCAGCAATTCATCGATGTCGTCAAGGCCGGTCGCGGCACGCGCCTCAAAGAAGCGCCCGAGATCTTTTCGGGACTGATGTGGACCGGCGACAAGAGCATCAAGCTCGGTTTGGCCGATGCTTTCGGCAGTGTCGATTCGGTGGCGCGCGACGTGATCAAGGCTGAAAAGGTGCTCGACTATTCAGTCAAGGACAATATTGCCGAGCGCTTTGCCAAGCGGCTCGGGGCAGGTGCGGTCGACAGCCTGTGGAAGGGGTTTTCCGAGAGCGCTTCTTCGCTCAGCCTGCGCTGAGATAACTCAGGCCAACAGCAGAAAAACCGTCGGACGCCGCTCGATTTCGGGCGGCGTTTGTTTTTTCCACTGACCAACCGTGAGCGTCCTGACCGACTCGCCAGGCAGGCTGAGATCGGTGGCTATCGCAATCCGCGTTCCCGACTGACAGGTCTGGAGAATGCTTTCGAGCAGTTGGCGGTTGCGATACGGGGTCTCGATAAAAATCTGGGTTTGCCCGCGCTTGCGCGATTCGACCTCAATCTCGCGCAGGGCTTTTGTGCGTTCCGCGTCCTTGGCCGGCAGGTAGCCCTGAAAGGCGAAGCGCTGGCCGTTGAGGCCGGACGCCATCAAGGCCAGTAACAGGGAGGAGGGACCGATCAGTGGCGCCACGCGAATCCCTTCGCTTTGCGCCAAGGCCACGAGATTTGCTCCGGGGTCGGCAACAGCAGGGCAGCCCGCTTCGGAAAGCAGCCCGAGATCGTGACCGGCGCGTAGCGGAGCAAGCAGCCGATCCAGTGCATCCGGTCGTGTGTGTTCGTTAAGTTCTTCGATTTGCAAGGCTTGCAGCGGCTGTTCGATACCCGCTGCCTTGAGGAAGGCGCGGGCCGATTTTGCGTTCTCGACGACGAAGTGGGACAGGCTGTGTATCTGCGCCAGAACCGGTGCAGGCAGAGATGCTTCCGGGGAGATGTGGCCGAGCGGGACGGGAATCAGGTAGAGCGTGCCGGCGGTCACAGGACGTTCATTCCGTGCTTTCTCAGAAGATCGCATAGCGCGATCAAGGGGAGGCCGATCAGTGCATTGGGATCGTCTCCTTGAATCCGGCTGAGCAAGGATATTCCCAGGCCTTCCGACTTTGCCGACCCGGCGCAGTTGTAGGCCGGTTCGCGGCGCAGATAAGTCTCGATTTCCAGATCGGTCAGTTCGCGGAAACCGACCAGCGTCGGTACGCCGCAAACCTCCGCCTGACCGGTTCGCGAATTGAGCACGCAGAGTCCGGTAAAGAAATTGACGGTTTGTCCGGAAAGCTGCCTGAGTTGTTCGACGGCGCGGAGATGTGTCCCCGGCTTGCCAAAGACCCTTCCGCCCGCTTCGGCCACCTGGTCGCTGCCGATGATAAGGGCATTCGGGAATTCATCCGCAACCGCGCGTGCCTTGGCCTCCGACAGGCGCAGGGCCGTCGCGGTCGGCGATTCATCGGGAAGTGGGGACTCGTCGGTTTCAGGGTTGGCGACTTCGAACGGCAAGCCGAGGCGGTTGAGGAGTTCGCGCCGGTAGGGCGAAGTCGAGGCGAGTACGAGTTTTTGCGACATAAATTTGTAATGGCAACAAGTGCTTGGAAAAGCTTCTTGAGGCAGCACTTGGTTTGACTTGGGAGCCTAAAGCTAATATTATCTCGCGTTTAAGTCGAAGCCGCTCAAGATTGAAAAGGATTTCGGATAGTTTCGCGTTTGCCCGGGAAAGTCGTGTGCTGGAAGGCACGCTGGCGGTTTCCAGCCTTGAACGCCTGCAGGATCTGCTGGCGGACGCCTCCGGAGAGGAAGTGACGTTCCGGATCGAGGGCCTCAAGGGTGCGCGCGGACAATCCATGCTGCATCTGAAAGCAAGCGGGGTACTCCCGCTGGCCTGTCAGCGCTGCCTGGAAGCGATCCATTTCGAACTCGACATCGACAGCCTGCTGGAATTGATCCCGGCGGATGCTGAATTGTCGCAGGAAGAGCTGGACGATGACACCCGTGATTTCCTGCCGGTGGCAGGCGAACTGGACGTGGCCGAATTGGTGGAGGACGAAGTTCTCCTGGCCCTGCCGGCCGCGCCCCGACATGAAAGATGTAGTTTGCCTGGCGCGCCGGATGCAGGCGAGCGGATCAATCCGTTTGCTGTCCTGGATGGGCTCAAAGGCAAACCGAACTGATTTTTTTGGAGTATCAACATGGCTGTTCAACAGAACAAAAAATCCCCTTCCAAGCGTGGTATGCATCGCGCTCACGATTTCCTGGTTGCCCCGCCGCTGGCTGTCGAGCCGACGACCGGTGAGACGCACCTGCGCCACCACATTTCGCCGACCGGTTTCTACCGCGGCAAGAAAGTCCTGAAGGCCAAGGGCGAGTAATCGATAAATGAGGGGCAGGCGGTTCGTTCCGGGCCGCCTGCCTTTTATTTTGTCATGACAGCCCGCATTGCCATCGATTGCATGGGGGGAGACCACGGACCGTCGGTTACGGTGCCGGCGGCACTCCGTTTCCTGGACGATCACCCGGCCGCCAGCCTGATTCTCGTTGGACGTGAAGAGGTGCTGCAGCCACTATTGGGCAATCGCTCCGGCAATTCGCGCCTGCGTGTGGTCAACGCCAGCGAAGTCGTCGAAATGGATGAGTCGCCGGCGCTCGCCTTGCGCGGCAAGAAGGACTCGTCGATGCGCGTGGCGATCAACCTGGTCAAGAATGGCGAGGCGGATGCCTGCGTTTCGGCCGGAAATACCGGTGCGTTGATGGCGATTTCACGGTTTGTCCTGAAGATGCTGCCCGGTATCGAACGCCCGGCAATCTGCGCACCCCTGCCCACCACGAAGGGGCACACCCACATGCTCGATCTCGGGGCCAATGTCGATTGCGCTCCGGAACACCTGCTGCAGTTTGGCATCATGGGCGCCATGCTGGTGTCTGCCATGGAGCACACGGATCGTCCGACAGTCGGCATCCTGAATATCGGCGAGGAAGAGATCAAGGGCAACGAAACGGTCAAGGCCGCCGCCGATCTGTTGCGTGCCTCCGATCTAAATTTCATCGGCAATGTCGAGGGCGACGGCATCTACAAGGGTGATGCCGATGTCGTTGTGTGCGACGGATTTGTCGGCAATGTTGCGCTGAAGACCTCCGAAGGCCTGGCCCAGATGCTCGGATCGTCGCTGCGCAGCGAATTCAAGCGCAACTGGCTGACCAAGATTGCGGCCTTGATCGCCATCTCGGTGTTGAACAACTTCAAGGAGCGCTTCGACCACCGTCGTTACAACGGGGCCATTCTGCTCGGGCTGAAAGGGATTTCGGTCAAGAGCCACGGCTCGGCGGATGCCTTTTCATTTGGCTTCGCCATCGGCCGCGCCTATGATGCGGCGGAGAATCGCGTAGTCGAGCGGATCGCCAACCGCATGGCGCGGCCGACGGTTCCCGATACCGCCACTGCCGGGGAGACAGCCTGAATGTATACGCGCCTAATCGGAACCGGCAGTTATTTGCCTGGCGATCCGGTCACCAATAACGATCTGGTTGCCCGTGGCGTCGACACTAACGACGAATGGATCGTCACCCGCACCGGCATTAGCAGTCGTTACCTTGCCGAACCGGGCGCGACGGCCAGCGAACTGGGCCTGACAGCAGCCCGGCGGGCGCTGGAAATGGCTGGGGTCGATGGTAGTGAAATCGACTTGATCATCGTCGCCACGTCGACGCCGGATTTCATCTTCCCGAGCACGGCCTGCCTGATTCAGGGGCAATTAGGCAACAAGGGGGCGACCGCCTTCGACGTTCAGGCCGTGTGCAGCGGCTTTGTCTACGCTCTCGGGATTGCCGACAAGTTCATCGGCTCCGGCAGCCACAAAAAGGCTTTGGTCATCGGTACCGAAGTCTTTTCGCGAATTCTTGACTGGAACGATCGCGGCACTTGCGTGCTGTTCGGTGACGGCGCCGGCGCCGTTGTTCTCGAGGCGTCCGACACGCCCGGCATTCTGGCGACGGCGCTGCATGCCGACGGCAGCCAGAGCGGGATCCTCAATGTGCCGGGGCAGATATGCAACGGGCAGGTCACCGGAGATCCGTTCCTGCGCATGGATGGCCAGGCGGTGTTCAAGTTTGCCGTGCGTGTTCTGGCGGATGTTGCCGAAGAAGTGTGCGCGACAGCCGGTATCCGGAGCAGTGAGGTGGACTGGCTGATTCCGCATCAGGCGAATATCCGCATCATCGATGCGACGGGGCGAAAACTCGGTATCGACCGCAACAAAGTGATCGTCACCGTGGATCGGCACGGCAATACGTCGGCGGCGTCGGTGCCGCTGGCGCTCGATGAGGCGGTCCGCGACGGTCGCATCCAGCGCGGTCAGAAGGTTCTGCTGGAAGGTGTCGGCGGCGGCTTCACCTGGGGCGCAGCCCTACTGGTATTCTGATTCAGGAGTCTGAGAACCATGTCTTTTGCTTTCGTATTTCCCGGCCAGGGCTCGCAGAGCGTCGGCATGATGGCCGCCTACGGTGATGCTGCGGTGGTCCGGGCAACCTTCGACGAAGCCTCGGCAACGCTGGGTGACGACCTGTGGGCGATGGTTGCCGACGGTCCCGCTGAAGTGCTGACCCAGACGGTCAATACGCAACCTGTCATGCTGACCGCCGGCATTGCCGCCTGGCGCCTGTGGCTGGCAAAGGGCGGGCGGCAGCCGGCGGTCGTTGCCGGCCATAGCTTGGGCGAATATTCCGCGCTGGTCGCTGCCGGCGTCATCGAATTCAAGGATGCGGTGCCGCTGGTTCGCCTGCGCGCCGCAGCCATGCAGCAGGCCGTGCCGGTAGGTACCGGCGCCATGGCCGCCGTGCTCGGCCTGGATAATGCCGGCATCGCGGCAGCCTGTTTCGAAGCGGCGCAGGGTGAAGTGGTCGAGCCGGTGAACTTCAACGCCAATGGCCAGACGGTCATTGCCGGGCACAGGGCCGCGGTCGAACGGGCAATGGAGGCCTGCAAGGCGCGAGGCGCAAAAATGGCCAAGGCGCTGCCGGTTTCGGCGCCGTTTCATTCCTCGCTGATCCGACCCGCCGCCGACAAACTGGCAGTGCGTCTGGCTGAACTGTCGCTGAATGCACCGCAGATTCCAGTCATCAACAACGTCGACGTCGCGATCGAAAGCGATCCGGCCCGCATCAAGGATGCGTTGATTCGTCAGGC
>Ga0105093_10000785_pt1 | contig 11948 bp, 12 predicted proteins | sample PPLLak3March2015_2_FD_79111 | JGI IMG/M metagenome (GOLD analysis project Ga0105093, IMG submission 79111) | Freshwater sediment microbial communities from Prairie Pothole Lake near Jamestown, North Dakota, USA - PPLs Lake P8 Core (3) Depth... | ecosystem: Environmental > Aquatic > Freshwater >... | reverse complement strand
TGGTCCAAGCCGGGGGCCATCAGAAACCGATAGCCGATCATCGGCGTGAATGGGCTCATGCCGACCAGTTTGGGATAATACGGCCGGTTCAGCCGGCCGGCAACATCCGCCCAGGCATGATCGAACACGAATTCACCCGCGCTGTGCGTCTTGACATACAGCGGCGCTGCGGCCACCAGCTCGCACCCGGACCACACGGTAAGATGGCGGGGAATCCAGCCGGTCGCGGCGCAGGTGCTTCCGGAGGCTTCCATCAGCTGCAGCCAGTCCCACTCCAGAAAAGGGCTTTCCAGCGGCAGGGCCAAGGCGTTCCAGCTCTCTCGATCGACGTCAGAGAGCTTTTCCAGCCATTTGAATGTTATATCCGCGTGCTGCATGGCGTTATGCTTCTTCAACGGCGCAGTTGATTTGATGTCTTAATGCTCTAAGATATAGCTCCGTTGAACGATTCCAAGGAGCCGGCCGGCGCCTCTATCCTGTATGCGCGAATTAGAATGACAAAGGGGCCACGGCACCCATGCCGCACCCCCTCGTGACAGGATCGCAACGCAACGATTGAAGCCGGTCAGCTCATTGGCTGCAGGCACTCCCGCACTTGATCGAGGTTGTCGGACGAGGCCACCAGGAGGGGATCGTCGATTTTCTGGCCGTCCAGGTATTCGTTGAGATAGAACTCGCCGCCGTCGACTTTGGAGAACTTGGCGCCGGCGGCCTCCAGGATCACGCGCGCTGCGGCCAGGCCCTGAAAGGTTTCATTGGCAACAAGGGCCGCGTCGGCCCGGCCCATGGCCACGTAGCAGATGTGTGCGGAGGTGCAGCCGAGCGAGCGAATCTTGCCGGGGAAGGTGGAACGGTAGTGCTGATGGAAGCGTGAGTAGGTCAAGAGCAGGCTCTCGTCGTTGATGCCTTCGGAGGCGGGGATCTGGATCTCGCGCCGCCCCCAGTAGGCGCAGCAGCCGGCCCGGGCGTGGAACAGATCGCCGGTGGCCGGCATGAAGAAAACTCCGAATACCGGCCAGAAATTCTCGAGCAGGGCCAGCGAAAGTCCCCAAATCGGAATCCCGGCCTGGAAATTCGCCACTCCTTCCAGGGGATCGAAAGTCCAAAGGTAGCGCCTGCCCTCGTGAGAGTAGTCCTGATTGACCTCATCGTAGCTGAAAAGCTTGTGTTCCGGAAATTTATGATGCAGCTGGGTTTGAAAAAATTCGGTCAACTGGATCTCGGCCTCGGTCACCACCGCCTGATCGAACTTTACCTGGGGGCGGCCTTTGCCATAAAACACCATGGCTTTCTCGCCGGCTTGATGGATAAAGTCCATGCCAAACCCGACCAAGTCCTCAAAATCCGGTTTTTTTACGCTGGTCATTCGTCCTCCTGATTAGATTAGTAGAAATGATTGCGGCCGGAGAATAGCCGGCCGCGGCCGAAGGATCAAGAGCAAAGACGAGAGGGGATTCTTGACAAAGTGCGCTTCCATGAATTAGTGTCATCCAACACACTGATAATGCCAAAAAAGCCGTTTGAAAAACGGCTTTTTTGCGATGGAGGACCGATGGAGCCTATGACCCCGACCCGCGAGACCGCCCTGGAGCTGCTCAAGGAGTTCAACCAGAGCGAGAGCCTGATCAAGCACGCCCTGGCCGTAGAGGCGGTCATGCGCCGCTTCGCCCGTCAGCGCGGACAGGACGAGGAGAAATGGGGGGTTGTCGGGCTGGTGCACGACCTGGACTACGAAAAGTTTCCCGAACAGCACTGCCGCAAGACCGAAGCGATCCTGCGGGAGCGCTGCTGGCCCGAAGAGTACATCCGCGCCGTGGTCAGCCATGGCTGGGGTATCTGTTCGGACGTCCAGCCGCAGAGCGAGATGGAAAAAGTGCTCTTCGCTGTCGACGAGCTGACCGGCCTGGTCACGACCTCGGCCCTGGTTCGCCCTTCCAAGAGCGTGCTGGATATGGAGGCCGCATCGGTCAAAAAGAAGTGGAAGGACAAACGCTTTGCCGCCGGAGTGGACCGCTCCATCATCGAAAAGGGCGCCGCCATGCTCGGCATGGACCTCCCCGCCCTCATCACCGAAACCATCCTGGGGATGCGGGAGGTGGCGGAAGACATCGGCCTCAAAGGAACGCCGGCGCTGTGAGCGGTGACTTCGGCGACTGGCTGGGCATCACTCTTCAGGCTTCAAGCTTTCTACTTCAGCGCCGGCGTTTCTCAACTTGCCGCGCGAAAACGAGAAATAGATCCCGCCCAGACACAATCCAAAAAAGGTGAGCAGCGCATAGCGCACGCTGATGAGAAAGGCCGGGTGCAGCTCCGGGGTGATCTGCGCCCGGCCGATCAAGAGCGCAAACATGAGCGTCACGATCCCCAGGGATAGCATCTGCCCCAGCAGTCGCATGGTGGCGACCGAGCCCGAGGCGACCCCGTAGTAGCGCTTCTCCACCGAACTCATGATGGCGTTCATATTCGGGGACGAAAACAGGGCGAAGCCGAACCCCAAAACCATGAGGCCGGTGACAATGATCTCCATGCGGGTGCCGGCGTCGATGCCGGTCAGCAGCAGCAGGGCCAGGGCCGTGATCCCCATGCCCGCCGAGGCCAGCAGACGCGGCTCGATGCGGTCCGAGAGTTTTCCGGCAAAAGGTGAGAACAAGGCCATTATCACCGGTTGGGCGATCAGAACGAGCCCGGCCTGCTGCGGAGAAAGATTTTTGATGTACTGCAGGAACAGACTCATCAGAAAGGTCACCCCGAACGTGGCCCCATAGTGGATGAGCGCCGCCAGACAGGAAAAAGCAAACACCCGATTGAGGCTGAAGAGCCGCACTTCGAACACCGGATGCGGCACCCGCAGCTCCCACCCGACGAAGACCGCCAGCCCGCCGAAGCCGGCAATCACCAGGACACCGCCCCACAAGGCCGGAAGGATGGATATCCCGAACATGAGAGCGATGACTGACAGCGCGTAGATGACCGACCCGGAGATGTCAAAACGCTCCCCGCGGTTACCGGTCCATTCCCCCTTGAGCTTCCAAAGCGTGACCAGAACCAACCCCAGGCCCAGGGGCGCCGGGACCAAAAATACGCTGCGCCAGGAAAACGTCTCGGTCAGCCAGCCGCCGATAAAGGGGCCGCAGGCCAGCCCGGAATATACGGCGGCCACGGTGATGCCGAGTGCCCGGCCGCGCTCGGCCAGTGGAAATACCGAGGTCACGATCGCGATCCCCGTGGCAAAGATCATGGCGACCCCGATTCCCTGAACCACCCGCAAGGCGATCAGCGCGGCCGCCGACCCCACCAACCCTGAAAGAAGGGAGGTCAGGGTGAAAAGGACCATGCCCCAGATGAAGACCCGCTTGCGGCCATGGATGTCGGCCAGCTTGCCGACAGGTACCAGCGCCACGGCGGCGGCCACCAGGTAGGCGGTCGCCACCCAGCTCAGCAAAACCGCATCCGCTTTAAAATGGTCCCCGATGGCCGGCAGCGCCAGGTTGACGGAGGAGAGCATGAAGGGGGTCAGGAAGGAGCTCAAGGATGCGATCAGCAGAGCCGACCACCGCTGGGCTTTATCCTCCGCCTCCGTTTGTGTGCGGACCGAACTCATACGCTGCGACTCATACTGCATTTCCCATCCGAGCGCAAACCGTGCATTCCTTCTCGGACGGCTTTACATGGCGCACCCTCGCCGTTATAGTCGCGATATGCCTTCCATTTGCCGAACCCCCCGACTGATTCTGGCGCCGCTGAAGGGTTTCACCGATGGGGTCTTTCGCAATACCTTTGCCGAGCACTTCGACGGCTTCGACGGAGCCATGGCACCCTTTGTCACCACGGTCGCCGCAGACCGGCTCACCGAAAAGCACGTCCGGGATCTCCTGCCGCAACAGAACACCGGCATGCCGATCGAGCCTCAAATCCTGGGCAACAGCGCCGAGGATTTTGTCTTTCTCGCCCGGCGGCTGTTCGAGATGGGCTATGCGGAGGTGAACTGGAATCTGGGCTGCCCGTTCCGGCCTGTGACCAAGAAGCGTCGTGGCTCGGGGCTGCTGCCGTTTCCGGAACAGGTGGATGAATTCCTCGACCAGACCCTGCGCGTCCTGCCGGGCCGGCTTTCCATCAAAATGCGCCTGGGCCGGAACCGGCCCGATGAAATCCTCAAGCTGCTGCCCATTCTCAACCGCTATCCGCTGAAGGAGATCACCATCCACCCGCGCACCGCCCGCCAGATGTACGGGGGGATTCCGGATCTCGATACGTTTCAGGTATGTATCGACCAATGTCGCCACCGGCTGGTTTACAACGGAGACATCGCCGACCTGCGGGGCTTCCGCGAACTCGATGAGCGATTTCCCGGCGTCGCGTCCTGGATGATCGGCCGGGGGGCGCTGTCAAACCCCTTCCTGCCGGCCATCATCAAGAACGGAAGGGACGGAGTTTCTGGAAAGGTAGAGAAATTCAAGGCCTTCTACGAGGATCTCTTTGGGCGCTATCAGGAGAAGCTCTGCGGCCCGGGTCACCTGCTGGACCGCATGAAGGGGTTCTGGAAATATTTCGCTGGTGCATTCAACAACGGGCAAATGCTCGAAAAGCAAATCCATCATACCTTCAAGCTGCCGCGCTATCTTGAAACGGTGGAACGGTTTTTCCGAGGGGAGCCGCAGTGGCGCGAATAGGAAGGGGCGTGCCGGGGCTGCCGGCACGCTCCTTCCTTGTGTGAAGCTCTATTTTATGACCTTGACGACGGTAAAGCCCGTGGTGCCGCGCTTGACAAGGAACGGGACGGAGTCGCCGGGTTTGGCCTTGCCGAACTCGGCCGTGAGCTCCTTGACGGACTGAACGGCGGCCCGGTTGACCTCCTTTACGATGTCCCCCTGCTGCAGGCCCGCTTGGTCGGCCTTGCTGCCGGATTTTACCCCCGTCACCAGAACGCCTTTTTCGTTCTCGTCGATGCCGAAGCGCCGGGCGACCTCCGGATTGAGATCTGCGGCGCGAATTCCCAGCTCATCGGCTTCCGGCGTTGCACCTTTCACCGTCGGCTCCGTATCCTTGCGCTCGGTCAGCTGCACTTTCACGGTCTGTTCCTTGCCGTCGCGCAGGATCTGCACCGGGACTTCTTTCCCGACCGGCATGCCGGCCACCGCTGAAGACAGCTCGCGGCTGGTCCCTACCGGCTTGCCGTCCACGGCGACGATGACGTCCTTGACTTTGATGCCCGCTTTGTCGGCCGGATCTCCCGGGAAAACCTGGGTCACCAGGACCCCTTTCTGATCCTTGAGGCCGTAGTACTGGGCCAGCTCCGCCGTCAAATCCTGAATCCCGACCCCCATCCAGCCCCGTGTGACGCTGCCGTGCTCCTTCAGCTGCGCGATGATGGTCTGCGCCAGGTTCACCGGAATGGCGAAGCCGATCCCCTGCCCCTGGGCGACGATGGCCGTGTTGATGCCGACGACCTCGCCGTTCATGTTCAAGAGCGGACCGCCGCTGTTGCCGGGGTTGATGGAGGCATCCGTCTGGATGAAGTCGTCATAGGGGCCGGCTCCGATAAAGCGGCCCTTGGCGCTGACGATGCCGGCCGTGACGGTCTGCTCCAGCCCGAAGGGGCTGCCCACGGCGAGCACCCAGCTGCCGACTTCCAATTTTTCGGAGTCGCCCATCTTGAGTGCAGACAGGTCCTTGGCGCCGTCGATCTGGATCAGGGCCAGATCGGTCTTGGGATCCCGGCCGATGACCTTGGCATCGAATTCGCGCTCGTCGGGGAGCCGGACCTTAATCTGATCGGCGCCTTCGACCACATGGTTGTTGGTGACGATGAAGCCCTCGCGGTCGAGGATGAATCCCGACCCCAGGCTGCGCTGCTTGAACTCCCGGCCCGGACCGCCCTCGCCGAAAGGATCGCGGTTGCCGAAGGGATTACCGAAAAAGTGCCGGAACACCGGTCCGCCTTCTTTGGTGGTTTTCACGGTGCGGATGTTCACGACCCCCGGTTGCACTTGCTTGGCCAGGGCGGAAAAATTGGGCAGAACCATCTGGTATTTCGTGTCGGCCCCAGCGGTGTCCTTGGCCTCGGCGGGAACTTCAAGACCATAGCCCCAGATGAGGGCCGCCATGAGTGCAATGACCATCCCCATTTCCAGTTTTCGAAAAAAGCTGTTTTTCATTCTAATGCCTCCTTGCCATGGTTGTTCGACGCGGTGGTTTCGTTTGAGCCGGCATAATGATAAACGCAAAACCTCACCGGAAGATGACTCGAAGATGATCAAAATGTTATCTTCGGAAGAAAAGCGCTGCCGGCGTTGGCGGGCGCCGGCAGCCGGGGGATTGCGCCGGTGGTTAGACCGATGCCCGTTTCTTGCGGAACTCTGTCAGGGAGCCGATGGATTTTCTGAGTAGGATCTCGGAATGGCCCTCCACAATGAAATCTTTGAGCTCGCCGACCACCGTATACCCCAGGTTTCGGTAGAAGCGCTGAGCCCCGTGGTTGAAGGACGAAACGCAGATGAACAGGTTGGGGTATTCCCTGAAGACCCGCTCCTCGGCGAACGCAACGAGCTTCCGGCCCACGGAGCGGCTTCGCCATTGCGGCGCCACGCAGATCGACTGGATGTAGCCGACTAATCCGCCGTGCAAATTGAGCACGATGAAGCCGAGAAAGTCTGCCCCCCGCACGGCGACGTGGATTTCCTTTTCAGGAGAGGCAAGGGTGCGCAGGGAGGCGGAATAATTCCGTTGCAAGCTGATCCAGGGCTCGGACGCCGCCATCATCCGCGCGCAGGTTTCAATCTCGGGCGGCCCTGCGATCGGCCGTATGATCATCTCAGAGGCCATTCTGCTTCTGCTTCAGACCGCCCATGATGCCGCGCACAGCCGCCGGCAGGTCGGCCGGCAGGACCACCACTTTGGCGTTCTGTGAGCCGGACACGTTGCTGAGGGCCTCTACGTACTTCTCGCCCAGCAGGTAGACCACCGGCAGCTCGTTTTGCTGGATCGCCTCGGTGACCTTCTGAATGGCGCGCTGGGTGCCTTCGGCGAGCACCACCTTGGCCTGGGCATCGCGCTTGGAGGCCTCGAAACGGCCCTCGGCTTCCAAGATGGCAGCGGCCTTCTGGCCGTCGGCGCGGGTCACTACGGCACGGCGTTCACGCTCCGCGGCCGCCTGTTCCTCCATGGCCTTCTGCATCGTGTCCGAGGGTTTGATGTCCTGGATCTCCACAGTCTTCATAATGATGCCCCAGTCGGCAATGTCATCCGATATCGCCGTCTTGAGCTTGGCCTTGATCGCATCCCGCGAGGACAGGGCATCGTCCAGGTCCATCTCCCCCACGATGGAACGCAGCGAGGTCTGGACGAGGTTCTGAATGGCGAGGATGTAGTTTTCCACGCCGTAAACCGCCTTCTCCGGTGAAACGATGTTGATGTAGGCGATGGCGTTGACGATCAGGACGGCGTTGTCCTTGGTAATCACCTCCTGCGAGGGGATGTCGAGCACGATGTCCTTGGTGGTGACCTTGTGGGCGACCGAGTCGATGTAGGGCATGATGATGTTCAGTCCCGGGCCCAGGGTCTTGTGGTATTTTCCGAGCCGCTGAACGACCTGCTTGCTGCCCTGGGGCACGATCCGCACCCCCAGGACGATCGTTATCAACACCAGAACAACAAAAACCGCCACCATCACCATCCCAGGCATAGGGTCCTCCCATTTTCGATTGTTGGGCCAGTTGGGTTATTGCTTTTATCGCTTGGCCACGATCAGGGTGTTCCCGGAAATATCGGTGACCACCACCCGGTCGCCGACGGCCACCGGCTGCTCGCAGATGAAGGGCCATTCCTCCGATCCCAGGACCGGAGTGGTGAACCGCAGCAGGCCGCGCTGGTCCTGGGAGGGGGCCTTGATGACCTGCCCGGCCTCGCCGACGATGGCTTCCCGGGATATGCCCGCCTTGGTGCGATCGGCCATCAGGGGCTTGAAGAGCTTGAACCACAGGAATGTCATCAGGCAGGCGCCCAGGGCCCACAGAAAGAGCTGCCACGTGAAGGTGGTCGCAGGAGCCACCAGCAATACGCCGCCCACGATGAGACCGGCAAGCCCGAACCAGAAGATGGTGAAGCTCGGGACGAGGAGCTCGGTGAGAATCAGAATCATGCCAAAGACAATCCAGTGCCAGTATTCGGGCTGAAGCCCCATGGTTTCATCCTGTGAGGAGAAGTGCACGGTGAAAATAATAGAAGTATACTCCAACCCTTTTTTCTATGCAAATCGGCGGTTGTGGCGGGGTCTCATCCCGGCTGCCGGGTTTTTACGAGCCGGCTTATGTCGTAGCCTTTCTGCCGCACCCGCTCCAGGATGCGCTGATAGCGTTCCTCATCCATCTGCGGCGTGCGGCTCAGGATCCAGAGGTAGTCGCGGCCGGGGTGGCCCACCACGGCGTATTCGTAGTCAGGCCCGAGGTCGATGATCCAGTAGTCGCCGCTGAAGGGCCAGAAGAACTGGACTTTGAGCTTGGCGTTCGTGGCAGAGTCCGTTACCCATGCTCTGCCCCTGGCCGAATCCAGCCCGCCGTCCGGCGTTTTACGGCATTGGTTCAGAACGTCGATGTCTCCGTCCGGACGGAGGCTGTATTCCGCGGTCGAATCGACGCAGCCTTTTTGGAACCAGGTCGGAAAACTTGCGATCTCGTACCATTTGCCGACATAGCGGCTGAGGTCGACTGCCGGCACCACTTCGAGCGGCGGCTGCGGCGCAGCGGCGCATCCCATCCAGAAAATCGCGAGCATCCACGCTGTTTTAAAGGGCATGGGGTCGACCTTATAGACGAAAGTTGAACTACTTTATCGCAGCTTGATCAGATACCCCAACGACCGGCCAACGCTTTATTATCTTCCCATCAGGCTGGGCAGAAACAGCGCAATCCTGGGAAAAACGGTCAGAAGGACGGCGGTTGCGATGATCGACGCCAGAAAGGGGACTGCGCCCTTGAAGATTTCCGCCATGGGCACGTCCTTGGCGATGCCGGCCAGGGTGTAGACGTTCAGGCCCACCGGAGGGGTGATCAGGCCCGCTTCCATCATAAGCACCGCCACCACTCCGAACCAGATCGGGTGGAAATGCAGCGAAACGATAACCGGGAACACCACCGGCAGGGTCAGCACCATCATGGACACCGCATCTAGGAAACAGCCGAGAGCCAAGTAGATTCCAGCGATGATCACCAGGACCACGTAGCGCGACACCGCGAGACCTGCGATCCAGGCCGAAACCGTGGTCGGGATGGTCGACAAGGCCAGAAAATAGCTGAACACCGTGGCTCCGGCGACCAAAAACAACACCATGACCGTGATCCGGGTGGCTTCGAGCAGGCAGGACACGACCGCCCGGCCGTTCAAGCGCCCTTTGAGCAGGACGATGACGAAGAGCGCGAAGGCCCCCACGGCGCCGGCCTCGGTGGGGTTGATGAAGCCCAGATAGATCCCGCCCATCACAAGGAAGAACACCAGCGCGGTTTCCCAGATGCCTTTCAAGGCCAGGATCTTTTCCCGGAGCGTGACCTTTTCGGGCGAGGCCGGGGCCAAGGCCGGGTTGATCTTGACCCACCCGATTACCACCGCCGCATAGGCGGCAGCGAGCAGCAGCCCGGGCAAAATCCCTGAAATCAGAAGCTTGCCGATGGACTGTTCGGTCAGCATGCCGTAGACCACAAATCCCAGGCTGGGGGGAATCAGAAAGCTCAGCGTGCCGCCAGCCGCCACCACGCCCGTCGCCAGCCGCGGGGCGTAGCCGAAGCGCCGCATCTCGGGCAGCGCGATGTTCCCCATGGCAGCGGCAGCCGCCACCGATGACCCGCTTACCGCGGCGAATCCGGCGCAGGCCGCAATGGTCGCCACCCCCAATCCTCCCGGCAGGCGGCGGAACCACTTGTCGAACGTCGCGTAGAGCTCCCGGGTTATGCCGGCCGCTCCGGCAAAGCTGCCCATGAGGATGAACAGGGGGATGATCGTGTAGGGGTAATGGGACGCAACGCCATAGAGCGTTTGCGCCACAATGGGCAGGGCGGCGGGCAGAGCCGAAAGCTTCCAAATCCCTAAAAAACCTACCAACATCATCATGAATGCGATGGGCATGCCCATCAGCAAGAGAACCACCAGCAGCAAGGTTCCCAGCACGCCGACGGCGATCGGGTCCATTAAGATCTCCCGGCGATTTTCAGTACGGATGCAATGAAGTCCAGCAGAAGCTCCAGCCACAGGAGCAGGCCGCCGACGGCCACCAGCAGCTTGAAGGGCCATTGGGGCACCCGCAGCTGGTCCGACACCGCTTTTTCGTGAATCCCTTCAAGATAGCCCTGCCAAACGAGGATGGCGATGATCAAGAGCCCGGCGAGGCTCGTCGCCGTCTGGAATATGGCCTGGGTCCTGGCGGCGTAGCGGCTCGTAAGGAAATCAACCCCCACGTGGCCCTTGACCTGCTGGGTGTAGGCGGCCCCCAGCAGCACGATCACGGCCAGCATGTACTCCGAAAGCTCGAAGGTACCGGGAATGGGTTTGTCGAAAAAAGACCGGCCCACGGCGTCGCCCACGGTGATCAGCATCAACGGGATGGCCAGGAACATCCCTAAAAAACAGGCGCCGTAGCTCGCTTGGCGGACCAGCTTGCGGAATCTCTCCAGCGCTTCCATGGACTCCCTTCTCAGCTATGAAACAACCGGCCCAAGCCACCGGCTGCCGGGCAAGGGGGGCCGCCTCTTCAATTACGCCTTCTTCCACTCCGGGGGACATGCCACGACCTGGACATTACGCTTTTCGCATTCCTCGTTCATGATCGCCACGGCTTTCCGGGCCGGCAGGCCCTTGGCTTCCAGATCCGACACCCACTTCCGGGTCACTTCCTGGAACCGCCCATACCAACGCTGGGCTTCATTCTTTGAAAGCTCCACCATTTTCACGCCTCCCTGGGTGATCTCCTCGATCAGCTTAGGGTACTCGCTGCGGGTGAGCCCGCCAGTAGTGCGGAAGGGGTTGGTGCCCAGCTCGTTGACGAGCTTCTTCTGGTCTTCGGACAGCTTGTTCCAGGTGCTCATATTCATGACCGTGCCCTCGGAGACGCAGCCGAAAGTGGTGACGACCCCGTATTTGGCAACCTCGTGGAGCTTGAAGGCCAGGATGACGGGCGGACAGGTGACGATGCCGTCGATGGTGCCGGTTTCGATGGCCATGTAGACATCGCCTGGAGGCATGAACACCGGCTCCGCACCCAGCGCTTTCACGTAGTTGGTCTGGTGGCCGCCGGGCGTTCTGAGCTTCAAGCCCTTGAGGTCTTCCATCTCGGCGATCGGCTTTTTTGTCCAGATATAGGACTGGATGCACCCGTTGAGCTCGAGAACTTTTACGTCCTTGAACTCCTCCCTGAGAATTCGATCGTAGACGGCGTTGCCGATGTCGACGGCCAAGTCCTTGCCATCCACCCAGGCCGCCAGCGAGAGGACATCCGTCAGCGGGAATCGGCCCGGAGTGAACGTGGCCGTGAAATAACCCATATCTGCGAGGCCCTTGGCCACGATGTCATAGTGGTCCTGGGCTTTGCCCAACGCCCCGCCGGCAAACAGGGTGTAATCCAGGCCGCCGCCGCTCCTTTTCTTCATCTCATCGAGCATCGGTATCCAGACGGTCTTAGTTTCGCGGCTCAGCGGCGGATGCCATGTGCTGAACTTGAGCTTGACGGCTTCGGCCAGGCTCGGCCGGATGCCGTAAAGTTCCAATCCCAGGACAGTGCCTCCGATGAGGGCTCCTTTGATAAAATTCCTGCGGCTCAACTCAGTGCATTTTTCGCACATGGTTCATCTCCCTTCAGTGATGAAGCAGGCCGCTGCGCCGCCGGCGGCGGATTGAGCATCGGGAGCGCTTGCCGCCGCGGCTGGTGCATCCTTCCCGATCAGGTCTTCACGGATCCGGTAGCCATA
>Ga0105093_10000784_pt1 | contig 11950 bp, 11 predicted proteins | sample PPLLak3March2015_2_FD_79111 | JGI IMG/M metagenome (GOLD analysis project Ga0105093, IMG submission 79111) | Freshwater sediment microbial communities from Prairie Pothole Lake near Jamestown, North Dakota, USA - PPLs Lake P8 Core (3) Depth... | ecosystem: Environmental > Aquatic > Freshwater >... | reverse complement strand
TGCGGGAGCTCCTGGAGTCGGAGGCCTATCAGGCCGCGCCCTCGAAGCTCACCGTCGCCATGGGCAAGACGATTCACGGCGAGCCGTTCCTCGGCGACCTCGCCTCGATGCCGCACCTGCTCATCGCCGGCGCGACCGGCACGGGCAAGTCGGTGGCGCTCAACGCGATGCTGACCAGCGTGCTCTTCCGCGCGACGCCGGAGGAGGTCCGCCTGATCATGATCGATCCCAAGCGCCTCGAGCTCGGGATGTACGAGGAGATCCCGCACCTGCTCACCCCGGTGGTGGTCGACCCGAAGCAGGCGGCCAACGCGCTCACCTGGGCCGTCCGGGAGATGGAGGAGCGCTACAAGACGCTGGCGGCCGAAGGCGTGCGGAACATCGACCAGTACAACCGCAACATCCGGGCGGCGGCGCTCGAGCGTCCGGCGAACTCGGACGAGCCCGTGCCGAAGCCGCTCCCCTACATCATCGTCGTCATCGACGAACTGGCCGACCTGATGATGGTGGCGCGCAACGAAGTCGAGGAGTCCGTCGCGCGCCTGGCCCAGATGGCGCGCGCGATCGGGATCCACCTGCTGCTCGCGACGCAGCGGCCGTCGGTGGACGTCATCACCGGGCTCATCAAGGCCAACCTCCCCGCCCGGATTTCATTCCGGGTGTCGTCGAAGGTGGACTCGCGCACGATCCTGGACGGCAACGGCGCCGAGCAGCTGCTCGGGAAAGGCGACATGCTGTTCCTGCCGCCCGCCTCTTCGCGCCTCGTGCGCGTGCACGGCCCCTACATCTCGGAACAGGAAACGGCGCGCCTCGCGGCCTTCCTGCGCAAGCAGGGCAGGCCAGTGTACGACGAATCGATCACGGCCGAGGAAAAGGGGCCGGAGGCGATGGAGTTCGAGAAAGACGACCTGTACGACGAAGCCGCGCGGCTGGTGGTCTCGACCGGCCAGGCGTCGATCTCGTACCTGCAGCGGCGGCTGCGGGTGGGCTTCAGCAGGGCCGCCCGCCTGGTCGACATGATGGAGGCCGAGGGCATCGTGTCGGCGGCCATGGGCGGCAAGCCGAGAGAGGTGCTCGTCGACAAGGGCTACTTCGAGGAAGTGGATCAGCAGCTGCGATAGTGCGATGACACTGCCCGTACTTGCTCGCCACCGACGACCGCGCCAGGCGTGCCGCGCCGTGATCGGGGCGGCGCTCGCGCTGGTGATGGCCTGGCAGGCGCCCGCGCCGTCGGCGGCGACGCCTCCGCCGACGGCGAAAGACCTCTTCCTGTCGGCCCAGGCGCGCGAGCGGACCATCCGGGCCGCCCTCGACGCCTCGCCGACCGAGCCGCCTCCCACACGGGATGCGATGCGCCAGGTCGTGGCCGCCTACCGGCAGGTGGTGCTCCGCTACCCCAAGAGCGGCTACTGCGACGATGCGCTCTGGCTCGCGGCGCAACTCGCGGCCGACACGTTCGTCCGGCACGGCGACGAACGCGACCGCAAGGCCGCGCTCCAGCTGATCGACTCGCTCGCCCGCGAGTATCCGACCAGCTCGTTCGTGCGCGGCCTCAAGGCGGAACGTGCACGCGTCACCGCCATGGCCGCATCGGCAGCACCGGCGAAGCCCGCCGAGCCGACTGCGGCGAAGCCGGCGGACACCATCGCCGCGAAACCGGCTGAAACGGCCGGCGCCGCGATTGCCGAGACGGTGCTCGTGCGCGACGTCCGCCGCCTCACGGCGGGAGCCGCCTCCATCGTGGAGATCGAGCTGGACGGCCCGGTCCAGTTCCGGGAGGAGCGCCTCTACCACCCGAGCCGGGCCTTCTTCGACCTGCCGAAGACCCGCACGACGGACGCGCTACGGGACGCGACGCTGTCGTTCGACGCGGGGCCGATTCGCCAGGTGCGGATCGGGCGGCACCCCAACAACATGACGCGCATCGTGATGGACACGGCGGAGGACGCGCGCTGCGTGTCGCGGCTGGCGCCCGCGCCGTACCGCCTCGTGGTGACCTGCGGCAGCGAAGGCGGCCCCGCCTCTGCGCCGAGCCCCGCCCCTGCCAGTGTCCCTGTGGCTGCCGCCGCGGAGGCGCCGGAACCTGCGGCCGAAAAGCCGACGGTCGCCGCCGGGCCCGCCGCCCGGCCGAGCGCGCCTGCCCCGGCGGCCCCCGCGCCGCCTTCGGCCAACGCCCGCGGCGGCTTCTCGATGGCGCGGCAGCTTGGCCTGCGTGTCGGGCGCATCGTCATCGACGCGGGCCACGGAGGCCGCGACCCCGGCGCGCAGGGCCCGGGCTACACCGAGGCGCACCTGACGCTGGACATCGCCCTGCGGCTCGAGAAGCTCCTCGAGAAGGAACCCGGCGTCGAGGTCGTGCTGACCCGGCGAAAAGACGAGTACGTCGCCCTGCAGGAGCGCACGGCCATCGCCAACCGCGAAGGCGCCGACCTGTTCCTGTCGATTCACGCCAATGCGAGCCGCAACCGCACCGCTCGAGGCGTGGAGAGTTACCTGTTGAACTTCGCTTCGACACCGGACGCCGCCGCGGTCGCCGCCCGCGAGAACGCGTCGTCAACGTTGACGATGAGCCATCTGAACGACCTGGTGAAGCAGATCGCCCTCAACAGCAAGCTCGACGAGTCGCGCGACCTGGCCCGCCAGGTCCAGACCGCGATGGTGCGGAAGCTGCGGCCCTCGAACCAGCAGCTCAGGGATCTGGGCGTGAAACAGGCGCCGTTTGTCGTGCTCGTGGGGGCCGCGATGCCGAGCGTGCTCGTCGAGGTGTCGTTCCTCAGCCACAAACAGGAGGGGCGGCTGCTTGGCACCGGCCCCTATCGCCAGCGGATCGCGGAAGCGCTGCTCGACGGAGTCCGCCGCTACCTGCGCACGCTGAAACGGGCCACCACCGACACGGCGGACAGCCTCCCGCCGTCAGGCGGCGGTCCCCCGGCGAGACTACAATAGCGGCAGGCCCGTGTTTGACATCCAGCCCATCACGCCGATCATCGTGAAGGTCGTCTCCGACCCGACGCCCCAGGTGACCGTCGTGGACGTGCTCGTCGATGCCCTCGGTTTGACGGGGGCGCTTGTCGCCGGTTCGTTCGTGCTCGGCGGCATCGTCGGGATTCTCCTGATCGCCTACTCGCGGTGGAAGGCGGCGCGATCGGAAGGAGACGGGTCTTCCGACCACACGTCGCTCGACCTCTCCTCCCCTTCCAGGTAGGCGGCTGCCAGCCCGAGGTGGTGCCCTACGCCGGCGGCGGCGAGGGCCACTCGCCGAACGTGCACGCGAGTTCGGCCAGCGTCCTGACGGCCACGCCGGTCGGCCCCTTGGGCTGCCACGGCTGCGCGTCTTCGGCCCAGGCGGTGGACGCGATGTCGAGATGCGCCCATGGCAGCCCGCCGGTGAACTCCTTCAGGAACATCGCGGCGGTGATGGAACCGGCCGGCCTCCCGCCGATGTTCGCCAGGTCGGCGATGTCGCTGCGGAGCTGCTCCCGGTAGTCGTCAAACATCGGCAGCGCCCACGCGCGGTCGCCCGCGCGATTGGCTGTCCGGCCCACGAGAGCCACCCACGCGTCGGGACTGCCGAACAGACCGGTGGTCGAGCGGCCGAGGGCGATGCCGACGGCGCCCGTGAGGGTCGCGACATCGACCAGATGGGTCGCGCCGAGTTGGCGCGCGTACCACAGCGCGTCGGCGAGGATGAGGCGGCCTTCGGCGTCGGTGTCGAGCACCTCCACGGTCTTGCCTTCGGCGCTCCGCACGACGTCGCCGGGGCGCATGGCGCGCCCTCCCGGCATGTTCTCGACCAGCGGCACCACTCCCACCACCGTCACGTCCGGCTTGAGCGCCGCGATGGCCTTCATCGCGGCCACCACCGCGGCCCCGCCCGACATGTCCGTCTTCATGAGGTGCATGCGGTCGGAGGGCTTGATGGAAATGCCGCCCGTGTCGAATGTCACGCCCTTGCCGACCAGGCCCAGAACCGCAGCCGTGGCCGGCCGGGAGGGTTCATAGCGCAGCACGACCATGCGCGGGCGCTCCGCGCTGCCGCGCGCGACGCCGAGCAGGAGCCCCATGTCGAGCCCCGCCAGGCGGTCCTCGTCGAGTACGTCGGCTTTCAAGTCCGATTCCGCCGCGATCTGCGAGGCGATCTCGGCGAAGGCCCGCGGCGTCATGACGTTGGCAGGTTCGTTGACGAGGGCGCGGGCGAGATTGCTGCAAGCGGCAAGGATGTACCCCCGGGCGGCGGCCCGCTCGGCCGACGCGGCCGCGTCAGCCTCCATCCGCTCCGGGAGGGCGATCAGACTCTCGATCGCGATCGGCCTGGCCTCCGCGTCGCTCTTGTAGATGCCGCTGTAATGCGCCGCCAGCGTCAATCCTTCCGCGGCTGCCTGCGCTTCGTCGGCCGGCGGCAGCACGCCCGGCACGACGAAGGCCACCCGGCGCCAGCGCCGCTCCCGAGCCGCCAGCGCGGCGGCCGTCGCCGCGCGGCGCAGCTCGGAGGTATCGAATCGGCTCCGGTTTCCGGCGCCGACGAGCATCAGCCGGGCCGGGCGCCAGTCCGGCGCCGAGCACGGCGTGATGAACAGGCTCGCGGCCTTGCCGGTAAACTCGCGCGCCGCGAAGGCCGCCGAGATCCGGGCCCCGGCGGACGGGTCGAGTCCGGCGAGCGACGGCGCTTCACCTTCGAATGCCACGACGACGATGACGTCGGCGTCGATCGAGGCCATCGGCGCCGACACCACACCCACGGGAAGCGACTGGTCTGAATAGCGCATCCGTCAATTATGCCGCAGGACGGGTCAGTTCAGTCATGGGGTCGGACCCGGGTCTGACCCCGGCGGCAGCTAGACGGCCGTCACGCCGTCGCGGCGGCCGAAGCGGCTGAGCAGCACGCCTCCGAGGCCGACGGTCCAGGCGACGTATTCGATCAGGAACCCGGCGACGAGAATCCCGCCTACGACTATCCGGATCGGCAGGCCGGCCAGGCCGAGGAACTTGGCGATGACCGTCACGGCGAACACCACCGCGAGGCCGACCACCAGCGACACCAGCAGGCCCGGAATCCCGCTGCCGGCGCGCTGGCCGATCCAGCGGCCAACCGCACAACTCGCGCCGGCAAATCCCATCACGAGCGCGACGGCGACGGCGATCAGGCCGAAGGGCACCAGCAGCAGCAGCGGAATTCCGATGATGGAGACCGCGAGGACCACGACGGTGACGACCAGCAGGGGCACGAAGAGCAGCTGCGCCGCCAGGCCGATGAAGCCCGAGCGCCACGGTTCCGCCGCCACCTGGTCTGCCACCCGCCGGACCGGCGACGGCAGTATGGCGATCATCAATGCCGCCAGCAGGCCGACGAGCCCGACCCTGACAAGCGTCGCCACAAGATCGACCGACCCGCCGAGCGGATAGCGAACGGTATCGCCGAACCAATGCCAGTCGCGCCACGGGCGGACGTTGACGAAGGGGCCGAACGTCGGCCTGCCAATCCGGATCTCGTTGATCTGCCCGTTGACCACCGAGCCGTCGGCGCGCTCGACGCTGCCGCCGACGGCGGTCACATCGCCGCGCACGCTCGCCTTGGGCCCGAGCCGGACCGAGCCCCCCACCGACACGACATTGCCGTCGACTCTCCCGTCGACGCGCGCCGACCCCAGGATCGCCACGACATCGTCGCCGATGGCCTCGTCTTCGGCCACGGCCACATCGCCGCCCAGGCGCACACGTGCGCCGCCGCGGCGGTATCGGGCCACCTCGGTCCACTCCCCGGCATCGACGGACGGCGCGGCCGGCGGCGCGGGCGGAACCGCCGCCGCGGGCGGAACCGGCGCCGCGAGTGGAGCCGGCGGCTCCGCAGTAACGCCGGCGAAGAACGCGCGCCGGCCGGCAGCGTCGAGAAACGAAAGCTGCGCCACCAGGTCGGCGTCCTCACCGAGCCGGTCGCGCAGTTCCCGGCCGGTGAGCGGCGCCCCGTCGACCACAACCTGCCCTTCGTCGATGTCGATGGTCCTGACGCGGGCCCGTTCGGCCTTCGGTATGAGGAGGATGCCGCGGCGGACCTCGAAAACCTGGAAGCGCCGCTCGGCCCGTTCACGCAGCTGCTGCAGCTCGGGCCTCGCAGCCGCATCGGCTCGCGCCGTGCTGTCGGTTTGGGCGACCGCGACTGCCGGGCCAACCCCGGCGGCGGCAGCCGCCAGAAACGCGAGGGCGATGACTCGTGTGCGCATGTCAGTTCTCCTGCAAAGCCATCAGCCTGCGCAGCGCACCGAACGCGCACACGGCGACGGCCAGGTTCAACGCCAGCAACCCGATCGGGACCGGTCCCAGCAGCAGACGCCCGACGACGGCCGCGGCATCGGCCAGCCCGCCCCACAAGGCGAGGCCGCCGGACACCCATGCCCGGCCGCCGATGATGACCTGGCCGACACCCACGGCCACCGCCTGCACGGAAGCCAGTAGGGCCCCCATCCAGACATGCCACGGTACGAGCGCGGCGACGCTGCCGACCAGCACCACGCTGGCGGCCACGGCGACCCGGACCCAGCGCTTCGAGTAGGCGTCCGCAGCCGCGCGCGCGGCTCCGATTCTGGCGATTACCGCGTCGGCAAAACCCGCCGGGACCCGGGAACGCTCCAATCCCCGGCTGATTGACCGGAAACAGAGGTCGGCCTCCTCGGCGCGTCCCGCCGCCTCGGCCTCGAGCCATTCCCGGATCTTTCCGTTCACGTTCCTCGTCATGAGCGTCCAGTCCTTCCTACGCGACCGACCCCGCCACGGGTTGCAGTCATGGCTCCTCGCCGGGAGGGCGGGGGCCCCATCCCGAATCGGCCAGCAGGCGGCCGAGGGCGGCCCGCGCGCGGTGGAGATGGCTCTTGACCGTCCCCAGGGGCAGTCCCACGACCTCCGCGATGTCCTCGTAGGACAGGTCTTCCAGGTACCGCATGACGACCAGCCGTCGGAATTCCGGCCTCAGCTGCGCCAGGGCCGCCTCGAGGTCCTCTCGGAAATCGCCCTGCACGGCCCGGTCGAAAGCCGAAGGCTCGCGCGTATCCGCCAGCGCGTCTGCCATGTCGCGCCCCGACGAGTCGTCATCGATGGAGACGACCGGCAGTCTCGACTTGCGCAGGTGGTCGATAGCCACGTTGTGGGCGATGCGCAGGATCCAGTTCGAGAACTTGTAGGCGGGGTTGAACGTGCGGAGGGCGGCGAACGCCTTGACGAACGCGTCCTGAGCGAGCTCCTCGGCCACGCCGTCGTCGCGCACCATGCGGGCGACGAGGGTGAGGACGGGCCGGCTGTGCCGGTCGACCAGGGCGCGGCAGGCGTCCTGGGACCCGGCGAGCGCCTGCTCGACGAGCCGGGCATCTGTCGGCGTCACCGCATTACCCCGACTCATCCGCCGCCTGGCCAGGCGCCACTGGATCCTGCCCTCAGAACACCGGCATCGGATCGTCGGCTATGAGCGGCGCCTCGGTGGCCTCCCGAACGGCGTCGAGCGTCGTGTCTTCAGCGATCTCCCGCAGGCGGAGGCCCTCGGGCGTCACCTCGATGACCGCCATCTCGGTGACGATGAGGTCGACCACGCCGACGCCGGTGAGGGGAAGGGAGCAGGCGCGCAGGATCTTCGGCGCGCCCTCGCGCGTCGTATGCTCCATTGCGATGACGACGCGGCGCGCTCCGGCCACGAGGTCCATCGCGCCGCCCATGCCCTTGACCATCTTGCCGGGGATCATCCAGTTGGCCAGGCTGCCTCGCTCGTCGACCTGCAGCGCGCCGAGGACGGTGAGATCGATGTGTCCGCCCCGGACCATCGCAAACGACTCGGCGCTGCTGAAGTACGCGCTGCCGGGAAGTTCCGAAACCGTCTCCTTGCCGGCGTTGATGAGATCCGCGTCGACCTCGGCGTCGGGCGGATAGGGCCCGACCCCCAGCATCCCGTTCTCGGAGTGCAGGGTAATGTGCACGCCGGGCGGAACGAAGTTCGCCACGAGCGTCGGCATCCCGATCCCCAGGTTCACATAGTCGCCGTCGTGCAGTTCGCGGGCCACGCGCCGGACGATCCGCTCACGCTTGTCCACCGTCTCACTCCCCGCCAGTCGCTGGCTCAGCCCTTGCGCGTCGTCCGCCGCTCTATCCGCTTCTGGTAGCCGGGCCCCTGGAAGATGTGCCGCACGAAGATCCCGGGCGTGTGCACGAGGTCGGGGTCGATTGCTCCGGGCTCGACCAGCTCCTCGACCTCGGCGATGGTCACGCGCGCAGCAGTGGCCATCATCGGGTTGAAGTTCCTGGCCGTCTTCCGGTACACGAGGTTGCCCTGGGTGTCTCCGCGGAAGGCCTTGACCAGGGCGAAGTCCGCCTTCAGCGGCCGTTCGAGGACGTGCGGCACGCCGTCGATGGTCCGTGTCTCCTTGCCGTCGGCCACGACGGTACCGTACCCCGTCGGCGTGAAGAAGCCCCCGATCCCCGCGCCGCCGGCCCTGATGCGTTCGGCGAAGGTGCCCTGCGGCACCAGTTCCACTTCGAGCTCACCGCTCAGGCACTGCCGCTCGAACTCCTGGTTCTCGCCCACGTAGGTGGCCACGATCTTCCGCACCTGCCTGGATTCGAGCAGGACGCCCAGGCCGAATCCGTCCACGCCCGCGTTGTTGCTGATGATGGTGAGGTCGCGCGTGCCCTGCTCGCGAAGGGCGGCGATCAGGTTTTCGGGGATGCCGCAGAGGCCGAAGCCGCCGACCATCAACGACGCCCCGTCAGGGATGAGCGCCGCCGCCTCGCGGGCGCCGCTGATGAGCTTTCGCATCCGTCGATTATACGGCGACCGGGTCGCCCCCGATGGCGCGCACCATGTCGTGGATGCGGTCGACGTCCCCCGCGCGTGCGGTGACCGGCGTCACCGGCCAGCGCCGCCCTGCGAAAAGATCCGCGCTGGACGCGTGGATCCCGCGCCCGCGCAACTCGACGGCCGGAAGGCCCGCCACAAGGGCCAGACGGCCCGGCAGCAGGGGCGCGTGTTCGGCGGCGGCGCCAACCTCGCCAAGGGCGAGCACAACGGCCTCGCCGGGGATCGACTCCGCGAGGTGCGCCATCGCGCGCGCGTTCGCCTCGGCTCCCCCGGCCAGCACCACGAGGTCGGCGTCTCCGGCGATCATCAGGTCGTCGGATGCGACATCGACGGCGTGCACCCGCATCGCCGTCTCGATGACCTCGTGGGCGTCGACACCGATGACGAGGGCTCCGGGCCAGGCCTGCCGCAGCGCGAGCGCGAGCGACGCGCCAACGGCCCCGAGGCCGACGACGGCGATGCGCTGGAACGCCGGGGGCCGATCCGGCGGGCGGGCGCCGCCGAGGACGGTCAGACGCGTCCCGCTTCCGGTCACTGCACGCCCCACCCGCGGCGTGCCAGCGGCTCGACGCAGATCGCGCGCCCGATCGCCGGCGCGATGATCCGCAGTTCCGCCATCAGCCGGTCGAACTGCGACGGGAACATCGTCTGGGCGCCGTCGCTGAGCGCCCGGTCCGGATCGACGTGCACTTCGATGATCAGGCCGTCGGCGCCCGCCGCCACCGCCGCCCGCGCCATCGGCGCCACCTTGTCGCGTCGTCCCGTGCCGTGGCTCGGGTCTACGAAGATGGGCAGGTGGCTCAGTTTCTTCACGATGGGGATGGCGGAGATGTCGAGAGTGTTGCGCGTGTAGGTTTCAAAGGTCCGAATCCCGCGCTCGCAGAGCATGACGCCCATGTTGCCGCCGCCGAGCACGTACTCGGCCGAGAGCAGCCACTCCTCGATGGTCGCCGAGATGCCGCGCTTGAGCAGCACCGGCTTGCGCGCCCGGCCGAGCTCCCGCAGCAGCGTGAAGTTCTGCATGTTGCGCGCGCCGACCTGAAAAATGTCCGCGTAGCGATCGACGACCTCGATCTGCGACGGGTCCATCACCTCGGAGACCAGCTTGAGGTTGTGGGCGCCGGCCGCGTCGCGCAACATCCGCAGCCCCTCCTCGCCCAGGCCCTGGAAGGAGTACGGCGAACTGCGCGGCTTGAACGCGCCGCCGCGCAGCACCTTGGCCCCGGCGCGCTTCACGGCCGCGGCCGTCGCCTGCACCTGCTCCTCGCTCTCCGCGGAGCACGGACCGGCCATCACCACCACCTCGTCGCCGCCGATGCGCACGTCGCCGACGACGATCACGGTCCCGCTCGGCCTGAAGGCCCGGCTCGCCAGCTTGAACGGCTCGGAGATGTGGACCACCTCCTGCACGCCCTCGCAGGTTTCCACCAGCCTCGGATCACCCTGGACGTCCGTGCCGACGACGCCGAGGATGGTGCGGTTCGCGCCCGCGGACCGGTGCACGGCGTATCCCATCACCTCCAGGCGCGCGACCACCTGGTCGACCGCGTCCGCCGAGGCGCCCTCCTGCATGACCACAACCACGTCGGCACTCTCCCTCCAGCAGCGTATCGCTCCCTGCTCAGCCCCGCAACCCGCCCGCGTCTTCCGCGCCGCGCAACCAGCGGACGAACTGCTCGACCCGGGGCACCAGTGCGGGCGAGTCGCCCGCGTCGGCAATCACCGAGACCAGCGCGCTGCCGACCACGGCGGCGTCCGCGACGCCGGCCACCGCTTGAACGTGCTCGGGCCGCGACAGCCCGAACCCGACGGCCAGCGGCAGGCTGCTCACCGACCGGACGCGGCTCACCAGGTCCGGGAACCCTTCCGCGAGGCTCTCGCGCGCGCCGGTCACGCCCGCCCGCGAGATCAGGTAGAGGAACCCGCGGCCACACTCGCCGGCCGCGCGCGCGCGCTCGAGCGACGTCGTCGGGCTCAACAGGTAAATCGGATCGAGCGCCTGGCGGAGCAGCGCCTCCCGGAGCGGCCCGGCCTCCTCGACGGGCAGGTCCAGCGCGAGCACGCCATCGGCGCCCGCAGACGCTGCCCGGGCCGCGAACCGTTCGTAGCCCATCCGGTAGAGGGGATTCGCATAGGAGAAGATGACAATCGGCGCGCCGATCGACGGGCGCACCTCCTCGACCAGGTCGAGCACCCGGCCGAGCGTCGCGGCTCCCGCCAGCGCGCGCTCGCATGCGCGCTGGATGATGGGGCCGTCGGCCAGCGGATCCGAGAACGGCACGCCGAGTTCGATCAGGTCGGCGCCCGCCCGGTCGAGCGCGCGCAGGATGTCGGCGGTCCGCTCGATCGAGGGGTCGCCTCCCGTGACGTACGTGACAAGGCCAATGCGGCGCTCGTCGCGCATCCGTGCGAAGGCTTCGGCAATGCGTGGCATGGCGTTCACCCCTGCTCGACGCCCAGCCGGCTGACGACCGTCTGCACGTCCTTGTCTCCCCGGCCGGAGAGATTCACGAGAATGCTGCATGCCGGACCGAGTTCGGCGGCGAGCCGGCGCGCCCAGGCCACCGCATGCGCCGACTCGAGCGCCGGGAGAATGCCTTCGAGACGGGAGAGCCGGCTGAAGGCGTCGAGCGCCTCCGCGTCCGACGCGCTGACGTATTCCGCGCGGCCGAGTTCTCGCAACCAGGCGTGCTCGGGGCCCACCGCCGCGTAGTCGAGCCCGGCCGAAATGGAGTGGGTGCCCGCGATGTTGCCGTCCTCGCTCTGCAGGACCGCGGAGTGCGTCCCCTGGAAGATCCCGGGCTCCCCGCCCGCGAACCTGGCGGCGTGCTGTCCAAGTGCGGTCCCGGTGCCGCCAGCTTCCACGCCGACCAGCCGCACACCGGGCTGGTCGACGAACGCGTCGAAGATGCCCATCGCGTTGCTGCCCCCGCCCACCGACGCGATGACGGCGTCGGGCAGCCCGCCGGCCGCGGCCTCGAACTGCACGCGGGCTTCGGCGCCGATCACGGACTGGAACTCCCGGACCATCAGCGGGTACGGATGCGGGCCGAGCACGGATCCGAGCAGGTAGTGCGTCGTCGCCACATTCGTCACCCAGTCGCGCATGGCCTCGTT
>Ga0105093_10000781_pt1 | contig 11984 bp, 9 predicted proteins | sample PPLLak3March2015_2_FD_79111 | JGI IMG/M metagenome (GOLD analysis project Ga0105093, IMG submission 79111) | Freshwater sediment microbial communities from Prairie Pothole Lake near Jamestown, North Dakota, USA - PPLs Lake P8 Core (3) Depth... | ecosystem: Environmental > Aquatic > Freshwater >... | reverse complement strand
TCGGCAACGCTCCTGTGCCCTCCGGGGGACAGCCGGGAATCGGAGAAGAAGATCCGCGAGATCCTCGAGAAACGCCGGACCAATCACCCGCCCCTGGGGACGGCCTGCGCGGGCAGCTACTTCAAGAACTCCTGCTCCGCGACCGGGGCCAGGATCGCCGCCGGCCGGCTCCTCGAGCAGGCCGGGGCCCGGGGCCTCGCGGTCGGCGACGCGGCGGTCTATGATGGCCACTGCAACTTCATCATCAACAGGGGGAACGCCCGCTCGAGCGATGTCCGCGCCCTGGCCGAGGACCTCAAGGAAAGAGTTGCCCGGATGTTCGGCGTCCGGCTCGAAGAAGAGGTCATCTACCTTCGAGCAGACGCCTCAATGCTCTGACGCGCCCGGCCGGCAGGCCGTTTTTCGCCGCCAGGCGGAGGACCCGCTTTCCCAGGACAGCATAGACCTCGCGCGTCCCCGGATCGGCGCCGAGAGCCTCCAGATGCCGCCTGACAGTGGCCGCATCACCCCGGAGAATGGGCCCGGTCAAGGCGTTTTCCAGCCCAAAGGATTTTACGTTCTGTAAAGTTCCTTGTACGAGAGGAAGAAGGGCGGCCTCGGCCATACTTTCGGGGATCCCCGCCCGGCCCAGCAGCCCGGCGGCCGTCCACTCCAAGGCGACGAGGGCGTTCGAAGCGAGGGCGCAGGCGGCGTGATAGACCGGCTTGTCCCGGGCCGAGAGGAGGAGGACGTGGCCGCGAAGCGCGCGCACGACCGCCTCGGCCGCTTCGACCGCCTTTCCGTCCCCTTCGAGCCCCCAGGTGATGCCCGTGAAGGTCGAGGCGGGCATGTCCTTCAGCGGGAACGACTGGATCGGATGAAGGGACGCGACGCTGGCGCCGCGGGCCGCGAGGGGAGCGAGCGCCGAGGCGGGAAGGAGCCCGCTCGTGTGAACGGCGACCCGGCCCGTCCAGGAACCGCCCGCGCCGGCCAAGGCGGCGGCCGCTCGCCCGACGGCGTCGTCGGGGACGGCGATGACGACCAGGCCTTTCGCTCCGGCCGCGGCCGCGGGAGCGGTCGACGCACGGCCGCCGCCGATGATGCGCCGGCCCTCGCGGGCGGCCCGGGCGTCGCGGTCGACGATCGACTCGGGCTCCCAGCCCCGCCTGGCGAGAGCGGCGCCGAGCGACGAGCCCAGCCGTCCGGCGCCCACGATCGAGTATCTCTTCATGGCTTGGACCTGAACACCTCGTCCCAGAGATCGATCTCGAGACCGGTCGGGATTTCCGTCCGCTTCTCGAGCTCGCGGCGCTTCTTCCCTTCTTTGATCGCCGCCTTGAGCTCGCGGGCGAACGTGTCGGAGGTCACGGCCTCGATCCCTTTCTTCTTGGCCAGCTCGCGGATGGCCCGGTCGGAGCTGACGACGAAGAAGCGGCGGCGGTCCGTCTGCCGGAGGACCATGTCGCGGATGACGTCGTCGGCGCTCTGCCCTTCGCCGGGATAGTGGATGGTGAACTTGGGATTGACGACGATGTCCGTCGGCTTCTCGTCGGGATTGCCGTCGAAGACGAGGCGGATGCGGGTGCGGGTGACGCGCTGGAAGGCGAGGAGCCTGGCGACGAGGCCGTCGCGGCCGGAGCGCTCCCGCAGCTCGTGAGGGGCGATGCGGCCGAGAAGGTTGTTGCCGTCGATGAGATAGGCCATGGCGCGCCGCCTTCGGGCATCCCCTCCGTCACCCCGGCGGCCATTCGAGGGGCCGGCCGCCGACGACGTGGAAGTGGATGTGGAAGACGGCCTGGCCGGAGTCCCGGCCCGTGTTGAGGACGGTCCGGTAGCCCGACCCGGCGATGCCCTTTTCGAGGGCCGCCCGGCGGGCGGCGAAGAGGCATTCCCCGAGGAGCTCTTCCGAGCCCTCCGGGGCCTCCTCGAGCGAGGCGATGTGCAGCTTGGGGATGACCAGGACGTGGACGGGGGCCTGGGGGCGGATGTCCTCGAAGGCCAGGACGCGGGCGGTCTCGAAGAGGATCTTCGCCGGGGCCTCCCCGCGCACGACCCGGCAGAAGAGGCAGCCGGCGGCGTGCGGGGCGCTCATGACCGGACCCTCTCGATCGACGCGCCGAGGCCGCGGAGCTTGTCCTCGATGCGCTCGTAGCCGCGGTCGAGGTGCTCGATCTCCGTCACGGTCGTCTCGCCGGAGGCGATGAGCCCGGCCAGGACCAGGGCCGCCGAGGCCCGGAGGTCCGTGGCCACGACCTCGGCTCCGGAGAGCGGCGTCTTGCCCTTGACGACGGCCTTGTCCCCCTGGACCTCGATCGAGGCGCCGAGGCGGACGAGCTCGTTGACGTGGGAGAAGCGCCGGTCGAAGATCGTCTCGGTGATGATCGACGTGCCGGCGGCCTGGGTCAGGAGGACCATGAACTGGGCCTGCATGTCGGTGGGGAAGCCGGGGTAGGGCGAAGTGGTGATGTCCTGAGGCTTGATCTCCGCCGTCCCCGCGACCCGGAGGGCGTCCTCGCCTTCGGGTTCGACCGCGACGCCCGAGGCGCGGAGCTTGTCGATGACGCTCTCCACGTGCCCGGGGACGACGCGGCGGATGACGAGCTCGCTCGCGGCCAGGGCCCCGGCGACGAGGAAGGTGCCGGTCTCGATCCGGTCGGGGATGATCTCGTGGGACGCCCCGCCGAGCTCCTCGACGCCGTGGATGCGGGCCGTGTCCTCGTCGGGCCAGTCGATCCTCGCGCCCATCTTGTTGAGGAGGACGGCGAGGTCGGCGACCTCCGGCTCCCGGGCGCAGTTCCGGAGGATGGTCTCGCCCTTGGCCAGGGCAGCGGCCATGAGCAGATTCTCCGTCCCGGTGACCGTCTTCTTCTCGAACTCGATCTCGGCGCCGCGGAGGCGGCCGGCCTCGGCCCGGATGTAGCCGTGCTCGATCGTGATCTTGGCCCCGAGCTTCTGCAGGCCGGCGATGTGGAGGTTGACCGGGCGCGAGCCGATGGCGCAGCCGCCGGGCAGGGCGACGACGGCCTTGCCGAACCGGGCCACGAGCGGCCCGAGGACGAGGACCGAGGCGCGCATGGCCCGGACGAGCTCATAGGACGCTTCGTCGGAACGGATCTCGGCGACCCGGAGGGACACGCGGTCGTCCGCGGCGCTGTAGGCGCCGCCGAGCCCGGCGACGAGGGTCAGGATGGTCTCGACGTCCCTGACCCGAGGGACGTTGGAGAGCCGGACCTCGTCACCTGTCAGGAGCGACGCGGCGATCGCCGGGAGGACGGCGTTCTTGGCTCCGCTCATGCGGACCTCGCCCTTGAGTCGCAGGCCGCGGTCGCCGTGGATCAGCAATTTTTCCATCGGGCCGATTGTAAAGGAAGCGCCGGGCGAATTCAATCAGGGGACATGTACGCTTCGTACGAGTCCCCGCTTAGAGGACGGTCCCGTCCTTCGTCCAGCCCCAGGCCTCGTAGTAGGCGTCCAGGATGGCGTTGTAGAAGACCTCGTCGACGGCGCGGCCCTTGCGGGCGCCGCGCGTCATGGGCACTTTGAGCTTGGGCGGGACGTGACCGTCGTAGGCCCGGTCCCGGCCCTGCACGCCGTTCAGGCGCCGCTCCAGCGCGTAGATCCTCCGGCCGCAGGCTTTGAGCGACTCCGGCGTGTAGTCGATGCCGGAGAGGGCCCGGTAGAGGGACAGGAACGGCTCCGCGGTGATGTCGCCGGTGAAGAAATCGCAGAGGCCGAGGGAGTCGACCAGGGCTTTGCCGGCCTGGCCCTCGGCCACGTAGGCGGCCAGGTCGCGCGCCTCCCTCATCCCGCCCTCTTCGGCCTGGACCGTCCAGGCGTAGGTGTGGTCGCCGCGGCCGCGGTTGGAGGTGCCGTAGGCCGTGAACATCCCCGGGAAGGCCTTGGGGCTGATCCCGGCGTAGCCGAGCCCGCCGAAGGCCGAGGTCAGGCAGTAGGCGATGTCGGCCTGCGACGCCGGGCTCGCCGCCGCGAGCTCGGCGATGACCCGGTCGGAGTAGTGCCCGAGGAGCCGGCCCAGGCCGGTCGAGGCGTAGGCGATCTCCTTGAGCGTCCCGATCATGCCGGCCGCGTCCCCGAAGGCCGGGGCGCCGGGGTAGGCGGCGAGCAGGCCCTTTTCCGCGAGCTCCATGGCCCCGGCCATGACGCTGCCGAACGTCATCGTGTCGACGCCGAGCTCGTTGCAGAGCGCGTTCATGTGGAAGATGGCGTCGCGGTCGAGGAGGCAGCAGTTGATCCACAGGGCGATCGTCTCGAACTCCGGCCGCACTCCTTCGCCCGCGTAGGGGCCCGCGTCGACGCGGGCCGCGCGGGTGCAGAAGATGTGCCGGCACTTGTTGCAGACGTCGTGCTTCCCGGAGATGGCCAGGAAGGCGTCCGTCGAGACCTTCTCGTAGTCCGAAGCGTCGAAGGCGCCCTCGTCGAAGTTGTGCCACGGCAGGTAGCCGCCGCCGGCGCCGAGGTAGCGGCCGTTGAAGGCCCGGTCGAGCCACCAGGTCGTGCCGGTCGTCGGACGGAACGAGGCGGTCCGGGCCGGGTCTTCGACGCTGGCCTTGATCAGGCCGTCGAGCTCCCGGCCGAGCCGGCGGAAGGCCTCCGGGTCGGCGTAGCTGACCGGCTGGCTGCCCCGGGCGGTGATGGCGACCAGGTTCTTCGAGCCGAACACGGCGCCCGCCCCGCCGCGGCCGAAGTTGCGATGGCGGTCGGCGGTGAGGCAGGCGAAGTCGACGAGGTTCCAGCCGGCGGGGCCGACCGTCAACGTCGACGATCCCTTGAGCCGGGCGGTCAGCGCGTCGGTGACGATCGAGGCGGGCCGGGGGACCCGGCGCCCTGCGCTCGTCTCGAAGAGATCGTCCTCCGCGTCGACGATGCGGCAGTCTCCGTCGACGACCTCCAGGCGCACGGGGCGGTCGGCCCGGCCGTCGATGACGACCTGGTCGAAGCCGGCGCGCTTGAGCATGTTGGGGAAGAGGCCTCCCGCGCTCGAGTGCGTGACGAGGCCGAAAAGGGGCTTGTGGCCGGGGATCCACGGGGCCGCGAGCGGCGAGCGGGCCATGGTCCCGACGAACGAGCAGGAGCCGCGGCCGGCCGTGGCCACGGCCGTGTCGTTGAGCGCGGCGCTGCCGATGACGATCCGGTTCGCCGGGGCGAGCGGGTCCGTGAGCGGCCCGATCCTGTCCAGGTGGTCGGCCAGGAGGCGAGCCTGGAGGCCGCGGCCGCCGACGTAATCGCGGGCGCGGGCGGGATCGGCCGCCTCGACCCGGACGGTCCGGTTGGCGAGATCGATAAAGGCCCAGCGGCCCCGGTATCCGGTCATCTTCACCTCTTCGGGCACGGCGGTCTCCTTGTCGCGCGCGGTCTCAGAGCGATCTCAGGGCCTGGTCGACGTCGGCGATGACGTCGTCGGGGTGCTCGGCCCCGACGCAGAGGCGGATGAGCTGAGGCGGCACGTCGGCCATGCGCCGGGCCTCCTCGCCCTGCTGCTGGTGGGTCGAGATGGCCGGGATGGTGGCCACGCTCTTGATGCGGCCGAGGTCGGTGGCCCGGTAGATCATTTTGAAGCCGTCGAAGACCTTGCGGGCGTTCGCCGGCGGGCCGTCGACGCGGAAGCTCATGAGGTGCCCGTAGCGGTTGATCTCCCGGCCCTGGCCGTCGTCGGAGTCGACGAGCTTCATGTACTTTTTCGCCACCTCGTGGAGATGGTAGCTGGGCAGGCCCAGGTAGTCGACCTGGTAGACCCGGGGGTGCTTCTGGAGGAACTCGGCGACCTTCTGGCAGTTGGCGCTGACGACGTCCATTTTCGAGCGCAGGGTCCGCAGGTCGTTCAGGGCGAAGATGGCGTTGACCGGCGCGGAGGCCGGGCCGTTGTCCCGGTACGGCAGGAACTTGACGTATTCGGCGAAGCTCGCCTTGAACAGGGGATGGTCGTTCTTGACCTTGGTCGTAATTGGGTTGCGGCTGATGAGCGCGCCGCCGATGGCGAAGCCGCCCGATGTGATTGACTTCGTCAGCGAGTGGACGACGATGTCGGCGCCGTAGGCGATGGGCCGCATCAGGGCCGGAGTCGCGCAGGTCGCGTCGATGATCACGGGGATCTCCCAGGAATGGGCCAGGTCCGCGAGGGCCTTGATGTCGGTGAAGGACTGCTGGGGGTTGGAGGGCATCTCCATGTAGAGGAAGCGGGTGTCCTCGTCGATCTTGGCCTTCCAGTCCTGGATGTCCCAAGGATGTTGGACCCAGCGGCACTCGATGCCGCGCTCCTTCATCTTCCGCAGGGAGAACTGCTGGAACGTGCCGCCGTAGACCTGGACGCAGGAGACGAAGTTGATGCGCTCCGGCCCGTCCTTCTGCTTGACGAGGAGGGGATCGGTCGCGGACATGATCGCGGACATCCCCGACGCCGTGACGCAGCAGGACGTGTCGGACCCCGACCGGTAGCCTTCGAGCAGGGCCAGGGCCCACTCGAGGTAGTAGGTCGTCGGGTTGGCGATCCGGGTGTAGCACCAGGTCGGGACGAGGTAGGCCAGGGCGGCCTCGAGCTCGTCCGAGTCGGCGTAAGCCTGGGAGGCCGAGAGATAGAGGGGTTCGATGACGGCTCCCTGGTTCCGGCCGAGCGATTCCTCGACGGTGTAGAGGCCGTGGACGGCGATGGTGTCGAACTTCATCGTCTTCATCCGGGCCAGGGCAGCCTCCCGCTCGGCCAGGAGCTTCTGGGCGGCCTCGACATACTTCATGACGCCGGCGGAATAGGTCGGAGCGGAGCTCATGGGTCCTCCAATGCGGATTTCGGGATAGGCGGGATCGATAGGCGACGGACGATCGCTATTAAGGCGAAAAGCATGACACAGTCGGGACTGCGCCCTTAGCATATAAAGAAGACGGGGAGGGAGTCAAGTTGGCCTCGGGATATCCTCTCGGAAATCCACCCTGCTACGCTCGGGGCATTCCCGCCGTCGGCCGCAGAAGGGTCTCGGGGATCGTCTCCGTTCGCTGCGGCAATTCTTCACGCCGTCCCGGTCCGGAGCCCGTTCTTAGGTCTCCGTCCCGATGCCGGCTGAATTGCCGCTTTATGCTCCCTCCGACGATACCCCTCGCCCCTCCTTCCGCGGCCTCATTATCGCGGTCTTACGTGGGATCGGGGACGTGGCGGGGACATGTACCTTTGGTACGTGTCCCCCTTCCGGCACGGGGCGGATTCTTTCGACGACATCCCTCGGCTTGGATCGAGGGATGAAGCCGCCTTATCTTAGTTACAGCGGTGGATCGCCAGCATGTCTGACAATATCGCGAAGCCCGTCTCGAGCTTGCCCGCCCCGGCGCCCTGGATCGTGACCCTGCCCATCAGGTCGGTCTCGAGGCTCAGGGCGTTCTGGGCGCCCATGACCCCGGCCAGGGGGTCGGACAGGGGCAGCTTCTGCGGCGAGACGGAGGCCGTGACCGTCCCGTCCTCGCCCTTTTTCGCCTGGCCGATGAGCTTGTAGCGGAAGCCTTGGGCCTTGGCGGCTTCGACGTCGGCCTTGGTGATGGCCGAGATCCCCTGGCGCGCGACGTCCGTCGTCTTGAGCGAGGCGCCGAGCAGGACGTTCGACAGGATGACGACCTTGGCCAGGGCGTCGTAGCCCTCGACGTCGGCGGTCGGGTCGGCCTCGGCGTAGCCGAGCTTCTGGGCCAGGGCCAGGGCCGGGGCGTAATCCATGCCCTCCGTCTCCATCTTGGACAGGATGAAATTGGTCGTTCCGTTGAGGATGCCCTTGACCTCGCGGATGGCGTTGCCGGCCAGGCCGGCCTCGGCGAGGTGGAAGACGGGCGTGCCGCTCATGACCGTGCCCTCGATGCGGAACTGGAGGCCGTTCTTGCGGGCCAGGTCCTGGATCTCGCGGTAGTGGAGGGCGGCCGGACCCTTGTTCGAGGTGACGACGTTCTTGCCGAGGCGCAGGGCCTTCTTGATGTAGCCCGTCGCCGGCTCGGCGGTCTGGATGTCGGTATAGGTCATTTCGGCGATGATGTCGGCGTCGGTGCGCTCGATCATGTCCAGGGGATCGAGGGGCTCGACCTGCGCCGGCGTCGCCTTGGGGTATTCGGCCAGCCCCTTGCCGGCGCCGAGAAGGCCGAGGACCGTGGGGATGTCGAGACCCTCGGGCGCGAGGAGCGTCCCCTTGAGCTTGTCGGAGATGGCCACCACCCTGGCTTCGAAGCCGAAGGCGTCGCGGAGATAGCCCTTCTTGTCGTGCAGGATCTGGAGAAGCCCCTGCCCGACGGTGCCGCAGCCGATGAGCCCGATCTTGTGTTCCATCTCTCTCCTCCTCGCGCGTTTCCGAGGCCGTCATGATAACAAATTCACGGGCGCAATGCCATTTTCCGGCCGGCCTTGCGTTGGGGAGGAACAAAATGGGGACGTTTCTATTTTTAAAATAGAAACGTCCCCATTTTTGGCGTCCCGATTTGGGGATCGGGCAGGGAGGGCGTATCATTGAAGGAAGCTTTAAGGGAAGGAGGGGACGATGCCGTCCGGACGCTTCATCACACCCCGCGCCGTCAACGAAAAGGTCCGCGACTACGGGCCGGGATCGGCGGACAAGCGGCTGCTGAAAGAGGAGCTCGCCAGGCAGGCCGCGAATCCCGTCGAGGTCCCGATCGTCATCGGCGGCGCCCCGGTCCTGACCGGGAAGATGGGCCGGATCGACTGCCCCCACGACCACGGCCTCGAGCTGGGCGCCTTTCACAAGGGCACGCCCGAGACGGTCGGCCGGGCGATCGAGGCCGCGGCGGCCGCCAAGGGCGCCTGGGAGCGCCTGCCGTGGGAGGACCGGGCGGCCGTCTTCCTCAAGGCGGCCGACCTGCTGGCCGGCCCGTACCGCTGCGTCGTCAACGCCGCGACGATGCTCGGCCAGAGCAAGACGGTCTACCAGGCGGAGATCGACGCGGCCTGCGAGCTCACGGATTACCTGCGGTTCAACGTCTCCTATGTGTGCCGGATCTACTCGGCCCAGCCCGAGGTCAGCCCGCAGGGTAACTGGAACAAGCTCGCCTACCGGCCGCTCGACGGCCACGTGCTGGCCATCGCGCCCTTCAACTTCACCTCGATCGGCGGGAACCTGCCGACGGCGCCGGCGATGATGGGCAACACGGTCATCTGGAAACCCGCCAGCTCCGCGGTCCTGAGCGCCCACTACTTCATGAAGGTCCTGCTCGAGGCCGGGCTGCCCGACGGCGTGATCAACATGGTCCCGGGGACGGGAGGCGAGATCGTGAACCCCGTGGTCGACCATCGCGACCTGGCCGGCATCCACTTCACCGGGGCGACGGGGACATTCATCGGCATCTGGAGCCGGGTCGCCAGGAACCTGAGCCAGCGCCTCTACCGGAACTACCCGCGCCTCGTCGGCGAGACCGGCGGCAAGGACTTCATCCTGGCCTGCCCCGACGCCGACTTCGACGCGCTGGCCGTGGCCATGTTCCGCGGCGCCTTCGAGTACCAGGGCCAGAAGTGCTCGGCGGCCAGCCGGGCCTACATCCCGGGATCGCTCTGGCCCGGGGTCCTGGCCCGGCTGTCGAAGATGGCGGAGGGCGCCCGGGTCGGGGACGTGACGGATTTCCGGACCTTCATGGGCGCCGTCATCGACCGCAGCGCCTACGAGCGGATCACCGGGTACATCGAGGAGGCCCGCGCCTCGGGCACGGCGGAGGTGGTCGTCGGCGGCGAGGCCGACGACACGACGGGCTTCTTCATCCGCCCGACCGTGATCCGGACGTCCGAGCCGAAGTCCCGGGGGATGACCGAGGAGATCTTCGGGCCGGTCCTCACGGTCTATGTCTACGGCGACCGGCGGTTCGAGGAGACCCTGTCCCTGATCGACGAAACGAGCCCGTACGCCCTGACGGGGTCGATCTTCGGCCGGGACCGGGCCTTGATCCGGCTGGCGCTCGACCGGCTGTCGCAAGCGGCCGGGAACGTCTACATCAACGACAAGCCGACCGGCGCGGTCGTCGGCCAGCAGCCTTTCGGCGGCGGGCGGCTCAGCGGGACCAACGACAAGGCCGGGGGCTATTTCAACATGCTGCGCTGGACGAGCCCTCAGGCCGTCAAAGAGAATTTCCTGCCGCCCGAGGATCCCTTCTACCCCCACATGTCGGAAGAATGATCCCTTCGTGCGGCGGTTGACGCGGCGGGCGCATCGGAGCGAGAATGGGCCTATCGCGCCGGGCGCGGCGGCCCGGAAGGAGGTCCCATGAAAAAAGCCCTTTCGATCCCGGCGGTCGTTCTGCTCGTCGCGGCCCTGGCCGCGGCCGGCCAGCAGCCCGCGAAGAAGCTCAAGGTGTTCATATCGGTCGACATGGAGGGAGTCGCCGGCCTCATCCACTGGGACGAGACGTCCGAGGGCGGGGCCGATTATCCGCTCTTTCGCCGGCTCATGACCGAGGAGACCAACGCGGCCATCGCCGGCGCGCTCGACGCCGGGGCGACCGAGATCGTCGTCCGCGACTCCCACGGCAGCGCCCGGAACATCCTGCCCGACTTGCTCCGTCCGGAGGCCCGGCTCATCCGCGAGTGGAACAGCCCGCTGAGCATGATGGAGGGCATCGATAAGTCGTTCGACGCCGTCGTCTTCGTCGGCTATCACGCCCGGGCGGGCACGCCCGACGCGGTCCTCAAGCACACGATGAGCCTGTCGCTCTACGACGTCATCCTCAACGGCGTGCGCATGCCCGAGGGCGCCTGGAACGCGGCCATCGCCGGGCATTTCGACGTCCCGGTCGTGTTCCTATCCGGCGATTCGGCCATCGGCAAACAGATCAAGGAGATCATCGGCCCGATCGAGACCGTGGCGGTCAAGGAGGGCCTGGGGCCGGCGGCCTCGATGCTCCATCCGGTCAAAGCCCGGGAGATGATCCAGAAGGGCGTCGCCGCGGCCCTGCGGAACCTGAAGGCCTACAAGCCCTATAAGCCGGCGGCGCCCTATAAGCTCGAGATCGTCTTCACCGACGAGAATCAGGCCCGGCGGGCGGCCCAGGTGCCCGGGATCGAAAGAACGGGCGAGCGCACGGTCGCCTACGCCTCGAACGACCTCATGGATATCGTCCTGTACTTCTCGCTTGCCCGCCGCTAAAAAAAGGGGCCGCCGCCCAAAAAGAGGGGACTGGGTCTTCGCAAGCCCGGGGGGACATGTACCGTTTCGGTACGTGTCCCCGGTCGATGGACAAGGGGACACGTACAAAGAGTACATGTCCCCTTGCGCAGACCCGGTCCCTTCCTTGATAAAAAAAGAAGGCCGCCGCCCCGAAGGACGGCGGCCCTGGTTCTGCCGCGTTTGCGGGCGCTTACTTGCCGGCCGGCGCCGCGGCCTGCTGCTCCTTGATGAAGTTCTCCAGCCACTCGGTCGTGACGGACTTCGGCCGCTCGATCGGCAGGCCGAGGGCGCGGTCCCAGACGAGCTGGGCCAGGACGCCGAGGGCGCGCGACACGCCGAAGAACACGGTGTAGAAGTCGAACTGGTTGGCCCCGTAGTGATGGAGGAGGACGCCGGAGTGGGCGTCGACGTTCGGCCAAGGGTTCTTGGTCTTGCCGTGCTTGGTCAGGACGTCGGGCGCGACATCGTAGACGAGGCTGACGATCTTGAACAGGTCGTCCTCCGGCATGTGCTTGAGGGCGAACTCGCGCTGGGCCATGTAGCGGGGGTCGGTCTTGCGCAGGACGGCGTGGCCGTAGCCGGGGATGACCCGTCCGCCGTTGAGCGTGTCCCACATGAACTTTTCCATCTGCTCCTTGGTCGGGACGCCGCCGAGCTCCTTCATGAGGTCCATGATCCAGGCCAGGACCTCCTGGTTGGCCAGGCCGTGGAGCGGGCCGGCCAGGCCGTTCATGCCGGCCGACAGCGAGTAATAGGCGTCGGACAGGGCCGAGCCGACGAGGTGGGTCGTGTGGGCCGACACGTTGCCGCCCTCGTGGTCGCTGTGGATGCAGAGGTAGAGCCGCATGAGCTCCTTGAAGG
>Ga0105093_10000779_pt1 | contig 12006 bp, 7 predicted proteins | sample PPLLak3March2015_2_FD_79111 | JGI IMG/M metagenome (GOLD analysis project Ga0105093, IMG submission 79111) | Freshwater sediment microbial communities from Prairie Pothole Lake near Jamestown, North Dakota, USA - PPLs Lake P8 Core (3) Depth... | ecosystem: Environmental > Aquatic > Freshwater >... | reverse complement strand
TTGCCCGTTGACGATACCGCCCTAATGTCCGACTGCTCGTTAAGCATGGCGGTAATACCCTCGCGCAAAAGGCGATTATCTTCAATTAGAAGGACGCGGATTTTCGGCACGTATTATTTTCTCCATATCGGGTTTTCAACGGGTCACTAAAATTATAGAATGGCCGCAACCAAACGTCAAGCAAAAAATACGCAACTCCCATACATAAGCCTCTATACTACAGAGGGTTTGGGATAATTCGACGTGTGGCTTGAAATCAAAATTTCAAAAATGCGATCTATATGGCAAATATCACTTTATGTCCAAATATTGTCAACTTCAAAGGGCGGACTGCACTTCCCCGAAGCAAATACGCCGCAAAGGCTTCTCCGATATCCAGGACACCACTTTTGGCAAATATTGTCTCCGCTTAAGAATAATCCGGGCATTAATCGACTCAGAGCGTATAATATAATAGACTTATATGTCCCAAATTGACCGTTTCCCAAGCCTTGTCCTGGCAACACAATTCTTGAAAAACCCTTAATATGGTGACAATGGTGCCATTTCAGGCCCGCAAGGTCCGAAAGGAATCCGCGTTAAAGAAGTCCGCAAGCGGATAAAATAAAAGGAAGACATAATATGAAGATCTATGTCGGGAACCTGTCGCCCGTGACTTCCCGGTCGGAACTTCTCGAATGTTTTGAAGAATTCGGCAAGGTAACGGACGCCACCATTGGTTCGTACAGGATGGAAAATACGTCTAAAGGATTCGGCCAGGTCGAGATGCCCTCCAGCTATCAAGGCAGAGCCGCGATCGCCGCTATGCAAGGCAGTGAATTGGACGGGAACCTGTTGAAAGTACATGAGGATTAGGTACTGGTCGCAACAGCCGCCAGTAAGGAATTGGCGGTCCGGATCATTTCATAACGCCGGATAAATTTCGGGGTGAAGTACATCTCACCGCTGCTCCATGAATTCCAAAAGAAAGGAAAGAACCATGTCAATAGAAACCCTGGTACTGTTCGGGCTGCTACCCTATCTCGCGGTCACGGTGTTAACTGCACTTAACAGGCAGACGATTCAAGTGGAATCAGGTTGTTCAAATTCGTTTTCCACGCTGCCTTCCGTGCTTCAATCTTACCGCCCGCGTAATTTATAATATATGGACAACCCGGAAGGATGCCGCCGAATGCGGAGAAAGAGGCACGTTGAGATCAAGATCGAATAACTTCTATGTCGTCGCACGCCTAAGGGGTCTTCCAGAGAAGGTTAATGAACTCCGCAGACGCCTGCATAATCTGACTAGCCTGACGCTGCACGAAGAGGGCTGCATTTCTTGTGAGTTGATAGAAAATGGACGCGACTCGACTGAATTCACTCTTATCGAGAAATGGTCGGACGAGAAAGCCCACGATGCTCATTTCGGGACCAATCTAATCCGGAAAACAATGAAATTCTTTCCGAATCTGCTTTCGGGCGAACTCGATCTTCGCAAGCATATATTGCGATTTAATGCGGTTAAATACGGCACTAACAGTTATTGCCTGGCAAAAGTATGACCTGCGACTTATCCGTGCGAACATACTTAATTCAGCTTGTATCGCAGGGTTGAAACCTTTATACTGAGCGGAGTAATGATGCGAATATATGCTTCGGTTACTTTTCGCTCGGGATTTCTGACAGGCAACTTTCAAGAGCGTTCGAGCGATTCGGCAAAGTCGGTGGAATATTAACGGCATGAACGGACAACCAAACAAAGGCGGCGCCTAAAGTCCCCGGATTATAGAAATGCCTTTCTATAATCGGGCATTCGTGGCGATCATGGAACAGAACGGAGAAAACCGGATAGATATGCGCGGATTATCGAGACAAACGGAGTGAGTATTTAGGTATCGGCATGCAAAGCGGCGCAACTGACTCGATCATCAAAAGAATAGCGTTCATCGGCAATTACCTGCCGCGCCGGTGCGGTATTGCTACCTTTACCACTGATTTGTGTGAAGCCGTGGCTGCCGACGATAATGGGACGACATGTATCGTTCTTCCCGTCAATGACACCGATGACGGTTACGAGTATCCGGATCGCGTTCGCTTTGAGCTAACGGAAAAGGATATTGAATCCTATCGTCGCGCGGCTGACTTTCTGAATATCAACAACGTCGATCTTGTCTGTCTGCAGCATGAGTACGGCATCTTCGGAGGCCGGGCGGGCAGTCACATCCTTACCCTCTTACGCGAGCTGCGCATGCCGATTGTCACGACCTTACACACCATATTGGCCGAACCGGATGTGAGCCAACGAGAGGTGCTGAATGAAATCGCGAATCTTTCTGATCGGCTCGTTGTCATGAGTCAGCGCGGCAAGGATTTTCTGAAGCAAATTTATCATATATCCCCCGATAAAATTGATCTTATTCCCCACGGCATCCCGGATGTGTCGTTTGTTGACCCCAGTTTCCACAAAGACCTCTTTGGCGTCGAAGGAAAAATGGTTCTGCTTAGCTTTGGATTACTCTCTGCAAGCAAGGGGATTGAAAACGTTATCGAAGCCCTGCCCGCGATAATAGCCGTTCATCCCAATGTCGTTTACATGATTCTTGGCGAAACCCATCCTCACGTGAAAGAGACCGATGGGGAGTCCTATCGTCTTTCACTGCAATGGCTGGCTCGCGAGAGGGGCGTGGAAAGTAATATTATTTTTTACAATCGCTTTGTCACCCTGGAAGAATTAAATGAGTTTATTGGGGCGGCGGATATCTATATCACCCCCTATTTGAACCGGGCTCAGATCACCTCTGGCACGCTTGCCTATACACTCGGAGCAGGAAAGGCCGTCATATCGACGCCTTACTGGTACGCTGAGGAAATGCTCGCCGAAGGGCGGGGGGTTTTGGTGCCGTTCAAGGATCCATCGACACTCGCTAAGAATGTCGTCGATCTATTGAATGACGAGGCCAAACGCCACGCAATGCGCAAAAAAGCTTACATATTCGGGAGAGAAATGATATGGTCGGAGGTGGCGCGGCGTTATCGGGAAACTTTTGAACGCGCTCGGACCGAACGTCTTCATTTCAGCAGTCCGGGTTTCGCGGTCAAAGCTCTCGACAAGCATCCGGGTGAACTCCCGTTGCTGAAGCTCGATCACTTGCGCAACATGACGGATGAAACCGGCATCCTGCAGCACGCTGTCTTTACTATCCCCAATTATCACGAGGGGTACACCACCGATGATAACGCACGTGCTCTGGTCGTAAGCGCCCTTCTGGAGGAAACCGGTAATCAAGAAGCCTTCGAATTGGCATCGCGCTATCTCGCGTTCGTATGGTTTGCCTATAATGTCGAAACCGGGCGCTTTCGCAATTTCATGACTTATCAACGGACCTGGATGGAAGTAAACGGATCGGACGACAGCCATGGTCGAGCGTTGTGGGCCCTCGGCACGGTGCTGGGTCGCTCTCAAATTCCGGCACTCCAGAGCATGGCCAGCTGGCTATTCGAACAGGCCCTGCCCGCTATTCTCGAAACAACCAGTCCTCGGGCCTGGTCTTTTGCGCTTATCGCCATCCAGGAGTATCTCCGACGTTTCGCAGGCGATCGTCGCGCCGGCCAGATCCAGGAGGAATTATCCCGGCGAATCCTGAATTTGTATAAACAATGCCGCTCGGACGACTGGCGGTGGTACGAGGAAGGGCTTACGTACTGCAATGCCGTTTTACCGCACGCATCGCTTATCTGCGGCCATTCCGTTCAGAGTACGGAAATGATTGAAACCGGGTTGGAATCACTAACATGGCTGGCCAACATACAACGGGCAGGTGAGGGAGGCCATTTTATCCCTATCGGATCCAACGGCTTTTTCCGGAAAGGTGGAGAGCGCGCTCGCTTCGATCAACAACCAGTGGAAGGTCAAGCCATGGTGTCCGCCTGTCTCGAAGCCTATCGAATCACGCATGACGACCATTGGCGCAAAGAGGCCCAACGCGCATTCGAGTGGTTCCTTGGGCGCAACGACCTGAATTTATCAATATACGATCCCGCTACGGGGGGCTGTCGCGACGGCCTTCACCCCGACCGCCCAAACGAAAACCTCGGCGCGGAATCCACCCTCGCCTTCCTCCAGTCCTTATTGGAGCTGCGCCTGGCCGAGAATACCTTTTAGCCTATGGAGATTGGATGAGCAATACCCACCCTGAACTTCTTCGACGTCATGAACTCAACCCGATTTTGACGGCCGCCGACTGGCCCTATCCCGTCAATAGCGTATTTAACCCGGGTGCCATATTGTTGGCAGATGGTACGACATTGCTCTTATGTCGCGTGGAAGACCGGCGCGGCCTGTCTCATCTCTGTGCGGCACGCTCAGCCAATGGTTTGGACAACTGGAAGATTGATCCACATCCGACTTTGATGCCGGACCCCGAACATTTCCCTGAAGAAATCTGGGGTATTGAGGATCCGCGCATTACTTATGTCCCTGAACTTAATGAGTACGTCGTGGTCTACACCGCCTATACTCGCGACGGACCGGGTGTGGCATTGGCAACAACTGCGGATTTCCATACATTTAAACGCCATGGGATTATCATGTCTCCCGAAGACAAGGATGCGACTCTTCTGCCGCACCGCGTGGACGGCCTCTGGGCGCTGATCCACCGACCGGTCAGTTCCCCCAGAGCGCATATGTGGATATCTTATTCCCCCGATTTGACAAACTGGGGAGGACACAAACTGATGCTGGAAGCGCGGCTGGGAGGATGGTGGGATGCTAATAAAATTGGACTCTCATCCCCGCCCATAGAAACGCCGAAGGGTTGGCTGGTGTTGTACCATGGCGTAAGGCAGACAGCCGCAGGTGCGATATATCGACTCGGGCTCGCGCTGTTCGATCTGAGGAATCCCGAAATATGCCTCAAACGAGGAGGTCCCTGGATATTCGGTCCCGAAAAATCCTACGAATTGTATGGTGACGTCGGAAATGTGGTTTTTCCCTGTGGCTTCACCATTCTTCCCGATGGCGATACAATCCATCTATACTACGGAGCAGCAGACACGAGCATAGCCTTGGCCATCGGAAGTATATCTGCAATGCTGGCTTGGCTGGAAACAGATAACTAGAATCCAAGGGCCTGGCTTCGAGACAGTCTCTGTCACTTTCAAGCATGACTGGATCATCAGGCTGAGGTTGCTTACGGAGCGGAGCCTGTTTCCGACCGGCGCGTGTCATCCATTGAGCACAGAATTCGGTACTTTCAAGCTGAATACCGAAATGTCGTCAGAATCTCCGGGCTGATAGATCCCTAAAAAAAGCCCCGGCTAATACCGGGGATTTGAAAGTCAATGCCGGGTCTTACAAGACGAATTCATCAGCCGGGTGATTAAACACGCGGCGGCCTGACGATTTCAGCCGACTTTTTCTCGTTATAGGAATACCCCGAATTCAGTAGTTCGGAAGCACTTTGTACTAACGGAAAGAGAAGGATCGTCCGTTGGGGAAGCTGGGTGCAGTTTGGAGGGAGTAAGTTGATGAATGGGATATCGATTAAAATCTTCAGATCACCCAAAGTGGCCGGACTGCCAGCGCCAGGGTCGCTGTTACCTTTGCCGTAACAGGCCGACAGTGTCAGGCTGATGAACAAATTGCCGATAAGGACGGCTCGGCTAACTTAGCCGGAAAACGCTGGTGGAGCCGGAGCGGTAATGGGCCCGAGCGTGATGATCGCCTGGACCTTCTGCTCCCGTCTCCGCTTATCAGGATCCAATATAGCCTTTCTTACCCGAATTGCCTTCGGGGTAACCTCAACCAATTCATCTTCTCCGATCCATTCTATAGCCTGTTCCAGCGACATTTTGCGGGGGGAATCAAGAGTCACCCCGATATCTTTGGTGGAAGATCGATGATTCGTTAGATTTTTCCGTTTGGTCGGGTTGCACGGCAGATCATCCGGGCGAGAATTCTCTCCCACAATCTGCCCGGCATAAACTCGCTCAGTCGGCTCCACGAAGATGACGGCGCGTTTCTGCAGTCCTTCGATAGCGTACGCTGTTGCCGGGCCTGTATCCATGCTGATCACCGAACCCCGGTTGCGGGCTGAAATCTCGCCGCGCCACGGGCTGTAACCAACAACGCGTGACGCCATAATCCCGAGTCCGCGAGTGTCTGTAAGGAATTCCGATCGGTAACCAATCAAGCCGCGCGTGGGTATTTCAAATTCAATTCTGATGACATTGGTACCGGCATTCTCCACCGTTCGGAGCTCCCCTTTGCGGCGCGCCAGTTTTTCGATGATGATCCCCTGATATTCTTTTGAAACATCGATAATTAGCTGTTCGACCGGCTCAAGAGTGTTTCCGTCGGCATTCTGATGCGTGATAACTTCGGGTCGTGAGATACAGAACTCGAGCCCTTCACGCCGCATTTCTTCGATCAATATCGTAAGATGCAGCTCCCCCCGTCCGGAAACCTTGACTCCGTCAGATCGTCCCAAATCATCCACCCGAAGCGCAACGTTGGTTCTCAGTTCTCGCGTCAGCCGCTCTTTCAATTGCCGAAGCATAATGGCGGCGCCGTCTTCTCCGGAAAATGGCCCGGTGTTGACCAGAAAGAACATCGATACCGTCGGCTCTTCGATCTCAAGCGGCGGGAGGGCTGAGGAGGGATCTTCGAGGACCGAGAATGTATCCCCAATCCCAATTTCCTCCGGTCCGGCGAGCCAGACAATGTCGCCGGCGGTAATCTTGTCAGCCTCTACACGCTGAAGTCCGCGCGTTACCCACAGATGAACTCCTTTTGCCCTGGAAGATTCAACACACTCCCAACCATCTTCTCGTCGGGATGGGTCTTTCCACCGCGTGACAAAGCGAGTGAATTCATCCATTTTGTTGAGTGTCCCGCGAAGTACCCGCCCGCATCCGATCTGACCGATATAATCGTTCCACGCCAGCGTGTTAACCTGCATCAGGAACGGACCGTGCTCGTCAACACTGGGAGACGGCACGTGCTCAATCACGGTTTCAAACAGCGCTTCCATCCCTTCGTGCGGCTCTTTATCCAGATTTCTGACAAACCAACCGTCGAGCCCGGAACCATACAGGACGGGAAAATGTGCCTGCTCATCGTTCGCTCCCAACTCGATAAACAGATCAAAGGTCTTGTTCAGAGCGTAGTCGGGACGGGCATTCGGGCGGTCAACTTTATTGATGAGAACAATCGGTCGAAGCCCCAGCCGGAGAGCACGCATGAGCACGTACCGCGTCTGCGGCATGGGCCCTTCGCTGGCGTCCACCAGCAGCAACACCGAATCGACCATCGAGAGAACTCGCTCCACTTCGCCGGAAAAATCGGCATGCCCCGGGGTATCGATAATATTTATGAGATAGTCGGCCCACGTGACCGTGCAGTGCTTTGCCCGGATGGTGATCCCGCGTTCCCGTTCCAATGCGTTGTTGTCCATCAGACGTTCCGCTACTTGTTGGTTGTCCCGGAAAGTCCGGGTAGCACGAAAAACGGAGTCGATCAGAGTCGTTTTCCCGTGGTCGATGTGGGCAATAATGGCCAGATTGCGAATGCGGCTGACATGTATCATACGGCGAATAAACCTCTCACAGAGCGGGAATGTTCCCGGCTCGTTGCACAATTACAAATTTTGCCGAAACGTCCTCTGATCAGACCTCTTAAGGGAAGATCATTCAAAAGAAAACCCGGCTCGGCCTTTTGCCGCCCGGGTCGTTTCAGACACGGCCGAATATAAGCTGTAAACCGGATTTTTCCAAGATATATCTTTACCGTCGCCGATTTCGGGCGGTAAACTCTCATAACCGCTTACTACGATTTAAATTGGGTGGACTATTTTTCCTTGAATCGACGCCCTGCGGCGGTATAAGACGCGGTGTTCAAATCGGCAAGGCGACAATTCTGTTTCTGCGAAGATTCTGTTTGTCGCGAGAGCGACATGATTTGCAACTAATTATTGAACAACCAGACCCGATTGCGGCCCCCGACTTCACGCTCCCCAAGCTTCTGTGGCATTTGAATTTGAGATATTAGCATGCTTCAAAATCGTTAACGGAACATGCTGGAAAACAATAGAATAAATATTATCCGAATGGCGGTTAGAATAGGGAGGCTCGGATCAACCCTGCCAACGCCCCGCCGACAATCAGCCAAACCGAATTCACTCGAAAGCGCAGCAGAGCCACCAGCGCAACAACGGCAAGGATCACAGTGGTCGGATCTATCAATGACGCACAACCGAATTGCCAAGTTATGGGCGCCATCAGACCCAGTGATCAAGTGTTGACATCGTCCAGCAAACTCACCTATCCAGGGAGACTTCTGCATCCGCGGTATCAATGGATTTGAGATCGCCACAAAAGGTAAAAGACGGAAGGAATATTCCCATGGTGTCCACCAGCGTACCGGGCATTCCACCCAATATGTCAATATATATCCGATGAGTTTCGCCGTGGTGAACACCGGGCCGAGCCGTTTGAGGAACTCGGAATGGCCGAAGTCTCAAACGACAGGTTGCATGCAGGGTATCATATTCTATCATTCATACTCTCTGATTGCGGTTGCACGGTATTCTTTTCTTCGATTCCCCTCTTTAATTTGCAATCAAACATGATAATAGAGTCGTATCGTCCATTATAATCAAGATACGCTTTCGGAAGTCAACGATCTCCATCTGTTGGCCGGGAATCAATGGCAATCAGAGAGCGGTCTTTCGCGATCAGCATATATCTAAAGGCCAACATAAGGAGATCATGATATGAAACTACGAAAAGAAGATATTCCAATTACGCTGGAAATGCCGGTTGCAACATTTCGTGTTGCCGTATGGGATGATATGGCTGTAGCGCATGTCAAGCTTGCGGCGGGTGCGGATGCTACACCACTGCTTGAAGGTCTGTCCGGAGACTTATGCCAGTGTCCTCACTGGGGCTATATGCTTGAAGGTGCGATTCATGTCCGTTACAGCGACGGCAAAGAAGAAGTCTGTCGAGCGGGAGAGCTGTTCTACTGGCCGGCCGGTCATACGGTCTGGGTGGAGGAAGATACCTCATTTATTGAATTCAGTCCCAAGGATTCGCTGAAGGAAGTTCACGATCATATTGGCAATAAACTCGCATCTCTCTCTTGACGATTTTGAGGTGATTAAGAAAGCCCCCTGTTTTGGGGGCTTTTAAAGTCTATAGCGTGGTTGGCTATTCAATGGAGAGGACTTTTCGATTCGCAATTTAATGAGCGAAATCGATATTTATATCGGCAGGATTCATGTTTAGTCAAAATAAAATTATTCCGTAGTAATTAAAACTCAATCGACAACAATCTTACAAATAAACCTGCGCGGTTTGAAAACAATGTCAGTACTCCCTGCCATTCACCCTGACTGCCATCTTAATCTCTCGCCGCCCGAGTTTTTAACCGTTCTCCAAATTCACTCGTTCACTCCGTATGCTGCCGGCCAGTTGACGATTACTTCGATATCGCCGGAGGATTCTGCCGGAGAATCCACCGGAGTTATAAACAGAAACCGCTGGCCGTCGTTGGAAACATCATAGCCCCAGAGCGTGATTGTCCAGTCGGGAAACTGCCTCCTCGTGAAGAGCTTTCTGGGAACTCCGAATCTCAGGCCGTTCGCCGTGTCGACCTCAACAACCATGAAGTCGTCGTTGTCGAAGAAGAAGATCTCTTTTCCCGTGGGACTCCACCGGGGTTGACGGCCGCTCGCCGTAATTCTCCATCTGTGTTCCGGCGCATTTATGTCGAAGGCGTATACTTCCTGCAGCCACACGGCATTGTTGGTTTGACTCAGCCCATACCGGCCATCGGGCGACACTCCTCGAAGCGTCTGCCGATCAGGAAGTGTGTTGGCTTGTTCGATTACGCCCTGTTGGTCGACCTTCACCCTGTACATGCGCCTGTTCTTTTGAGGTTGAACAAAGAACTCTCCAAGCAGTAGCTCATTGCCGGCGGACCAATACACGGGCCAGAGCTGCGACGAATCGGATCTAATCAAAGATATGCTGGTGGAATTCTGAAGTCTGCAGTATTCCAATTCGGTTGCGCCCGAGTCGGCGAACCCGCAGAAGGCTATGGCATCTCCTTCAGGAGACCATACCGGATACCATTCGCTGTAGCTGTTCGTAGTGAGTGGCACCACCCGACCATTTTGCAGGTCCATGATGCTGATTTTGAAACCTTGAATCTCGGAAGGGCGTGCGTGGTAGGCTACATAGCGGTTATCCGGGGACAATCTCAAATCACCATAGATAGCAGACGGCCCCACGGTGTCTAACACTTTTCCATTACGGTCGACCCACACCAGGCGACTGAGGGGGGGCGGCCCCTTCTTCCATGCCACGATTCCGTTGTTGGATACGCCGGCGTTCATTACCAATCCCACCGAAGCGCTGACGGAAGAGGTCGGCATAGCGGTAAGTGGTATCGGGGTCCCCTCGAATTCAAGATTGCCGGCGTTGAAGCGGTGCATTACGAGAAAGCCGTTCTTCAGATACATCAAGTAGCCAGGCTCGCAGTATACCGCTCTGCCGACTACTTTCCCGAGGTGGCGTGACTCCCGGCTGTCGAGACTGCCGATCTTCAGGTAAAGCTCGTCGGTTGCCGAGGACCAGGACATCGGCTGGTTGTTGTAAATGAAATGCCGACCGTCGGGCAGAAAACTCGGCCAGGAGATATATGTCTCACCGGCGGCGGTGTCGGGCCACGCCGCAAGGGTCGCTTCTCCTCCTGACGCCTGCACCCGGCCTATGCCTCGTCCGTTAAAATCATCACATAGAATGGTACCGCTTGAGCCCCAGGTGCCGTCGCAGAAGTTTGCCCTACATATCGTGGAGGGCGTGCCGCCCTCAATGGAGAGTTTCTTGAGGCGTCCTTCCGCCACGTCATAGACGGCCAGGTGCTTGCTATCGGGTGACCAGAACGGCCTTCCGACCGGGGTACCCGCCGGCACGGTAGTCTCGGGCAAGGGGAAAGCCCTCGCCGAATCAAGGGGTAGCAGCCATATCCGCGAAGTGCCCAGACTATCATAGCCCAGGAACGCCAGGTAGCGGCCGTCGGGAGAGGGCTGCGGCCAGTCGACATTGACCACCCCCTCCGGTTTCGGGATCGTGAAGCGGAAGCTTTGCGGCTGAGTTTTCTCCGGAGCGAGCTGTTTCCAGGCGAGGAACGCTGCAACGACTGCGAATACCGCCGCTGCCAACCAGGCCAGGCGCCAACCGGTTCGACGCTCCGATGCGGACTTAAAACCGCTAATGTTTCCCGATTCGAGCGCGCGCCGGACGCGCATCAGGTCGGCCAACATGCCGTCCGCGTGCTGGTAGCGGGTCTTGACATCTTTCTCCAGTGCCTTTTCGACAACAAGCTGAAGTCGATCCGGGAGACCGGCTTTGAAACGGGCCAGTGGTTCCGGAAGATCGTCAATCACTGCCTTAAGCGTGGCAGCCTCAGTGTCGCGCCCAAAGGGGTTATGCTTAGTCAGGAGCTCGTACAGGACCACCCCGAGCGAGAACAGGTCACTGCGTTTATCGATATCGTCGCCGCGAACCTGTTCCGGGGACATATAGCCAATGGTGCCGATGGTGGAACCGGTTTTGGTTAGCTGTTCGCTGCCGCGAACCGCGGCCAGCCCGAAGTCAACAATGCGTACCCGGCCGTGGCTGTCGAGCAAAATATTCGACGGTTTGATGTCCCGGTGGATGATCCCTTTATCGTGAGCTGCCTGCAAACCCTCACTCACCTGGATAGCTATTTCAAGAATGTTCTCGAGCGGCAAGTCTTTTCCGGCAATCACATCGCGCAAGGAACGCCCTTCGATTACCTGCATGGCGAAGAATGGACGACCCTGATACTCGCCGACCTCGTGGATCGCCGCGATGTTTGGGTGATCCAGTTTGGCGGCAGCCTGGGCCTCACGGGTGAAGCGTTTGCGGCAGTCTTCATCCTGACAGAGGTGCAGCGGAAGGAATTTCAGGGCGACGCGGCGATTCAGCTTCGTATCGACT
>Ga0105093_10000778_pt1 | contig 12011 bp, 14 predicted proteins | sample PPLLak3March2015_2_FD_79111 | JGI IMG/M metagenome (GOLD analysis project Ga0105093, IMG submission 79111) | Freshwater sediment microbial communities from Prairie Pothole Lake near Jamestown, North Dakota, USA - PPLs Lake P8 Core (3) Depth... | ecosystem: Environmental > Aquatic > Freshwater >... | reverse complement strand
GGCATACCAAAAATAGTTAACAAAACAATACCTAATATTGTATAGAAAAAGTAGATCCACCACATTGAACGAATCGTTGAAACAACATTTGGCCAAATTTTTTCAGAACGTGATTCGGACACAAAAAGAAAATAACTTCCTGTTCCGGGACGAGGTAGAATGGATACAGTTAGCAATACAACACCAATTCCACCGATCCATTGAGTAAAAGAACGATAAAACTGTATGGTGTGCGAAAGCTCTGCTTCACGACCACCAAACATAGTAAGTCCCGTTGTAGTCCACCCGGACATTGATTCAAAAAAAGCACTTAAAATATCGATATTTCCAATAAATTTAAAAGGAATAAGAGTAATGAGTGGAATTATAATCCAACTAAGACCTGCGATGATTACTGCATGCCTTAATTTTGTATCCCCTGCATCTTTTCCAGCTATGATCTTTAAAAAAGCCCCAATAATAATTAATAAAACAGATGATAAGATAAGATAGGGTATTGCATAATATTCTTTGAAGATAATGGGTACAATTACAGAAAAAATATTTACAATTCCAACAATTATCAGGATTACTCCTAAATCTCTGCAAATGATTTTTCCATGGTTCAATTGATAATCACCAGCCTTATTTTTAATTACAAAATAAAGAAAAGAGTTCTATAAATATCTTCCTAGATTTTTTAGACAGAAACTAAAATAAATTAAAAATTTCTAATTAAATCTAATAATTTTCGGACAAAGAAAAATTATTAAATAAATAATGTATACAAATGTCAAAAAAGTAATAAATTAACTTAGAAATGTGTTTGGTACTTATGGATGAAATCGATAAAAAAATTATAAGAATTTTACAAAATGATGCTAGAACACCATTTAAACATATAGCAGAAGAAACAAATGTATCACGAGATACTATTAATAACAGATTTGAGAGAATGATTCAAGATAAGATAATATCTGGAACAACAATAATTTTGGATTCTAAAAAGTCAGAGGATGGCCTCTTTGCATTTATTGGAGTAAAAACAAAAATGTCAGATTCAGACGTTGTCTTAGAAAAAATCAAGGAAATACCTGGTATTTGTAGCATCTCAAGGGCTATTGGAGAATATAATATTGAAGGAATTTTTTTAGGAAAATCAATGGAAGAAATGATCCAAATAAAAGAACAAATAAAAAATATCTCTAATATTCTAGATGTTGTTGTTGAGGTTTTTGTTGATTCTCCTTTATTGTGTCCTAAGAATTTTGAGTTTGATTAGGAGCATGTTAATATGGATTTAAATAAAATAGATAAAACAATAATAACAACACTTACTACAGATGCACGTACACCATTTAGAAAGATAGCAAGAGAATTAGATGTTTCCCCGGATACAATCAGCAATCATTTCGAAAAATTACAAAAATTAGGAGTTATTATCGGCTCAACAGTTGTTTTAAATACTGAAAAAATAGGTTACACATCTATAGTTCGTTTTGGATTTAAAGTAAAACCTACATTTTCATCTGAAATTTTATCTAATATCATAAAAATTCCAAGTATTATTGTTGCCACTAAATTGATGGGAGAATTTGATATAATTGCTCTTGGGGTAATAAAAGATTTTAATCATCTTTTCAAATTAAGAGATGAGTTTGTTAAGATGCCAAATATTGAAAAAGTTGATATTAGTATTTGGATTAAAACAATGAGTTTAAAATCAAAATATTTCATAATTTAGTACAATGGAATGGATTTTACGCTTCTTGCAAAAGGGTAATCTGTCTGATTTTTCTTCATTGTATATTCACTAATAAAAAGGTTCAATGTCGGGCAGACAAAAAAGTGATTTTCTCATGTTGAGTATTTAAATAGGTGTCGGGGGCGGGAGTTGAACCCGCGGCCTCCTGATATCTTAGCGCAAGGCTAAAACGAACCCTTTAGCTGAGCTTATGAGTCAGGCGCTCTAACCAGGCTGAGCCACCCCGACGTGACAGAGAACAGAACAATGAAGTGTTTATAAAAACTTTCATGAGAAAAAATCTACTCTCCTTAACATAACAGCAAAAAGAGTTTTTTATTCCATCACCAATTTTTTCTTTGCACGTAAAAAAATAGTAGGTACTGAAAGCTCTTTCAACCTTTTTCTAAGCTCAGTATCATTTGTAACAACGACACCATTAGTTTCTTTAGCCAACTCGATAATGGAATCATCCGCATTTTCTGATTTCACATCAAAGATTTTGTATTTCTCAATCAATTTAATGGATGCCTTTGCTTTCATTTTTTTCTTACCATCAGACTCTTTCTTTGAAAGCAATTCCAATTCTTTTAAGACAGTTTTTGGAACAACAACATCATAAGATCCTAAAAGTCGAACAAGTTCATTTTCTAAGTCTATTGAAAATTCAAAAAGCATCATTATAGCGCTACTATCAAGAATAACTATTTTGTGTATTCTATCTCCCCATAGCCTATCAGATGCCATCTACCATCAACCCTTCTACTTATAGCGCTCCTTTGTTTCTGCATAGCACAAACCGGCAATTTCAGCTTAACTTTAACTTTTTCGCCATGAGCAGAAGAAACAATACCAACCGTGGTAGCAGTACCAATTGTGAGCATCAATGGTTCATTTGTTCTTATAGGATCAACATCTTTTTCATCTAAAGTTCCAACAACTCTTTTTAGTAAATGTATAGACAAACTAAAATCCTCAACAACTGGCGGCATTTCTCCAGGTTTACCAACTACCTTGCCGACGTAGGCATCGGATTTGGTCCTAGCAGGATCAAGACCGGTTCCAATGGCGATTAAACCACCGGGCGACGCCTCTTCAACAGATTTACCGCCCGTTATTAAAGTATCAACAGTTGCAATTATAGGCTCAGATCCTTTTTTTCCCTCAATCTCAATTTTTCTGCCAGGAGATATTTCAATTTTGTCACCCTTTTTCAAAACACCTTGGACTAATGATCCACCGATTACACCACCTTTCAAATCAGCTGGTCTAGCTCCTGGTTTGTTAATATCAAAACTTCTCGCGACATACATAAAAGGCGGTTTATTTTTATCTCTCTTAGGAGTAGGAATACGTTTCTCCATGGTTTGAATAAGCGCATCTATGTTAATATCACGATTTGCACTGACGGGAATAATAGGTGCTTTCTCTGCACATGTCCCCTCAACAAACTTCAAAATCTGTTCATAATGCTTGACAGCGTCCTTTTCAGATACCAGATCTATCTTGTTTTGAACAATTATTATATTCTTAGCACCAACTATATCAAGCGCAGCTAAATGCTCCCTAGTCTGTGGTTGGGGACAAGGCTCGTTTGCAGCAATGACAAGCACAGCACCATCCATGATAGCAGCACCAGAAAGCATAACAGCCATAAGCGTCTCATGACCAGGTGAATCAACAAAAGAAACAACACGCAACAACTCAGTAGCGCTGCCGCAAGTAGGGCATTTATTTTTAGTACAATAGCACTGAGGCTCATCGCATTTGGGACATTTATAGAAAGCAGCATCAGCATAACCAAGTTTTATAGAAATGCCTCGCTTAATCTCCTCAGAATGCTCATCAGTCCATTTACCAGTCAACCTCTGCGTTAGAGTAGTTTTCCCATGGTCAACATGACCAATCATACCAATATTTACTTCAGGCTGTTTTGGTAAACTCATCTACTGCTCCTCTTTCTTCTCTCCCTCGACTTTACTCTCTTCGGCCTTCTGTTCTCCACCAACAATCTGTTCAATAGGTTTTGAACTATACTTCACTACCTTCATATTAATCTGAACTATATCTTGACTAACAGTATTACCCCTGATAGATTTTTTACGTCTTAAACCATTTTCAATTGGTTTGAAACCTTTGCTTTCACTTAACAATATCCTTCTCCGACCAACCCCTGGAAGGTCACTCCTCATCGGGAAACCTTCTTTATCAGAACCACCTGTTATCTGCAATTTATAGCCTGGCAGCGAAATAAATATGCCGTCTACCTCATCGCCAACTTTTTTACCCATCAAAGAATTAGCATGATGCCCGCTAACAGGTATCTGATAAGATTTGCCGTTTTTTGTGTCATTTACAACAACTTTGAATTCTGCCATATTATTTTTCTCCTTAAACTTGTTTTTAAACTTAGACTTTTTCAGGTAACAAGATTAGATATTAATAAGTTATTGTTTAGAGATTATGTCATAATTGAATACTAAAATATATAAAAAATTATTTAAGGGAAATATGAATAGGCTGCTGCATTAACTGGTAGTTGTGTGGGGAGGAACATGTCTGAATTCGTATGGTATTGGACAAAAGGAGAAAGTAGGATATACACAAAAAAAAGTGATATAGCTGAAAAAGCATTGAAAGAAGGAAAAATGGTAATGGGAATGAGGCTAAAACCAAATATAATGAAATACTAAAAAACGAAAGTTATTGATCTGGAAAATAGTATTATCTGCCCTTGATTTCTCTAACGGAAGCTTTTTAGATAGTTACTATATTAGGCTATAAAAATATGCCTGATGTAGATTATAAAAAATTACTTAATAGAGTATTAAGTGATCAATCTGAAAAGAAAATAGTAGAAGATCGTTTTAAGATGCCTAAGGCAGAAATATTTTATGAGGGCAATACTACTGTTATAAAAAATTTTGATAAGATATCTGATGCTATTAATCGTGATCCTCAGCTTATTTTTAAATATCTTTTAGGTGGTGTTGGTACTGCTGGCGAGATAGATAGTGGCAGGGCTGTATTTCAAGGTAAGATACCTATGAAGCAGCTGCATGATAAATTGAGAGATTATGTAGATCTTTATGTGATTTGTTCTGAGTGTAGTAAACCTGATACGCATCTTGTCAAGCAGGATAGAATGATTTTAATTAGATGCGATGCCTGTGGTGCTTTTCGTCCTGTTACTAAGGTTACGAAGAAAAAACTTTTACAGCAACCTGTCGAGGATTTGAAAGAAGGTATGACATACGAGTTGACTATAAAGGATATTGGTAAGAAGGGCGATGGTGTCGCTTTTTTTGATAGGTATGTTGTTTATATCCCTGGTGCGATTAAGGGTTCTACGGTTAAGGTTAAGATAGAAAAGGTTTCTGGCACTGTTGCTTTTGGGGAAGTTGTAAAACACTAAATTGTGAAGCACTAAATTTTGTTATTAGCGAAAAATATTTAAACTAAACCACGTATGTCATGCCGTTGTCAGACAATTGATGTCGTTTGTCATTTGTTCGACATGCATGTGATGCATAGACGACATACAAACGATACATGTTATGACAGCAATTTGGTATATGTGAGGAGAAAAAAAATAATGGAAAAAAACCGTATAACAATTCGACTGCCTCAACATGATCTTCATTCAATAGATCTATTTATCAGAGCAGGCGAATTTTCTTCTCGATCTGAAGTAATAAGACATGCAGTAAATGATTTCATAAAAAATTATGCAACAACAGTAATTGAAAAAGCTGAGAAGATCAAAAAGGTTCAAGAATTGGAGCTTGCGGTTGAATCCATAGAACCTTACATGAAAAAATAATGGTTAAACTGTAGAGGGGATGGGATGCACCCCGAGAAGGACGCCAGAAAATGGCGTCCTTCCAACTACCAGAGAATAGGAGGAATGATGGGATGACCACAAACGATGGAAAAGGTATGAATATGGAAAGTTTTGTCGCAAGTGCGATAGAAAATAAGGCTGTAGAAGAAAAGAATATGAAGATTGATGAAAGTTTGTTTGGCGCTCCACGCATAATGATAGTAGGTTGCGGAGGCGCTGGCGGAAACACAATAACAAGGTTGAAGAAACTTGGTGTGAAAGGCGCAGAGACAATTGCTATCAACACAGACAAAATGGCATTAGATCTAGTGGAAGCAGACAAAAAGATACTGATAGGTAAGAATCTAACTAAAGGACTTGGTGCTGGTGGATTCCCTGAAGTAGGCGAGCGTGCCGCTCGTGAATCCAGTGCTCAGCTAGAAGAATTACTAGCAGGGGCAAACCTTGTATTCATTTGCTCAGGTATGGGTGGTGGTACAGGTACTGGTTCAGCACCGGTTGTCGCTGAGATAGCGAAAAAACAGGGTGCTATTGTCACTGGTATGGTTTCAACACCTTTCAATGTTGAGAGGGCAAGACTCGTAAAAGCAGATGAGGGTCTTGACAGACTACGTGTGGCAGCAGACAGCACCGTTGTTCTTGACAACAACCGTTTATTAGAGTTTGTTCCAAATCTTCCAATAAACCAGGCATTCTCTGTAATGGATCAACTCATAGCCGAAACAGTAAAAGGTATAGCAGAGACAATAACAATTCCCTCTCTGATAAACCTAGACTATGCAGATATGAGAGCCATAATGAATGCTGGTGGCTTATCGGTTATGCTCTGGGGCGAAGCAGAGGAGGATGCTGGTGTAGATGCAATTGTACACGAGGCACTTAACCACCCACTGCTCAACGTAGACTACAAAGGCGCAAACGGGGCACTCGTACACATAACAGGTGGACCAAACATGAGCCTGAAATATGTACAGGATGTAGCAAAGAAACTCACTGAGAACCTAGACTGCTACGCAAACGTTATACTAGGTGCAAGAGTACAACCAGATTTTGAGGGCAAATGCAGAGTAATGGCAATCATGACTGGCGTACAATCACCAAACCTGCTAGGCCCAAAAAGCCCAGGCGGAATGGACAGAATGCCAACAAGACAACCAGTAACTCACCCAAAGTTTGGCATTGACTTTGTGAGATAAATAAAAAAAACTTTTTTTCTTTTTCTTTTTTTTATTATTTTTTTATACACTTATTTTTGTACCATTAAAAGACTGATTTAGGATGGCTTTCTCAAGTTGATCAAGTTTTTTTCCGTTTACAACATATGTGTTTAGCTTTGCTCTTTTTATTATCTTTAGAGCAGGGCCGTCTATAACAACGTTTTTACCTGCCATATCCCAACCAGTGCCGTATTCATCAATCAGCTGCTGTATAGAGACATTTTTAAGTTGTTTTGCATCAGAGTATTTGTTAGGATCCTTGTCATAAACCCCATCCACGTTTGTAGCTATTATATATCTATCAGCTTTTACTTTTTCTGCAAGATCGGCACCAACCATATCTGTACTATGACCTGGTGTGGTACCACCCATTACCACTATCGGCTTGTTTATTTTCTTTGCATCAGATGTCGTAGATGGTATTTGTTTGTTTGATATCCTAAGTATATTGGTTAACAGTTTTGCGTTAAGCCTAGTTATGTCTATTCCGATCTCATCCAAGGTTTTTTCATCGAATTTAAGTTCACGGCCTAGTTTTATATAAGCTCTAGCTGTTCGTCCACCACCGATCACTAGATATATTTTGTATTTTTTACTTAGTTTTTCAAACATGTTTGTAAGTTTTTTAAAAAAGTTTGCATCTGCTTCCTCAGATAGTAACACTGACCCGCCGAGAGATATAACTATTTTTTCCATGAAAAGAGGATATACAAATTTAATTTATTAGAGTTGTTAAAACCACATAAAAAAAGAATGGCTTATGCTACTTCTGGCCCCATTTGCCCTTTCTTAGGGGTTGTAGTCCCAAGTCTGACCTGTGGGAGTGGAATAGGTGGTGGTAAACCAAGGTCTTTTGCTATGCTAACTGCCTCTGGTACGCATGCGTGCATAACCGCTGTGTGAATCTGGCTTGCTATCTGGTCAGGCATCTTATGAGTAGTTCTCCATTCGTTTGTAATTTTCTTTGCATCATCACCCTCATAATACAGAGAACCCTCGAGTTTAATCATGCCTATGGGCCCGTAGCTTGCAATATATTGGAACTCGATAACAGCTTCGTTCTCGTTTATATCTGTCATCTGACTTATGGTGCTGTTATGGTCTATACGTATCTGCTGAGGACGCTCATTAGGGTTTATGAAACGTCTTGCCTCAATGGATTTAAGTTGTATGTTTTTGATTTTCATATCTACACCTGATAACAGACTACAGATTTTTACTTCTTTCGTTAATTTAGAAAAATCAATTCTAGTTCTATTCATCAGAAGATTCTTCCCAACCATATTTGAAAACCCAAGACATGAAATCCTGTCCATTATCGACTTCAACATTCCCTGCATTAATTTCGTTTTTACCATCGTTGTCGCAGTCTCCGATACTTATAACTGCCATCCAGCCGTAAGTAGGAAGCGTTGCCTCTTCAACATACGTTGTTCCATTCCATTGCAGTATATGGGTAACACCGGCTCCAGCAACTACTTCTGGGATGCCGTCGTCATCGGTATCCCCCACATCAATTCCTTCGATGACCGGATCCCCGCCAGACCAAGTAACGTCAAATTGGGTATCATAACCAGATCCATTCCATTTAAAAATGGTGATATGTGGATAATAATAGCTTACTAAAATCTCAGCATTTCCATCTCCATCGCAATCTTTACATACACAGCCAAATGGTATATCTTGTCCATGAGTTATATTAATGATGATAGTTGAATGAAAAACACTATTTTCTTCATCCCATTTTAGAACGACAACTTTGCCTGAACAAGCACAAACAATCTCATTTTGTCCATCATTGTCAACATCGCCTAGTCCAGGCATATACACGTAGCCATCATCAGGATCATCCCACTGAGCTATCTTAACGAGCCTAAACCCGCTCCATTTAAAGATTGCAATCTCTGGAATTGTACTTGAGGGCCTCAAAGGACCACCACTAACGATCAGTTCATTTTTCCCATCGTTGTTGCAATCTCCAATGTAGCAATCAGCACTTCCCCCTCCATTTCTTAATAACAAAGGATTCCAGCCAACTATCCAATATCTCCCTGCAATCCACTTGTGAATGGCACAATACCATGTAACAGCAATCTCATTTTTTCCATCATTATTTAAATCTCCAATAGCAAAACCACCAGAATCTAGTCTCAGAAATGGATAAAACGGACAATGAAGCGCTTGGGTTTGAACGTAAGTTTTTTGATTTTGGTTCCATTCCATAACACGTAGCGTAGCATCTCTGCCACCTATGAGCAGCTCGTTCTTTCCGTCGTTATTTGAATCACCGATAGGTTGAGGTCCTTCATAACGTGCCCCATACATAGGACTAGAACCATAACTCATCTGCCACTGAATACCGTAATCATCACTAGAAACTGTTAAATTTGTTACATTACTTTTCTTAGCTTTATCCCCATATGCACTTGCCATTCCGATGGAAATTATAACAAAACATACAACTAAAAATATTGCAGCTATCTTTTTCCTCATATATTCCCCCATTTTCAGTATATAATTTCAATATATTAAATTAACCAGCGTTAATCAATAGCGATATTTAGAAAAATACATAAACAATGAAAATATGACCATTTCGGGGAGTGTATAATGAAGAGATTAATCTTAACGATAATTGCATTAATACTGATAATAACAGGTAGCGCCATGCTTGTGCATGGACAAGAAATTACTATAGATATAACAACAGAAACTGAAAGTATATCAGTCATCGAAAATATAACAGCAGATTCTGAGTCAATTGATTTCATTAGTATTGCAGCATATCCTTTAGATAGGATAGTTGTTATCAACGGAAATACTGTTGCATTACCAGAGATGTATAACTTACCTTATTCAATTAACTTAACTGAACAAAACATAGCAATAGCAGATTACTACGAAGTAAAATATTCACTGGATAAAGATGCCGGTTTCTTTAAAAAAATGTTTTTAGAATACAATACAACTTTAATCTCGATAACATTTGATGGAACGGAAATATTCACAGGTAGCGATCTAAAGACAGGAAGTTCATTTACAGTTGAATTACAAAAACCAACACAAATCCAAACAGAAATCATTCCGACTTGGATTTACATAGTTATTATCATTCTCATAGTATTGTTAATAGTAGTATTAGCTATGAAAACTAAAAAGCAAAAATCAACAACAAAAAAAGAAAACATAGGTGCATCTGAGGAACTTTTAGACACTAAAAAATCACTATTAATGGAAACACTAAAAGATATCGAGAAACGACACAGAGCAAAGGAAATATCTGATGACACCTATCAAAAACTTAGAGAGCAATACAAACAACAAGCAGTGGAAACTATGAAAAAACTAGAGGATATGAACTCAAAAATCAAATAGACTATGCTGTTTGTCATCTCTCTCGTCTTCTACAGATACTATGACTTCCTCAAGAGATTTTACCTTAGCTATAGTCTCAGATGATTGCAATATATCCTTAATTTTATGTGTATATTTTTTACCAACCAGATATTCTATCTCATTCTCGGCTAAATCAAGTTTTTGTTTCATTTTAATAGCAAACTCAGTATCATTTCTGAACATGTGCACAAAATATGTTGAAAGAAAATCCTTGCTTTTGTTGCTAGAACTGTGGCATGTTTTACTTATCTTTTTAGAAATAGAGTCCCTGATTTCTCTTTTAGGCTTGCTGTCTTTTATTTCTCTAAGCCACATTGGAAAATTATATCTCTCGTTATAATACTCATGTGTTTTCGCCAGGGCTACACCACCGTTCATTATATCACATGCATAAGACCATAAACTATAGTTTTGTTTTCTACGTGTTCTGCCCAGAAAAATATCTGCTTTCGACAGCGCCTCGTAACCTTTTGCCATATCGTTGAAGTCTTTGTACTCAACAGGTAGGTTTTCGTTTATCCATAGTATAACATTTTCAGGGTCTGCATCCAGGTTTGAAATACAATCTTTGATTCCTTTTATGTTCTTGGTTTTGAATATTTCCCTTAGCGCATCAAATATTATTTTCTCTCTATCTCGATATCCTAGCACACTCAATGCTTGGATATCGACTTGTTTTTTATCCAAAGAAATAGATTGAAGATCATTTATCGCTGATCTAACATCTCCTTTTGATCTGTCTGCTATAGTCTGCAAAACCTTCAAATCAACGGATATATCTTCTGCTGTAGAGATTTTTCTCAACAAATTAAAAATTGCTGAGGGCGGAGGATCATAAAATTTTACTAGCTCGCAAATATTTTTTAAACTCTCACCACCACCCTTTACAAGGTTGTAATAATCGTTAACGATGAGGATCATGGGTTGACTAGTTACTTTTATTGTATCAATAATCGCTTTTTTACCACCTTTATCACTATAATCACCCTCGGTTTTTGTGCTCTCTATTTTTTCGTATAGATTATCCGCCTCATCTAAGACGATGAGTTTTCTGCCACCGTTTTTTGATGATATAAAATGACCGTGATCATCGAACGTTTCATTTACAGCACCATGTGTTGCTACTCGCTTAATGTTAGAAGCGTTTCTAGCATCTGATGCGTTTAGTTCTATTAACGCCCATTTGTAGTCATTGGCTAAAGCAATTGCGCTGCTTGTTTTCCCAGTACCAGGTTTACCAGATAGAATAACAGCACGCTTTTTAGGTGCTCCATTATCCCAGGATTTAGCCCATTTTCTAAGTTCTACAATAGCGCGCTCATTACCAATTACTTCATCCAAAAATTTTGGTCTATATTTTTCTGTCCAGTCCTCCATACAGTCAAATATAAACAGCCAGTAATATTTTAATATATCTAAAGATGACATAACCTTTTTATCAAACTGTTTCATTTCCCTTCTCAATGCGGGGATGGCCCAGCCCGGCACGGCGAAGGATTGCTAATCCTTTGGTCTTACGACCTCGGGAGTTCGAATCTCCCTCCCCGCGTAAATATTTGTCACGGTTACGATTAGCACGGTAATTAAAACAGAGGAAAGATCAGATTGATTTTTACGTCCGAGGGTTCAAATCCCTTCCCCTGCACTATTTATCAAATTAAGTCAGGGTTATTCTACCATTACTTTTTCTATATTTTTAAATTCTTTCAAATCAAGTTTTAGTCCTTCAGCAACACGACGACCGTACTCAGAATCAGCCTTATAGAAAATCTTCGTTTGGCGAATCTGAATTTCTTTATTTGCATTGCAAAGATGAGTCACAATATTGCCG
>Ga0105093_10000776_pt1 | contig 12034 bp, 13 predicted proteins | sample PPLLak3March2015_2_FD_79111 | JGI IMG/M metagenome (GOLD analysis project Ga0105093, IMG submission 79111) | Freshwater sediment microbial communities from Prairie Pothole Lake near Jamestown, North Dakota, USA - PPLs Lake P8 Core (3) Depth... | ecosystem: Environmental > Aquatic > Freshwater >... | reverse complement strand
TGCTTGACGATGGCCAGCCCCAGCCCCGTGCCTCCCTGGGCTCGGCTGCGGGCCTTGTCGACCCGATAAAAGCGCTCGAACAGCCGCGGCAGGTGTTTTTCCTCGATGCCGATTCCTTGGTCCTGCACCTGGATCTGGATTTCATCGTCGACGGCCTGCGTCAGGACCCGGACGGTTTTTTTGGAATCGGTGTACTTGACGGCATTATCCAGCAGGTTGACGACGGCCTGTTCTATAAGGACCGGGTCGACCATCGCCTCGAGCTCTTCGTCCCCTGCGAGTTCGATCCGGATGCGTTTCTCATCGGCCTGCGGCCGGCAGATCTGCACGGCGTTCTGGAAAATGTCCCGCAATCGCGTCGTTTCGCGCTGGATGGCGCCGCGCTCGCCCTCGTTTTCAATGCGCGAGAGCATCAGCAGGTCTTCGATAATGGTGTTGAGCCGGTCCACGTGCTTGGCGATGATGGCGAGAAACCGTCTGGCCTCCTCTGGGGTTTCAACGATGTTGTGGTGAAGTGTTTCCACGAACCCCTTGATCGCCGTCAGGGGGGTTTTGATTTCATGGGAGACGTTCGCGACGAACTCCCGGCGCATGTCCTCCAGGCGGCGCAGCTGGGTGACATCGTTGAAGACGATGAGGATGCCGATCGGCTCGGGTCCCACGTCGAGCAGCGGCGCGCTCTTGATGTTCAGGATGCGTTCGCCGTTGCGGTAAACCGTGACATCATCTTCCACCGGGACGCGGCTTTTCAGGGATCGCGTGACGAATTTCTGGATGGCGAGGTTGCGGATCGCCTCGGGGATGCTGCGATCCCGGACTTTATCAGGATCGAGGTCGAACCATCGGGCCGCGGCCGGATTGATGCTGAGGATGCGCTCGTTGCGGCTGACCGCGATGACCCCTTCGAGCATGCTCGACAGCACCGCCTCCATCTGATTGCGCTGGCTGACGACGGTTTGCATGCGGCTCTCCAGCTGAGCCGCCATCCGGTTCAGGGATTCAGCCAGACCGGCCAGCTCATCGGAATCGGGGATCGCCAGGCGGTGTGCGAGTTCGCCTTCGGCCAACCGCGCGGCACTTTGTTTGAGCTCCTGCATTTTCAGGCCGTATTGCCGGGAGATGGCGAAGGTCACCCCCAGGGATAGGAGGGCGACGATTCCGCCGATGCCCCAGAATTCGGCCCGGATTCGTGCGAGCTGCGCTTCCATGCGCGCCAGCGGAATCGCTGCCCGCACCACGCCGATCGGCTGGGACTCCTTCCGGACGGCAATGGCCACATAGATGATGTTTTGCTGGAGGGTGGTGCTGAAGCGTTTCGATGTGGCCTGGCCGTTGGCCAGGGCGCCGGAAATCTCCGGCCGGCCGGCGTGGTTGTCCATGTTTTGAGGGGTCTCCCACGTATCACCGATGACGACGCCGGAAGTCAGAATGACGGTGAAGCGTGTTTCCGAGGCCTTGCCGGACTGCTTGCAGATAGCGTCGACGGTCCCCGGGTCCAGCGGTTCCAGATGGGGAAGGACTTGGTTTTGGAGCAGACGGGCGCGTTCGGAAAGTTCGACGACGACCAGGTTATGGAGAAACGCGTCCAGGGAATGTACGAAATACCACCCGGCCACCAACAGGGCGCCGATCGCAATAAAAATATAGGAGAAGAACAGGCGCCAGATGAATTTTTTGCGCTTCTTCATGCCGTTTCCCTGAAGCGATAACCAACCCCGCGAACGGTTTCGATGTAGTGCCCGTGCGACCCCAGTTTTTTGCGGAGGCCGACTACCTGGACATCGACGCTGCGATCGGTGACCGGGTAGTCGCTGCCGCGGACGGCATCGACGATCTGCGACCGCGTGAACACCCAGCCCGGCCGGCGCGCCAGCACGCAAAGCAGCTGGAATTCCGTGAACGTCAGGTCCAAGGCCTTGCCGTCGGCCAGCACGGTGCGCCGTCCGGGATGGATCTCGAGCTCGTGGATCAACATAACCCGGGTGTCGTCCACTCCCGCCCGGGACCGTCGCCGCAGCACCGCCTTGACGCGCGCGGTGAGCACCCGCGGGCTGAAGGGTTTGGTGATGTAGTCGTCGGCCCCGATTTCCAGTCCGCTGACGACGTCGGCATCCTCGCCCTTGGCCGTGAGCATGATGATCGGCAGGCTCCTGGTCCTGGCTTCCGCTTTCAAGGCTTTGGCCACTTCCAAACCGTCCAGGCCCGGCAGCATGAGGTCCAACACCACCAGGTCAAAGGCCTCCCGGCCGGCCTTCTTCAAGGCGTCTTCGCCGGAAGCCGCCAGTACCAGCTGATAGCCTTCGCGCGACAGATGAAATCGGACCAGTTCCAGGATATCTTCTTCGTCGTCGACGACCAGAATACGTTCTTTAGCCATGTGAGTCCATCCTGCTGGAGTTGACCCAACTTGAGCCATGCGGTAACGTCCGCCGCTCAATTTTGATCAGATTAGCGATATTTCAAACGGCGATCAATTTATTTGTAGGCGATTGGCATAAGGTTAGGGTCGGGTTAGATTATGGTTAACCCCATCTGAGCATGACTCCGGAGCCGGGATTTGCCTATGTCGGAGTGAAATTTTCCGCAGGCAGCAGTTGACACGGCCGCGGGAGGCCTTAAGTATGAATGTATGAGCAGATATTCATACAATGGCCCTTTGACCGATGTCGATCCTCTTGAAAATCCTGCCGCCATCAATCGCCTCAGAGTCGTTCACCCCGATCGGGTTAAAAACGCCCGCGGCGAGGCATCCCCGGATCATGAGCTGGCAGGTTTGTCCAAGATCTATCGGGTTCTCGGAGACCCGAGCCGGTTGAAGATCCTCATGGCATTGCGCCGGGACGAGATGTGCGTTTGCGACCTGGCGGCGCTGACCGGCACCAGCGAATCGGCCGTTTCGCACCAGCTGCGCCGACTCAAGGATCTATCGTTGGTGCGAAGCCGGCGGGACGGTCAGGTGGTCTACTATGCACTTGATGACAAGCACGTGGTGCTGCTGCTCGACATCGGGTTGAGGCATGTTCGTGAAAAATAGACTTTCCGCCTTAAAATCCCCCTATCCCCATTTGTCAAAGGCATGGATAGTAAGAACAATCGGGGGTGGATTCGATTGCCGTAACTTACGCCATGATGGACCCGGTCATGACCGTGGCGCGGCCGGTTGCGGCCTTTTTCACCGCTTTCGTGGCGGGGATTGCTGAAAATCTCTTCGCCTATCGCAAGGCTGACCCGCCGGTCGCCCCAGACCTGACCTGCCCGGTGGACGGATGCTGCGACGGCGTCAACTGCGACCCGCAGGTTCATCGAAACCATCACAGCTTCTACGAGAAACTGAGGGCCGGGATCCGATTTGCCGTCACCGACCTCTGGGGCGACATCGCGCCATGGTTTTTTCTCGGTCTTCTGCTGGCCGGCCTGATCACGGTCCTCATACCCGACGATTTTTTCAGCCGTCATCTGGGCGCTGGACTGCCGGCCATGGTGCTGATGCTGGCCGTCGGCATCCCGCTCTACATTTGCGCCACGGCCTCGACGCCCATTGCCGCGGCCCTGATCCTGAAAGGAGTGGATCCGGGTGTCGCCCTGGTGTTTCTGCTCGCGGGGCCAGCGACCAACATGGCGTCGATGACCGTGCTGGTCGGGACCCTGGGCAAACGGGCGGTCGCCATTTATCTGGCGGCGATCGCCGGGTGTTCGGTGCTTTTGGGCTGGGCGGTTGACCAGGCCTATGCCGTGTTGGGGATTTCGGCCAGGGCCGCGGCCGGACAGGCCGCGGAAATCGTTCCGGGATGGCTGCAGTGGGCCGCGGCCCTGCTGATCGTCGCCATGTCGATCCAGCCGACAATCTTAAAGTTCAAATCGTTGCTCGAAAAAAAAGGAGCGGCCGGACCTCCAGCAGCCGCGGCAGCGGCGGCTCGTGCGCCGGTCGACCCCCCGCCCTCAGCGCCGTCGTGCAGCGGAGCCGCTTGAGGGTGCGCCGAAGCGCCGGTCGGAGACCGGCGGGCGTAGAAGGTATAGATCATCAGTTCTTGACATGTGCAGTCCTACGCAAGGGAATTTCTAATCAAGCCGGAACCGTTCACGGCCGCAGAAGATGTAAACCCCCTCCTTGGGCGCCAGACAGGCAAGGCCCATGTTGAGGCGCGACGCCAGCTCGACCGCCAGCCCGGTCGGCCGCGACACGGACAGGATGACAGGTATCCGCGCTCGGGCGGACTTCTGCACGAGCTCATAGCTGATCCGGGAGGACATGATGAGCAAGGCCGTCCGGGAGAGCATTGCGCCGAGAAACGCCTTGCCGATGGCTTTGTCCAGAGCATTGTGCCGGCCGATATCCTCGGCGGCCGCAATGAGGTTGCCGTGCGCATCCCAGAGGGAGGCGGCATGCGAGGCGTGCGTCCGGCTCCTGAGCGGCTGGTGAGCGGACATGTCCCCCAGTCCTCTCAAGGCAGTGGCGATAGCGATGGGCGCGCCGGCCGGCACGGGTCGGATCTCCTGGTACAGGTCTTGAACCAGCTCCTTACCGCACAGCCCGCAGCTCGTCTGACTGAGGTAGTTGCGGCGGTCAAGAATCGCACCGATCGATTTCCGGCGAGACGGGTTCAGCGTCACCGTGACCACGTTGGTGCTTTCGGCGTCGCAGGTGGCGATCGACGTATAGTCCGCCGGGGTGTCGATAATGCCCTCGCCGAGGCAGAACCCGGCGACATGCGCGATTTCCTCCCCCGGCGTGCGCATGATGACCGCGTAGGGCTTGCCTTCCACTCGGATCGACAGCGGCTCCTCTGCCAACAGTTCCATATGCAAAGAAGCCGTACCGCTGCGGTCAGATAGAAGGACCCGCTGATGGATGGAGGCGTTCACGATTCCCTCTGATTTTTTTGTTGACATTTTTTTCGTATCATCTAATATTTACCGGTTTTTATGATACCATTTTTTTCAGGAGGCCATCGGATGTACGCGGTCGTAAACACAGGTGGAAAACAATACAAAGTCCAAAAGGGCGAGACCTTGAGGATTGAGAAAATTCCCGGCGAGGTCGGCAGCCAGGTGACTTTTGACAAGGTGCTCATGGTGGCGGATGGCGAAAATGTCCGCGTGGGTCAGCCGCTTCTGGAAAAAGCGGCGGTTCTGGCCAGCATTGTCGAGCAGGACAAGGCCAAAAAAATCATCGTCTTCAAGTACAAGCGCCGCAAGCGTTATCGCCGGAAACAGGGTCATCGTCAACCCTATACCGCGATTCGCATCGACGGCATCGAAGCATAACCAAATATTTTAGTCAACGATCCGGCGGATTCGTAAAAAGCTCAAATTCAATGCGCACGAATCCCGCCGAACGAGGCGTACGTGAGTACGCCGCAGTGAGTGCGGGATGAAGTGCAACACAGAAGTTGGGCTTTCTACGAATCCGCCCAAGGAGTAGCGGGATGGCACACAAGAAAGCAGCTGGCAGTTCGCGAAACGGTCGTGACAGCGCCGGTCAGCGCCGCGGGGTGAAAATCTTCGGCGGGCAGACGGTCAAGGCCGGCAATATCATCGTGCGGCAGGTGGGCACCAAGTTCCACCCGGGGGACAACGTGGGTTTGGGGAAGGATTTCACCCTGTTCGCCAAGATCGACGGAGTGGTTGCGTTTGAGCGCCATGGGCGGACGCGCCAAAAAGTCAGTGTTCATGCATCCGAGTGAAATTTATTGACGAAGCGGTCATAACCGTTCAGTCCGGCGACGGCGGAAACGGTTGTGTGAGTTTTCGCCGGGAAAAATACGTGCCTCGCGGGGGGCCGGACGGCGGCGACGGTGGAAAAGGGGGCGATGTGGTCCTGGTGGGTTCTTCGGACCGCCGAACGCTGTATCCTTTTCGCTTTCGACGCGAATTCCGGGCCGAACGCGGCGCCGCAGGCCGGGGCCGGCAGAAAACCGGCAAAAGCGGAAGCGATATTCTCATCGAAGTCCCGCCCGGCACCCTGGTCCGGGACGCCGAAACCGATGAAATCATCCGGGATTTGTCAATACCCGGCGAAGCCTTCGTCATCGCCCGCGGGGGGCGCGGCGGCAAAGGCAATACCCACTTCAAAACCTCCACCCACCGGACTCCGCGTTTTTCCCAGCCCGGCGAGCCGGGCGAGACCCGCCGGCTGAAGCTCGAGCTCAAACTGCTGGCTGATGTCGGGATCGTCGGGTTGCCCAACGCCGGCAAATCCACCCTGATCAGCGTCATCTCCTCGGTCAAGCCCAAAATCGCCGACTACCCCTTTACCACTCTGGTCCCCAACCTGGGAGTGGTCAAAGCCGGGTCGTGCGAACCGTTCGTGGTAGCGGACATCCCCGGCCTGATTGAAGGCGCTCATCGGGGTGCCGGCCTGGGAATTCGCTTTTTGCGGCATGTCGAGCGCACCCGCATCCTGGTGCACCTCATCGACGCCGCCGGCATCGATCCGCAGAAGCCCCTGGCAGCCTATGACGCCGTCAACGCCGAGCTGGCCCTCTACAGTTCTTCCTTGGCCCGCAAGCCCCAACTCATCGCATTGAACAAGTTGGACCTGCCCGGCGCCGAGGCGCAGGCGAGCGCATTCAAGCAGGCGCTTAAGAAGCGCCAGAAAATCCATCTTATTTCAGCAGCGACCGGCAAGGGGATTGGTCCCTTCTTGTCCGAGGTCGGCCGCCGCCTGGATGCACTCCGCGATGAACCATCCGCAGATCCCCATTGAGCGTGTCAAACGGCTGGTAGTGAAAGTGGGCAGCAACGTGCTCACCGCCCCCCGGGGATTGAACCTCAGGGCCCTGCGGGGGATCGCCCGCCAGATCGGTGGGTTGATGGACCGGGGACTGAATGTTATCTTGGTTTCTTCGGGCGCCATGGCCTCGGGAGTCAAGAAGATCGGGCTCGATCGTCGGCCGGAGGAGCTCCCCCGGCGACAGGCAGTGGCGGCGGTGGGCCAGGCCGGCCTCATCATGGAATATGAAAAGGCCTTCGAGCGGCATGGCCGCAAGGTCGCCCAGATCCTCCTGACCAGCGAGGATCTCACCAGCCGCAAACGCTATCTCAATGCCCGCAACACGCTGAACACCCTGCTCGAATGGAAGATCGTGCCGATCATCAACGAGAACGACACGGTCTCGGTTGAGGAGATCAAACTCGGAGACAACGACAACCTGGCGGCCATGATCGCCCTGCTGATGGACGCCGACCTGCTGGTCGTGCTGAGCGATATCGATGGCCTGTTCACCAAGGATCCGCGTGCGCACCCGGATGCGGAGTTGATTCCGGTGGTCACGGTGATCTCCAAAAGCACCGAAACAGCGGCCGGCCGCATTCCCGGCCCCCTTGGCACCGGCGGCATGCTGAGCAAAATCAATGCGGCCCGCAAGGTGACTTCAGCCGGCGTGCCCATGGTGGTCGCCAAAGGCGACAAACCGGACATCTTGACCCGACTGCTAGCCGGTGAGGCGCACGGCACCTATTTCGTACCGCGCCGGGAGAAGCTCACCCGCCGAAAATGCTGGATCGCTTTTTCACTCAAACCCAAGGGCGGACTGACCATCGACGCCGGCGCGGCCGCCGCGCTGACCGCGCGCGGCAAGAGCCTGCTGGCCAGCGGAATCGTCGGCGTCCGGGGCGAATTTTCGGTCGGAACTCCGGTCGAGCTGCAAACTCCCGCGGGTGAGCCCATCGGCGTCGGCCTGGTCAACTACAGCGCGGCGGACATCCGCCGAATCCGGGGACTGAGATCCCAGCACATCAGACAAGTCCTGGGCCATCAACCTTACGACGAGGTGATTCACCGGGATAATCTGGTGATAACCTCAATCGATAGCGAGGCGGATAAATGAGCACCATCGAGCAAACCATAACTAGCATGGCGAAGGCCGCCCGCCTGGCGGCCCGGGCCATCGGGTGCTGTTCCGCTCCGCAAAAAAACGCGGCCCTTGAGCGCATGGCGGATGGAATCCTTCGTGGGGCAGACGTGATCCAGGAAGAGAATCGCAAGGATATCGAAGCGGCGCATGCGGCCGGGCTTTCGGCGGCCATGATCGACCGGCTGGCCATTAAAGACGCCACCCTCACCGCCATGGCTCAGGGGCTGCGGGAGGTCGCGCAGCTGCCGGACCCCGTGGGCAGCCTGGGCCCGGCCTGGATCCGGCCCAACGGCCTGCAGGTTGCACGCATGCGGATCCCGCTGGGCGTGATCGGGATCATCTATGAGTCACGGCCCAATGTCACTGTGGACGCGGCCGGCCTGTGCCTTAAAGCCGGCAACGCGGCGATCCTGCGCGGCGGCTCCGAAGCCTTTCACTCCAACGGTGCCTTGGCCGCGGTCATCGCCCGGTGTCTTGCGGACAGCGGACTGCCAGCGGCCGCCGTGCAGGTGATTCCCGTCAAGGAGCGGGAGGCCGTGAAGGCCTTGCTCCAGCAGGAGGAATTCATCGATCTGATCATTCCGCGCGGCGGCGAGGAGCTCATCCGGTTCGTGGTGACCCACTCGCGGATCCCCGTGTTAAAGCATTACAAGGGCGTGTGTCATGTCTATGTGGACGAGGGCGCGGACCTTGCCATGGCCGAGGAGGTGTGCTTCAACGCCAAGGTCCAGCGACCCGGCGTGTGCAACGCGATGGAGACCCTGCTCGTGCACCGGTCGGAGGCCGAGCGATTCTTGCCGGCGATGGCTCGTCGCTTCACTGCGGCCGGGGTCCAACTGCGGGGGTGTGAACGGACGCGACGGCTGGTGCCGGAATCCGTTCCGGCCGCCGGGGCGGATTGGCCGGCGGAATACTTGGATCTGATCTTGGCGGTGCGCGTGGTGGGAAGCCTGGAGGACGCCATCGCCCATATCTCCGCCTATGGGTCGAACCATACCGAGGCCATCGTCACCCGTGACTACGGCCGGGCTCGGCGGTTTGTGCGCGAGGTCGACGCCTCGGTGGTGCTGGTGAATGCCTCCACTCGCTTCAACGACGGCAGCCAACTCGGTCTCGGGGCCGAAATCGGGATCAGCACATCGAAACTGCACGCTTTCGGGCCGATGGGTCTGGAGGAGTTGACCACCAGCAAGTTCGTGGTCTTCGGAAGCGGCCAGATCCGGGAATAGGCAGGATGCGCATCGGATTGTTTGGAGGAACTTTTGATCCGATTCACTTCGGGCACCTGCGGGCAGCTCTGGAAGTGAAGGAGGGATTCGGATTGGCCCAGGTGTTTCTCATCCCGGCCGCCCTGCCGCCTCACAAAACCCGCGAAGGGGTCGCGCCGGCGGCCGACCGACTGCACATGATCGAGCTGGCCGTGAAGGGCGAACCGGGCCTGACGGCATCCGATGTGGAAATCCGCCGCGAAGGTCCCTCCTACACCATCGACACGGTCCGGCATTTTTATCGAGAGGCCGCCGACGCGGCCGAGATTTTCCTCCTCATGGGACTGGATGCGTTCCTGGAAATCGACACCTGGAAATCCTTCCGCGAGCTTTTGGCGCTTGTTTCCGTCATCGTCATTTCCCGGCCGGGAGGCGATGGATCGAAGGCCGATCGCGGCGGGAAAGCGCTGGTAGATTTTCTCCGTGCCCGGGTCTCGGCGGATGTTTCCGGGTCCGGTTCCCCTGTCAGTTTCAGCGGCACCGGCCTCCGGGGGGTCCGCTTATTTTCCGTGACTGCACTGGACATTTCCAGCAGCCGGATCCGGGAGCGGGCGCACGCGGGCCGTTCGATTCGGTTTCTGACGCCGGCTGCCGTGTGCGACTGGATCCAAACCAAAGGACTCTATCCATGACCGAAGATCTGGACGCCGCGTTGAACCTCTTCTTACAGGCGGTGCTGAGCAGGAAGGCCGCGCACGTGGTGGCCCTGGACGTGCGCGAGCTGACTTCGATTGCTGATGTGTTCATCATCTGCAGCGGCCGCTCCAACCGCCAGGTGGTCGCCATAGCCGAGCACATCGAGAGGCAGATGCGGCGGCACAAGATCAAACCACTCAGCGTGGAGGGAACCGCCGAAGGGCATTGGGTGCTGATGGATTACGACCATGTGATCGTTCACGTGTTTTTCGAGTCGGTGAGGTCGTTTTACGACCTGGAGGGTTTGTGGAGCGATGCCCGGCGGATTCCGATTCCCGCCGCGTCGAATTTGAAATCGGCGTCCGGCGGAAAAATGAACCGCCCGAGCGACGAGAACTAAGGCGCCATCGTCATGTCTAACACGCTCAAGCCGTTTACGATGCTGGTGGATTTCATCAGCGGTCGACCCGTCCCGAACGTCGGCGCGGAGGAGAACCGTCAGGCGCTGGCGCGCTACTTGGTGGAGCGCAAAGGCTATGCGCGCGAGGACATCGAGGTGGATGTGCCGATCGAAATGGACATCGCCGGAGAGCGCTATCGGTCGGCCGTAGACCTGGTGGTCCGAGTGGGAAGCCGACGGATGGTCGCTTTCAGATGCGCGGCGGGGTCGATCGGCTCCTACGAGCGGGAGGTCTTGGCCGCCGCCCGACTCCTGAACGACTACCAGATCCCCTGGGCCGTTGCGTCGGACGGCAGAGACGCCGTTGTTCTCGATACCCCCTCCGGCCGCAGGGTCGGCGCCGGGCTGGAGGCCATTCCGGCCCGGGCCGAGCTGGAAGCGCAGATGCCGGCCCTTGAATTCAAAACGCTGCCGCCGGACCGCCGGCAGCGCGAGCAGCTGATTTTTCGCACCTATGACCGTGAAGGTGTCAACCGGGCCCGAAACTTGGCTGAAAGTTGATAGCCGTCGGCCGGTTGACTCGGTGATGGGCTCGGGGTATGATTAAAAATTAATAAGGAGGGCCAACTGCGTTTTGCCGCATGCAGAGCGACATAGCGACGTTTCCTTTTCAGACAAATCCGTCCACCGCCGCCGGTTCCTGCGGTGGGGGTTGGCGGCGGCTTCCACCCTTTTCGCTCCCCGCGTTCTAAAGGCGGCCCGCGCGCCGGAAAGACGCCTGGCGTTCTTCCACACCCATACCGGCGAACGCCTGGAGGCCTGTTACTGCAGGGCGGACCGATACGATCCGGGCGCTCTCGGGGATATCAACCACATCCTGCGGGATCACCGCACCGGCGAGGTGGGCGCCGTTGCCGTCGAGCTGCTGGACCTTCTGCACCGCCTCTGCCTGCGCTTTGAAACCACGCGTCCGTTTCATGTCATCTCCGGCTTCCGGTCCCTTGCAACCAACACCGCGCTGCACAGCATGAGCCGTGGGATAGCCTCGCAGAGCCTCCATCTGTATGGCAAGGCCATCGACATTCGAGTGCCGGGCATCCGAACCGGTGAGCTGAAGACGCTCGCACTTGCGCTGGCCGCCGGTGGGGTCGGGTACTATCCCGGGTCCGACTTCGTCCATGTGGACATCGGCCGGATCCGATCCTGGTAGCGTCGCTCCTCGCTTTCCCTCATTTTCCAAATCGGTCGGAGTCCTGCGGAGGTGCTTTCTGCAGCGCCCGGTCAAGAACCGGATCGCGTTGATAGATGTCCGGCCAAAACCGAAGCTGCTCCCCGGCGTTCACCCCGGCTGTCATGTAAATCAAGTGCACAGCGATGTCCCGGGGTAGGCGGACGGTGCGAAGCGCCGCCCCGGAATCCATGGCGGCAGCGATCGCATCGCGAGACCATCCGGCGGAATCCCTCAACACGTACTCAGCCAGGTCAAGGGGCTTTTCGATGCGAATACACCCGGAGCTGAAGCCGCGCATGCTGTGATCGAAAAGCCGTTTCGACGGGGTGTCGTGCAAGTAGACGGCAAATTTGTTGGGAAACATGAACTTGACGCGGCCCAGGTCGTTGTGGGGTCCGGGATCCTTCTTGAGCTTGTATGGAAACCCCTGGCCGGAAACTTCGCTCCAGTTGATCTGGCCCGGGTCGAGTTCGGCCGCGCTTCGGTCCCAGCTCGCGAAGACACGGATTTTTTCACGGCGCAGATAAGCGGGGTCCTTGCGGCCCTTTGGCAGAATGTCCTGGACGGCGATTCGGGTGGGAATGTTCCAATCCGGGTTGAAGACGAGGTGATCCAAAAAGCTGCTGAACACCGGGGTGCGGCG
>Ga0105093_10000775_pt1 | contig 12036 bp, 14 predicted proteins | sample PPLLak3March2015_2_FD_79111 | JGI IMG/M metagenome (GOLD analysis project Ga0105093, IMG submission 79111) | Freshwater sediment microbial communities from Prairie Pothole Lake near Jamestown, North Dakota, USA - PPLs Lake P8 Core (3) Depth... | ecosystem: Environmental > Aquatic > Freshwater >... | reverse complement strand
TTCTGAATTTATGAGGATGTAAATGGCAACGAAACGCACTTATCAACCCAAGATCCGCAGGCGTGTCCGCGTCCACGGTTTCCGCGCCCGCATGGCAACCGCCGATGGCCGCGCCGTGCTCAGGCGCCGCCGCCTGAAGGGCCGCCATCGCCTGGCTGTCAAGTCTAACCAGCACGTCAAGCGCGTCCGCTGGTAGGTGGTTTTAAGCAGCGCGCAGGTCTGAGATCCATGCCGCGCGTTCCGAAAGTTCAGGTAAGCCAACGAGAACCAGGTGAAGCGACGCTTTCGCCTGACCCGTTCCACCGATTTCAAGCGGGTGCGGCGTTCCGGCAAGTCCTATGCCCACCCGTTGATTGTTTTATATCAACTGGCTTCTGAACAAGAATGTGTCCGCGTGGGTGTGGCAGCCGGCCGCACGGTTGGTTCGGCTGTGCAACGTAACCGTGCCAAACGCCTGCTCAGGGCAGCCATGTCGAGTCTGATTTCCCAGGTATCCCCTGGTTTTGACCTGCTCCTGATCGCCCGTTCCCCGCTGGCTACTGCCACGCTCGACCAGACCTACAGTGCACTGCTTATGTTGCTGCGCCGAGCACAACTGCTCCTCCCCCATGACAGTTGAACCCTATCTGCCGGATGATTATTCGCACGAGCCGCGTTTGCGGGATTTGCCGCGTACGCTTCGGAACTGGCCGCGGCTGGTCGTGCTGGCGTTGATCCGCCTGTACCAGATGACGATATCGCGCGGCCTGCCAGCCAACACCTGCCGGTTCTATCCATCCTGCTCACATTATGGATACCAGGCGATCTACAAGCATGGAGCAATCAAAGGCAGCCTGATGGCAACCTGGCGCGTCCTGCGCTGTAACCCGTTCAATCCCGGGGGCTACGACCCCGTTCCGTAAGGAGATGATCCTTTGAAAAAGAAACTGTTGGTTTTCGTACTCGTTTTGCCCATGCTGGCCATCCTGCTATCCGGATGCGCTGAAGGGTTGCAGGCCGCTTCCTGGCCCAGCATTACCGTAGAGGGAGAATATGCCTATGTCGCCGCTGGCCCTCAACTGTATGCTGTAGAGCTGGATGATGGCGACGATATCTGGCAATTCTCACAGAAAAGCACGATGCAAAATCAATTCGCCATTTTTGCCACGCCCATTCTGACGCCGGATGGACAGTTGATCGTTGGGGCGTATGACAAAGTGCTCTACAGCCTGGATCCAACAGTGGATCCGGAGCAGGAAGATAACATCAACTGGTCATTCCCGGATGCCAAGGACCGCTGGATCGGCAGCGTGCTGGTTGCCAATGACCGCATCTATGCGCCCAATGCCGACCACAAACTGTACATCCTGAACTTCGATGGCGAACTCCAGGGCGAACCGTTCGAAGCCGATAACGCCCTCTGGACAGCCCCGGTTACGGATGGCGAAAAGATCTACTTCACATCCCTCGGTAGCACAGTCTACGCGCTGGATGCAATAAGCGCTGAAAAGGTTTGGGAACAGAAAATTGACGGCGCCATCCTGGGCGGGATCGCACTCGGCCCCGACGGTGTCTTATATATTGGCACCTTCAGTGGTATGGTGACCGCCCTGAATACATCGAATGGCAAGCCTTTCTGGGAGAAGCAATTCCCCGGGCAGATCTGGTCCACGCCTGCCCTGAGCGATGGCACATTGTATGTCGGCACATCCGATGGTCACGTTTACGCCCTCAATGCCGAAGATGGCAGCGAGATTTCAGATTTCATGGCTGATTCTGCTGTTCTGGGCACACCCCTGGTGCTGGAGAACAAGATCATATTCGGCACAGAACTCGGCACGCTGTACTTCCTCGACCGGGAAACCCTCGAAGACAACCGGGAAATCCTGGCCGGAAAGTTATATGGCACCCCTGTCCTGGCTGGGGAACGCATCCTGGTTGCACCCGTAAAGGGTGACTACATCCTGCTCGCCTACGATCTCGATGGTAAACAGGATTGGACCTTCACGCCGGATAAGTAAAGGAGAAATATTATGTGGGAAACCATTATTGTTACCCCCCTGACGAACTTGTTATTGTGGGTGAACACCCTGGTCGGCGGACACTTCTGGATCGCCATCATCCTGTTCACCATCCTCATCCGCCTTGCAACCCATCCACTGATGGCCAAGCAAATGAAATCCACCGCCGCACTGCAGGAGATGCAGCAATCCAAAAAATGGCAGGAAATCCAAGCGAAACACAAGGGCAATAAAGAGCAACTGGCTCAAGAGCAGATGAAGATGTACAAGGAAGCCGGGGTCAGTCCCTTCGGCTCCTGCCTGCCAACATTGATCCAACTTCCAATTATTTTTGGCCTGTACCAGAGCGTCATGCGGGCGCTCTCTGCCACTCCCTTGCAGTTAACATATCTGGTCAAGAGCGCTGGTACGTTCACCGGGGAATTACTGAATATCAATATAACCGAGATGATCCCGCTCAATAGCAATTTCCTTTGGATGAACCTGGGCCAACCGGAGCGGGTAACGATCTTCGGCTTCGGCGTCTCGATCCTGGCCATCATCGTTGCCATCACCACCTATATCCAGTCCAAACTGACCATGCCGGCCACGCCCTCCGCCAATCCAACCGATCAGAGCGCCCAGATGGGCAAGATGATGAGCCTCTACATGCCCCTGATGCTGCTCTACTTCGCATGGAACTATGCTTCCGGCCTGGCATTGTATTTCATCGTCAGTAACGTGCTGGGCATCGTTCAATATGCCCTGCTGGGCAAGGCTAACTGGAAGAACCTCCTGCCAAAGAGCCTCCAGCCAGCCACGAAAACAGGAGGAAAAAAATGAGCGAAAACGAGCGCGCCACGCTGGAAATCATTGCCCCCACTGTGGAGGAAGCTATTGCCCAGGGCCTGGCCGATCTGGGTCTCACGGAAGATGCAGTGGATGTGGAAGTGCTGGATGCTGGCAGCCGCGGCCTGCTTGGCCTGGGTGGGCGACAGGCCCGCATCCGCCTGGCCATCAAGGGCGTATCTGCCGAACCTGATACCAACCAGCCCGAAGCAGCCAAAACCGCCCCGGATGGGGAGGATCACGAACTGCGCCTGGCCGAGGACACGGTCCGGGAGTTGATCGGCAAGATGAAAGTGCAGGCCAATGTCAGTGCGCATTATGGCAGCCTCGACGAAGAGGGCAACCGCCCTATCCATGTGGATATCCACGGCAATGACCTGGGTATCCTGATCGGCCGCCGGGCGGAAATCCTTAACTCGCTGCAATACATCGTCAACCTGATCATTGGCAAGCAACTGGAACACTGGGTGCAGGTGGTGGTGGATGTGGAAGGCTACCGTTCCCGCCGCGAGCGCCAACTGCGCCAGATGGCCCAGCGCATGGCAGACCAGGCGATGAAGACCGGCCGCCGGCAGGTGCTGGAACCCATGTCCGCAGCCGAGCGCCGGATCATCCACATCGAACTGCGTGACCATCCCAATGTCACGACCCAGAGTGTCGGCGACGAACCGGGCCGCAAGGTCACCATCGTGCCAAAGTAATATTGTTAGTTCATACGTAATTCAAGGGGGTTGGGGGTGTGGCGGGTGGGTTTCACCCGCCCACCACACCCCCGAATCCATCCCAACCGCGCAACTCCTAATTGTTACAGGTTTTCCATACAAAGCCCGGCTTCTTCGAGAAACCGGGTTTCGTTTTTTTTCGGCCCTCAGGTATAATCTGTGTGTGACCGGACTTATCCCTATTAAACCAATCGATTATCTCATCATCGGCCACCTGGCCTGCGATCTGACGCCTGACGGCCCGCGCCTGGGCGGTACCGCAGCGTATTCCGGATTGACTGCCCGCGCCCTCGGCTTGGAGGTCGGTGTAGTCACAGCCTGGGGGGGAGAATTCCCTCTCGACGCCCTGGACGGGATCCAGATCTGGACTGTACCCGCCGGGAAAAGCACCACCTTCGAGAATGTGTATACTCATACCGGACGCGTCCAGTATCTGCATGCACGGGCACCCGAACTTGATTTTCAGATGGTTCCGCCAGAGTGGCGGCACGCAGCCATCGTTCACCTGGGTCCGATTGCACAGGAAATCAAACCCATCCTGGATGGGATCCTTTCACCATCCTTACTCGGTCTGACCCCGCAGGGCTGGCTGCGCTGTTGGGATGAGAATGGATGGGTCAAACCCTGTGCATGGCCTGGGGCGCAGGAAGCTCTCACCAACGCAGGAGCAGCCATCATCAGCGTAGAAGATGTGGACAAGGATGAAGATCAGATCGAAGCGATGGCACTTGCCTGCCGGGTGCTGGTTGTAACGGAAGGGCCGGCAGGAGCAAGGTTATATTGGAATGGCGACCTGCGGCGCTTCCATGCGCCGGAATTGGAGGAGATCGATGCAACCGGGGCCGGTGATATTTTTGCAGCAGCCTTCTTTTCCCGCTTGCATATGACGAGGGATCCCTGGGAAGCAGCACGTTTTGCCACATGTTTGGCGTCTTTGTCGGTCGCCCGTCGCGGGCTGGATGGCGTTCCAACGACTGAAGAAATTCAAGCCTGCCTCGTGGAGGTATTTTAGTGGGAAGGGTCTACACACTCGTCAACCAGAAAGGTGGGGTTGGTAAAACGACAACCGCCATCAACCTGGGTGCCTACCTTGCAACGTATCACCAACGGGTTCTGATCGTCGATATCGACCCGCAAGCCAATGCCACATCCTGCCTGGGCGTGGATAAGCATACCATCCAAGGTGGCAGCTATGAATGCTTGTTCAATGGGTTAGAGGCGGCTTCATTGATCCTGCATAATCCGCGCTTGAAATTATCCTTATTGCCATCCTCTCCATCCCTCGCAGGAGCGGAGGTGGAACTGGTCAGCGAGCAGGCGCGTGAAGGCAGATTGAGACAAACGCTTGCTCCCCTGATGGAACGGTATGATTACATCCTGGTCGACTGCCCACCTTCACTGGGCTTGTTGACCGTGAATGGCCTGCTGGCGGCCAAAGATGGCATCATCATCCCTGTACAATGCGAGTACCTTGCCCTGGAAGGCCTGGGAGAGTTGACGCGCACGCTCCAGCGCGTGCGCATGTCACTGTTCCCTGGATTGCACATCCGCGGCGTGGTATTGACGATGTTCGATAGCCGTACACATCTTTCGGCGGATGTGGTTGCCGAGGTCAAGAAACATTTTGCTGCACAGGTTTTCGAAACCGTGGTTCCCCGCAGCATCCGCCTGGCCGAAGCACCTTCCTATGGGTTGCCGATCAATTCTTACGCTCCCAGTTCGAGCGCTGCAAAAGCTTATCATTTCCTGGCACGCGAAGTTTTGGCGGGGGATGGCATCAGCCTGCCCCCGATGGAGGAATAGCCAATGTCCCCGAAATCTGGTCTTGGCCGCGGGCTGGATGCCCTGATCCCCGGTGGCGAATTTGTCCCTGCCGAAAGAGGCATAACGCATGTTTCTGTAGATTCGATCTCCCCCAACCCGCGCCAGCCGCGCCAGGATTTCCATGCTGAGGAACTGGAAGAACTGACCGATTCGATCCGCGAACATGGGGTCATCCAGCCGTTGATTGTCACACCCGCCAACCAGGCTGACCGATATACATTGATCGCCGGAGAACGTCGGTTGCAAGCCGCCCGCATGGCAGGGCTGGCATCCGTACCGGTCATTGTCCGGGATGCAACCGACCAGCAACGCTTGGAATTGGCCTTGATCGAAAACGTTCAGCGCGCCGATCTGAATCCCCTCGAAGAAGCAGAGGCGTACCGGCAACTGTACGAGGATTTCAGCCTTTCCCATGAAGATATCTCCCGCAGGGTTGGCAAGAGCCGCGTTGCAGTGACGAACACGATGCGCCTGCTGCGATTACCGGATTCGGTCAAGAATGCTTTGATCGAAGAACGGATTTCAGAAGGCCATGCACGGGCATTGTTAGCCCTGTCGACGCCTGAAGCCCAGTCTGCCGCCTTGAAGACAGTCATCAGCCAGGATCTGACTGTCCGCAAAACGGAGGAACTGGTGCGCAAACTTTCAGGCGAGAAGAAGGCATCGCTGAAAACAGTGCCACTGCCGGAAATCACAGAACTCGAAGAACGCCTGCGAACCAGCCTGGGCACGAAAGTGACCCTGCGTTCCGGGAAGAAAGGCGGAAGCCTGACCATCCATTACTACTCAAACGAGGAACTGGACGCGCTGCTGGGACGTTTGTTGAACCAGGAATGAAAAATCACAACAATATCTTGACCCGATGATTTTCGATTTATAACGGTCATTTTCCATGCAATTACTCGAGCATGCCCGCATCCACACTCTGGATCCAACCATCCCCACGGCAGAAACGCTTGTGTTGGAAGGTGATCGGATCCTGGCTGTGGGCGGGCCTGAGCTGGCCGAACAATTCCCTGCCGCATCCCGGCAGGATATGGGGGAACGTGTGATCCTGCCCGGATTAACCGATGCCCACATGCACCTCCAGACATATGCCCTTGGATTAGAGAAAATCGACTGCGAAGTCGGGACACGCGCCGAATGCTTGAGGCGAGTTGCGGAACGAGTGCGCATGGCGAAACCGGGTGAATGGATTTTTGGATATGGCTGGAACCAGAATTCCTGGGTAGAAGGCTTCGGCACGGCTGCCGACCTGGATGCGGTTGCACCGCATAACCCTGTCTACCTGACTGCAAAATCGCTCCACGCAGGCTGGGCAAACAGCCAGGCCCTGGAAATGGCCGGGATAACCGCTTCCACGCCTGATCCAAAGGATGGCTTCATACAGCGCAACGAAAGCGGCAACCCGACCGGCATCCTGTTTGAAAAAGCCATGGATTTGATGAAGGCAGCCATTCCGGAACCGGATCCTGAGGAGTTGGCAGAAATCATCCGCGATATCCAGCCCTACTTATGGAAGATGGGGCTAACGGGTTTGCATGACTTTGACCGCCGGGCATGCTTCCAGGCACTGCAGTACCTGCATGAACGCGATGAGTTGAAACTGCGCGTGATCAAGAGCATTCCATTCGAGGAAATGGAAGATGCGATCAGGTTAGGCCTGCGAACCGGCTTTGGCGATGATACCCTGCGGGTTGGGTCGGTCAAGATTTTTGGGGATGGCGCGCTGGGGCCACGCACCGCCGCCATGCTCGAATCCTATCTTGATGACCCTCAAAATTGTGGTATTCTCAATGCAGTTGTGGAAGAATTATACGATGTTGGCCGGCTGGCAACAGATAACGGTCTTAGTCTGGCTATCCATGCAATCGGTGACATCACAAACCGTAAAGTCCTGGATCAGTTTGCCAGGATCCGCAGGTACGAGCAGGAGAAAGGGTATCGGGCTTTGCGTCATCGCATTGAACACGTTCAAATACTGCATCCGGCAGATGCCACCCGCTTGGCCGAGTTGGATATCATCGCTTCCATGCAGCCCATCCACGTCATCTCGGATATGGAGATGGCAGACCGCTACTGGGGGGATCGGTGCCGCGGGGCATACGCCTTACGGACGCAATTGGCGCACGGAGCGCATCTGGCCCTTGGTTCCGATGCACCGGTCGATTCACCCAATCCATTCCTGGGCTTGCACGCGGCCGTTACACGCCGTCGTGCGGATGGATACCCCGGGCCGGATGGTTGGTACCCGGAGCAACGCTTGACTCTCACGGAAGCCCTGGAAGGCTTTACGGTCGGCCCGGCCCATGCGGCTGGGATGGAATACCGCTTGGGATGTTTGAAAACCGGATATTTGGCAGACCTGGTCGTATTACCGGAAGATCCGTTCACATGTGACCTGGATGGGTTGCTGACCATGCAACCCGAGGCGGTCATGGTAGGCGGTGACTGGGTTTGGCAGGCATGAGGTAATCTGATGGTAAAAAAGAACCTGACACCTGAGATGCTGGTGCCTCGCCTGGGGGAATATCTTGTACAACAAGGCCACATTACTGATAAACAACTCAAACAGGCTTTAGGTTTCCAGAAAAAGAAAGCCAAAACCGATAAGCCATTCTTGCTTGGCCAGGCCTTGGTGGAATTGGAGTTGATCGACAAGGCCACCCTGGATGAGGCAATTACAGAGCAGATCATCCAATTGCGTACCGCGCTGGAAAATGCCAACCGCTTCCTGGAGCGCCGGGTGCAGGAACGGACGGCAGATCTGCAGGAAGCACTCCGAAAACTATCTGAACTGAGCCAACTGAAGGCAAATTTTGTTGCCAATATCTCCCATGAACTTCGAACCCCATTGACGCATGTAAAGGGCTACCTGGAACTATTGATCACAGAGGCGCTTGGCCCGATTACAGAGGAGCAGTACAAAGCGCTCGAGGTCAGCCAGCGCGCTGCGACCCGCCTCGAGAACCTCATGGAAAACCTGATCATGTTCTCGCTGGCATCACGCGGTGAAATGACCCTGCACCTGGGCAAGGTGAACCTGAACAAGGTTGCTTCCGAAGTCATCGGTTACACCAAACCAAAGGCAGTAGATAAAAACGTAACCCTCACCGTAGATATTCAGCCGGACTTGCCCTTTGTCCAGGCGGACGAGGAAATGATCTCCTGGGCGATCCTGCAATTGCTGGATAATGCTGTCAAATTTACACCCACGGGAGGGGAGGTAACCCTATCCATCCAGGCAGAGAGTGAAACCTTGGTTCAAGTAACTGTGTCGGATACCGGCATTGGCATCCCGGAGGATAGCAAGGCGGAGATATTCGAGCCATTCCACCAATTGGATGGTTCCTCCACCCGGAAACACGGGGGAACTGGCATCGGACTGACATTGGTACGCGAAATCCTGGACGCGCATGGATCTGTGATTGATGTACAATCAGAGCGGGAAAAGGGATCCTCGTTCCGCTTTCCTTTAATCGTCGTAGGAAAGAAATAATGCAAAACACTGAAACCGATCAAACCTATCTGGATTTTTTCGTTGCGCTAACCGAAGCAATTGAAGATGGAGAGTGGAGAGCTTGCATGGACTCCCTGTTCAAGAATTTCAGGCAGGAGTTCGTTTTTGACAACCTGGCCATCTTTTCATCTGAGGTAGGGAAACTGCCAGAAGTAATCTATGCCCGTGCAGTGGGGCGTGGTCGCAACGCCGAAGCCGATGCATCCTGGGGAGAAGAAGTAGCCAACCAGGTTTTACTGGATAAAACCATCGTGCAAGACAAACCCCTAAAAAAAGATCCGGAAAATCGGATCAAGATGCCTTATATCCTGGGGCTTCCACTTCAATTACTTCGCAAAGCAGGCGCGCTGGTATTCATTCGCTTTGGAGGCCCGGAATACACATCCGACCAGATAAAGCTGGCAAGGTTGACCGCCAGCCATGTATCCCGTATCCTTGAGAGAAACTTGCTGCGCGAGTCGACGGAACAGTTGGAGGTCGCACGGAATTACGCGCAATTGCAGGATGATTTCATCGCAACGATGTCCCACGACATCCATACCCCGCTTGGTTTTATCAAGGGATATACCACATCATTGCTCCGATCCGATACGAAATGGGATCTGGAAACACAGCACGAATTCCTCACCATCATCGATGAGGAGGCCGATCACCTGATGTATTTGCTGGATCACCTGCTGGATTCTGCGCGCTTGCAAAGCGGGGTATTGATGATGGATTTTCAACCAGTGCGGCTGGATTCCCTGATCCGTGATGTAGCCATGCGCATCAGGAGTCGCAATAAACCAGTTGGAATCGAACTGGATCTCCAACCTGCACCCCCAATCCAGGCTGACACGGTCCGGCTGGTACAAGTTTTCGATAACCTATTCGAAAACTCCTTGAAGTATGCCCCCGATTCGAAAATCGCTATTAAAATGTGCAAGCAAGACAAGTACATTAGAGTCACCTTCTCCGATCATGGACCGGGCATACAGCCCGAGCACCTGCCATTCCTTTTCGAGCGTTTCTATCGTGTACCCAACCAGGAAGGCAAACGGGGAACTGGATTGGGCTTATACATTTGCCGGGAAATTGTCCGGGCGCATGGCGGTCTGATTTCCGTTGAGACTGGCCCGGACAAAGGAACGACATTTATTATTGAATTGCCTTATAAGCAAAATTGATACCCTATCAGGTCAAACAAGGAGATGTGTGCTATGGCAACTCGGATTTTGGCTGTCGACGATGAACCCAGGTATTTGAGACTGCTGGAGGCGAATCTCAGAACGGAAGGATATGAGGTTCTCACAGCAAAGGATGGAGATGAGGCGCTGGAGGTTTTTTCGGCCCAGCCGGTTGATCTCATCCTTCTGGATGTGATGATGCCTCACCTGGATGGTTTTGCCACCTGCCAGCGTATCCGGCAATACTCTAGCGTCCCGATCATCATCCTGACTGCCAAGGGAGAAGAGCAGGATCGGGTGCGCGGTTTGGATGTCGGCGCAGATGATTACCTGGTCAAGCCGTTTTCGGTTATGGAGCTGCTGGCGCGCGTTAGGGCTGTCCTGCGGCGTGCCCAGGTGGCCGAAACTGGACAAACCCGTTTCTTCACACACGTGAATTTACGGATCGATCTGGCGCGTGCGGAAGTTTGGCTGGGTGATCAGTTGGTATACCTCTCAGCCACTGAGTATCGCCTCCTGCTCCAGTTCGCGCACAATGTTGGCAAAGTTGTCACTGCGGAAGAGTTGCTCACCAGTGTCTGGGGTCCTGAATATGCCAGCGACAAGGAAATCCTTTGGGTTACCATTGCCCGCCTTCGCCAGAAAGTCGAGAAAGATCCCCATGAACCCACCCATATCGTCACCCGCTCCGGGCTGGGATATATCATGCCGCCTGAAGACTAAATGACCCTGTTGCCCAACCCGATTACCTGCAGGTGGATCGGATAACTTGTGACGAAATGACTGAAGATGCGCTTGTTGTATTGGTGATCGACCCTGATGTAGCCAGCAGGAACTACCTTGCAGCCATGCTCCGGCAGCACCAGTATACGGTCATTGTTGCCGCATCGGGTCGCGAAGGGCTTGTCAGCGCCTGGAAGGAATTGCCCGCGGCCGTCATTTTCGAACCTGCGCTTCCAGATATTTCCAGCGTGGAGTTGGTGACCCGGTTGCGCCAGGAACGTCGAACCGAGGATGCATTCCTGGTGGCATTGGCCAGCAAGGAAGACCCGGATGAGATATCCCAACTCATGGTTGCACGTTGCAACGAGTACCTGGTCAAGTCACCGGTTGTCTTGGAAAGATTGCTCGAGATCTTGCCGCGCCCAAGTCAAGATGAAGATAAACCGAAAGCTGAAGGGCACCTGATCGTGCTACTCAGCGCAAAAGGGGGAACCGGCACATCTTCCCTATGTGCGAATATCGCAACCAGCGTTGCCAGGCAAAATCCCGATGCCAGCGTGGTAGTAGTGGATATGGTATTGCCGATCGGCTCCATCGCAAATATCGTTGGCATGGGTACGGATACCAACCAGGTCACGGTCGCAGAAGAATATACCCGCCGCAGTTCCTCCTCGTTTTTTATGACCCACCTGCCAAAATCGGAAGCCTGGGGTTTTTGGGTGCTGCCCGGATCACCCGACCCTGAAACTGCCAGCCATATAACGGTCGAACGGATCAATGAAATGCTACTGTCCATGTTATTGGAATTCGATTATGTATTCGTAGACCTGGGACGCGCCCTTTCACGTATCAGCCTGCCGATTATCCGCAGGGCAGATAGCACTGTTCTCATCGTAAGTACTGACCTGAGTGCAGTTACCCTGACACGAACCGTCCTGGATTACCTCAAAGCCCAGGGCATTGCGATGGAGAACATTTATACCATTTTGAACCGGCCAGTTGGGATCGAGGGCATGCTGAAGCCGGATGTGGAAGAAGAACTTGGGATGCCAGTACACCTGACCATACCCTATGTCGCCGGCAACTTCACAATGGCAAATAACAACCATGTGCCCTTATCCCTGCGCTTTCCGAACGATTCGGCAGTGCTTGCTGTTCAACAAGCCGCCAGCGAGATCTATCGATCCATCCAGAAAGCATAGTGCCACGAACCGGTAGTTATCATTAGGACTTACGCAACTCAAGGGGGTTGG
>Ga0105093_10000774_pt1 | contig 12045 bp, 11 predicted proteins | sample PPLLak3March2015_2_FD_79111 | JGI IMG/M metagenome (GOLD analysis project Ga0105093, IMG submission 79111) | Freshwater sediment microbial communities from Prairie Pothole Lake near Jamestown, North Dakota, USA - PPLs Lake P8 Core (3) Depth... | ecosystem: Environmental > Aquatic > Freshwater >... | reverse complement strand
GGCGGCGAGGAGGGCGCACGCAAGGGCCCGGCGATCATGCCCGGCGGCAGCGAGGCGTCCTACGCGGGCGTGAAGCCCATCTTCGAGGCCATTTCGGCCAAGGTCGGTCCCAAGAACGAGCCCTGTGTGACGTACTTTGGACCCGGCGGCGCCGGCCACTACGTCAAGATGGTCCACAATGGTATCGAATACGGCGACATGCAGTTGATCGCTGAAGTCTGCCATCTGATGCAACACGCCCTCGGCATGAGCCACGACGAGATGGCTGACACCTTTGCCACCTGGAATGCTGGCCGCCTCGAGTCCTACCTGATCGAAATCACCAGCCGCATCCTGCGCCAGCGCGACCGCGACGGCAGCCCGTTGGTCGACAAGATTCTCGACCAGGCCGGACAAAAAGGCACGGGGGTATGGACGGCGCAGGATGCCCTGGACAAGGCCGTGCCACTGACCCTGATCGGTGAAGCCGTCCATGCCCGCATGTTGTCGGCGCGCAAGGCCGAACGGGTCGCGGCGGCGGCGTTGCTCGGCGCTGTCCCGGCGAGGGTGCCGGAGTCCGGGCGTGTGGCACACCTCGATGCCCTGCGCGATGCGCTCTACGCCTCAAAGCTGGTCTCCTATGCGCAAGGTTTCATGCTGCTGCAGGCCGCCGCCAAAACTGAGGGCTGGGCACTGCCCTACGGGGACATCGCATTGCTCTGGCGGGCCGGATGCATCATCCGCAGCCGCTTTCTCGACGACATAAAGACCAGTTTCTCGCGCCAGCCTGTGCCATCCAGCCTGCTCCAGGATCCCTTCTTCATCGCCGAGATCAAGGCGGCGGAGGCCGGCTGGCGCCAGGCCGTGATACTCGCTGTCGGCAGTGGCGTGGCCGCCCCGGCCCTGGCCTCCGCCATAGCCTTCTACGATGGTTACCGCTGCGCCAATGGTTCCGCCAACATCCTGCAAGCGCAGCGCGATTTCTTCGGCGCCCATTCCTATCAGCGCATCGATCGCGACCCGGCAGAGCATTTCCATACCCGCTGGCTAGGTAATGGTGTCGAAGAAAAACTGCCATGAGCTGCACCACCGAGTCGCATGCCTACGTAATTTTCGGGGCGACGGGCAACTTGGCGACGGTCAAGCTCTTGCCTGCGCTCTACCAACTGCACTGCCTGGGCTACCTGGCTGGCGACGTAAAAATCCTCGGTTGTGGCCGTACACCGCATCAACGAGATGATTGGCGCGACGAAGTACGCAAGATGCTGGCCTCTGGCATCAATGCCGGGAGTTGTCTGGAAGGCTTTCTCCAGCGCCTCGATTATCTCGCCGGCAGTCTGGAGGATGCAGCTTTCTATCTGGCGCTGGGCGCCTGGGTGGGCGCCGGCGAATGCGCCAGAAATGTGATTTTCTACCTCTCGGTCAGTCCCGAGCTCTACGTGCCGGTAACGATCGGGCTGGCGCAAGCCGGTCTGCTGGCCGAGCGTAACGGCTGGCGGCGGATGGTGGTCGAGAAGCCCTTCGGCCACGACCTGCAATCGGCCCGCGACTTGCAGCACGAACTTGATGCGCAGCTGAACGAAGAGCAGATTTACCGGATCGATCATTACGTCGGCAAGGAATCGGTCCAGAACCTGCTGGTGCTGCGCTTCGCCAACATGATTCTGGAACCCCTGTGGAACCGCCATTACATCGACCACGTGCAAATCACGCACACCGAAACGGTTGGCGTGGATGGGCGTGCCAACTACTACGACCGGCACGGCGGGGCAGCGCGCGACATGATCCAGAGCCACTTGCTGCAGGTCCTGGCGCTGCTCGCGATGGAGCCGCCGGTATCGCTCGAAGCCGAGTCCCTGCGTGATGAAAAGGTCAAGGTGCTGCGCTCGATCCGTCCGGTTGATGTGACGCAACTGTCCAGCCATGCGGTACGCGCCCAATACGCCGGCTATCAGATGGAAGCCGGCATCGCCCCCGGCAGCCATACGGAGACCTACGCTGCACTAAAACTCTATGTCGACAACTGGCGCTGGCGCGGTGTGCCGTTCTATCTGCGCACCGGCAAGTCCCTCAAGGAGCGCCGCTCGATGGTCGCGGTCCGTTTCCGCGAACCGCCGATGCAGCTATTTCAGGGCACTGGCGCCGCCATCGTCCATCCCAACTGGTTGTTGATCGGTATCCAGCCTGACGACGTGGTGCAGATGGAAATCTCCGCCAAAGTCCCCGGTGCGGAAACGCGGACGCGGCAGATCGTCATGGATGCCAGCGTCGGCAATCCCGGCGAGCGCAAGGCGGATGCTTATGAGGATTTACTGCTCGATGTCATCGAGGGCAATCGCTCCCTGTTCCTCCGCTATGACGAAGTCAAGGCCGCCTGGAGTATCGTCGATCCGGTGATGCGTGCCTGGGCCGACGACGAGCATCCACCGTTGCAATACCCGGTGGGCAGTCTGGGGCCGAAGGCTGCGAATCAGATCTTTGACCAGGCCGACCAGGAATGGCGGCAGACACTAAGCTGCAACGGCAAAGCAGACAGCACGTCCTGATGCTGCCAGTTGACACGCGGGTATTGGCCGATGCCGAGGCAGTTGCTGAAGAAGCCTGTCGCTTGATCGGCGTGGCGGCACAGTCAGCCATCCGGGAGCGCGGGATCTTTCGTATCGTGCTGGCCGGCGGCAGCACGCCAGGGCGCACCTATCAATTGTTGGCGGCGACGGCACAGAACTGGACGTCCTGGGAAATCCTCTGGGGCGATGAACGCTGTCTCCCGGCCGCTGCCCCGGAGCGCAACTCCCGCCAGGCGCAAGAACTGTGGCTGCAGCGGGTGGCAATACCGGCCGCGCAGATTCACCCCATAGCTGCCGAACTTGGCGCGGAAGAGGCGAGTGCCCGATATGGCAAAATCATTGCCGACCGCCAGCCTTTCGATCTGGTGCTGCTTGGCATGGGTGAGGACGGGCACACCGCCAGCCTGTTTCCCGGAGCCCTAGAAGACTGCGCTCCAGTTATTGCCGTACATGACGCACCCAAGCCGCCGGCCGGGCGGGTCAGCCTCAACTTTCAGATCTTGCGCGCCAGCCGCGCACAACTGGTGCTGGTCACCGGTCCCGAAAAATCATTCGCCCTCGCTGCCTGGCAGCATGGAGAGCAATTGCCCATTGCGCGGGCGGCAGGCAGCGGTGCCTGCTTGCTGGTCGATGCCGCAGTTTGGCGCTCAGCGGGGCTCCTGCCGACGATTTCCTGATTCTCCGCGCTGCGCCTTGCGCGCCTGTCGCCGGCCATAGAAGGCCATCAACGGCGTCACCGAGACCCCATGCAGGATGATCGATGCGGCGACCGCCAATAGCGTGATGGAGATCATCCGGTCGGCCATGGCGCCTGACAGGCCGTTATTCAGGGCAAACATCAGGTAATAGATCGAACCGATGCCGCGAATGCCGAACCAGGCGATCAGCAGGCGTTGATCGCCCGAGACCGAGGCGCCCAGCAGTCCCAGCCATACCGACAGCGGGCGCAGGACAAAAAACAGCAGGGCGAGCAACGCCAGCGTCCAGCGATCGACGGTAACGAACGGAAGCATCGCGCCGACGGCGAGGATGATGATCAGTTCGGCGATCCGCTCGATCTGGTCGTTGAAGCCGCGTACCGCCTGCATCATGTAGGCCCCGGCAAGATTGGGATGGGTGGCGACGGCCAGGTGCGCCGCCTTGCCCTGCAGTCCGGCCGGACCTTCATCTGGCGCGTCCTGGGTCCGCGAACGTTCCTTGACCCGTTGCAGGGCGAGGCCGGCAGCGAAGACCGAGAGAAAGGCCGAGGCGTGGGCCAACTGCGCAACGCTGAAAGCCAGGGCGACCAGTCCGAGGGCGAGGAATTCGTCGAGGCCGACTGCCTGCTGATGCCGGGTGCGCAGGTAGACCACCAGCCTGCCGATCATCGCCCCGAGCAGACTGCCGATGGCCACGCCAGCGGCAAGCGCCCAGAACACATCAACGGTCAGCCAGCGCCAGCCACCGGCACCCAGTTCGCGGGCGCCAAGCAGGCCCAGGCCAAGCATCACGAAGGGAAAGGCGGCGCCATCGTTGAGTCCGCCCTCGCCGCTCAGGCTGAAGCGCAGGCGATCGCGGTCGTGGGCTTCCTCGACCTGGACATCCGAGGCAAGAACCGGGTCGGTCGGCGCCAGTATTCCGCCGAGCAGGACGGCGACACCCAGCGGCAGGTCGAGCAGAAAAACGCCGACAACGGTGATCAAGCCAACCGTCAAGGCCATCGACACGAATGCCAGGCGCAAGGGCAGGTGCCAGTGCGGACTGGAAAATGGCAGACCGAGTTTCATGCCGACCGAGAACAGCGATATCAGCAGGGCAATCTCCGTGACCCGCTCAAGGATTACCGAGACATCCCGGGAATCCGGTTCCATCAGGCCCCAGCCGGCGGCGCCAAGCCCGTAACCGACTGCCAGATAGAGCATGGATGCACTGACCGGCAGACGCTTCATTGACGACCCGGCCAGCGCCATGGTGATCAACAGCAAGCCGATTACCAGTGTCCAGACAGTAAACGAGATGGTAACGGCCTCCGCGATGATTGAAATATCACAAGCACCAAGCCCATACCCGGTACACCCTGTTCAAGCTGCGACCGGGAAAAACCCCGATGGATTATGTTGTTACCGTTCATTCTTGTTCTCCCCGAGTGGTGATCCGTAAGCAACTGATCAGTGCCCAGAGTAGGTAGCGTCGATCAGGATGTCGGTGCGCCATCGCACCAATCGACCAGAAGCGATCGAGAGCCGGAAAAACATGCGGCATCATTGATTTGAAGATGTCTGCACTGCTACGTGCGCTATCGTACGGACCGGCAAGAGCCGAATACCTATCCTGATATTGGCAAGCGTTGGATAGCAAGATCAACGCTCCCGAATGTTTCAACTTTCAATATCAGGAGCAAACCATGAACAAGGATCAATCCAAAGGCCGGATCGAAGAAGTCAAAGGCAAAGTGAAAGAAATTGCAGGCGTGGTCGTCGGTGACAAGGAACTGGAAGCCAAAGGCAAGGTTCAGAACATCGGCGGCAAAGCTCAGGCAGCCTATGGCGATGTGAAGGCGGACCTCAAGAAGGCCGTCCAAGGCAAGTAAAGAGTCCGTGGTTTGTCGAATGCGCCCCTGGCGCATTCGACATCCGAAAACATGCAAACCGAAGATGATTCGACTGGAGCATTAAATGAACGATGAAACCATCAATATCGGTGCAATTAGTCCGGCCAAGCCTGGCCTAACCTTGCTGAGCGCCAGCACCCTCAGTAGCGACGATGTCTACAACCGGAACGGTGAAAAATTGGGCAGCATCAAGGACCTCATGATGGACATCCATAGTGGCCGCGTCTGTTACGCCGTGCTGTCCTTCGGCGGGTTCCTGACTCTGGGTGAAAAGCTGTTTGCTGTACCCTGGAGTGCGCTCACGGTCGACTCCGAAAACAAGCGTCTACTGCTGGACACCAACGAAGAGCGCCTCAAGGAAGCACCAGGATTCGATTCCGATAATTGGCCGAACATGGCGGATCCGTCATGGGCAAAGAGCATTCACTCCTATTACGGTACTGAATCGACTTCAACGTACTGAATCTCAAGCACCCCCCCAGGACGCTTTTCGACCACCCCTCATTCACGAAAAACCTTTCGTGAATGAGGGTTCAGGCGCAGCACAACTCCGCTTTCCAGACCCCGGTGCGTATTCTCACCAGTTGCGGGCAGCGCAGCAGGAAAACACCGACGCACGAATCAGCGCGGCACCAGTCTGGGCCAAGGCTTAATTTGGTCCATTATTTTCGCGGACTTTGTGCCACCTCGGCACAGAACTCGGCGAGACTTTCGAGTGTAATCTGTACCGCACGATTGGCGGCTACGACGCCGCCGTAAGGGTCTTCGCTGGCAGCAGGAACACTATTGTCGAACTCTCGCCAGGCTTGGACGCGACGAGTATTCTGGTCGATCAGGGTGGCGCGGAGCGTGAAGCGGACAGTGCTTGGCCGGGTACGAAAGTCCTGTTGCAGGCGGATGATTTCGGTATCGAGCCGCAGGTCGCCCGCCGCATTGCTCGGGGTCAACACGACGGCGCGAAACGCCCCGGTCTTTTCGATGGCAGCAACCAGGAGCGGCGCCAGCATGCGGGCTGGAGGCTCTATCCATTCGCTGTGCGCATAGTGTTCCAGCTTGAAGGTGTCACGCACGTAGATGATGCGCTGGCTGTCATGGCCGGCGGCCGCGTGGGGCGGGCTGACGATCAAGGTCGGCGCCGACGCTGACGCCGCAACCGCTGGCTTGCCCGGAATGCCGTCAAGCGAATAGTAGGTCGGGTTGGGTGTCGCGCCCGGTTGCAGCAGGCTGCAGGCGCCGAGTGCCATGAGCGCCAGGCCTCCGACAACCAGCCGGCAAACCCGTCCAGCAGAACTCTTTTCATTCTTCATGGTTTCGCTCCTCTTTCTCCCGGCCCTTCCGGAACCGGCTGGCGACCGAACAGCAGGCCGGACGGATTGCGTTCGGTTTGCTCGGTCAGGCGGCGCAGCGAGGTGGACAGGACACTCAGTTCTCCGAGCAGGCGCTCAAGTTCCGGCAGCGTTTCTGACATCAAGCGCTGCACGTCGTTACCCACTGCGCTGACCGTCTTGCCGGCATCGGCAGAAGTGGCGGCAACTTCATTTCCCATCTTTTCGATGGCGTCGGCCGCACGTCCGACACGATCGATCGCCGGCCCAAGCCTGGCCGAGGCCCCTGCCGAGTTTTCAAATGTTCGGGCAGCGTCGGCCATGCCGGCGTCGAGCGTCTCCTTGCGCGCGGCGATGGTGTGCGCCACGGTGGCGATGTCGGCGAGTGCATTCTTGAACGACGCCTGGTTTTCCTCACTGAGGATGGCGTTGATGTTTTTCGACGTGCTGTCCAGTTTGGCCAGTACGGAGGTCAATACATTTTCAAGGCGCGCGCTGAGCGAGGGTTTGGTCTGGATCACCGGGTAATCGCTGCCTGGCTTGGCCAGAAGCGGCGCCGCATCGCGCGTGCCGCCGCTGAGTTCGACATAGGCGATGCCGGTGAGTCCCTGGGTCTTCAGGATCGCCACGGTGTCATCCTTGATCGGCGTGCCGCGCTCGATCGCGAAAAGGAGTTTCACCCGTTCCGGGTTGTCTGCGTCGATCTGGATATCACGCACTTTTCCGACGTCGACCCCGTTGAATTTGACCGGCGCGTTCAGATTGAGTCCGGCGACCGACTCCTCCTCGATCGCCAGATATAGATCGTATTTCTTCTGGAAAGCGCCGCCCGATGCCAGCCATAGTGCACCGGCGATCAGCGCGGCACCGAGCAGGAGAACGAAAGCTCCGACCAGCGCATAGTTCACTTTGGTTTCGATGATGATCTCCCGGTTTTTTCATTGTCTTGCGCTTCGCCTTGCTGCTGCTCCTGCGCGGCTCGCCCGCGTGGACCGTCGAAGAATTTCCGGATGGCGGGGTTATCCATGGCCGAGAGTTCGAGCATCGAGCCGACGCCTTGCACCTTGCCGTCGGCAAGCACGGCGACGCGGTCGGCAACCTGCCACAGCAGGTCCAGGTCATGCGTGATCATGACAATGGTCAGGCCGAACAACTCGCTCAGTTTGCGTATCAGTTCATCGACTTCGCCGGCACTCTCGGGATCGAGCCCGGCAGTTGGTTCGTCGAGAAAAAGCAGTTCGGGGTCGAGCGACAGCGCGCGAGCAAGGGAAGCACGCTTCAACATGCCGCCACTGAGTTCGGTCGGATACTGTGCGCCGACCTCTGGCGCCAGCCCGGTCATCGCCAGCTTCCAGTCGGCAATCTCATCGATCAGCCGGTCGCCAAGGTCGGTATGTTCGCGCAGCGGCAAGCCGACATTCTCCTTGACCGTCAGCGAACCGAACAAGCCGCCGTGCTGGAACATGACGCCCCAGCGCCGGCGCAGGGCAAGCGCCTCATCGTCTCCGAGCTTCTCGAGGTCAACGCCGAGCACCCGGATCTTGCCGGAGTCCGGGCGCTGCAGCAGGATCATCTGGCGCAGCAAGGTCGATTTTCCGGAGCCGCTGCCACCGATCAACGCGAATATTTCCGCCCGGCGTACCTCGAGATCGAGTTCTTCATGAACGACATGCTCGCCATAGCGCGTCGTTAGCTTGCTGATTTCGATGACCGGCGAGTCGTTGGCCATATCAGAGGTCCAGCGCGCTGAAGGCGACCGAAAAGAGCGCGTCGGCAACGATCACCAGGAACGTCGACTGAACGACGCTGAGCGTGGTCTGGCGGCCGACGCTGTCGGGCCCACCCTTGGTACGAAAACCCTGAAAGCAGCCCACCGTGGCGATGATCACCGCAAACACGGGCGCCTTGCAGATACCAATCAGGTAGGCGGTGACGCTGACCGCCTTGACGAAGCGCTCGAAGAACTCCGTGAAGCCGACGTCCAGTTGGGCGCGCGCCATGATCATGCCGCCGAAGACGCCCAGCACGTCGGCAAACACGGTCAGCAACGGCAATACGACGATCAGCGCAAGGATCTTCGGCAGGACCAGGAGTTCCAGCGGGGCGATGCCGATGGTGCGCATGGCGTCGATCTCTTCCGTCACCGCCATCGTGCCGATCTGTGCAGCGTAGGCAGAACCTGATCGACCGGCGATGATGATCGCCGTCATCAGGGGCGCAAACTCGCGCAGCATCGACAAGCCGACGAGATCGGCGACAAAGATGTTGGCTCCGTACTGCCGCAACTGGCCGGCGCCCTGATAGGCGACAACGACGCCAAGCAGGAACGACAGCAACCCGACGATCGGTAGTGCGTCGAATCCGGCGCTGCGGATGTTGTACAAAATGGGACGCCATCTGATGCGTGCCGGGTGGGCGAGGCTTCCGGCAAACGCGACCGTGTATTCACCGACGAAGCTGAGCATCGCGACGCCCTGCTGAATAGCCGCCGCAGCGCTCCGGCCAACGGCTTGAAGCCGCGACTGCGGTGCCGGCTGGGCGGCGGTTTCCAGCGGATTCGCCACATGCTGTCCTACGGCTGCAAAGAGATTGGCGAACGCTTGGGGCAAATCGCGAACCTGGACGGTCGCGCCCTCGGCGCGCAGCCTTGCCAGAAGCTTTTGCAGCACCCACGCACCGGCCGTGTCGAGCGCCTCGATCGATTTGCCGTCGACGACCACTTGTGATTGCTCCGCTCCGGACAACGCATCAAGCTGCGGCACGACTGCGCCGAGCCCGCGCCCGGTCCAAGCACCAGACAACTCGACTGTCTGGGGCGTTGGTTGAGCAAACGCAGCGGGAGCGATCGGCAGGGTATCCATGTGCTAAATCAAGCATAGTCCAGTTAAGCCAACCCGTCTGTGCGCCAACGTACCGAGCTTCCCCGGCGGGGCGTGCACCGAGTTCGACAAACTCATCGGGCTGGACATGTCCAGGTAGGGTGCCGCGCGCCGTTCTCTGCATTCAATGTTCGCTAGCGAACAGACGGCTGCAATGAATACGTGCAATCTGGCACTAGGCGTCCAAGCAAAAGCCAAGGCAAATCGTTTATTGCCTTGCTCAATTTGCCCCTTGCCTCGATCTGACCGTTACCGGATGACGTTGCACACAGCCCGCGCTGCGAACAGCGTCTGCCAATAGTCGGGAAACTTGAACAAATTGGAGGTGTTCCATGCTTTATACGATCGCTGTTGTACTGCTCATACTGTGGGTTCTCGGACTCGTCTCCTCCTACACGCTGGGCGGTTTCATCCATATTCTCCTGGTCTTCGCCGTCGTCATGATCCTGATCAACCTGATCAGCGGACGGCGAGGGTAGTAGGGTCCTGGTGGAATTGCCGGCGCCATGATCCGCATCGAGTTGCAGATTGACTTGAACTACGAGATCGACGGGGGTGGCGCCGATTTCGTGTTCAACATCCATGCGGTGAACACGCCGCACCAGGCCGTTTCAGGCGAACGCCTGACCCTGAGCCAGCCCATCCCGCAACGGATGCATACGGATCCGGTCACCGGCAGTCGCTATCTTTACGTCCGCGCAGACCCAGGCGAGTTGAAGCTGTCCTACACGGCCATGGTTGATCTTGTGCACCATTTTGCCGACCCCGCACAGATCGCCGAAGTACCGGTGCGGGATATTCCGCCCGAAGTGATGGGCTATATCTATCCCAGCCGCTATTGCCAGTCGGACCGTCTCATCAGGCTGGCGACCAGGAATTTCGGCGGACTCGACCAAGGCTACAGCCGGGTTCAGGCCATTCGCGACTGGGTCAATCGGCATGTCACGTTTACCTCCAACAGCTCCAATTCGAATACCTCAGCGGTCGATACACTCATCGAGGAAGTCGGGGTATGCCGTGACTTCGCCCACCTGATGATTGCGCTATGCCGCGCCGTCAACATTCCGGCGCGCTTTGCGACCGGCACCGACTTCGGCGCCGACCCGGCACTCGGCCCGCCCGACTTCCAAGCTTACGTCGAGGTCTACCTTGGTCACCGCTGGTATATCTTCGATCCATCCGGCACCGGCATCCCGATGGGCTTCGTGCGCTTCGGCACCGGACGCGATGCTGCCGACGTAGCTTTTGCGACCATTTTTGGCGGCGTCAGGGCACATGCCGCAATTATTCGAGCCGTGGCCATTGAAGACCAGGCCAGCGCTCTGGTGCTTCCGCATCATTGCCCGGAAGCGCTGTCGACCGACAAAGGCTTGGGGATTGCATAAAGCCTGACGCATTCCGGGATTTGCCGTGGTACTACAGCATCTTCCCAAGCGGGGCGCGGTGGCATTGAAGAAACTGCTTATGCGCGCCATCAGACAGAGAAAACTTGTGCAGAAACAGATAATGTTTTTGGGTGTTCGCTCTACCCTCCTCTCGAACGCCTTTAGCACTTCGCCCAGAGCGGCCAATCCGCCTTGGGCTTCTTTTTTTGGTCGGCGACTTGGATGGCCACGAATAAGACATTCCGCCCTGATCCAAAAGCCCGTGTTTTTTCGACGTTCAATGCCTGCGTGTCTAAAGCAGCCGCTGCCACAAACTGGCACCCCACTCCTTTATGCGCAGCATCAAGGATCGCTTTTTCCAGTTCTCCAGCGTGATGGCCTCCGAAGCCTCGAGGTCTCTGGCAATCATGCCCTTCATTTGCTGCGCGAAGTCACGGCCCAGAACGACGGCGTTAACCTCATCGTTGTCGAGAAAACTGCGCCAATCGAGGTTGGTTGAGCCGACACACGACCAGACGTCGTCGATGAGCGCAGTCTTCGAGTGGAGCAACGCCCCGCGTCGCTCGTAAATCTTGACGCCAGCTTTCAGCAACGCGGAATAATGCGAGCGGCCGGCATGAAAGACAATTTGCGAGTCGCTATGGCCGGGCAATATCATCGTCACAGCGACACCCCGCCCGGCCGCATCGGTCAGCGCCTTGAGCAACTGGGGGTCGGGAACAAAGTAGGCATTAGTCAGGAAGATCTGCTTTTCGGCATTGCCGATCGCCGAGATCAGCGTCAGGTAGATCAGGCTGTACGGGTCGTCAGGCGTACTGCCGATCGCCCGCACGATGTCCTTGCCTTGCGCGGTCAACTCGGGAAAATAGTCCTTTTTGGTCAGCGGCTTGCCACGCTGTTTTTCCCAGGTTTCGATAAACAGCTTTTGCAATTCACCTACCGCTGGGCCTTCGATCTGCAGGTCGGTATCACGCCAGGGGACCTTTGTTTCCGCAGGCTTGTGGTTGCGCCGGACAGCCGAGCCGGACGAGTAGACACTGCTGATGTTGATCCCGCCAATGAAGGCTATCCGTCCGTCGACCACCAGCAATTTTCGGTGATCGCGGTTGTTGATCTGCCATGATTCCTTGGCCGCGAGCGGGTTGATCGGGTTGAACTCGACGATGTTGACGCCGCCTTCGTGCAAGCGGTCGAAGAAGGCCTTCGGCGTATTGATGCCGCCGAAGCTGTCATAGATCAGATTGACCTGAACGCCACGCTGCTGCTGGGCCAGCAACAGATCCGCGAACTGGCGCCCGATTTCATCGTCCTCGATGATGT
>Ga0105093_10000773_pt1 | contig 12055 bp, 6 predicted proteins | sample PPLLak3March2015_2_FD_79111 | JGI IMG/M metagenome (GOLD analysis project Ga0105093, IMG submission 79111) | Freshwater sediment microbial communities from Prairie Pothole Lake near Jamestown, North Dakota, USA - PPLs Lake P8 Core (3) Depth... | ecosystem: Environmental > Aquatic > Freshwater >... | reverse complement strand
GGAGCAGTAGCGCGATAGATCAGGATTCTCGGTCCCGCATCTTCGGCACTTCATGGTCCATTCTTCCGTCGGAGAGCATAAATTGAGTCGAAGCGGGAAGTCAAACTGAGGAAAACGCCCCGGCGCGGCCGGCCGGGCCGTCCGACACAGGCGGCTCGGGACGGTCAGGTCAAGGCATAGCTCTGCCTGGCAAGATAGACGTTCCCGTCGGCGTCCTCGCGCTCGAAATACATGGCGCCGCGCGAGATGCAGAGGGGGACTTCGGGGAGCTCGGCGGTGCCCAGGTAGGCGCCTTCCCTGGTGAAGACGTCGACGGGGAATAATGCCCGCTCGGCCGTGATGTCGGGGGGGAAACGGAAGACGAAGATCCGGGTCGGCGATACAAGGACCGCGCGGACGATGGCCTTCACCGCGGGGATCTTCTTCGCGAGCTCCCGGGCCACCCGGTCGGGCCAGTTCTTGGACTTGACGAAATCAGCGAGCCTGCGCTCGAGGAATTCCCTTTCCCTGGCGTTGATCCTCAGCCGCTCAAGATCCCGCCGGAGGGTCGCCGGGGCATGGCCTTTCCCGTCGAGCAGGGCGATCTCGTAGCGGTCGCTGATGCCGACGGCGGAAAGGCCGGCGCTATGGTCATAGAGGAATCCCGGGACATAGGCCTCGTGGCTGTAGTTGAACATGACCATCCGGCCGGTTTCATCGGGCAGTGCGGCCGAGAACCGGTCCCGGGGGATGGAATGAAAAGCCGAAACGACGGCGTTCCTGGCATCCACCAGGACCTGTCGCTGGGCCTCGGGTTCCCACTCCCAACCGTAGAAGAGGTCGGGTCCGATGTAGCCCAGGCCCAGACGTCCGCTGAGGTCCAGACGCCGGAGGAAAGCGCCGTCGGTCCTATGGAAGGAGACGAGGGCGATGTCCTCGAAGACGGCCAGCTCCCCCGCCGGCGTGAAAGCGATCCGGCCGGGCGACTGAAAATCGCCGGGGCCCTGGCCCTTCCGGCCGAAGGCCCCGAGGCGTCGACCGTCGGGGGAGAACTTCAGGACTTTCTGTTCTCGTTTATCGAGGACGTAGAAGTCGCCCTTGTCGTCCTCGCAGACGGAGACGATGGAGCCGAAGAGAAGCTCCGCCCGGCCTATCTCTAGGGGTTGGCCCAGCTTGATCGTGACCGGTGACTCCGGAACAGCTGGCTGGGACGAGGAAACGGCACTCAACAGGGCCATCAGGATCACATATCGTTTGATCATGGACCTGACCTGCAGCGCGCCTTGGTGTCTCATTCTTCCTCCTGCGGGTCAGACGCCGTGGATGCCATGACAGCCGGCAAGCTCTTTCTAGAAGGACTATACATCTCCGGAGGGAAAAAAGTTAAGTCCATTCCCTCTGCGCCTTGGAGGAAGGGGTTCGAACGATCAGGGCTTGGCAGGGCCACGGGGATTCGAACCCCGGTCTGATGGCTGAGAACCATCTGTCCTGGGCCTCTAGACGATGGCCCCGCAAGGGGCATAAAAAATAGCAGAATCGCCCCCGGGTGTCAACCAAAATGGGGACACGTACCGGGTACGTGTCCCCATTCTTCTTCCCATTCCTTTTTCCTAGCGCCGTCCGGCCAGGAGCATCTTGGCCGCGGTCTCGCCGCCGTTGATCCGGTAGAGCATCGGCAGGGGCCGGTCCAGGCCCTCGACGAACTCCGGCGCGTTCTCCCACCGGTAGTTGAGGACGTTGGCGTAGTCGGAGAAGTGCTGCCAGCGCCGGCGGGCGAGGCCGGTGGTCATGTGGATGTGGTTGGCCGGCATGCCCATCTTGGCCTGGCTCGCCGGGATGTGATCGAAGGTCAGGAGCGTGTGGGGCCAGGTGTAGTCCGAGGCGTGGCAAACCCTCTCGGCCAGGGCCGCCGGGAGCTCGACGCTCTGCGCCTCGCCCTGGACCATGGTGAACAGGCCCGAGAGGTCGGAGAAGCCGAGACGGCCGGCCATCCCTTTGATGCCCTTGGGCGAGAGGTAGCCCACGGAGAAGCCGAGCCCGGGGAAATAGAACTCGACGGCCTTGAACAGGAACCACCGGTCGGCATAGTCGAGCGATGCGGCGCCGGAATTATTGCCGTCGATGAAGCCGCGCTCCATCCAGGGCTCGTTCTTGAACTTCTCGAGATCCAAGCCCAGGGCCTTGGCGTTGGCTTCGACTTCCCAGGGCTCGTAGACCTTGCGGAAGTCCATGAAAAGAGTGGGGTTGCCGCCCGAGAGATAGCAGTAGGCGATCATCGTCAGGAGGGCCTGGATGTCGTTCTCGGTGGCGAAGGGGACGACAGGCTTCCGTCCGGTGTGGTCCTCGGACGAGTTGAAGAGGGATTCGGCGATGTCCCCCGTGGTCATCGGCAGGCCGCGGCGGTCCGAGCCCCAGGCAAGCTGGTTCGTCCAGCCGCCGCCGATGGCGTTGACGTCGCGCATGTAGTTCCGCAGGATGAGGTAGAGGGCCAGGGCCTCGTCGAGCTTGGCCTTGTCGGCGGCCGAGAGGGCCGGCGCCTTGACCGTCTTGGCGGTGTAGATAGGGCGGCCGAGCCGGGTGATGTCCTCGGGATCGGCGAAGATGCGGCCCTTGAACTTGACGTTGACGACCCAATCACGAAGGGCCTTGAGCTCCTCGGGATCGTAGCCGCCTTTTTTCCGGAGCATGTCGGCGAAGAGCTTCATGGATTCCCGCGTGCTCTCCAGGCCGAAGAAGCGCCGGGCCGCATGGACGTGGTTGAGGGCGGTCTCCATCTGCATGGAGTCGGTGTCGACGGCCACGAAGCGCCTGCCCTGGAGGGCGATGCGGGCGAGCATGGCGTAGGCCAGATCGACGATCTCCTCCTTGGTCTTGGCGTCGTACTCCGGGTTGAGCCCGGTCTCGGGCGTATTGCCGATGACCATGGGGCAGAGACGGCCGGTCTGGGCGTAGGCGCCGACCAGGGCGTCGATGCCGACGACCCCCGGCTTGGGCGCGTTGTTGCCGCCGACGCAGGCCAACGGGATCGTCGGCGGGAAGTGGGCGGTCAAGGCCATGGCCGTCCGGCCGGGGAAGAACCAGGTGTCGGGGGTCATGATGATGGCCCCGACGCCGGCCTCGAGCATCTCCCGGGCCCCGGCGTCGGCCGTGAGCTCGCTGTCGACGAGCTTGGAGCAGGTGAAGACATTGGGGACGGCGCCGTCGGGAAGGCGCAGCCGCTTGGCGAGCAGGGCGGCCGTCATCCTGCCGATATTGAAGGCCCGCGTCCGGGAATCCTTGTCGATCCGGGGATCGCAGGGCACGAAAACGCCCAAGGTGGGCGCGCCGGGCCGTTTCTTTCCCGTGAAGGGCATGACGTCCTCCGTTAGAAGCGAGTTGAGCCCGGGCTATTCACGAGCCGAGGCGGCTGCAGATGCGTGGAGAAACACGGCGTTTTCATGAATAGCCTAGGCTAGATGTATTCGATGGTGGCCGGCGGCTTGCTCGTGAGCTCGTAGGCGACCCGAGTGACCTCGGGCAGCTCGGCCGTGATCCTCTTCGAGATCTTCATCAGGGTCGCCCACGGCAGCGGCGAGGGCTCGGCCGTCATGGCGTCCCTGCTCTCGACCGAGCGGACGATGACGATGTTGCCGAAGTGGCGCTTGCCGCCGACGATGCCGGTGCCCTTGTCCTCGAGCAGTACGGCGAAAGCCTGGAACGGCTTGTGGGCCGCGACCTCCTCTTCGACGATGACCGTGGCCGCCCGGACGAGGTCGACGCGCTCGGGGGTCACCTCGCCGATGATGCGGGTGGCCAGAGCCGGGCCGGGGAAGGGCATGCGGTTGTAGATGGATTCGGGCAGCCCGAGCTCTTTGGACAGCAGGCGGACCTCGTGCTTGAAGAGCTCCTTGAGGGGCTCGATGACCTTGAAGCCGAAGCCTTCCTCCGGGTCGATGCCGATCTGCTCGAGGATGTTGTGCTGGGTCTTGAGCCCCTTCTGGGTCTCGATGATGTCGGCGGCGATCGTCCCCTGGATGAGGTAGCGGGCCTTGCTCTTGAGGACCTCCTTGCCGAACGAGCTGTAGAAGGCGTAGCGGAAGGCCTTGCGCTTTTCCTCGGGATCGGCCTTGCCCTTGAGGGCCGCGAAATACTCCTTCTTCTTTTCGGCGATGTCGACCGTGATGCCCAGGCCGGCGAAGATCCTGGCGATCTCCTGGGGCTCGCCGGCGCGCATCAAGCCGTGGTCGATGAAGACCGACTTGAGCTGGGGGCCGAGGGCCCGGTGGGCGAGGACCGTGCAGGCGGAGCTGTCGACGCCGCCGGACAGGGCCGAGATGGCCTTGCCCGAACCGACGGTCTTCCGGATCTCCTCGATCTGGATTTCTATGAACTTCTTGACGTTCTTCATGGGCCTCCTTCCGTCTTGAGGCCTCATCATATCAAAAGGCATCTACTCCGCGCAATGCCGCAAGACGGGGTCAAACCTACACTTTTAAAGCTTATCCGGAGCTCGTCGCCTCTCGATGGGACAAACTTTAAAAGTGTAGGTTTGACCCCATCTTGCTGCCGGCATCACCCCTGCGCGAGGCCCGAATTCACCCAGGCAACCGTCGCCGGCGGCGATTGACCCGCCGGGCAGGCCGCGGGAGAATGGCCTCAACGCAAGGAGGGCCCCATCCAAGGCTATTGCGAAAAAATGGTGCAGGACACGGGGATTCCTCTCCAGGCCCTCCTTGCCCTTCTTATCTCCTCCTCCTCGATTTAGCCCCCACCGCCCGAGGGTGGGGGCCTTTTTTTGTTCTGGGGACACGTACCATGTACGTGTCCCCGACTCCTTACCCGCAGCCCTTTCACCGCCCGTGGGCGTATTGCAGGGGGCCGGCGGTTTCGGATACGATAGGCCCCGCGATCCCCGAGGAGGACCCCATGAAACAACATCCCCTGCCCCTCCTGGCAACGTTACTGGCGGCCCTGGCCGCCGCGGCCGCGCTCCAAGCGGCGGCCCCCAAGCCCGCGGCCTACCCCTCGACCCCGCTCGAAAAGAAGATCAGAGCGGCGACCGATAAGCTCGCGCCGGAGCTTATCTCCATCCGCCGGGACATCCACGCCCACCCGGAGCTGGGGCTTCAGGAGACGCGCACTTCGGCCATCGTCGCCGACTACTTCCGCAAGCTCGGTCTCGACGTCCGGACGGGCTACGCCAAGACGGGCGTCGTCGGCATCCTCAAAGGCAGCAAGCCCGGGCCGGTCGTGGCGATGCGCGGCGATATGGACGCCCTGCCCATCACCGAGGAGACCGGCCTCCCCTTCGCCTCCAAGGTCACGGCCGTCGTCGATGGCCGCGCGACGGGGCTGATGCACGCCTGCGGGCACGACATCCACACGACCATGCTCCTCGGCGTCGCCGCGGTCCTGGCGTCGGTCAAGGCCGAGCTCCCCGGCACGGTCGTCTTCATCGCCCAGCCGGCCGAGGAGTGCTGCGGCGGGGCCAATCTCATGATCGAGGACGGCGCCTTCAAGGAGATCGTCCCGGCGGCCTTCTTCGCCTATCACGTCGACGATACGCTCAAGGCCGGCCGGCTGGGCTACGCCTCGGGCTTCATGTCGGCCAACGTCGACGGCTTCACGCTCGAGATCAAGTCCGAAGGCTGCCACGGGGCCAGCCCCTGGTCCTGCGTCGACCCGATCGTCGTCGGGGCCCAGATCGTCACGGCCCTGCAGGTCCTGGTCTCCCGCGAGTTCAGCGTCCACAACAACACCGTGATCACGGTCGGGTCCTTCCACGGCGGGAGCGCCCCCAACATCATCCCCCGGTCGGCCCGGCTCGAGGCCACGGTGAGGAACTACGGCGAGGACCAGCGGCGCGTCCTCCGGGACAAGATAACCCGCCTCGTCACCAATATCTGCGAGGCCGCCGGCGCGAAGTTCGACCTGGCCTACGAATTCGGCACGATGTCCGTCTACAACGACCCCGCTCTGACCGGCCAGGCGCTGGCCACGGCCGAGCGCGTTCTGGGCTCGAAGGCCGCGCTCGTCGAGCAGAAGCCCGAGATGGGCGGCGAGGACTTCAGCTACTTCGGAACGATCGCCCCGGCCGTGATGTTCAACCTGGGCGTCGTCCCGCCGGAACTGGAGGCGACGGCCGTCCACTCGCCGACGTTCCTCGCCGACGAGGCCGCCATCCCCATCGGGGTCAACCTCATGGCCAACATCATCCTCGATCATCAGGCTAGGGCGGCCCGGGGAGCGTTTAAGAAATAGGCCCGGTTGATATCCCCGTTTCGAGCGACTAAACTGGAGCGGGGTTCTGTGCGCCCGACTTGATCAAGGAGGACGATCCATGAAAAGAACTCTGATCGGAGTGCTCGTACTCAGCCTCGTGCTGATGAGCTTCGGCTGCGCCAGCTGGAGCAAGACCGCCAAGGGCGGGGCCATCGGCGCCGCCGGAGGCGCGGTCGTCGGCGGCATCATCGGCAAGATCGCCGGCAACACCCTTCTCGGCGCTCTCGCCGGGGCGGCCCTCGGCGGCGCGGCCGGGGCCTTCATCGGCCGCCACATGGACAAGCAGGCCGAGGAGATGCGCCGGGACCTCCAGGGCGCCAAGGTCGACCGCGTGGGCGAGGGCATCAAGATCACCTTCGACTCGGGCCTCATGTTCGACGTCAATAAATTCGATCTCCAGGCGATGAGCCAGGAGAACCTGACCAAGCTGGCCGTCATCCTCAACAAGTACCCCGACACGAACATCCTCATCGAGGGCCACACCGATTCGACCGGGACCCGCGAGATCAACATGCCTCTCTCCGAGAACAGGGCCAAGGCGGTGGCCGACTTCCTGGCCAGGCAGAACGTCCAGTCGGCCCGGTTCACGGTCGACGGCTACGGGCCCGACCAGCCGATCGGCGACAACACGACGCTCGAGGGCCGCCAGATGAACCGCCGCGTCGACCTGGCCATCATGGCCAACGACAAGCTCAAGAGAATCGCCCAGGAATCGGTCAAGGGCTCGGCCATAGCCGCCGCCACGGCCCCGAGCGCCTGGGTCGCCATCCAGGGCAAGTAGGCGTCATCCGGCTCTGGCACGGGAGCGGCAAAGCGATCATGCGGCGGTCAGGCGTCCTCTTGGCGCTCGTCGCCGCGGCGACGGCCCCGGCCGGCGCGCAGTGGCTCAGGGGTTACGGTCAGACCCTCGCCGGCACCGAGATGACCTACCATTCCCCTTACCCGGACATCACGTCCGCCCTCATCAGCCGGGCCTCGGACGGGGCCATGGCGGTCGAGTGGGAGACCGAGGCCGTGCCCGCCGATTGGAAGGGCGGCCCGGCGACTTTCATCTGGCTGGCCGGTCACGCCACGGGCAAGGGCGGCCATCGCTTCGACCTCGAGATCGACGGCCGGACGGCGCTGAGCTTCCGGACATCGATCGACTCCTCCCGCCGGGAATGGACGGAGACCGGGCCCGGCGGCCTGGCGCTCCGGTTCCGATCGGTCATGGTCGACCAGTTCGACGAGCTCTTCGGCTTCATGTGGCTGGAGGTCCCCGCCTCGCTCCTCCGGCCGGGGCGGCCCCTGACGATCCGTGTCGCCGGGGAAAACGCGGGGTCCAACGACTGGTTCATGGTCTTCCGCGACGACCTGCGCCGCGACGTCTGGGCCCGGGCCGAGCAGGCCCTGGTCCGCAAGGACAGCCGGCTCTTCCAGGTCGTCCGGGTCGAGATGAGTCACCTCGGGACGCCCGGCCAGGCCGTCGTCTCGTGCGGCGGCGAAAAGGCCGGGCTCGATCTCAAGTTCGGCTACAACGCGCTCGAGTTCCTCGTCCCGGCGGCCGACCGCGAACGCCGGATCGCGATCGAGCTCGCGCTCGAGGACGGCTCCGTCCGCCGCGGCGAGGTCGAGGTCAAGCCGGTCGTGCCGAGGGAGATCTGGCTCCTCCCCCACTCTCACGTCGACATCGGCTACTCCGATCCCCAGCCGGTCGTCGAGAAGAACCACTGGCGCTATTTTCGCGAGGCCATCGCCCTCGCGGAGAGGTCGGCGGGTTACCCGGAGGGCGCGCGCTTCAAATGGAACACCGAGCAAGCCTGGGCCGTCGAGACCTACTTCCGCCAGGCCGGAGAGGCCGAGAAGGACGCCTTCATCGAGGCCCTGCGGCGGGGAGAGATCGGGCTTCAGGCGACCCTGGCCGGCGTCCTGACCGGGCTCTGCCATCCCGAGGAGCTCTTCGAGCTGACCGCGTTCGCCCGGGACCTGGGCCGGCGCGCCGGGGCGCCGGTCGATTCGGTCATGGTCACCGACATCCCCGGCCAATCCTGGTCCTTCGTTCCGGCGCTGGCCCTGGCCGGGATCAAGTACGTGTCGAGCGGGCCGAACTACATGCCTAGCCTGTTCGACGGCGGGGACCGGATCGGCTGGGCGCTCAAGGCCTGGGGCGACAAGCCCTTCTACTGGATTTCGCCGTCCGGCCGCGAACAGGTCCTCTTCTGGATGGCCGGCCGCGGCTATTCCTGGTTCCATGGCCTCAACATGGGCTCCCTCTCCAAGGCCCCGGCCTACCGGATCCTCGAATACATGGACGAGCTCGCGGAAAAGAGCTATCCGTACTCGATGGTCCAAGTGCGCTACACGGTCGGGGGGGACAACGGCCCGCCGGACCCGGACCTCGCCGACAGGGTCCGCGACTGGAACGAGAAGTACGCGTCGCCGAGGATCGTGATCGCGACGGCTTCGGAGATGTTCGCCGAGTTCGAGCGCCGTCACGCCGCGGCGGTGCCGAAGGTCCGGGGCGATTTCACCGGCTACTGGGAGGACGGCGCGGCGTCCACGGCGAGGGAGACGGCCATGGCCCGGACCGCGGCCGGCCGGCTCGTCCAGGCCGAGGCTCTCTGGTCCGTCCTCGGGAGGGACGGGTTTCCGGCCGCCAAGGACGACGAGGCCTGGCGGCAGGTCGTGCTCTTCAACGAGCACACCTGGGGCGCGTCCGACAGCGTCTCGAATCCCGACGGCGAGGGACCTCGGGCCCAATGGGAATACAAGAAGGCATTCGCGACCCGGGCCGACCGGATGTCGCGCGAGCTCCTCGACGAGGCGGCGATGGGAGCGGCCGGCGACGCCGTCGACGTCGTCAACACCTGCTCCTGGGAACGGACGGACCTCGTCCTCGTCCCCGCCGGCCTGAGCCGGGCCGGGGACCGGGTCCGCGACGCCGGGGGGCGGGACGTCCCCTCGCAGCGGCTGCGCACGGGCGAGCTGGCGTTCCTGGCTTCGGCCGTCCCGGGATTCGGGGCCAAGCGCTATTTCGTGGTCAAGGGCCCGGGGCCCGCGGCCGGACCGGCCCGCAGTAGCGAGTTCGAGCTGGCCGGCGACCGGATCGCCGCGGCCATCGACCCGGCCACGGGGGCGGTGAGGAGCCTGCGTTGGAAAGAGGCCGGCGGGCGCGAGCTCGTCGATCCCGGCGAGCTCCGGGGACTGGCCCACTATCTCTATGTCCCCGGGCTCGACCCCAGGACGGCCCGGACCGTCTCGGCGGTGAAGATCGAACAGGGCGAAAGAGGCCCTCTCGTCTCCTCGCTCGTCGTCAAGTCGGACGCGCCGGGGACCCGGGGGCTCGTCCGCGAATACCGGATCGTCGAGGGCCTGCCGCGCCTCGACATCGCCGTGACGATCGACAAGGAGCGGGTCAGGGACAAAGAGAGCGTGCATCTCGCCTTTCCCTTCTCCGTTCCCGGCGGCACGGCCCGGGTCGACGCCGGCTGGGGCTTCGTCCGGCCCGAGGCCGACCAGATCGCCGGTGCCTGCCGAGACTACTTCTGCGCCCGCGACAGCGTCGACATCTCCAACGGGGAATTCGGACTGACCTGGACGTCGCTCGACGCCCCGCTCGTCGAGTTCGGCGCCATGACCGACGAGACACCCCGCAACGGCGAAAGGCGGGCCTGGCTTCAGAAGCTGGAACCCTCCATGCGCCTCTTCTCGTATGCCATGAACAACTACTGGCACACGAACTACAAGGCCGACCAGGAAGGGCCGGTGACCCTGCGCTATGTCGTGACGCCGCATCTCGGTCCGGATGCCGCCGCGGCGAAGAAGCTGGGCTTGGAGGCCTCGGCGCCGCTCATCGCGGTCGCGGCCGGCCCTGCCTCTCCCGTGCCGCGATTCCCCCTCGCCTTGGGCGCCGGCTCTCTCGTCGCGACCCGGCTCAAGCCCTCCGCGGACGGTACGGGATGGATCCTGCGGCTCTACAACGCCTCGTCCGAGCCCGAGACCCTCCGCCTCGCCGGGGAGGCCCTCGACCGGGGGCGCGTCTTTCTCGGCGGTCTCGAAGGCTCCCGGGGCCCGGCCGTCCCGACTTCCCTGGAAGTGCCCGGCTTCGGCATCCTGACCCTCCTCGTTTCTCGATAAGAAGAAGGGGCCGGGTCTTCGCAAGGGGACATGTACTCTTTGTACGTGTCCCCTCGCTCATCTGTGTCCCCTTCTTGTTCGACCGGGACACGTACCTAAACGGTACATGTCCCGACGCTTGCGAAGACCCGGTCCCTTCCTTTTGAGGGGGAGCTTCGCCCCTATCTGGGCCAGATAATAAGGTGTATTTAGTTGGCGTGTCACCGTAATTGGACGGCCCGCCCCGTTCCGATATAATGGCTATATTCCAGCTACGGGAGGCCCCATGACTGCCCATCGAAACGCATCCCTCCGGACCGTCCTCAAGCTCGCGGCGGCCGTTACCCTGCTGGCCCTCCTGGCCGGACTTCCCCCGGCGGGCCGGGCCCAATACGCCTCGTCGATGCAGGACCGGCGGGAACCGAGGGCCAAGATGATGCTGCCGTTCGAGCGCACCGTCACCCTCGGCGACCTCTGGTACCTGCAGTCTTCCGAGAAGGCCAAGGGAACGGGCGAGCTGATCTCGAGCCCCGGCTTCAAGCTCGAATCCTGGTACCCGGCGCTCGTTCCGTCGACGGTCCTGGGGACGCTCGTCGAGAACAACGTCTACACGGACATCTTCTTCGGCAGGAACCTCGAGAAGGTCCCGACGGCCCCCTTCGAGGCCTCCTGGTGGTACCGCAAGGAATTCACCGTGCCGGTCGCGGCCGGTTTGACCCGGACGTGGCTCGAGTTCGACGGCATCAACTACCGGGCCAACATCTGGCTCAACGGGAAGAGAATCGGCGACGCTTCGAGCGTCTACGGGGCCTACCGGCGCTTCTCCATCGATGTCACGGCCGAGGCCAAGACGTCGGAAAAGAACGTCCTGGCCGTCGAGGTCATCCCGCCGCAAAAGGGCGAGCCCACGATCGGCTGGGTCGACTGGAACCCGGCTCCCCCCGACAAGGCCATGGGCCTTTTCCGCGAGGTCCGCGTCCGGGCCACGGGCGACGTCTCGATCGAGAACCCGTTCGTCGTCACCAAGCTGGACCTGGCGGCGTTCAAGCAAGCCCGGCTGACAGTATCGGCGGAGCTCGTGAACCATTCCGACGCCGACGTCGTCGGGCTGCTCGAGGGGCGGATCGAGGACGCGCGTTTCTCCCGCGAGGTCACGCTCCGTCCGGGCGAGCGGCGGAAGGTCGAGTTCGCCCCGGAGACGGCCCCCGAGCTCGTCATCCCGGATCCGCGGGTCTGGTGGACCCACGACCTGGGCGACCCCGAGCTCTATCTCCTGGCCCTCTCCTTCAACATCAAGAAGGGCAAGGCCGAAGCCGAGGCCCCGCCGCCTCCCCCGGACAAAGCCCAGGAAAAACCCCGGGGCAAGGACCCCCGCCGGCTGCCCGGCCAGCCGCGCGTCATGCCGTCCGACACCCGGATCGTCCGGTTCGGCATCCGCGAGGTCGGCGACTACCGGACCGCCGAAGGCCACCGGGGCTTCACCCTCAACGGCCGCAAGATCCTCATCCGCGGCGGCGGCTGGACGGACGACCTCCTGCTCGACGCCGACCGCAAGCGCCTCCGGGCCGAGGTCCTCTACGCCCGCCACATGAACCTCAACGCCCTCCGGCTCGAGGGCTTCTGGGGCACGAGCCAGGACCTCTACAACCTCTGCGACGAGAACGGCATCCTCATGATGGTCGGCTGGAGCTGCCACTGGGAGTGGGAGAACTACCTGGGC
>Ga0105093_10000772_pt1 | contig 12059 bp, 11 predicted proteins | sample PPLLak3March2015_2_FD_79111 | JGI IMG/M metagenome (GOLD analysis project Ga0105093, IMG submission 79111) | Freshwater sediment microbial communities from Prairie Pothole Lake near Jamestown, North Dakota, USA - PPLs Lake P8 Core (3) Depth... | ecosystem: Environmental > Aquatic > Freshwater >... | reverse complement strand
TTTTTCCAGATCGTGATGCTGGCCTACAACATCTGGCGTTACATGAAGATGCTGGCCCAGAAAAGTGTGTCGGCCGCCTCGAAAAAGCTCGGCGTCATGAAGGGCATCGTGGCCAACACCGTTCGGATCGCCCGGCTGAAGTTGCTGTTTATCGCCGCCAAGGTGGTCAAAGATGGCAATCGAGACAAAATCAAGTACTCGGTTCACGATGCCAGAACCCCGGAGATGCTTTCCTTTCTCCGTTTTTTAGACAACCGACGCGGCCAAACAAAACCGTGGCTTGACCCTGGCGGCTGGCCGCAGCGTTTTGCCCTGCCGGTGTAGGCAAGAATTTTCTTGCACAATCAAAAAGGAAAGCAAAATCATTATGTTGAAAACGACTTTTGGCTGCTGGATGTTCAGCGATAGCCCCGGCTAACGGGCTGCTGGTTCCCGCTCACAATCAGCGGGGATGAAAGACAATTTTCCCCCGCCGATCATAACGGTGAGTTGCGTGCAAAATTCAGGTAATAGAATCTTCGGGGGATTTTTAAGTTTTTGATGGTGTTCATCAGGTAATCGCAAACAAGGGGCACCATAGAAAAGTGTGGATATCATCCTGGCAAGAGAAACCTGTATAGATTGTCCCTCTGAGATATATCCAACGAAAATAGATCACCCCAGTTCAGTTGGTACTGACAGCTTTATGTTTTGGGGATTATTCGTTCCTCTGGCAAGTAATATCCCAACGAAATCGCCACTACGTGATCGTTGCCAGGAAGTGGGCAGGAGACAGACAATCTCAGATGCCTTGCTCCTCAATTCGCGAATTCCGATCACCGGTCTTCCCACATCAATTTTGGCACGACGCGTTCTCTTGGTACGTGGCACAGTCGCTGCTCGCATTGTCGTCACCTCTCTATAAAACGAGACCACATTACCGGATGTTCTATCAAGGGAATCAGCCGTTGTTTTATACTGCGTTTGGTAGTACATGTAAGAACACAATCAGGAGGTACTCTATGGGTAAGCTATTAAATATCATTCCAGTGAGCGATTTGAGACAGGATGCCGCCAACATCATTAAACAGTTAAAAAAAAGCAAAGAGCCACTAATCATTACCCAAAGAGGCCGGGCAGTAGCGGTGATGACCGGTGTTGAGATGTATGAAAAATCCGAACATGAAAAAGAGCTCCTGCGCCTTTTAGCCAGGGGAGATAGGGAAATAGAAATTGGTGATGGAATTGACTTGGATACCGTTCTTACCGAAGCCGATTCACTCTTGGCCCGGGAGCCTTCGTGAAGGTCCGATTTACCCCTTCAGCCCGAAACCAGTTTCTTTCTGCCCTTTCATATATCCGCCGGGATAAACCTTCGGCGGCGACCGGTTTTCGAAATCGAACCGAAAAATATTGTGAAGGCTTGAGAACTTTCCTGAATCCGGAAGAATCATACCTGAGTTTCCAGACCTTCCCTACCGAGAGGTAATCATCTCGCCATATCGGTTTTTTTATAAAATCAAGGCCGACGTCGTTTGGGTTGTTGCCGTGTGGTATGGTACCCAGCTTCCAAGGGAACCAGCGAGCCGAGCGGGCCAACATTGGTAATATATTGATATCAGGAGACGGGACATGCACGGCTGGTGCGGAAAAATTATAAGAGTGGATCTGAGCCGGGGGCGGATTACCTATGAGCCGCTCGACCCGCAGGTTGCGCGGAGTTACATCGGCGGGCGGGGACTCGGCATCTATTACCTGCGCCGGGAAGTCGACCCGGCCTGCGATGCCCTCGGACCGCAAAACAAGATCATCATGGCGACCGGGCCGCTGACCGGCACGGCCGCTCCCACCGGCGCCCGCTACGTGGTGACCACCAAGTCACCCCTGACCGGAGCCATCACCTGCTCCAACTCCGGCGGGAATTTCCCGGCCGAGCTGAAGAAAAGCGGCCATGACGCCGTCATCTTCGAAGGCGGTTCCGCCCGGCCGGTGTACCTCTGGATCGACGGCGAACGCGCCGAGCTGCGGCCGGCAGACCATCTCTGGGGCAAGACCACGCATCAAACCGACGATGCCCTGCGCAGCGAAACCCATGCAAAGGCCAAGACGGCCGTGATCGGCCCGGCCGGCGAGAACCGCGTCCTTTTCGCCGCCATCATGAACGACCGGGATCGCGCCGCCGGCCGCGCCGGTGTGGGCGCGGTCATGGGCGCCAAGAACCTCAAGGCCGTGGCGGTGCGCGGCCAGGGGGAGGTCGCGCTCGCCGACCCGGCCGCCTTTAAAGCCGTCAACACGAAATACCGCGAGGCCTTCAAGATCAAGACCCAGGATACCCCTCCAGCCCTGCGTACCCATGGCACCGCCATCACGGTGGTCGGCACCCAGAGCCATGGCGTCTTCCCTACCCGCAACTTCCAGCAGGGGACCTTCGAGGGCTGGGAGTCCATCTACGGTGAAACGCTCACTCAAAAATACCTGGTGCGCGCCAAACCCTGCTTCAGCTGCCCGATCGCCTGCGGCCGGGTCACCCGCATCCCCGATGGTCCTTACCAGGGCGAAGGCGAGGGTCCGGAGTACGAAACCGTCTATGCCCTCGGGTCGGATTGCGGGGTGGACGATCTGGCCGCCCTCACCAAGGCGAACTACGAGTGCAATGAGCTGGGGCTGGACACCATCAGCATGGGCTCGACCATCGCCTGCGCGATGGAGCTTTTCGAAAAAGGGCACCTGAAGGAATCCGAGGTGGGAATGCCCATCCGCTGGGGCGACGGCGATGCCCTGGTCCGGCTGACCCGGATGACCGCCCGGCGGGAGGGCTTCGGCGGCCTGCTGGCTGAGGGCAGCCTGCGGCTGGCGACCCGCTGCGGGCACCCGGAGCTGGCCATGGTCGCCAAGGGACTGGATTTCGCCGGTTACGACCCGCGCGGCGAGCAGGGCATGGGCCTGGCCTATGCCACGTCTCCCATCGGCGGCTCCCACATGCGCGGAGACCCCGCCTACTTCGAGCTCCTGGGCGTGCCCGTCGCAGCCGATCCGCACACCTGGAAGGACAAACCACCGCTGGTGGCCAAGTGGCAGGATCTCTTCTGCGTGATCGACGCGGCCGGACTGTGCGTGTTCTTCAGCGTGCGCTACCTGGTAGAGCAAGACCTGATGGTGAAGCCGGTCGGGATCACCGAACTGCTCAACGCCGCCACCGGTGCCGGGTATACACCCGAGGAGCTGGAACTCATCGGCGAGCGCATCTTCAACGCCGAGCGGCTTTACCTGCAAGCAGAGGGCTTCACGCGCAAAGACGACAGCCTGCCCCCGCGCATCACCCGCGAACCCATGCCGGTCGGCCCGGCCCAAGGGATGGTCTGCCGGCTGGAGGAGATGCTGGCGCCCTACTACGCCCTGCGGGGCTGGGATCCGGAGGGCCGGCCGTCAGATGCCAAACTGAAGCAACTGGGGCTGCGCTAGCCGCGGAAGGGTCCGGAATGAAAATAAGCGTCCAGACCTTCGCCAACCTGCGCGACTACGCGCCGGCCGGCGCCGGGAAGTTCAAGCTCGCCCTGGCCGACGAAGCCACCGTCGCCGATCTCTTGGCCGCGCTGCGGATCCCGGCAGCCATCGAGGCGGTCCTGCTGGTCAACGGCCGCAGGGCGCATCCCGGCACGCGGTTGAACAGCGGCGATGAAGTGACGCTTTTTCCCCCCATGGAAGGCGGTTGATTTCGTTTGATCAGCAGATTTTTAAGACCGCCGAATTTATTTGATCTTTTGAAACCGAAGGATATATATTATCAACTGAATGCGACTCATCCTCCGCTCTGTCAGACCTGATGCGGGCTCTCCTCCCCTGCAGCGGCTCTAACTGCCTTTCTCCATCTGCCCGTGTCTTCGGCATCGCACCACTTGCCTGCTGGTTGGCGCCAATCTTCTTTCTATGCGCATGGAAGACGACAACTTCGCCAATGGAATGTGTCTATGAAAACCGTTCCGTCTCATTTGAGATCCTTGACCGTTTCTCCCGACGCCGTGCTCAAACGAATCAAGCCGGGGATGAGCATTTTTTTGAGCACGGGAGTGGCGGAACCGCGCACCATGGTTCGCCACATCATGCGTTCGCGGGAGAAGAATTTGGAAGATCTTGAATTGATCCAGCTGGTCAGCTTCGGCGATGCGATTTCAATAGAAGCGCTCAAGTCCCAGAACTTCCGCTTGAAAACCTTTTTCTCGGGGTGGGCGGCGGACCGCGCGATTGAAAACGGCCAGGTCGATCTGGTACCCAGCCGCTTTCAGAAAATCGCCGAATTGATGTCATCCGGTCAAATTCCCCTGGACATGGCGATCGTTCAAATCACCCCTCCGAACGAAGCCGGTTATTGCAGCCTGGGAGTGGCCGTGGATGTCGCCTGGGAAGCCATGGAAAAGGCATCCATAACGGTCGGGGAGGTCAATCCGAAGATTCCGCGAACCTTCGGCGACACATTCATTCCGGCCTCCGAATTCGACTACTTGGTCTGGGCGGAAGACGAACCCTTGTATTTCGAACGCTGGGCCGTCGATGAAGCCCTGGATCGCGTGGCGCAGAATGCCGCCGCTTTGATCGACGATGGAAGCTGTCTTGCCTTTTCCATTGGACCGCTCTACGAGGCCTTGGGGCGGCATCTGAAAGCCAAAAAACACCTGGGCATCCATTCGCCCTTCTTCACGGATCCGTTAATGGAGCTGATCCAATCCGGGGCCGTCACCAACCGCCGCAAGGAAAGCTATCGTGGAAAGTCCCTCACGTCTTACGCCTTCGGCACGCCAGAGCTTTTTGCGTGGCTCGATCATAATCCACTGGTCGAGTTCCAGCGCATCGACAAGGTTTTCAACCCGCTGATCATCGGACGCAACCGCCGGTTCGTAACCGTCATCGCGGCCCGACGGATCGACTTGTACGGCCGCGTCGGGCTGCACGTCGGCAAAGGCATTGTGGCGACCGGGCCTTCCGAGATCATTGATTTTTTCGCCGGCTCAGCCCTCTCTGAAGGCGGGCGTTCCATCTTTGCGCTGACCAGCCGCGACCTCAAGGGCCGGTCCAACATCCTGCCCACCATTGCCGATTGGCCCAACCGGTTCGGAATGTTCGAAGCCGTGAGCACGGTCGTCACGGAGCAGGGCGTGGCCTATCTGGAAGGCCGCACCGTGCGGGAACGGGCGCAGGCGTTGATCGAGATTGCGCATCCCGACGACCGGGCCTGGCTGGTGCGGGAGGCCAAAGCCCGCAACATCCTCTACCCCGATCAAATCTTCCTGGAAGGCAGCGCCCGGCTCTATCCTCTGGACATCAGCGCCACGCATACTTTCAGGGATAACCTGACGGTCCGCTTTCGGCCCATCAAACCGTCCGATGAAGAGGGCATGCGGCACCTGTTCTATCGGTTTTCGGACGAAACCCACTATTCGCGCTACTTTCATTCGGTGCGCAGCATGCCCCACGCCAAGATGCAGGAATATGTGAACGTGGACTGGAGCCGGGACATGTCCATCGTCGGGCTGGTGGGCGAAGAAGGCAAGGGCCGCATCATCGCCGAAGGCCGCTACTTGCGAACCCCTGGCAGCTCTTTCGCCGAACTGGTCTTTGTGGTGGATGAACCCTATCATGGCCGAGGCATCGCCACTCACCTGTATGCCATGCTCATCCGTTTGGCGAGGGAAAGAGGCCTTAAGGGATTTACGGCCGATGTACTCTTCAACAATCTGGCGATGATGAACGTGTTTCACAAGGGCGAGCTGCCCGTGCAGGCCCACCTCGAGAGCGGGGTGTATCATCTGACCATCCCTTTTGAATCGATGGGGAAGGAGGCAAAGCGATGCTGATCGATCAGGCCGATCTCTTGTGGGAGATGGACAAGTTGTTTGTGAGGGAATTCATGGGGATCACCACCGCAGTGAACTTTGAGAAGGGAGAGGTGGTTTTCCGGGAGGGCGACCCAGCCGATTATTTCTATACGTTTGTCGAGGGAAAGGTCCGGTTATCCGTCGGCGACCCGCCCCGGGAGGTCTACACGATCGACCAGGCCGGGGAGGCCTTCGGATGGTCGAGCCTGGTGGATCGCAACTATTATTCGGCCGCTGCAGAATGCATCGAGCCGACGCGCTGCTCGAAGCTGGAAGGGAGAAAGCTTGAAGCCCTTCTGAAAAACCATCCCGAAAGCGGTTTGGTTTTTTACAAGAAATTGGCCGGAATTCTGGGCCACCGGCTGGTTCAATACTATCAGCTCACGTTTCCAATCGAACGATAAATACAGAAGGTCCTCGCCCGATGCCGTCGTGCAAGGACCGATCGCTCTTATTTCAAATGCATGATCCGCCGCGCCTCGTCCGGAGTAGCCACCGGACGGCCGAACTCGGCGGCCAGCTTTACCATCCGCTCGACAAAGCGCTCGTTCGGAGCGAGTTCTCCCTTGCGGAAATAGATGTTGTCTTCCAGGCCGATGCGCACGTGCCCGCCCATCAGGATCGCGTGGACGTTCACGACCAGCTGGGCCGGCCCGATGCCGGCCACGGTCCAGGTGGCCTCGGCCGGGATGCTGTTCTTGAGATGCACCAGATTTTCGATGGTGGCGGGGATGGCTCCTTTGAGGCCCATGACGAAATCGAAATGCAGCGGGGTTTCGGCCAGGCCTTTCTCCGCCAGTTCCACCGCGTTGCGGATCATGCTGACATCGAAAATCTCCATCTCCGGTTTGATGCCGTGGGTCTGCATGTCTCTTGCCAGGCGTTCGATGAGTTCGGGGCTGTTGGCGTAAACCGAGTCCGGAAAGTTGACGGAGCCGGTCGTCAGGCTGGCCATCTCCGGCTTGAGCGCAAGCCGATCGCTCCGCTGCTCATAGGCCATGCCGGCCCGGCCGCCGGTTGAAATCTGGATGATGAGATGGGTGCGCGCCTTAAGCCCTTCGTAGATTTCTTTGAAAATCTGGAAGTCCGTGGAGGGAGACTCGTCCTGCGGGTTGCGGGCGTGAACGTGGATGACGGCCGCCCCGGCCTGTTCGCAGCGGATCCCGGACTCCACGATTTCAGCCGGACGGATCGGGACATAGGACGTTTTTTTCTTGGTGGGCAAAGAACCGGTGACCGCAGCGGTGATGATGAGCTTTTCCATTTCAACCTCGCTTATCCGTGGATGATGACTGCCTTATAGGCAAGATCCTTCGGTGCGTCAATGCGTCTGCGTCTGCATAAGGCATTGACATCATCGGCGGAATTGGGCAGAGTATCGGCCTTTTTGAATGACCTGACCGCCGCCGGAACCCGGCGGCAATCCGACTCGTATTATTTAAAAAAAGAAAAGGAGGCTGCTCATGAAATGCAAATGCAGATTCACCGCTGTCGCCGTTGCCCTGATGCTGCTCTGCGGAAGCGCTTGGGCCCAGGACTCGGTCAAGATCGGAGTGGTCGGCCCGCGCACCGGACCCGCTGCTGCCACGGGGGCCGCGTTTGAGGAAGGCATCAAACTCGCCACGGAATACGTCAATTCCAAGGGCGGGGTGATGGGCAAGAAGATCGAGATCGTCTTCGAGGACACCGCCGGCGCTCCGGACAAGGCCGCCTCCGGCTTCGAGCGCCTGGTCACGCGCGACAAAGTCGCGATGGTATTGGGCGAAAGCCATTCGTCTTCGGCCCTGGCTGAAATTGAAGTCGCCAACCGGATGAAGATCCCCTTCATCGTGGTGGAGGCCTGGGCGGATGAAATCACCTCCAAGAATTACCGTTATGTCTTTCGCGCCGGCCCATCCAACTCCGGCGTCGTGAACAAGACCATCGCCAAATGGGTCGTTCACGAAAAGTTCAAGAAGGCCTTCATCGTCGCCGAAAATACCGACTGGGGCATCGGGATCGGCAAGCTGACCGAAAACGCCATTGCCAAGGCCGGCGTCCCGTCCGAGTCCATGATCACCGAGCGCAACAGCCAGGATCATTACGTCGAGCTCACCAAGATCAAAGCCTTCAAGCCGGATGTGATACTCGCCTACATCTACGGCGTGGGACTGCACTACTTCGTGGCCCAGGCCGGCGAAACCGGCGTGAGCGGCATGGCGGTGACCCTCGACGGTGCCGGCCCGCCCAGCCTTTGGCCGGACTATTGGAAGAACGTCGGCGACTACGGCGACCTGGAGTGCTTTGTGTCCTCCATGCACGAGAAGGTGGAGCTGACCGACCTCGCCAAGTACTACCGCGAAGCCTACACCAGGACCTTCGGCAAGGCGCCGACCGACTATAAGTCCCGTTCGATTTTCGACGGTATCCTGATCGCAGCCGATGCCGTCAGCCGCGCCAAGTCGACCGATGCCGACAATCTCGTGGATGCCCTGGAAAAAACGAACCTCAAGACCACCCGCGGCATTGCCAAGTTCGGTCTTGAGAAGGGCGGACCCGAATACCATCAGTGGGAACCCCCCATGCTGGTTATCCAGTGGCAAAACAGACAGCAGGTGGTTCTGTACCCGCCGGAGGCCGCCACCGGAAAAATCAAGCACTAATATCGAGGAGACTCCCGGCGGAGTCGCTCAATATTAATCCAGCTCAAAGGGGCCGGGCGGGGGACCATGCCAGATGTCTTCCGGCCCGGCCCTTGTTTGCAGAATGCGATCGAGAACCCGTTTGGCGAAGGCAGCCAGGCGGGTTCGCCTCAGAACGCTTTGAAAACCATTATCCTATTTTTTTCCGCAGCCGGACGGCTGCGGAAAAAAAGGAGCGCAGCGTGCTTGCCATTTCCATCATGAACGGGCTCGTGATCGGAGTCATCTACGCCTTGGCCGCTTTGGGAGTGTCCCTGGTGGTCGGCATCATGAATGTGGTCAACTTCGCCCACGGCGAGTTGTACATTCTGGCCGGCTATTTCAGTTACCTATTCGCCTCCGCGCTGGGGGTGAACTTCCTTGCAGCCATGCTGATCGCGATTGCGCTGGTTTTTTTGCTAGGGATCCTCATCGAGTACACCCTCATCCGCCCGACTTACGGCAACGACATGTACTCGCTCATCCTGACCTTCATTCTTTCGATCGTGCTGCAGAACGCCTATCTGCTGATCTTCGGACCCTACCCCAACAAGCCGCCTCTATGGGTGAAGGGGGCCACCGATGTCTTCGGGCTCTTTCTATATGGCAACCAGCGCCTGGCGGCGCTCCTGGCCGGAGCCGCCGTGATCGCCATCGTTTTCTTCGTTGTCAAGAAAACCTGGTTCGGCCGAATCATTCGGGCCACCAGCCAGGACCGGGAGATGGCCGAGCTGAACGGAGTGGACACCACCCGGCTCAACATGTTGAGCTTCGGCCTGGGCTGCGCCCTGGCGGCTGCGGCCGGCGTGATCCTGACCCCGGTGTTTCCGGTGACGCCCACGGCCGGCGTGCCGGTCGCGCTGACCGCCTTTGTGGTGGTCGTGCTGGGCGGCATGGGGTCCATGTGGGGATGTGTGGTGGGCGGCCTGATGTTGGGCCTGGTGGAAAACCTGGGCGCCGCATTCATCTCCACGGGCTACAAGAATGTATTCGGTTTCATCATCTTGATTCTGGTGCTGCTGATCCGGCCGGCCGGGCTGTTCGGGCGAGCCAAGGCGTGAGGAAACGTTTTAAATAAGGATTCCGCACCATGGCGGGCAAAAAACAAGCTCTGCTTTCAGCCTTGATTCTGGCCGGCATGTGCGTGCTGCCGCTGGGGCTCGGCATCTACCCCCAGCACGTGCTCATTGTCAGCCTGTTTTATGTGATGATGGCCTCCAGCTGGAACCTGCTGGCCGGCTACACCGGGCAGGTCTCCTTCGGCCATGCCGCCATGGCGGGCATCGGGGCCTACGCCTCCGGCATCCTGACGGCCAAGGCGGGGATCAACCCCTGGATCGGAATCGGAATCGGAACCATCCTGGCTGCGCTGGTCGGCCTTGGGCTGGGGGCCTTGTGCCTAAAAATGGGCGGAATCTACCTGTCGCTCACCACCTTGGCCTTTTCGCAGATTCTGCACATCATCATCGTCAACGAGTACGATCTCACCCGCGGCACCATGGGGCTTCAAGTGCCGGCGCTCATGGCCGAATACGACAAGCTTTCGTATTACTACATTATGCTGGCGGCGGCGGTCCTGATCCTGGCGATTTTGCATCGCATGATTCATTCCAATCTGGGACTAAATTTCCGGGCGGTGCAAAACGATGAGCTGGCCGCCAAGTCCGTGGGCGTCAAGGTGCTGTACGTGCGGGTGTTGGCCTTCACGGTGGCGAGCGCCGTGGCCGGGTTCGCCGGCGGTCTTTACGGCCACTACCTGCTGCTGATAACGCCGGAGATACCCTCGCTCGACCTGCAGTTCTACGTTCTGGCTATGACCGTGATCGGCGGCATGGGTTCCTTTATCGGACCGATCATCGGTGCATTCGCCCTGAATATTCTCGCCGAAAAAATCCGCGACTACGGCGAATACCATGTGCTGGTGTTCGGCCTGATCGCCCTGGTGGTGGCGCGCTTTGCTCCGAACGGGCTGCTCGGTCTGTGGAAACGCTTCAAGCCGATCAAGCCGATCCAAGGCGTGAAGCAGAAAGCGGTTCCAAGCCCCTGAACAATTTTCGACACTCCCGAAAATCAAACGCTGGCAACCAACTCTGCTGGTTAGGAATCAAGACAATGGCGTTGTTAGAAGGTCGAAAAATCAGCAAATCCTTCGGAGGCGTTCAGGCACTGAGCCAGGTCGATTTCTCCGTCGAAGCGGGCACCATCGTGGCGCTGATCGGGCCCAATGGCGCGGGGAAGACCACCCTGTTCAACGCGGTGGCCGGCGCTTTCAAACCGTCATCGGGCCAGGTCGTATTCGACGGCCGGGACATCACCGGCCTGCCGGCCAACGCCGTCTGTCGCTTGGGAATGGCGCGCACCTTCCAGGTCACGCGGCCGTTCGCCGCCATGACCTGCCTGGAGAACATCATGGTGGCCGCCGTCAACCGCTATCCTCAGAAGCCGCGGTCCTTCATCGAATCCTTCGCGCGCGAAAAGCTGAACCGGGTTGGCCTGGCTGACATGGAGGGCTTCGAGGCCCGTCACCTCAACGTCATTCAGAAGAAGCGTCTCGAAATGGCCCGAGCGCTGGCCACCGATCCCAAGCTGCTGATGCTCGATGAGGTCCTGGGCGGGCTCAACACCCAGGAGATCCAACAGGCGGTCGCGTTCATCCGCAGCCTGCGGGACCAATTGGGGCTTTCCGTGCTGTGGATCGAGCATGTCATGGGAGCCGTCATGCAGGCGGCCGAGCGCGTGATCGTCCTGGACCAGGGCCGGGTCCTCATGACCGGAACCCCGCATGAAGTGGTCAATGACCCGCGGGTCATTCAGGCGTATCTGGGAGACTAATCATGACTGAACTGCTGGACGTGGCCCATTTGGATCTCTTCCGCGGGGAAACCCAGGTGCTGTGGGATATTTCGCTTTCGATCGCGCCGGGCGAGCGCGTGGCTATCCTCGGCAGCAACGGTGCCGGCAAATCCTCTTTGCTGGCGGGCGTGACCGCTGCCATTCCCCCGGCCGCCGGTGAGATCCGATTCGGCGGCCTGTCCCTGGTCGGAAAACGGCCCCACCAGGTGACCGCCCTCGGCATCGCGCTGGTGCCGGAAGGCCGGCGGGTCTACAAGGACATGTCGGTCCGGGAAAACTTAGAAATGGGCGCCTTCCCCAAGACGGCCCGCGGCCGACTGAAGCAGAGCCTGGAGCATGTGATTCAGCTTTTCCCGATCCTGGGCGAACGCCGGGACCAGCCGGCCGGGACCCTGTCGGGAGGCGAGCAGCAAATGCTGGCCATCGGCCGGGCATTGATGAGCCGTCCCAAGCTGCTGCTGGTCGACGAACTCTCGCTGGGCCTCGCCCCCATGATCACCAAATCGATCTACCGCACCCTGTCCGAATTGGGATCGGACATCACCATCCTGCTGGTGGAGCAAAACGTCGAACAGGCCCTCAATTTCTCGCAACGCGCCTATATCCTTGAAAGCGGCCGCATCACCCGCTCGGGCCGGTCCGCCGACCTTCTGCAGGATGCTGACATCCGCCGGGCGTATTTGGGCATGTAACACCC
>Ga0105093_10000771_pt1 | contig 12064 bp, 11 predicted proteins | sample PPLLak3March2015_2_FD_79111 | JGI IMG/M metagenome (GOLD analysis project Ga0105093, IMG submission 79111) | Freshwater sediment microbial communities from Prairie Pothole Lake near Jamestown, North Dakota, USA - PPLs Lake P8 Core (3) Depth... | ecosystem: Environmental > Aquatic > Freshwater >... | reverse complement strand
CTGAGCACAAAATTGTTTGAATAACTTTATGCTTTACTTATACAACTCCCTTTCCAGGCAAAAAGAAGGGTTTGGGCCGATCAAAGACATGGAAGTCGGGCTATATACCTGCGGTCCGACGGTTTATGATTACGCCCATATCGGCAACTTAAGAACTTATATCTTTGAAGACGTGCTAAAGCGTACGCTTTTATACAACAACTATAAAGTCAGGCATGTTATGAACATTACCGATGTCGGCCATCTGACCGGCGACCGCGACATGGGTGAAGACAAGCTGGAAAAGGGTGCGAAGAGGGAAGGTAAATCAGCGTGGGAAATCGCCGATTTTTACACCGGGGCCTTTTTGGAAGATATTAAAAAGCTGAATATTCTAAGCCCTGACGAAATGCCCCGGGCAACCGATTATATCCAGGAACAAATCGATATCATTAAAGTGCTGGAAGAAAAAGGCTATACCTATCAGACTTCCGACGGAATCTACTTCGATACGTCAAAATTCAAAGAATACAATAAGCTCAGCCATAAAAATCTTAATGATCTAAAGGAAGGCGCGCGCATAGAGGCCAACCCCGAAAAGAAAAATCCGACCGATTTTGCGCTCTGGAAATTCTCTCCTAAAGATGCAAAAAGGCAGATGGAGTGGGAAAGCCCCTGGGGTATTGGTTTTCCCGGGTGGCACATCGAATGCTCGGCCATGAGCTCGGCCCTGCTTGGAAGCCAGCTGGACATCCATTGCGGAGGAATCGACCACGTTGATGTCCACCATACCAATGAAATCGCCCAGTCCGAAGCCGCGACGGGAAAAAATTTTTTCAACTACTGGATGCATGGCGCCTTTTTGAATATCAAGGGCGGAAAAAAAATGGCCAAAAGCGAGGAGAATTTCCTGACCCTGGAAAATGCTTTTATTAAAAGGGGCCTTAACCCGCTGGTCTATAGGTTTGCGGCATTGAGCGTCCACTACCGCAAACCGATGGAATACAGCGATGCGGCCGTAGAATCAGCCAGAAACGGTTATGAACATTTGTTCAATCAAATCAGGGAAGTTGCTGCGGGAACAGGGAACCGGGAACAGGAAACCGGGAAAATTAACGACAGCTATAAAAAAAAGTTTTTAGCGGCGGTTAATGACGATCTGAACATGCCACAAGCCCTTGCGGTTATGCAGGAACTGCTGAAATCGGGCTTGCCTGCGGATGAAAAACTGTCGACTGTCCTGGACTTTGATAAAGTGCTCGGCCTTGGCCTGGATAAAGCAGAAAAAAACGGAGAGTTACCGGAAAAAATAAAGCAATTGGCCGGCAAAAGAGAAGAGGCGAGAAAAAACGGTGATTATGCCGAATCGGATAAACTACGAGAGGCTCTGGAAAAAGCCGGCTATCTGATTGAAGACGGCAAGGAAGGAACAAGGATATATAAAAGCGCCGGGGAGGCCGACGCCAATAAATAAAGCTGGTTTAAAAGCTCATCTCTTGAAATAAGTCGCCATAGCGCCTTTGCAGCTCTTCTCTTTCCTTTTCGTTCCTCCATTTAAGGAGGTTGGCATCAATCGCATAGTCGATGGTCGTGTTTCCGAGCTCGCTCTCTACGGTGGCGCTGGACATCGTTCCGCTAAGATGCCCCAATGTGACGTGCAGATATTTTGTGGTAATCTGAACCTGGAAGAGCCCACTTTTAAAGTTCCTTTTTTTGCCGCCAGCCCTAAAAAGCTGCAATGATTCCTCGATCAGAATTTTTTCCAAAATCGTAATTTGCGGTCCCACCGGGGCGCCCCTGACATTCAAAGCAAAGAACAAAAAACTCGGCGGCATGTCGCTACCTCCCATACAAAAGGTTTTTTTGCAAAGAATCTGAAATATTATCAGTATTTATCCATTTTGTCAAACCGCCGATAAAGCCCACGCTTAAAGGCCGAACCATGGTTGACAAAGCCCCAATTTTTTATTATTATAATTTTGATGTTATTTAATTTATTACCAATCAGCCCGATATAGCGGGTTTATTTTATTAAAACTATGAGTGCGCAAAAAACCAAAGTGGACGACAAGTCGATAGCCAGCCTGGCTGATACTATTGAAAAAATAAAACCGGGAGCAACTATCAGGGTTTACCAAAAAATAAAAGAACTGAATATAAAAGGGGAGGAGAAAGAAAGGATCCAATATTTCGAAGGGATGGTTGTTGCCAAAAAGCACGGCAAAGAAACCGGCGGAACCATGACTGTGCGGAAAATCTCCGACGGCATCAGTGTAGAAAAAATATTTCCTCTTAATCTTACTACCATCACAAAAATCGAAATAAAAAAACAGGCGAGGGTCAGGAGGGCAAAGCTTAACTTCTTGAAAGGAAAGTATAAAAAAAAGTTGAAAGAGAAAAAAGCTGTATAAACAATATTGCAATCCTGCGAAATAGCTATACTGCTGGCCGGCGGCCGCAGCTAAGCTTTTACTTTATTGCCGGATGCCATATCAATACAACCCTTGGTGCCTTAAACCGCCATGTTGGAGCTGGTAGTATTAACCGGTTCCGCACCATAATATTTTATTGCTTGCATGGCATGCGTGGGCAAGTGGTGGAACCGGTAGACACGCAAGCTTGAGGGGCTTGTGGGAATTTTCCCGTGGAGGTTCAAGTCCTCTCTTGCCCACAAAACACAGTGCGGAATGTTCATAAGAGAGTAAGGGTTCAAACCCCTTTGGGGCAATTTTGGGGAAAGGCGGAGGCTTCCCGCAGAATTTCGGGATGGGAATTTTACCATGGAGGATCAAATCCTCTTGTCCGCACCTAACAACCATTAAAAATTAACCAATAATAATCCGCCGCTGTTGATTGTTAAAAATTAATTGTTGTTGAGGACGCATGGCTCAGCTGGTTAGAGCGTCTGGTTTACACCCAGAAGGTCCTAGGTTCGAATCCTAGTGCGTCCACTAAACAAATAAACCCCGCTCGGGGTTTATTTGTTTAGTGGATTTTTTTAGCCCCCTCAATCCTAAAAACCGACCCTCTTAAGCAGGCGTAAATGGCGTAAATGCCGTTCAAAACGCTTAATATGCCGGCTTGCCGGACAGAATACTGCCGCTCTCTTAAAAGCTAATGTGTCCGATGCCGGCAAAATAACTACTCTTGGGATGAAAACGCGATACGGGTTTGATGCCTGTTTTATTAACTCTATATTGGCCAAATATCAGAAGCCTGATAAAATGATTGGTATGAAAATTATTACTACAAAATCCGCGCTTGAAACCCAGAGGCTGGCGGCCTCTATCGGTAAACTCCTTAGGGGCGGGGAAATTTTTGCCTTATTCGGAAATCTCGGATCCGGAAAAACCGTTTTTGCCAAAGGCTTGGCAAAGGGCCTCGGAATTAAAGAAAAAGTGGCTAGCCCCACTTTTAATATAATGAAAATATATACTGTAGAAAAAGGGAAAAAAATAAAACCTTTTTTGTTTTGCCACATTGATGTTTACCGTATCCGGCCAACAGACCTGAAAAACATTGGCGCAGAGGAATATTTTGGAAAAAATAGGGTCATTACGGTTATTGAATGGGCCGATAAAATAAAAGGCCTTTTGCCAAGGCGCAGAATCAACGTTGATTTTACGGCGGACAAAAAAAATAATGAAAGGCGGATAAAATTTACCGGTTCAATCGATTTTTTTAAACAAAGCCCAAAACAATAAGAGCGCCCCCAGAATCACCAAAGCGTCCGCCAAATTAAAAATCGTGAAATATTGTATTTCAATATAATCAATAACCCAGCCGTATGCAAATCTGTCAGCCAAATTGCTCGCGGCTCCGCAAATTAAAAATAAACAGCCGGCCACGCCAGGATTGTTATTTTGCCGGACAAAACGATACAACAGCAGCATCAGGCCGATAATTATTGCTAAAATTGTAAACCTAACAATTATGCTGTCGGGAATAGGCAGGGACAATGCAATGAATTCATTCACGGCAAGCTTGAATCTAATAAATTTTCCCAGAATATTCGTTGCTCCATCAGCCTTAACCGCTGCCAGCTTGAGCAACCGATCAAAAATAAAAAAAAGAATAGCCAGCATAAAGACAGCTATTCTTTTGATATCTAAGGCTCTCGTTATCATAATTAAGCTTGTTTTTGAAGCTTGGTTTTACATTCAATGCAAGCGCTGGCCACCGGTCTGGCCAATAACCTCTTTTCTCCGATGTCTTTTCCGCAATACCTGCATATCCCGTAAGTCCCGGAACCGATTCGATCCAGCGCCGCGTTTATGTCTCGTAGGGTGCTTTCAAGAATTTTTTCGGTAGCTAGGTTTGTTGAATACTCTGATATTTCCTGGGCATTTTCATCTGCCTTGGTTCCGTATTCGGGAAATTTTGCCCGATGTTCATCGTGTTCATGAACGTCGCTTCTGGTAATGCTGCCTAAATCCTTCTCAATTTCTTTTTTCCTGCTTAGCAAATCCTGCTTAATGCTTTCCAATACATCATTATTCAATGACATATATTTTCTGCTAAAAAATAAAAAAACCAAATAGTTCGTTTCGTAGATGGCTTGTAAAAACATCTTACCTGATTATTGCGGTTTTTGCAAGTATTTTAACAATTACGCGCAATTAAAAAGGGGCCCAGCAAGGCCCCTTTTTATAATAAATATATTATTTATTGGCCTAATTCTGAGCCCCATCCCTAAGGCTTATTTCGTTGCCGCCCGAAGGCAGTTAAGAAAATGCTATACCTCAGGGGTATGGAAGCTTTTTACCGACTTTCAAAGCACTTCTTTACCGGTCTGTGGCAAGCTTTATTTCGATTTTTTTGTTTTTGAAATAAAGTCTGCCTTTTTTTTATTTTTGTTTTCTTTGGTCATGTCGGTGCTGACCACGGATAAGACCAGTTTAAGAAGAAAAAGGTTATCCCAAGCTGTGCTTAGGATAACTTTTTTTGATATTTCAACGTACTTCGTTTTTTCTGTCTAATATAAGTATACCACATAATTTACCAAAAATCAACATGGCTGTATTTTATTTTTTTTAGTAATATTAAATAATTTTTATAGTATGCTCTGTGAATAAGTTTATTAATTTAATTTTTAGTACACATTAATGTGGACTTAAATTACTTTTTTATCCACAATTTCCACTCTTTATCCACAAAAATTATATACTTAAGTATATTTTTTTGTAGACTTTAATGAGGCTCAGACCGGATTTGAACCGGTGAATAACGGTTTTGCAGACCGCTGCGTTACCACTTCGCCACTGAGCCAAAATTGTTTAAATTTAGCTTATTTTTACATTTATTTAAATATAATATTTATTAATGCTTTTGTAAATACTAAATAAAAGCGAAAGTCATCTGACTCCGCTTAAATTTAACTACTGTTACTGTTTTTCTATTCCAATATTTCAATTTTAGCAAATTTTTTACCAAATTCTAATGCTGTATTTTTGTCTTTCATCCAAATATCAATCCTGTTTTGGTATCTGGAATTCATTCTATCCCTGACAACGAATATTTTATTGCCGAACAGCTCCGGAACCCTGACCTTTGTGCCAAAAGGCAAAGAATTGTCGGCTATAGTGTCTTCAGTGCCATGTTCGCAAAGATTATAGCCGCTTGCCGTGATGCATGGGCTGGCGTCGCATTGTGCTTCTTCAGAAGTATAAGCGGTTACTGTTTTATATTTAACCTTTTTAACTTCGCTATTATTATTTTGAGGCACTCTAAAATCAGCGCTTTTGCCATAATTCGCTCCCATCAAATTTTTGGATATCAAATCTGGCTCGTTAAATCCATCGTTAATTGCATCCATATATATTGAATTTTCGCTTATCAATATTTCTTTTACCGAACCCTGATCTCTGGCGGCGTTTTGTCCGGCTATCACGGGGGCTGGAAACATGACCATTTCAACTAAAAAAACACCGGCCATGATACCATGGGATATTCTATTGATAATTTGTTTTACTTTCTTGTTTTTCATTCTGCATCTATAATAAAAACCCTATTCTCAGCAAGAATAGGATTTCGCATTTAGCTATTTTAACTATACATACTAGCAATAAATAAAACATTTGTCAACCTTTTGCCAAGCTACTTGTATTTATCAACAGCATATATTATTATTGTATATGTTATAAGCTCAAATGTTTGAAAATTTTTTGATTTATTTTTGTCAACGCCTTATTAACAACTTGTATACTTTATCAACTTGCTTATTTGCTTTATCATATAGGCTATATGTTTCTTCGCCGGTTATAATTACTTTTACTATAAAAATCTATGGATAAAGACCAAATTTGGCAATCCGCTCTTGGCGAAATTGAACTAAGCTTGTCTAGAGCAAACTTTACGACCTGGTTTAAAAACACTTTTATTTCCTCATTGGAAAACGACCGCATTATAATTTGCGTTCCTAGCACTTTTACTAAGGCCTGGCTGGAAAAAAAATATCAAAAAGAGATCGCCGGCGCGATAGAAAGCGTTACGAATATCCGGCTAAAAGAAATTATTTTTAAGGTTGAAACCAAAAAAGAAGAAGGCGGAGCGGAAAAGATGGCGGTTCCTGAAATGCGGCACGCGGCCGAACAGGTTTTGTGCAACCGTTTTGGCCTTAACTCCAAATATACTTTTGAAAATTTCGTGGTAGGCAAGGGCAATGAACTGGCTCACGCCGCTTGCCAAGCCGTAGCGGCCAATCCCGGACGCGCTTATAATCCGTTATTTATTTACGGAGGCGTAGGCCTGGGAAAAACCCACTTAATCCAGGCTGTTGGCAGTGAGATTTCAAAAAGGTGCAACAAAATCCTTTATGTCACCTGTGAAAAATTCACCAACGACTACATACAGTCGGTTAGAAGCGGCCGGGCGAAAGAATTTAAGGAGCTTTACCGCGGAGTTGACCTCTTATTGATCGACGATATCCAGTTTATGGGCGGCAAAGACGGCACTCAGGAAGAATTTTTCCACACCTTTAATGAGCTTCACCAAACCAACAAACAAATTGTTATAACCTCTGACAGACAGCCCAAATTTATTCCGGCCCTTGAAAAAAGGCTGCTTTCCCGTTTTGAGTGGGGAATGATAGCAGATGTAATTTCACCGGACCTTGAAACCAGGATTGCCATACTCGAATCAAAGTGCCGTGAAAAAAATTATACCATTGACAAAGACGTGCTTAATTATATCGCGAACAATGTTCAAAGCAACATCAGGGAGCTGGAAGGCGCCCTTAACCGCCTAATCGCCTTTCATGAATTCAATAACTCTAAACCAACCCTGGAATCAACCAAGCAGACCCTTGGCAACATTCTTTCCGTAGGTTCCAGGCCCGTTTCAGCCAAAAAAATAATCGAATCGGTTTCCAGGTTTTACGAAGTTTCAATAAAAGATATCATCGGTAAAAGCCGAAAAAAAGAGCTTGTTAAGCCCCGTCAAATAATCATGTACCTGCTGCGTGAAGACCTGGGAATTTCATATCCAACAATAGGAGACGAGCTGGGCGGAAGGGATCATACCACTGCTATTCACGCATACAACAAGGTAAGTAAAGATCTCAAGGCCTCCAACATCATAAAACAGGAGGTTGAGCTTATTAAGCAGCTGGTTAAAGACGAGCAGCCAAATTATTCATACTAAAAACTGCTTGTTAATTTGCTGTGTATTCCGGCTGAAAGAGGCAGGAAAAAACTGTAGAAAAAACAGCCCACTATCAACAGTTAGCCCGCTTCCCCAGCATTAAGACTGCGTGTCCCCGTAAAAACTGTTAACAAGCCCGGCAACCAACGCACATCCGAATGAAAGAAAAACAAGAATAAAACAACTCTGTTTAGCAGATATCCACAAAACCAACAGCCTTATTAATATTATTATTTTATTATAGATATATATGAAAATATCAGCCCTACAAAAAAACCTCAAGCGGGGGCTTGCAATAGTCGGAAATGTAACAAGCCGGAGCGTTAACTTGCCCATTTTAAACAACGTTAAGCTTGAAGCAAGGGATAAGGCAATTAATTTGATTGCCACCAACCTTGAAATTGGAATCACCCATGGTTTAAGGGGGCGGGTGGAAGAGCCGGGGGACGCCGTGATAGATGCGAAGCTTTTTTTAAATTATATTTCCCTGCTTCCCAACAAGCGGGTGGATATTGAGCAAAAAGAAAGGAGGTTTGCGATAAACTGTGAAAACTATAAAACAACCATAAATAGCCAGTCCGGAGAAGACTACCCTTTAATTCCCGTAATCGATGGCGAATGGCAAATATCGGTAAATGCCGAGGAACTGAAAGCCGCATTGAGCCAGACGGTATTTGCTGTTTCCGGCAATGAAACAAGGGCGGATTTATCCGGAGTTTTATTGTTTATTGAGGAGGGCAAGCTTTTTTTGGCTGCTACGGACAGTTATCGTCTAGCAGAAAAAAACATTAAAATTTTAAAAAATCAAATGGAAAGCGGGAGTGCCAACCCAAGGGTTTTGGTCCCGGCCAAAACAATTCAAGAGCTAATCAGAGTGCTTTCCGGAATCGGAGGAAATGAAGATGAGATGGAAGGCCAAAAAGAAGTGCGTTTAAAAATCGCCGAAAACCAAATAGCCTTTTCTTTAGGCACCACCGAGCTTATTTCCAGGCTGATAGAGGGTCAATTTCCGGATTATAGGCAAGTAATACCAGGCAACATTAAAACGTCCGCGCTGATTGAAAAAGCCGAGATTTTAAGGGCAACCAAAGCGGCAGCGCTTTTTTCACAAAACTCCATTAATGATATTTATCTGACTTTATCCAAGAAGGGCAAACTGATAGTGGAGTCTTCTTCCGGCCAGGTGGGACATAATTTGGTTGAACTAGAAACAAAGATAGACGGAATTGAAAATGAGCTGGCCTTGAACTACCGGTATTTGTTGGATGGATTGTTGAATGTTGAAGGAGATTATATCCGGCTGGAGGTTGTCGACAAAAATTCCCCCTGCGTCTTAAGGCCTGAAAAAACCAACGATTATCTTTATTTAATTATGCCCATTAAGCAATGATTCGGGCGGATTTAATTGGGGCTGCTGACCGTGATCAGAAGGGCAGGCCCTTTTTTTATTGTTTCATCGCCATAAAAAACCATCCCGTATATGCGGTAAACCCCGCTGGTTAGAGGGCGGTACCAGCTGAAGGAAACGTCCGGGGAAGCAACGGGATCTATTTTGGTCAGCAATACAGGGTCTTGGGAGCCGATGCTTTGATAGTAGAATTCGGCTTTTTGCACTTGGCCGTAGTCTTCAATTCTTGCCTTAAACTCGATTGGGAAATCAAAGCTTTGGACGACAAGACCGTTTTGCGGGCTGATCCACTCGACAGGCGACCGTTGTTCCTGCTCGGCTTTGGATAGATTGAAGGAAATGGTTTTTTCCGTGCAGTTATCGACATCATCACATACCCTTATCCTTAGGTCGTGATAGCCGTTGCTCATATGGCTTATGTCTTTGTCCAGGCCGAAAGGCGGAAATTCATTGACCCCTATTAATCCGCCGTTCAGGTAGTATTCGGCTTTGGCCACTCCGCGGTAAGCAGTTGCGTTTATGGAAACATTAAAAAGGGTGTCCGTGATGGTTTGCCCCTGCTCGAGGTTTTCAACTACGAATTCCGGCTGGTTTTCTTTGGTATGGACATTATCGTATTCTTTGGGGGGGGTAGACGTAGCGTTGCCCCTTTTTTCAGCCCAAGCCTTAACGGCATTTTCCCAGAGGTGGAATTGGGGGTCGTCCTGGGGCTTTTGCGGGTAATCTCCCCGGGGGTTGTTTTTGTCTACGTAGTAAAGAATAGAGTGGTGCTGGGCATACGTTTTTTCAATGACATAATCAGGAGGTGTCAGCTCGGTGGCAAGCAAACCAGAAGCCCTGTCGATTTTAACCGTTTCTTCCCCCACCGAACACCCGTCCAGTACGCATTTGCCCGTTTTTTCCACGGTTGGTTTTTTGAAGTTTTCTACAGGGGTGTCTCCCAGAACCTTTTTCATGTAGTCATGCCAGATTGGAGCGGCAACGACGGATCCATCAGAGCCGGCTTTCATTTGAGAGTTATCGTTGTTGCCCACCCAAACTCCGGCTACTAATGACGGGGTGTAGCCGATGGTCCAGGCGTCGCGATTGTCGTTGGTCGTGCCGGTCTTGGCGGCAACCGGCCTATCGCCCAGGGTGAGCCAGTTTGACGACCCGAAAATATAGGCGCGGGCGCCGTTGTCGGAAAGGATATCGTTGATTTCGCGGGCAACATTGGAGTCGATTGCCTTGCGCGAGGATTCCTGGAATTCTTCCAGTATGTTGCCGTTGGCGTCTTCTATTTTCAGGAGAGAGCTGATCGGAGAGATCAGGCCGTCCCTGGCAAAGGCGCTATAGGCGTTGGCGTGCTCTATCAGCTTAATCTCGCCCCCCCCGAGCACCATAGACAATCCGAGCCTGTCCGGATCGCTTAAAGTTGTATAGCCAAGCTCTTTGGCTACGTCCAGCACGTTGTTCAGGCCGGCCAGGTATAGTGTTTTTACTGCCGGGATATTCAGCGATCCGGCCAGGGCCTTTTTCATCGATACGGGGCCGTTTTCGTTTCCATCATAATTGGAAGGAGCATAGGGGTTGTCAGGATCGTTGGAAAAGCTGGTGACTACGTCATAAAGGTTTGTTTGCGGAGTCAACCCCCTGACAAAAGCCGTAGCATAGACGATTGGCTTGATCGATGACCCCGGCTGCCGCGGCCGCAAGCTAACATTATCGTTCGGTTCGAATTTGCAGCTTGAGCCTGAAATACAGCCTTCGGGCCCGGCCTTGGCGAAATAATCCTTGGAGCCGACCATGGAAAGCACCTGCCCCGTCTTGGGGTCAATCGCTACCAGGCTGGAGTTCCAGGCAGCGTATTTATTAAGATTTTTTTCCGCCCATTCGGAGATGACCTCTTCGGCGATCTTCTGTTTATAGAGGTCGAGAGTGGTGATAATTTTCAAGCCGCCTTGTTCAACCAGTTTTTCTCCGTATTTTTCGGCTAAAACCTCTTTGACATACATTACAAAGTGGGGGGCGACGATATTGGAGTCCTGCTCTTTGAATTCCAGCGGTTCCCTTTTAGCCTCTTCGGCCTGCCGGGAAGAAATATATCCCTGTTCGCTCATTTGGTCTAAAATATACTGCTGTCTGGCGATCAGCGAATCCTTATTGGGGCCGTAAGGCGAGTCGCGCGAGGGAGCCTGAGTCAGGGCCGCCAACAGCGCTGCTTGCGCCAAGCTCAAGTTTTTGGCGTTGACGCCGAAATAGCGCTGACTGGCCGCCTCGATGCCGTAAGCAGTCGAGCCATAGGGTATTTCATTCAGGTACATTTGCAGAATTTCGTCTTTGGAAAACTTTTTTTCCAGACGATAAGCCAAAATCGCCTCTTTCAGCTTGCGTGTATAGGTTTTTTCAGGGCTTAATACCGCGTTTTTAACGAATTGCTGGGTTAGCGTTGACGCGCCCGCTTTTTGGCGGAAAACAATATTGGTTACAGCGGTCCTCAGAATCGCCCAAAGGCTGACGCCCCTGTGCTTATAGAAATCCTTGTCTTCGATTGCGATGGTCGCCTGCTTAACATAGGGCGGCAAATCATCAATATTGATCAAGGTTCTTTTTTCGTTTCCGAAAATTTCATAAAGCACGGTTTGGCCGGTTCGGTCGTATATCCTGGTGCTTTGGGCAACCTCCCTCTCGATAAGCCGGTTAGGGTCGGGCAGATTTTTTGTTACATAAAATAAAAACAAAAAGGACAAAAAAACCACCAAAAGCAATCCGGCAAAGAATATTTTATAAGGCATGGATGGGCGCGCTTTTTCCGGCTTTTTTGCATGTGCGCTCCTGGGCGGCTGCTGTTCTTCGTGAGAAAAGCCGTCTGGCCCGCGTTTGGTTTTTAAGTATTTAATCGGCATAATATTTTGGAAAAATCGCTCCGGCTAGTCCCTGCGATAGTATTCTGCCGCTTTTTCCGGCGCAATGGAATTAATAACCAGGCCTGAGCCAAGCTCTACTCCGGCCCAGATGTTGGTATCTCTCGGCTGAACTTTGATGTAAAAATGCTGG
>Ga0105093_10000768_pt1 | contig 12105 bp, 13 predicted proteins | sample PPLLak3March2015_2_FD_79111 | JGI IMG/M metagenome (GOLD analysis project Ga0105093, IMG submission 79111) | Freshwater sediment microbial communities from Prairie Pothole Lake near Jamestown, North Dakota, USA - PPLs Lake P8 Core (3) Depth... | ecosystem: Environmental > Aquatic > Freshwater >... | reverse complement strand
GGCCAGGACAGGCGATACGCAAAAAGCGCTACTCAACCGGCATCCGGCGTATCGAAACCAGTATTCCTGGCAATCATCTGATAACCTTTGCATGCATACTAGTAGTGTGTCAATCATGGATTGATGGGTGAAATTCAGCTTTTCAGCCGCAAAATGACATTTGTAACCCATCAATCCATCCTTGACAGAATACTAGTCTTCCTTGTCCATGTCACGCGAGAAGCGGTGGTGGATCCAGTCCATCAGGCTCCTGGGTTTGGGCCGCTGCGGTTTCTTCCGCAAACGGGCGAATTCCTCGGATCGGTCGGTGACAGAGACGAGTCGGCCGCCTTCGAAGGCCAGGTTGAGCACCGTTCTGTAGGCGGAGGGGCTCTGGAAGCCCATGTGGATATATTCCTTTGGGATGAAATCCCCGCCCAGCCGGAGCCGGCCGCTGAAAGCCACCGGCAGGTGGATGCCTTCGTAAGTTCCCGAACCATATGGATCGACCTGGGTATGCACGCCGTTGACCGGCGGGTATTCCCCGCCTTCGGTCCTGACGGTCAGCCCCGACAGGTACAGCCGCTCATCCCGGATGGCATAGGTGCAGTAGAAACCCCGGTAACAGGCGGTATGCATCATGACCGGCTGCAGGCCGAAATCGTTGGGGCTGGGAAGCCCCGAACCTTCTATGCCGATCAGATCGTATGGTTTGCTGTCGTAGATGAGTGTATCTGGAACCTGGGCGGTCATTGGCTCTGGGGGATCATCATGGGGAACTGATGCGGAAGAATCTTTCCAGCATCTGCATGAACTGCGGGTCGGCTCCGTTGGCGCCGATGGCGTGCGGGGCCAGGGCCAGCCCGCCAATGCCATACAGCAACGAGACGGCCATGCCGCCGGCTGCCAGCAGCAGGCCAATGGACAGGCCGCCGGCGGCGATGCCACCCAGGGCGATCCCGCCCAAAGCCAGCAGGCCGAGCGAGAACCCGCCGAAGGCAAACCCGCCGACCGCAAATCCGCCCAATGCCACCCCGCCGATGGCAATGCTGCCGATGGCGATGATCCCTTTGGCCACGCGCGGACGTCCGGTCTTGGGGTCGTACCCCTGTGCAATGTGGATCAACGGCCAGCCGAACAACCTGGCTTCCGATTTGTATTCGTAACCCCAGTAGTACCCGCTGGCGATCCCGCCGTAAATTGCGGGACGCGGGCGGCCATCCAGCCATTCGCCGCAGTAACGGCATTTGATGGCATCATCCTGGATCTGTTCGGCGCAGAAAGGGCAGGTTTTCATTTCATTTCCTTCTTTTGTAACTTCTCAATAAATAGGGGAAGATGGGGGTTGTGTGGGCGGCGAAGCCGCCCACACAACCCCCGCCCCCCAGGTTATTGAGATGCCACCTTCTTTTCGTAGAAGAGCAGGAGGGTGCTGCCGTACTTCCGTTCTTCGAATTCGGAGATATTCTTTAATTCCAGTTTTTCATATTCACGAGGATGGATCTGCACGATGACCCAGGCATCCGCGCTCAACCAGCCGGGGTTTGCATCCAATGCCAACAGGGCTTTCGACCACAGGCCCTGGTATTGCGGCGGGGCGATGTAGACGTAATCGAATGGACGGTTGGGATGGGCAGCCAGCATCGTAAATGCATCCCCGCGGCGCACCTCGGCGCGGGAGGCCAGCCGGGTGTTTTCCAGGTTGGCCTTGATGGTTTCGACGGGGGCGCGGTTCAGGTCGCTGAAGCGCACGAATCCCGCCCCCCGGCTGAGCGCCTCGATGCCGACCGCCCCAGTCCCGCCGAACAGGTCCCACCAGTTCGAGTCGATCACATCATCGGCCAGGATGTTGAACAGCGCCTGCTTGACACGGTCGGTGACCGGGCGTGTGGTATCGCCGGGCACATCCTTGAGCCGCCGCCCCTTGGCGCTGCCGGAGGTGACCCGCAGGCTCACCCGGCCTCCATGCTCTTGCGGACGGCCATCAGGTTGCCGTGCGGCGCGATGATGGGGACGACGCAGCCGGTGCCCAGGATGAAGTGTTTGCCCTTTGTAGCCTGCATGGCATCCTGGACCTCGGCCTGGATCTGGTCCGGCGTGCCGAGCGCCACCGTATCCCGGCGCAATCCGCCGCACAGCACTTTCTTCACCCTGGCTTTGCCCAGGGATGGGCTGGTCTCGCGGTCGTGCCAGTTGAGGATCTGGGCCGGGTAATCGGCAACGGCATCGAAATAGATTTCCAGGCCGTGGATGTGGACCATGTTCAGCCATAGATCGCTGGCCACATCCATTAATTGCAGGTCATACTGTTTGCCGAATTCGTTGAATTCATCCGGCGAGAGCAATCCCGCCTGGGCGTGCTGAACGGCAAAGAATATCCCGTCGATGCCGCTCTTGATGGCTTCCTGGATGAAGAGCATGGTGGTGCCGGTGATGGCATTCAAGCCCTTCTTGACGGCTTCTGGCTGCTGGCGGATGTGGGCGATCAGGCGCTCCCCGCCGGCCAGGTTCTTGGCCTGGGAGAGGGGATCGAAAATGGTTTGCAGGATGGGCGTTTCCGCTTCGATGGCGCTGCGCAGGAGCCTCAGGCAGGCCAATTGTTTGGCGAGATTTGGAGAAGTTTGGGGGATGACAGTCAGTTTTCCCCAATCTTCCGGCTTGTCGATGATGCGCCGGGTGTACTGCCGGGTCCCTTCCGGGTGGCCCTGCCATTCATCCTGTGCCCCGTAATCTTTCAGGCAGAACGAGGAAGCCGGGGTGACCTTGACCAGGTCCCAATCATACGTGTGCTGGAAGTGGAGCGTGGAAGCCGCCAGGCTCTCGGCGCCCTGGTCGTCCACCGGGAAATGCCGCCAGAGCGCAACCGGCGGCCGGTCGATGATCTCGCCTGCCAGGCAGGCTTGTAAACGTTCACGGTGGGTTGGCATCTATGGCCTCCTTTTCCTCTGCTGGCCTTTCCTTCCCAGGCTGTCCGTCAGGCTGGCGATTTCATCCTCTTCGCTTTGCTGTCCGGAGAAATACTCCTCCACGAAACGGGATCGGCGCAGGCGCAGCGCCATGGGGGCAACGGTTTGCAGGTCATCCTTCGTTACCTCGTCCCGACCATCGGCGGCGGCGTGGGCGCGGGCGGCTTCGAACCAGGTGATCTCGGCCCGCAGGCTGTCGATGCCCATCTGTTGGATCAGGCGGATGGCGGGGTCTGCCAGTTTATCCGGCAGGGTTACCTGCGCAAGGCGCTGCCGGGCTGCCTGGATTTCTTCCATTGCCGCGCTGGTCTCGCTCCCGTATTCGACCGACATCTGGCGCGGGTTGGTGAGAAAGGCCTGCACTTTACGGTACGCTTCGAGACGTTCAGCCGGTTCCTCCAGCCCCCGCACGACGACGCGCAGCCCGAACCGGTCCTGGATCTGGGGACGCAGTTTGCCTTCCTCCGGGTTCATCGAGCCGATGAGTACGAAGCGCGCCCGGTAGGTGGCCGAGACCGGGCCGCGCCGGACAGTATACGCGCCCTGTGCCGCGGCATCCAGGATGGCATCCACGATCTCGTTGGGGAGCAGGTTGATCTCGTCGATGTAGAGCAGGTTGCGGTCGGCCTGGGCCAGGATGCCGCGCCGGATGCGCAGGCGTTCATGGGTGATGGCGGAGCGTTCGTCGATGCCGCCCACCACATCCTCCAGGCGGGCGTTCAATGGCAGTTCGATCAGGCGGACGCGGTCCGGGGCGGTCAACGGCTGGCCTTCGGCGTATTTGCGGGCGCAGTCCGGGCAGACGGCCTCCATCCCACCCGAGATCACATCCTCCGGCAGGCAGCCAAAATAACACAGGCTGCGTTCCACGCTGGGAAGCAGGTCAACCAGGGAGCGTACGGCAGTCGTCTTGGCGGTGCCGCGCGGGCCGACCAGCAGGATGCCGCCCACAGCCGGGTTGATCAGCCCCAGCAGGAGCGCCAGTTTCATCTCCCGTTGGCCGACGATGGCCAGGAATGGGAAGGGGATGACTTCGGCCTTTCCCCCTTCTTCCGCTGTCAGGGTCGGGGCGGCCTTGCCGGCAACATAATCCACCAGCTCGCGCAGGCTGCGGAAGGGATGGGCGACCCGTTCCTTGGGTTCTCCTTCTTCGGGTGGGAGGCTTTCCTCTTGGGGCAAGGTATCCATAATGATGCAATTTCTCGTTCTATCGAATTTTGGAGAAGTCAATCCAGGTCTTCGCGATACTCACCCGTATCGACTGTGTGGAGCCGCTCCGGTTCTTCGAGCAGCACATCGATCGTATCATGGTACAGTTCGCTCATCATCCTGGCCAAAGGCACGGTTGCCATTGGCCGCACCTTTTCCGGATGGCATGGGGGGGATTGGCGCGGTTTTTCCTTTTCCAGCACGCGTTTGCGCAGGATGCGTGGCTCGTTGGTCAGGTAGCCAACATAATATCCGAGGACGGAGTAAACCTCCCGTTCCGGTGTCACCCAGCCGATCCATTCGCCCTGGGCGTTATACAGGTGCGGATAAACCAGATAGGCTCCCAGGTCGCCCCGGCTGGAATAGATTGGGATCAGGTTTTGCGGCGTGGTTACCATAAGGCTCTCTCAAGATGTTTTACTTACGTACCATCTCAATAACTTGGGGAGCGGGGGTGTGCGGGCGGCGAAGCCGCCCGCACACCCCCATCCTCCCCTTTTCACTGAGAAGTTACTTACTTACATCATTATACGTCCAATATCGGTTCACGAAGAAATTCCATAGCATCACCACGCCCACTGCAAAAGCCAGTGCAAGGTTGTGGCCGAGGAACTCCGGGGAGAAGGGGATCGAAAGAGCAGGGGCTTCAAACATGCGGCGGAGGGGCCCCTCCAGGAATGCAAACAGGGGGGTGCGGATCGCCAGCCCGACCACATTGACCAGTGCAAATTGGGCCAGTTGGCTGGCAATGGGCTTGGAACGCGAGTCGGGATAAGTCCAGTAGCGGTTCCACAGGAAGTTGCTGATGATGGCGGCGCTGAAGGAGATCACGCTGGATGGGACGGCGGCGACTTTCGCTACCAGGGTCAGCAGGTTGAATGTGCCAAAATCCACCACAGCGCCGATTACACCGACAACCATGAAACGGAGAAAACGGACGCGTTCCTGGCGGTTGGTCAGCAGGCTCATGCCAGGCCCAGTTCCTGTCTGAAGTAAGGGATGGTTTTGGCAATGCCTTCCTCAAGGCCCACCTTCGGTTCCCAGTTCAGGATGTTCTTCGCCCGGCTGATATCCGGTTGGCGTCGCTGAGGGTCGCGGGCGCTGCGTTCATCTGCCAGGAAGGTGATCCCAGCCTGGTTGCCGGTGATGCGGTTGATGGCTTCGGCGAATTCCAGGATGGTCATTTCAATTGGGTTGCCCAGGTTGATGGGCAGGTGCTCATCGGAGTTCAGCAGGCTCACGATGCCTTCGATCAGGTCATCCACGTAGCAGAAGCTGCGGGTCTGGCTGCCGTCGCCATAGACGGTCAATGGCTGGCCGAGCATGGCTTGCTTGAGGAAGTTGGGCAGGGCGCGGCCATCCTCCAGGTCCATGCGGGGACCGTATGTGTTGAAGATGCGTGCGATGCGTGTATTCACATCATGCGTGCGGTGGTAGGCCATGGTGAGGGATTCGGCAAAGCGTTTGGCCTCGTCGTAAACGGCGCGCGTCCCAACCGGGTCGACATTGCCGGGGTAATCTTCCTTCTGCGGGTGCACTTCCGGGTCGCCGTAGATTTCACTGGTGGAAGCCAGCAGGAACCTGGCCCCGTAGGCTTTGGCAACTCCCAAGGTGTTGTGCGTGCCCAGCGCGCCGGCCTTCATGGTCTGGATGGGCAGGTTGAAATACCCGACCGGCGATTTGGGGTTCGGGCTGGCGGGGGAGGCGAAATGCAGCACGGCATCCACCCTGCCGGGGATGAAGATGTAATTGGATACATCGTGCCGGTAGAAACTGAAATTCGGATTCCCCATCTGGTGGGCAAGGTTCCCTGGCTTGCCTGTGATGAAATTATCCATCCCGATGACCTTATGGCCGTCTGCCAGGAAGCGGTCACATAAGTGGGAACCAAGAAAACCCGCTGCGCCAGTAATGAGTATTCGCATGCTGCCTCTGTTATCTCTTAGATCTCACTTCTTCTTTTACTCGCTGCATCGTTCACTTCCAATCGATCTGATCCATCAACCCATCCCCGGTGACCTGGTAAACCTGTCCGCTGCCGGTATCGATCATCCACAGGTTGCCCTGGTAGAGGATCGCCAGCAGGTAAGCTCCTCCGGCAGTTGGTTGGGGCGCCCAGGCTGGCGTCTGTGGTTCGAGTCCGGGCAGGCCTTCATCCGGGAAGAGCACTTGCCGGTTGGAACCGTCCCGGTCCATGGTGACCAGGCGGTAACGGCTGGTATCGCTCTGCTCCGGGAAGGCGGCTTCCAGGAATGCGATCTGGTAACCCCTTTCGAGCCCTGTTTCCAGGAGCGGGGAAACGGTCGGATAAGCGAACATGCCGGTATTGGCTGAAAGGAGCACGTTGGCGCTGTTGGTCAGGGAAATCGCGTTCAGGTCGAAGTAGGGTGATTCCTCGGCGCTGACCAGGCCGCTGGCGGGAGCATGTGTAACAATATAGAGCGTTGCGCCATCCAGCCCCCAGGCCAGGCCGGGGATCCAGGCCCAATCGCTGCGGGTCTGCAGGGGTGTGATATCGAGCAGCGGGATGAGTTCGCCCTCTTTTACATCCACCAGGCCGATGCCATCAGGACGGGTGTATGCCAGTTGTTCCCCATTATATGAGTAAACGTAGGTGCTGCCCCACCAGCCATAGATACCGCCCGCATTTGCCTCCACAACTTCCGTGGGTTTGCTCAACGGACCGCTGAGCGTGAACCTGAGCGTGTAAAGATCGTTGTTCGCCTGCCAGCCGGGGGCCGCCTGGCGTGGCTCGACTGTGGAATAGACAACGGTGCGGGTGTCCGGGATCCAGTTGCCAAAATGGATCACATTGGATACCTTCAAATCGATGGGTTCCTGCAGCCCGCCTTCGATGTTGACGACCCATAGGGTATTGATCTCCTCCCCGGCCGGCCGGGTGGATTTGCGCGAGAAGAGCAGCCAGTTGCCGGAGGGCGAGATGGACAGGATGCGGCCATCCAGGTCGCCGGTGGTGACCACCGGGCGCCGGTTGGCTGTCGAGCCTTCCATGATCCAGGCATTCCCGCCTGCCACATAGGCCAGCTTGCCGGGGATCGTCAGGGGCGAGAAGGGGGATTGTACGCCCACCATGATGATCTCCGGTTGGGATGCTTTTAGGATGATTTCCCGGACCACATTGCTGCTGGTCTCAATATCATCTTCGTATACATATCTAACGGTGATCTCTTTCGATCCATTCGAGCCGGATTGCAGCAAGCGGGTCTCGCCCTGCGGCAAGGACTCGTTGCGCAGTTCCTGGTGTTCGAATGGGATGATTTCCTGCTGGGTTTCGAATTCCTCCCGTACGCGCCTGACCTGGATGCTGCTGCCATCCGAAAGGAGGCTGTAGGCCGGCGGGTCGAGGCGGTCCAGTTCGCCCAGGCTGATCCCGGCTGCATCCAGGGCTTCCTGGACGGTACTCCCGGCGGGGATCTTGCTCTCCAGCGTTTGCCCATCCACAGAGATGGTGACGGTCACATCGCGCTGGAGGATCTGGGGCTGGCAGGCGACCATCAATACCTGCAGAAGCGCGAGGATGCAAATGGAAAAATATCTTGCTTTCATTCGTCGCGGTATAATCCAGGCGTTATTTGACCCGGCCGGTGATCGCCATCATCCCATCCGAGATGACGATCGCCTCGATGCGGAAACCGGTTGCCACCGGGCCAAGCGCCCCGGTATAGGCTTCCGAAACGATCGCGGTGGCGGCTTCCTTCAACCCGTCCGGGACGGGCAGCGGACCGAAGTCGGCCTCGGAGAGTTCGATGGCCAGTTTGCCCTCCGCATCCGCGTAGGCAGTAAAGATGATCCGGGCTGTTGCCAGGTAGTAACCCTTCTGGGCTGTCCCATAGATCTGGATCTGGCCATCCCGCAGGTAAACCTGGGGATTGGTGATGAATGGGTCAGGCTGTTCCTGGAGTTTGAAAGCCAGGTAGGATGTAATCTGGGTTTCATTGATGATGAAAGTCACCTGGCCAGATCCAGCCCCGGTTGCCAGCGCCTCCTGGATGCTCTGTTTTATCTGTTCAACCGCTTCGGTCGAGATCGGGATGGGCGTATCCGGGTAATCCGGCCCGCCCACGTTGATGGTGCAGGCCAGCGCGGACAGGATGAGAACGAATAATGCGACTTGAAAACGAATTTTGGCAGTCATTGGAACAATCCTTCCTTGGAACGGGAGTTATTATAGCATGAGCGAATCTGAACGAGACACCCGGAATATCCAATCGGCAGTCGAGGCCTTGTTGTTCGTGGCGGCAGAGCCGGTGGCGGCCGCCCAACTGGCGGCCGCGTTGGAGGTATCCCCGGCGGCGATCGATGCGGCTCTGAAGGAATTGGAGGAATCCCTCCTGGCCCGCGGCCTGCGCCTGCAGCGCCACGCCGGGCGCGTCCAGTTGACCACTGCGCCGGAGCTGGCGGAGGCCGTCGAGCATTTCCTGGGGCTGGAGGCCACCAGCCGCCTGAGCCGGGCGGCACTGGAAGCCCTGGCGGTGATCGCCTACCAGCAGCCGGTCACCCGCCCGCAGGTGGACGCAGTGCGGGGCGTCAACAGCGATGGGGTGATGAAGAGTTTATTGAGCAAGGGGTTGATCCATGAAATGGGGCGCACCGATGGCCCCGGACGCCCGATCCTGTACGGCACCTCGCCGTATTTCCTGCAACATTTCGGCCTCAATTCGCTGACCGAGATGCCGCCCCTGCAATTGCCCGAGGATGAGGCCAATGGTCAGCACAACGAAGCCTTGAAGGGATGAGCGCAGGCAGGTGGTACTGGGGGTAATGGGTTTCGATCGCCAAACGACTTCTCTGTACAGAGAACGATTTATTGTTCCTTGACGGCCGCCGCGATGATGCCCAGGATGGCAACACCTGCAGCGGCCAGGAACCCCACCTGGATCCCACTAAAGAGGCCATTGACCGCATCCTTGGCCAGGTGGGTGGTGAGGATCGCCCCGGCCAGGCCGATGCCGAGCACCATCCCAACGTTGCGGCTGGAGGCTAAAATCCCGGCCGCGATGCCCTGGCGCGGGCGGGGAGCGGAACCCATCAGGGCGCTATTGTTGGGCGAGATGAAGATGCCCGTGCCCAGGCCGCAAACAGCCATGCCCAGCGCGGCCAGCCAGAGCGGTGTGGCGGAACCCAGGCGGGAGAGGATGAAAAGCCCGCCGGCCAGGATCAGCATGCCCAGCATGCCCGGCCAGCGTGAACCGATCCGGTCTGAAAGGGTGCCGCTGATGGGGGCGGCAATGGCCATGATGATCGGCTGGGCGGTGAGCAGCATCCCCGCCTGGGCGGCATTCAGCCCGCGGCCCTGGATGAGGTAGAAGGGGATCAGGAAAATGATACTGTACACACAGATGTAATTCAACACCGCATTGACCGTGGAAAAAGCGAACAAGGGCTGGCGGAAAAGGCCGAGGTCCAGCATTGGTTCGGGGGTGCGGCGTTCGATCCAGGCGAAGAGGATGACCAAAATGAGCGCAGCGCTCATCAAGGCCAGGATGCGCAATGAACCCCAGCCCCATTCGGCTCCATTGTTCAGGCCGAGCAGGAGCGCAACCAGCCCGGCCAGGAAAACCAGCGCGCCGGGCAGATCGAACTTCTTGCCGGTTTCCGCGGGGATATCTTTCGGGATGAAGTACAGGCTGAGGAACAGCGCCAGCAATCCAACCGGTATGTTTATGTAGAAGACAGCCCGCCAGGAGAATTGCTCGGTCAGCCAGCCGCCGAGGGATGGGCCAACCGTCAAGCCGAGGTAGGTCATGGTTGCCCCGAGTCCGAGTGCCTGCCCGCGTTGTTCAGCGGGGAAGTTGCCGGTCAGGATGGCGGGGGAGTTGGAAGCCAGCATGGCCGCCCCGATGGCCTGGATGCCCCGGAAGATGATCAGGCTCCCGGCTGAAGAGGCCAGTCCACACAAGGCGGAGCTGACGATGAAGATGATGAAGCCGGAGACATAGATGTTCTTGTGGCCGCGCAGGTCACCCAGGCGGCCAAAGGTCAGCAGCAGGCCGCTGAGCACCAGCAGATAGATGGTAACCACCCATTCGATGGTTGCCACACTGCTGCCAAAAGCCTGGCGGACGATGGGCAGGATGGTGTTGACCACGCTCCCATCCAAGGCGGACATGAAAGTGCCGGTCCCGATGGCAACCAGCACCCACCACTTGCGTTCGATCAATTTTCCTGGCATCGTTGTTCCTCGCTTATGAATTTACACCCTCTCCAGCCGGGAGCGGGTGCAAAGTTCCACGTGGTTCCTGCTTATGGGATTGGTTTGATCGCCCCGGTTTCATCAGGATCGCCCTGGAAGAGGCCGATATCCTGGCAACTTTCCTTCATCACGGAAACAGATAATCCTTGATCTGTAACCGCATCCACCCGGATGTATGTATCGATCTGGAACTGGGTATCCACGGTCAACTTGAATAAAACCTGGTTGCGGGATGGAAGCAACTCCACGCAGGCAGTTTTATCCGGGTGTTCGCGGTCTTCGTCGATGGCGAAGAGGGTCGCACAAACCCCGGTCAGATCCAGGCTGCTGAAATTCTGGATCATGGCGAAGGCGTTGGTCACTTCGCCCATCTGGTGGGTGATATCCAGGCTGGTGTTGCAGCCAATGATCTCCGCCTGGAGGAGCGCGGCAGGCGTGCTGGTGAGGGTGGCTGCGGGGGATGCCGTGTGGGTTGGGACAGTAGTTTTGGGGGTTTGGCTGGGGGTTTGCTCGAAGATGGGAGTGTGAGTCGGCAAGGGGACAGGCGATGTAGGGATCAAGATGGATGGCGTGCGTGAAGGCTCCACTCCCTGGGTGGATGGCACAAGCGGGGAGGGGGTCCATTCACAGGCAGTTGTGAAGATCAATAACAAAAGGACGCCTACGATGCTGATTTTCATTTGTGAGTTGCGTCGATTATAACTGTGTTTCTCGATGCCCGAAATTTTCCAAGGGGTAACATTTCCTTCCCACCTCAACAGCCCAATAAACTGGTACATCGAAGCAATTTCAAAAACAAACTGTAACTTCTCAATGAATAGGGGAAGATGGGGGGTGTGTGGGCGGCGAAGCCGCCCACACACCCCCCGCACCCCCCAAGTTATTGAGATGATACAACAAACTGTTGAAATACTAACAAAATTGATAACTCGTGCTATACTCACCCCATACGGAGAGGATTGGATGACAGCTCCTCTTGATGAGACCCAGAAGAGCATGCCGAAGATAAAAAGATCCCCCCAGGGTGAAGCGGGGGTTGATCCATTTTCCCAGGCCACTTCTTATACTAACCCCGAACGAAAAGGTACCGGGCAGGAACTAAGCGATCCTGGACAACATTACCGGAACCTGGTCGAGTTGAGCCCGGATGGTATAGCCATCCATTGCGATGGCAAGCTTGTTTATGCCAACCCGGCCGCAGTGAATTTAATGGGGGCGGCGAACGCGTCCGAAGTGACCGGTAAGCCCGTGCTGGGCTTTGTCCATCCGGATTACCACGAGATCGTCAAAAAACGTATCCAGCAGACCCAAAAACAATCCACCGTGGGGGGATTTATTCATGAGAAATTCATCCGCACAGATGGGAAAGTAATCGATGTGGAAGTTATCGCCATTCCGATGACTTATGATGGGAGATCTGCCACCCAGGTCATTTTCAGGGATATCAGTGAGCGCCTGCAGAACGAAGAGAGGCTGCGGGCAAGCGAGGAGCGCTACCGGCGCCAGGCGGAAGAATTCGCAGCCCTGTTCGAGACGGCCCGTGACTTGACCATTCAGCGTAACATGATCACACTGTTCAGGAACATCTGCGAGCGCGTCAGGAACCTGATGGGAACGGCGGGTTGTGCGGTTTATATCTACCATGAGGAACAGGATGAGATCGAGATCGAGGTGGCAATTGGGATGGAGCAGTTGGTGGGGAAGAGAATCCCGGCCGGGGAGGGGATGAGCGGGATC
>Ga0105093_10000767_pt1 | contig 12108 bp, 9 predicted proteins | sample PPLLak3March2015_2_FD_79111 | JGI IMG/M metagenome (GOLD analysis project Ga0105093, IMG submission 79111) | Freshwater sediment microbial communities from Prairie Pothole Lake near Jamestown, North Dakota, USA - PPLs Lake P8 Core (3) Depth... | ecosystem: Environmental > Aquatic > Freshwater >... | reverse complement strand
TGCTACTACCCCACCACGCTTAGGGGGGGTGACACCCAGTAGCAATCCTTTTTCACCCCAACCAACTTCTCATAACCCCAACGCTTTCACATATACCTTCATAAAATCCGGGTGCTTGGCCAGCTCCACGTATTGCACTGCTTGAGCGATCTCTGTCGCTACCTGGCGCAGGCGATTCGAAAGCAGCAATCGCTTTGCACCGCTCCCGGCAGCGTTGCCAACCTGCTGGAAACGCTCACGCGGCAGTTCGGGGAACATGCCGATGGCAATGGCCGAATCCAGGTCAAGGTAGGTGCCGAATGCCCCGGCGACAATGAATTGCTGGATCTCCCTGGCTTCGATCCCGGCTTCGACCAACAGGATTTCCAATCCCGCCCGGATGGCTCCTTTCGCCAACTGGATCTCGTTGACATCCTGGCGGGTCACGTGCACATCCCGGCCTGTCCCGCTTTGCGCAGCGGGTACAAGGATAAAGGCGGAATTCTTGTCATCCGGCACCAGGCGGGGATGTTCGCCCTTGAGGGCGCCGCGCTTATCCACCAGCCCGGCCTTGACCAGTCCGGCAACCGCATCCAGGATGCCGGAGCCGCAGATGCCGATTGCGGGCTGTTCCCCGATCGTATGCACCTGCACAGCCTCTCCATCGATCCGCACGCGCTCGACCGCGCCGGGCGCAGCCCGCATCCCGTCGCTGATGTGGGCGCCTTCGAATGCCGGACCGGACGCGCAAGAGCAAGACCAGTGCTTCCGCCCGTGGAACAGGCTGATCTCGGTGTTGGTGCCGATGTCCAGGGCAATGGTAGTCTTAGCAGTCTCCTGCAAATCCGCCCCCAGTAACATGGATACATGGTCCGCGCCCACGTAACCGGCCACGTTGGGCGGCAGGTAGATGACCGCACCGGGCGCCAGGCACAGGCCAAGTTCGGCAGAAGGGATTTCCATCGCATCACTGACCGCTGCCACATAAGGCGACTCGCCAAGCTGCTTGACCGGTAGCCCGGCGAACAGGTGGTGCATGGCGGTATTGCCGACGATCACGGCTTCCACCACCTGGCCCGGCGTCACGCCAGCCTGGGCACACAGTTCATCTACCAGCCCGTTCAGGGTTTCGACCAGCCGGCCCTGGAGCGTTTTAGCCCCATTCGCATGCTGGTTGGCATGATTGATGCGGCTGATGACATCCTCGCCGTAGGCGATCTGCGGGTTCATCGCGCCGGATTTGGCAACAGTATCGCCGTTTTCCAGGTTAACCAGGTAAGCAGCCAGCTTGGTTGTGCCGACATCCACGGCCAGGCCATACAGCCCTTCTCCGGGCGGCAGGATGGCAACCAGTTCATCCCCGCGCAGGGCCAGCCGGACACGCCAGTTGTTCCGGCGCAGTGTCTCCGAGATCGTCGCAAGAACGGGCAAACCGGTATGGATATCCGGATCAGGCAGTGCCTCCCTCAGACGGGTCAGATCGGAACGGAGGTCATCCAGGCTGGGCGGAGGGGCATCCACATCCAGCGCGGCCACCGCCGGGGCGAGTTCCGGGGGTGCTTCCTGGCCCTCCACCTGCAACCGCTGCGGCGTGGTGAAGGACTCGGGCGGGATATCCACTTTCACATCACCCAGCACTTCCGTCTCACACGCCAGGCGCATACCAGCCGAAAGGTCGGCAGGAGTAAGTTCAGCCTGCTCGGTCAGGCTGGGAGGGGAAACAGGCCCGGAGACTGGGCACACGCGGCAGGTTCCGCACACGCCTTCGCCGCCGCAGATGGCCACCAGTTCCACGCCAGCCTGGCGGGCAGCATCCAGCAAGGTTGTCCCAACCGGGATGCGGATGTGTTTACCGATCGGCTGGAGGATCACTTCACAGGTTGATTTTTCCATCATCCACCTTGATGATCTCTTCATCATAAGACATGCCAATCACCTTCCCCGGCGGAACAACCAGGAAACCATCATCCCACTCGGCATTCAGCAGGCGGCAGAGCAGGTTCAGGTCAGCTTGCAGATGCTCAAAGATCCAGTTGCGCCGTTCGGCTTCTCGACGGGCTTCTGCCTCCACGGCACTGGCATCGCCCAGGCCGGTATCGAGATAGACAGCCCGCTTGTAATGGGAACGCCATTCATCCATCACTTCCATCAGGCGGTCGGCCTTGGCTTTGCCATATTTCTGGATGTAATGCTGGTACAGGGTTTGCATATCTGTTTCACTACCCTGACCCATTGCCAGGGCAGCAGTATCCCCGCTGTTGCGCTCGCTGTAATCCTGGGCATACCAGTAGGTACCGGGTTCCCTGGCCACTTCCTGTTTGTAGCGCGCCCGGCTGCCCAGGTAGAGCGTGATGCAGTCATGGGCACGCGGAATGATCAATGGGATGGAACGAGCCACCAGTTCCGCGGTGGCCTTCCCGCACAGCCCGAAAGCCAGCGCCACCGCGCCATAGCCCCGGCCTTCGGCGGAATCCACCAGCCCTTGCAGTCGCTTGCGGATCTCATCCGGTTGGTGCAGGTGGCGCGGCACCAGTTCGATATCCACCTGATGGGGAGAGATGGCCGCGCAGGCGTAGACCGGCCGCGCCAGGGATTCACAGGCAAGGCAGAGCAGGCGCATCAGGAAGGTTTTTCCTTCTCACGCAGGGCTTCCGCCGAGCGGAAATACTTGATATAGCGCATGGCGTAATCATCCCGGCCCAGCAGCAGGTCGGCGGCTTTGATGGCCCCAACCAGTTTGACCGGATCGGTGATCGAACAGGTCGCGCCGGCCTGGATGGCCAATGCCAGGAAGGCCTGGTTGACCGTCAGGCGGTCCGGCAGGCCAAAGGAAACATTGCTGGCGCCCAGGTTGATGTTGACACCGAACGTGCGCCGCAGCAGTTCGATGGTCTGGAGCGTGACCAGGGCGGCCTTGCTGTCCGATCCAACGGTCAGTACCAGCGGATCGATGATGACATCCTCGGCGGGAATACCGAGCTTTGCAGCCCGTTCGAGGATCTTCTCAGCCACTGCGACTCGCTCCTCGGCCGTTTTGGGGATGCCGGTATCATCCATGGTCAGGCCAATGACCGCCGCGCCGCGTTCCTTGATCACCGGCAGGATGCTCTCCAGGCGCTTTTCTTCCCCGCTGACCGAGTTGACCAGTGGCTTGCCCGGGGCAGCCTTGAGACCCGCATCCAAAACCTCGGGGTTCCCGGAATCGATGCACAGCGGCACATCCACGACCGAGAGCACAGCCTCGATCACCCTGGGGATCATGGCAACTTCGTCCAGCCCCGGCACGCCGACGTTGACATCCAGCACATCCGCGCCCCAGGCCACCTGGCGCTGCGCCAGCTCGCGAACGTAATCCAGATTGCCTTCCTGCAGGGCGGCGGCCAGTTTCTTGTGCCCGGTGGGGTTGATCTTCTCGCCGATCATCACGAACGGGCGGTCGATGCCGATCTTGATTTCCTTGCTGTTGCTTTTGAGGATGGTTTGCATGATGGTTCCTTTCGAAGATTTTTGGAGTGTTTCAAGTGAATTGACCGTAGCTGGTTGAGTAGGGCAGAAGAACGCTGCCCTACTCAACCAGCTATCCCGGGTCTCGATACGCCGGAAAAACACCGGCTACTCGACCCTCGCGTTTCGTTTCGACCGAAAATGAAACACACACATTTTACTTCCTGCGCAAGAACCGCAGCGCCGACTCGGCGATTATTGCCGCGCCGATCGGCATGGCGCTCTCATCGATGTCGAAATACGGGTTATGAGCGCTGCGTGGGCTGCCTTTTATCCCCACGCCCAGGCCAAACATGGCACCGGGTGCAAGTTCCGTGAAGCAGCCGAAATCCTCCGCACCCAGCCCTTTCTTGAAGGGATGGACATTCTTCCTGCCCAGCAGGTCCGTGCTGACCTCGGCGATCAGGTCTGCCGCCTTCGGAGAATTGATCATAGGCGGCGTGCCGATCTCGAACTTGAGTTCATACTTCCCACCCAGCGGGCGGACAACCTCGAAGGCGCGCTTGATCTCGGCATGGATCTTCTTCTGCACCTTCTTCTCGGTATAACGCAGGGTGCCGGTCATCTTCACCTGTTCCGGGATGACGTTTTCTACATGGCCGCCATTGAGGGAACCAATGCTGACCACGGCCGGGTCGAACGGGTCCAGCCGCCGCGAAACGATGGCGTTCAGTGCCAGCATCACGTGGGCGGACAGGTAAAAGGGATCAACCGTGTAGTGCGGGCTGGCGCCGTGCCCGCCCTTGCCGGTGATGGTCCCGAACCACGAGTCCACCCCGCCGGATGCAGAGCCCGAATCGATGCTGATCGCGCCTGTCTTCATAAAGGGATCCACGTGCTGGGCGATGACCAGGTCCACGCCCTCCATCGCGCCAGCCTCAACCATGCGCGGCGCACCGCTGAAGCCTTCCGCATCTGCGACTTCCTCGGACGGCTGGAAGAGGAAACGTACAGTTCCGGGGAACTTCTCCTTCGTAAGCAGGAGCGCCGTCCCAAGCGCCATGGCGGTATGGGCATCGTGTCCGCAGGCGTGCATCACGCCCGGGTTTTGGGAACAGTACGGTACCTCGTTGGCCTCCTGCAGCGGCAGGGCATCCATGTCCGCCCGGATGGCGATGGTCGGCGAACCGGACCCGATATCAGCCACCACCCCGGTTTTCCCCACGCCCGTGCGGACTCGGTAACCAAAACCTTCCATGATTTCTGCAACCTTGGCGGCTGTGCGGGTTTCCTGGAAACCCAGTTCGGGGTGCATGTGGAAATCCCGCCGCCATTTGGTCAACTGTTTCTGGATTGCCTGTGCTTTCTCGATCATGTTACTCCTTTTTGACTCGCTGACTCGCTGAATCGCTGACTCGCTCAATCAAAGTTCCTTCTCCGCCGCCTCCAACAACGCATCCAACTCGCGCTCCTGGGCATCATCAAGTGGAGGTACCTCATGTTCCCGCAGGATGCGTTCCGCCTCGGCCTGGGCGCGCTCGGCAAAACCCTGATGCCCACCGGTCTCCCACGTTTCCCAACTGCCGCGCTCGGCCAGGCGGGTCAGGTTGACTTCGCCGGACTTCAGGTATTTCATTGTATGCTTCTGGCCCAGGAAATTGCGCGTACCATCCATGGCAGCCGCGACCACATCGACTGCCAACGCATCCGGGTCGGCAGCGTATCCCTTGCGGGCGCGCCGGATGCTGGAAGCAAATTCGTTATCGGCTACCATCTGGGCATACGAACCGCTCACGCCAGCTTCCATCTCGCCGATGCCGGAGAGTTCGTCCGCACCGGCCAGGGCCGGGATGAGGGCGTTCAGGCCGCGCTCGAAGCCGTTCTGGATATCCAGGGTGTGGGCGTTGGTCGAGAAGCCGTACACGTTGACCGGCAGACCGTAGCGGTGACCGACCTGGACCGTGCCAGCCGAAGCCAGTCCCAGCTCCACACCGCCCCAGACCGAGATGCCGGTGCGCGGCTCCATCATCGCCAGCCGGCCACAGTAGATGATCGGCAGGCCGGGTTGTACCAACTGCGCCAAAACCAGGGCACTCAAAATTTCCGCGTTTTGTTGGGCAATGGCTCCCGCGATGGAAAATGGCGCAGTCGTTCCAGCGGTGGGGCAGGGCAGCGGGGCAAAACCGATCCCATGCCTGGCAATCTCGATGATGGCTTCAGCTTCATGGTCGGGGATGGTCAACGGGCTGACCGGCGAGAGCGCCAGGGTCAACACTTCATTGGGAGGCCCGATCACCTCCGCCATCCTGACCGCATATTGGACTTCTTTAGCATACTGCACGCCCGGTCCCTGGACAGGTTTAACCGAGTTCGGCAGGGCATGCCGGTACATGGCCAGCGACATGATTTTTCCCGGCACATCGCAAGGCGTGAAGAAGGGCGTAATGGTATTGCAGTTCTCCAAGGCATCCAGCAGGCGGGTGGCATCGCGCACATCCTGCACGGTGGCCGGTCGTTTGCGATGATTTTCCGGATCGTAGACATCGCGGGCCCCGCCCAGGTTGTGGAAGTAGAGCGAACCATCGCCGAGAGTCTTGACCGCCCCCCCACGTCCGCGCACGGAGACTATACGGGGACAGCGGGCGAGGCAAGTTTCGACCAGGTCGGGGGGGAAGAGAACGCGTCCGTCCTGTACGCTGGCGCCATTGGCGGTCAGGATATCCCGGCTTTTAGAGTGGCTCAGCACAACACCGGTTTCGCCTAGAATGCGCAGGCTGGCCTGGTGCAGGGCTTCGACTTCTTCATGGGTCAAGTAGGAGAGGAAAGGCATCCAACCTCGCATCATGTTGCCGGGATGGTTTCTTTTTCGATGCACCGGGCGATGAACTCAACCCGCCGCATTTCGGAATCGATCACATTTTCGATATTGAGGAAGCTGTGACCTTCCCCGTCGTACATCTTGAAATCCACCTGGCAACCCAACTCCATTAGTTTATCACGGGCGTCGATTGAATCTCGTGCCGGGCAGCGCGGGTCGTTCTCACCACAGATCAACTGCACAGGGGCCTTCACCTGGTTCAGGAAGAAATAGGGGGAACGTTCCCGCCACAGGTCATAGTTCTCATCCGGGTTACCCATGTTCTCGATATCCCAGTGCTTCAGATCCTCGCGCAATTCATCGTGGCAGTTGAACAGGTTCAGGAAGGGGACGATGGCCGAACCGCCGGCCCACAGGTCCGGGAACCGGGTCAGGCAACTCATCGTCAGGTAGCCACCGTGGCTGCGGCCGCTGATCACGATGCAGCCTGGATCGGCCAGGCCCTCCCGCACCAGGTAATGCGCCCCGGCGGCGCAGTCATCCGCATCGCCGCCGCCCAGGTCGTAGCGGTTGAGGGTCTGCCACTCGCGCCCGTACCCGGTGGAGCCGCGATAATTGGGAGCCAGCACCGTCCAGCCCCGGCTGACCAGGTGCGACATGACCGGGTACCACGTATAAGAGAAGTGCCAGGTCGGCCCGCCGTGGATGACGATCACCGCCGGGCTGTGGGGGCCGGCCTTCTCGGCGCGGTATAGCAAGGCCGGGACAGTCTCCCCATCCATGCCCGAGTAGATCACCTCATCCGGCATGATGAAGTTGGCACTTTGCAATTCGGGCGGCAGGGATTGGGTCAGTTGCCGCAGGCTTCTCTCACGGAAAGATAATTTCCAGAGATCATCCGGATGGCCGGGATTATCGAAGACGAACACGATGGCATCCCCATCCGGGGTGAAGGTGGGGCCATAGTGCAGGCCGGGTTCCACCTGTTGCAGGCGCAGTGGGAGTTCACGTTCCCGCCAGAGTTCCAGCCAGGTCTCGGCCCCATCCGCGCTGACATAGACCAGATTTTTTCCATCTGGCGACCAGGCCGGCGAGTAGCGTTCGCCAGTGCTTTGGGCCAGCCAGGTGATCTTCATCATATCGACATCCAGGATGCCGATCTCGCGCCATTCCCCCACATCGGAAGCAAAAGCCAATCTCCTGCCATCCGGCGACCAGGCCGGGTTGCGGGCATCGATCGGCTTACCATCCTGGGAGACCAAGCGGCTTTCCCTGAAATTTGGAGTAACAAGATAGGTCAGGTAATCCTGGCCGGCGCCTTCATATACGACCGCCAGCCATTTCCCATCCGGCGACCACTTGACGTTCCAGCCCGGTCGGTCGATGCTGTGCACCATGCGGGTGGGGAAAAGCATCTCTTCCCTTTCATCTTCCGGGAGTGGGGCTTCCAGGTCCATGATGTAGGCATCGAAATGCTGGTTCTTATCGGCCAGGAAGGCAATCGACTTGCCATCCGGAGACCAGGCGATGTTCAATTGTAACGAGAAGGGGATGCCTGGAGTCAGGTCTGTGACCTGGTGGGTTTCCAGAACTTGCAGAAACAGGTGGAACTGTTCGCTGCCATCGAAATCAACCACATAGGCCAGGCGGGTGCCATCCGGGGAATACTTTGGCCCGAACTTGCCGCCCTGGCCTTGCGTGATCTTGCGTGCAGGCCGGTGGCCGGTCAGTGAGATTTCGTAGATCTCCCATTGGCCGGTCCGGTTCCAGGAAAAGGCCACATTCCTTCCATCCGGTGAAATATCGAATCCAGTGATCGGTTCTACATAGGGAACCTGTAAAAGGGCTTTGAGATCGAGCATAGGCCTGCTCCTAATCCAACGGCGGGATATGCGCCATGCCCGCTTTTTGCGCCAGGTGCCGTACCATTTCGTTCATCGTTTTCTCCTTTTCCGGCTCGATTTCAGGCCGCCGGTAGGCCTCCAACAATTCCCGGGTGCGCTGTTTGGCCCGGGCGAATGTATCCAGGCTACCAGCCTCCTGCCAGCCGCGGATCGAGTCGCGGTCGATGACAGCCGACGGCAGGTGCTGCTCTTTCGGGAAGAGCTGGCGGGTGATCTTCTGCTTCAGGAAATCACCCTTGAAATGGATGCCTTCGAACATGGCCGTTGCCAGTGTTTCGGTCTGGACCTGGATGCCGGTCACCATCCTTTTCGCCATGGCAATCGCCTCGGCATCCACCACCAGCTTCTCCGGGCTGTGGCAGGCCAGGAAGTCGAGCATGCCCGCGCCCGAGATCATGTTGACACCCGCCAATGCCCCGATCATGGCACTGACGCCGCTCTCCAAGCCGGCCTGGGCATCCACGATCTTGGCATCCGTCGCCCCCAGGTAACAGTGGGTCGGGAGGTTCAACGATTTACCGACCTGGGCATAGGCCGCGTCGATCATGGCCGTCTCGACCGCGCCCATGGGGGTGGTGCCGCGGCGCATATCGAAGATGGCCGGCGCCCCACCCCAGACGATCGGCGCTCCAGGATTCGCCAACTGGTGGATGGCGATCCCGCTCAGGCACTCGGCGGCATGCTGCACGATCGAGCCCAGCAGGGTGACCGGCGAAGCCGCGCCGGCCAGCGGCATGGAGACCATCTCGGCCGGGATACCGGCACGCGCCAGTTGGATCAGGTTCCCGGCCCCGAACTCGCTCCAGATCAGCGGCGGCGAGGGGCAGACATCGAACACAGCCTGCGGTTTTTCCGCCAATCCCTTGCGCCCGCCAGAGAAGATCGCCAGCATATCGATCATGGCATCCAGGGTCTTGAGCGAGAAGGAACCGGTGACAATTGGTTTACTGGAATACAACAGGACAATATAAAGCCGGAACAGGTCCCCGATTTCCTTTGGAACTTCGTTACATACCACAGCCGTGGATTGGGCATCGTACTGGGGCAGCATCTCGGCCACCTTCACCAGCCGGACAAGATCCGGCGCAAAGGAAGGCTTGTGCTCCAGCGTCTCCGGGTCCAGGATGTGAACGCCCGAGGAACCGGGGTCGAAATGGACGGCATCCCCGCCATAGGTGATGGTCGGCTCGCCATGACGGTTGTACAGGTGGAAGGTAGATGGAACCGTCTCGAGCGCCTTGCGGACGATCTGCTCCGGGATATAAACCACCTCAGCACTCTCATCCACCTTCGCGCCGGCCTCCGCCAGCAGCTTCCGGGCTTCGGATGACTGGACTTTGATGCCAGGTTTCAGCATCAACTGGAAGGCTTCGTCCAGGATACGGGCGATCAACTCTTGCGTAAGCAATTCGATTCTTGGTTGCATATTCATACCTTCTCCCTCCCCCTTTCAGGGGAGGGCCGGGGTGAGGGTTGTACTAGCTTTTCTCTTCCGCGGCGATGATCCTCGCCATCTCGGCGCTGACCTTGGGATCGAGCGGGTCAGGCTGGTGGGTGGCGAGTCGCTTGCGGGCCTTCTCCAGCGCCCAGTCGCGGGCATTATCTTTGCGCTCCTCCCACTCGTTGTACGGGCGGCGGTCCATGAATTCGGGCAGGAAAACATCCCGCATGTGCTGGCGGGTGTGCTTCTGGGTCAGGAAGTTGCCGCCCGGGCCGACAGCCGCGATGGTATCCAGTGCCAGGGTTTCATCATCAACAACAATGCCCTGCATGGTCTTGTGGATGATGGAGAAGATCTCGCAGTCCATCATCATCTCGGCAAACGACCAGATCCGGCTGCCGTGCAGGAATCCCACGCCCAGCAGCATATCGGACATGACGATGCTGGCCATGAAGGTGGACAGGCTGTTCTCGATCCCGGCCTGCCAGTTGGGTTCCTTGGCGCCAGTGGCGAACGAGCCCATCGAGAGCGGGATGTTGTAGAAATCAGCCAGCACGTTGGTGACTGCCCCGAACAGGAAATCCTCCGGGCCGCCGCCGGTGTAGGCCCCGTTCCGCAGGTCGGAGGCAGTTTGCGCGGCGGCATAGAAGACCGGCGCGCCGGGGTAGGCCAACTGGATCAGGGCCGTCCCGGCGATCACCTCGGCATTCCCAACCGCCAGGTTGCCGGCCATGGTGGCCGGGCCGGTGGTCAGGCAGGCCGCCATGGTCATGAAGCCGGTCGGCAGGCCGTATTCAGCAGCCACCAATGCCGCTTCCACCGAGCCGCCATCCTGCCCGAGCGGGGGGGCAGTGCACTGCATCAGCGAAAGGACCGGCCGCTGGCGCAGTTTATCCTTGCCGCCCACGATCAGGGATGCCATTTCGATCGCAGCGCGCGCCTCGCGCTCGTTGTAGATGCTCTCGGTCTGAACATGCTTGGTGGAGTTCTCCCAAATGGTTTTGACCTCATGCAGGCCGCGCGTCTCGGCGGGCTTATCCTGGGCCGAGACCGGCACCCAGTGGAAGCCGACTTCCTCGGTCGCATCTGCAATGCGGGCGATATCGGCCACATCCTGCAGGCAGGAGATGCGCCGCTGACCGGTCTGGATATCGATCACCTCCACCCCGCAGCCATCCGTGCCGACGAAGACGTGGTTGCCATCCAGGGGCAGATCCTGCCGGGGGTCACGCGCCGCCAGGGAATAGGCCGGTGGGGCTTTCTTGAGCGCTTCTTCGATCAGGTGCGGCTTGGCACGCACGATCATTTTTTCGGCATCCACTTCCGCGCCGTGGGACGCCCAAATATCCAGGGCACGCCGGGAGGGGAAACGCACACCGACGTTTTCGATGATCCACAGGGTGGCATTGTGGATTTTTTTAACTTCCTGCGGCGTCAATATTTCCAGCCGCAGTTTGGGGTTGGTGATGGATTTGATTTTCTTGGACATGGTTTTATTTCTATGCCTTGCCGACCAGTTGCTTGGCAACCGCCACGGCCCCGATGGCATCCTCGGAGTAGCCATCCGCCTCGATCTTCTGCACCCATTCACGCGTCACAGGTGCCCCACCCACCATCACCTTCACCTTCCGGCGCAAGCCTTCCTTATCCAGCACATCGATCACTTCCTTCTGCTTGACCATCGTTGTGGTCAGCAGGGCGGACAACCCGACAATATCCGCATCCACTTCCTTGACCTTCGCCAGGATCTTCGCAGCCGATACATCCACCCCCATGTCCACCACTTCGAAACCGGAAGCCGAGAGCATCGTCCCAACCAGGGTCTTGCCGATCTCGTGGATGTCGCCCTCGACCGTGGCCAGCACCACCTTTCCCAGCATCTGGCGCTGGGTGCCGCGTCTCTGCATCTCGGGCTCCAGGGTGGCAACGGCAGCCTTCATGGCTTCCCCGGCCATGACCAGTTCAGGCAGGAAGGCCTCGCCGCGTGCAAAGGATTCGCCAACCTGGTTGACGCCTCTGACGAAACCATCTGTGATGGCTGCCAGGGGATCGACGCCAGCCGCGATGGCTTTGTTGGCCAATTCTACGGCGACATCCGAGTCACCGTCGATGATGCTCTGGGCCATGGCATTGAAAAGTTCTTCAGACATAGGGTTCTCCTTATACAATATGGATGGATTATTTTGGTTCTGTCGTTTTTACGTTTTTCACCACAACAGACACAAAAGCCACAAAGGTTTTTAAAAGAGTTCTTTTAGCGTTTCTCCTTCGTGTACGTAGTGCCCTTTGTGGTGAGAATAGTTTTCCTAAAAAGCGAAAGGTCTATCCCTTTCCAGATGTTGGCAGCGAGATGTATTGCCGTTCCTTCTCCCGCAGCAACTCACCGGGGATGCCAAGGAAAGATTCCATTTCCTTACCGACGTTCAGGATATGGGTCAGGGCCTCTTGGGCCGCCTGTTCGGGCTGGTGGGCTGCAATCGCTTTTACCAGACCTTCATGCTCCCGGTACTCCTGCTGGAGAC
>Ga0105093_10000765_pt1 | contig 12151 bp, 10 predicted proteins | sample PPLLak3March2015_2_FD_79111 | JGI IMG/M metagenome (GOLD analysis project Ga0105093, IMG submission 79111) | Freshwater sediment microbial communities from Prairie Pothole Lake near Jamestown, North Dakota, USA - PPLs Lake P8 Core (3) Depth... | ecosystem: Environmental > Aquatic > Freshwater >... | reverse complement strand
TCCCGGCGGTGGCGGCGGGTGACCGGGTCCAGGCCGGAACCTCAATTCTCGGCAGTTTTCCCGACGTCGACGCCCATCGGTAATGCCTCATCATGCCGAGACGACCGGGATCGCATGGCTGCCGTGAAGCCGGCGGGATTTGATGTTCAGGAGGAATAGAATGGGATCTAAACAGTTTCACGTGGCGGTGGCGGGAGCGACCGGGGCGGTCGGCAACCAGATGATCGCCTGTCTCGAGGCGATGGAATTTCCGGTCAAGCGTTTGACCCTGCTGGCGTCGTCGCGCTCCATCGGGCGGAAGTTGAAGTTCCGGGGCGACGTCATCGAAGTCCAGGAGCTGACCGAACGATCGTTCAAGGGCATCGACATCGCCCTTTTTTCGGCCGGCGGCGGCGCCAGCGAGCGATTCGCTCCGCATGCCGCCCAGGACGGTTGCGTCGTGATCGACAACTCGAGCGCCTGGCGCATGGACCCCCAGGTTCCGCTGGTAGTGCCCGAGGTCAACCCTCACGCCGTGGCCCAGTATACGCAGAAGGGAATCATCGCCAATCCCAACTGTTCGACGATTCAGATGGTGGTCGCCTTGAACCCGATCCACCGGCAATTCGGCATTCGACGCGTTGTGGTGTCCACCTATCAATCAGTGTCGGGTACCGGCAAGAAGGCCATCGATGAACTGTTCAACCAGACTCGGGCCATGATCAACTTCCTGCCCGTCGAGCGGTCGGTCTATCCGCACCGCATTGCGTTCAACTGCCTGCCGCACATCGACAAGTTCCTGGACAACGGTTACACCAAGGAAGAGATGAAGATGGTCAATGAAACCCGCAAGATCATGGAAGCCCCGACGTTAGCCGTCACGGCGACCACGGTGCGGGTGCCGGTCTTTTTCAGCCACAGCGAATCGATCAATGTGGAAACCGAACGGCCCTGTCCGCCGGAGGCGGTGCGGCAGATTTTAGCCTCGGCCCCCGGGGTCCGGGTGGCCGACGATCCTTCCCAGAATCGCTATCCGTTGGCGACGGATGCGGCCGGACAGGATCTGACGCTGGTCGGGCGCATCCGCCAGGACGAATCCGTTCCGAACGGAATCAACCTGTGGGTTGTTGCGGACAATATCCGCAAGGGCGCGGCCACCAACGCCGTTCAGATCGGCCAGATACTGGCGCAGACGTATCTGTAGGCCGGTGCGGCTTTTGCGTGAGACTGACATTTGATGAACTCGAAAAAGTCATCACATTTGACATCAGGAGCGTAACCTTGGAACGAATCCCCGTCACTCCGGAAGGCTACGCAGCCATCCGGCGAGAACTTGAGAATCTCAAACGCGTCGAGCGCCCCGAAAACATTCGAGCGATCGAGGAAGCGCGGGCCCATGGCGATCTGAGCGAGAACGCGGAGTACGCTGCCGCCAAAGACCGCCAGGGGTTTATCGAAGGCCGCATCATCGAGTTGGAATACAAGCTGGCCTGCCTGGAGATCATTCACCCCGACAACCTGCCCAAGGACCGGGCGGTGTTCGGCAGCCGCGTGCGGCTGGAGAACCTGGAAACCGGGCAGGGCGTGGAGTATCAGCTGGTCGGCCCGGACGAGTCGGACATCGGGAACGGGCGCATCTCCATCGCCTCGCCGTTGGGCCGGGCCATTCTGGGACGGAAGCCCGGCGACGAGCTGGTGATCGATGTGCCGGGTGGCAAACGCGCTTACGAGCTGGTTGAAATCTGTTAGATCCCAAACTTTATTTTAGATCCCAAACTTTATTATGGAGGATACAACGTGGCACGGATTACGGTTGAAGATTGTCTGAAGAAAGTTCCCAACCGCTTTCAGCTGGTCAATATGGTGGCCCGGCGAGTGCGGCAGATTCGAGAAGGTTCCGACTATCTGGTCAGCTCTCCCAAGAACGAGGACGTCGTTATTTCCCTGAGAGAGATCGCCGCCGGGCGCATCGTATCGCGGGTGCCCAAGCCCGACGAGGAATAGCGGCCGGTTTGCGCGGCGCCGGCACCGCATACAAGGCGCTGAACCGCGCCGTGGGCAAAGCCATCCACGATTATGACATGATCCGGGACGGGGATCGAATCTTGGTGGGGCTATCGGGAGGGCCCGACAGCGTGGCCCTCCTGTGGCTGCTGGCCGAGCGTCGGAGGCGTGTGCGCATCGCCTACCATCTGGAGGCGGCCACCATCGACCCGGGTTTCGGCGGAGGTGCTGCCGAAGCGCTGCGGCCGTTTTGTGAGCGGTTGGAGGTTGCACTGCGGACTGAAGTGACCGATTTCGGTGTGATCAGCCACGGTCCGCTCAATCGCGAAAATCCCTGTTTCCTGTGCGCGCGCTTGCGCCGCAAGCGGCTTTTTGAAATTGCAGCAGAGCTGGGTTGCCGCACGCTGGCGCTCGGCCACAACCGGGACGATGTGATCGAAACCCTTTTCCTGAATATCTGTTATTCAGGCGAAATCAGCACGATGCGGCCGGCCCAGGACCTGTTCAACGGTCGATTCAGGGTGATTCGGCCCATGGCTTACGCCGACGGGCACTTGATCCGGCGTTTCGTACGCGAATGGGACCTGCCGGTAACCGTTAATCCGTGCCCGTCGGCCGGCCGGTCGCAGAGGGCTGCCATCAAGGGCCTTCTCGAACAACTTTATCGCAGCAACCGCAAGATCAAAGGCAACATCTTCAGGGCCATGCGCCATGTCAAGCCGGAGTATCTGTTGAAGTGAGCATGCGGGACGTTCAAAACGACAGGGATTTTCGCAATATCCCGATCAACCAGGTCGGCATCAAGAATCTGCGCTACCCCATCCGGGTGCGGGACCGGCGCGATGGGTACCAACACACCGTGGCCACGTTCAACATGTTTGTTGACCTGCCCCATGAATACAAGGGCACCCACATGAGCCGGTTCGTGGAAATGCTGCACAGCTTGAAGCCGGAGGTCTCGCTCCAACGCTTTTCCATCATCCTGGACCACATGAAAAAATTCTTGAACGCCGCTTCCGCCCATTTGGAAATGGCGTTCCCATACTTCATCGAAAAAAAGGCCCCGATCAGCATGGCGACCGGGCTGATGGATTACGCCTGCCGGATCGTGGGGTCAAGCGACGCCTCCGGCAAGCTGGATCTCATGTCCGAGGTCGTGGTGCCCGTCACCTCGGTATGCCCGTGTTCGAAGGAGATCAGTGATTTCGGCGCTCACAACCAGCGCGGAGAGGTTCGGCTGCGGCTGCGTTTTAAGAAATTCATCTGGCTGGAGGACATGATCGAACTGGTGGAATCCTCGGCATCCAGCGACGTATACTCGGTTCTCAAGCGGGTCGACGAAAAATGCGTCACCGAACGGGCCTACCAGAACCCCAAGTTCGTGGAGGATATCGTCCGCGACGTCGCCATGCGACTGGTCGCGGACCCCAATATCACCTGGTTTTCGGTCAGCGCCGAAAATTTCGAATCCATCCACAACCACAGTGCTTACGCGCATATCATTTCCGGATAGCCCCCCCCGCGCGGCGGGAAGCCGTGCGCCGGCCGGCCGTTTGAATCAGCTGTCGACAATCAGCGTCACCGGGCCGTCGTTGACGAGCGTCACGGCCATGAGCGCCTGAAAACGCCCGGTCTGGACAGAGACGCCCAGCGCCCGCGTTTGCCGAACGAAATGCTCGTAAAGCCCGGTTGCCTGGGCCGGCTCGGCGGCGTCGATGAAGGACGGCCGGCGGCCCTTGCGGCAGTCGCCCAGCAGGGTGAACTGGGATACGATCAGCATTTCTCCGCCGATGTCGAGCAGCGAGCGGTTCAGCTTGCCGTCGGCGTCTTCGAAAATCCGCAAATGAGCGATCTTGCCGGCCAGATAATCCGCGTCCGTCTGGCTGTCCGCGCGGGCCACTCCCAGTAGCACCAGCAACCCGGTTCCGATCCGGCCGATGGTTTCGTTCTGAATCCGTACCGACGCTTCGCTGACTCGCTGAACCACTGCGCGCATGCTTCCTCCGGTTGTCTGGCAGGTCCTTTCCTGCGGTTTTCGGAAAACGGCCCGCTCCGCAGCCGCCTGGAATCCTCCGCCTTGGATCGGCGGTGTCAGACGCGCGGTTTCTTTAAAAGCTGCTCGAACGGATTGTGAAACGGTCGCGGTGACGCACGCCGAACCGACGGCTGCGGTTGGCGGCCGGGGGATCCAGCGGCGGGGCGGCGGGCCGGCTCCCGCTGCTCCGGAGCGGTTTTCATCGAAAGGGCAAACCGGCGACGCTCGACGTCCACCGCCAGCACGGTCACCTCTACCGTTTGGTGCACTTTGACCACCTCCAGCGGGTTCTTCACGAAGCGATCCGACAGCTCGCTGATATGGACGAGGCCGTCCTGATGCACGCCGACGTCCACAAAGGCGCCGAAGGCGGTTACGTTCGTTACCACGCCGGGCAGTCGCATTCCCGGAGACAGATCCGTGAGATCGGCGACATTTCGAGCAAACGCGAAGAGCTCGAACTCGCGGCGCGGGTCACGCCCGGGCTTTTCCAGCTCGCGCAGGATATCCTGCAGGGTCGGCAGCCCTCGGGCCGGGCTGACGTAGCTGGTGAGATCGATCTTCGAACGCATGCCCGCATCGGTCAGAAGGATGGACACGCTGCACCCCAGATCGGACGCCATGGTCTGAACCACCGGGTAGCTCTCTGGATGGACGGCGCTGCCGTCGAGGGGATCATCGCCGCCGCGAATCCGTAAAAAGCCGGCGCTTTGCTCGAACGCTTTCGGGCCGAGCCGCGGAACGTGAAGCAGTTCCGTGCGGGATCGAAACGGGCCGTGCGCATGGCGGTGGACCAGAATATTCTGCGCCAGTTGGGGGCCCAGCCCGGAGACGTAGGTCAGCAGCTCCAGGCTGGCTTGATTTAAATCCACGCCGACGCGATTGACGCAGCTGACCACCACGTCGTCAAGCGCCCGCCGGAGGGCCGCGGGCTCGACATCGTGCTGATATTGGCCGACGCCGATGGATTTGGGATCGATTTTAACCAGCTCCGCCAGAGGGTCCATGAGACGTCGGCCAATGGAGACGGTCCCGCGCACGGTCAGGTCGAGGTCCGGGAATTCCAGGCGGGCCGCCTCCGAGGCGGAATACACCGACGCACCGCTCTCGTCCACCTGGACAACGGCGAGGCCGGCCGGCAGCGGAAGGCTTCTTACAAATTGCTCCGTTTCGCGGCCGGCCGTGCCGTTGCCGACGGCGATCACCTCGATGCCGTATTCTCCGACCAGCTGCAAAATATCTTGGGCGGCTTCGCGGCGCTGACGGTCGGAGCCGTGCGGGAAAACGGTTGCGTGGTGCTGCAGACGGCCCTGCTCATCCAGACAGGCTAATTTGCATCCGGTCCGGAACCCCGGATCGACGGCCAGCACGCGGCGTGGCCCGAGCGGCGGGGCCAGCAAGAGTTCCCGGAGGTTTTCGGCGAAGATCCGGATGGCGTCCGCTTCGGCGCGCTCCTTGACCGCCAGCCGCAGTTCGGTTTCCAGGGAACGGCTGAGCAGCCGTCGATAAGCGTCATGCACCGCCATGCGGACCTGCTCGGAGTCCGCGCCCGCACCGGTGACGAACATCGCTTCGAGGAGCCCCAGCGCCTCGGCCTCCGGCGGCAGCCAGGAGAGGGTCAGCACGTCTTCGCGCTCGCCGCGACGCATGGCCAGCACGCGGTGGGACGGTGCCCTGGCCGCCGGCTCCTGCCAGTCGAAATAATCCCGAAACTTGGCCCCGGTCGTTTCCATTCCGGATGAGACCTTGCTGACGATCTGTGCGTTCTTCCAGAAATAATCGCGCAAGCGGGTGCGGGCTGCTGCGTCTTCGTTGATCATTTCGGCGATGATGTCCCGGGCGCCGGCCAGAGCATCCTGGATGGTTTCCATCCCTTTTTCGGAGTCAACAAAACCCGCTGCGGCGGTTTCCGGGACGGCGCCCCGCTGTTCGAAGATCGCCCGAGCCAGAGGCTCGAGTCCCTTTTCTCGGGCCGCCATGGCCCGGGTGCGGCGTTTCGGCCGGAACGGCAGATAGAGATCCTCCAGAACGGCCATGGTTTCAGCAGCCGTAACGGCTGCCTTCAGCTCATCGGTGAGGTGGCCGTTCTGAGCCAGCGACTTCAGAATCGCCGCGCGGCGGTCGTCGAGTTCGCGCAACTGGTCCAGCCGATCGCGAATCGCGCCGACGGCGATTTCATCCAGGCTTCCGGTCGCCTCCTTACGGTAGCGCGCGATGAACGGGATGGTGGCGCCTTCGGCCAGCAAGGCGGCAACGGCCTCCACCTGGGTAGGCCGGATGGACAGCTGCTGGGCAATGAGGTCGATCGAATCGATGGACATGAAGCTCCTTCAGACGTGGTTGCGGTGATGGCCGGATTCTTGGGAGTTTGACGGAGTTGCTCCTTTATCCGTGCCGGCCGGGAAAGTCAACCCGCATAACGTCCGAGCGCACCAGCGACGGAAGGAAGCGATCGACGGGCCGGAAATCGCTCAAGCGAAGGACGGTTCGGGCCGATAACCGTTCCAGGCCGTTTTCGGCGAACCATCGATGCATCAGACGGTGTCCGTGGAATGAACTGGAGCTCCTGGCCCTTTCCCAAACGCCGCCCCCAGACCCGGCTGCAGCGCAAATTGCAGCTGGCATTCGGGCTTTTTTTCTTCCTGCCCGTGGGGGGCTTTGTCTTTTTCAGCCAGCGCTATGGCATCCTGGGAGACGAGTATGTTCCTTACTTTCTCCTGGGATTCCTGGTGTGCGCGTACATCGGTTACACCATTCTCAAGAATCTGTTTGAGCGCATCGCAGCCCTGTCGGATTCCATCCGGCTGTCGCCGACACCGAGTGCCGGCGCGGACGGCACGATCCTGCCTGACGACGAGCTGCACGAGATCGCCCAGTCCTTCCAGTCCATTCGCAGCCGCTTCGGCCAGACCGTTCAGCAACTCGAAAAAAAATCCGCCGGCATCTCGGTGCTCGAAGACCTGTCCGAGCTCTGCTATGTCACCTTTGACGCCGAGGAGATCCTCTACGTCATGCTCGAGCGTGCGCTGCTGCTGGCCAACTCGGATATCGGTTCGGTGCTGACCTTCGACCCATCCGAGCCGAAGACGTTTCGAGTCAAGGCCACCATCGGGCTCGGCGAGCATGTCAAAGCCGGAGACCGCATCGATTTCGACTCCAGCATCGCCAAGTATGCGGTGATCAACAAGTCTCCGCTGGTGGTGGAAAACATCGAAGCGGACAAGCGTTTCGGCCGTTCCAATCTTCCCCACTACGGTTCGAAGTCGTTCGTATGCATGCCGATCAAGACCAGCAAAACCATCATCGGCGTGCTCACGATTTCAAGCAGCGATCCCCAACGAAGGTATACCCCGGAAGACAGCGAGTTGTTGACGCCGCTGCTGAGCAACGCCGCCTTTACGTTTGAAAACCTGCGGTTGCTGAAAGAAAACGACCGGGCGGCCGTTTGTTTGCGGTGCGTCGACCGGATGGTCAAACTGCTGAATTCCAGTTTTCGGGATGGTGATTTGATGCACACGGTGTTGCATGAGCTTCACGGGGTCGTACCGTTTGAGGCAGCCGGCATTCTCGTGAAGGATGAAACCAAGGCCAAAACTGTCCTCGTCAAAGAGTGGGTCAGCTTCTCCACCAGCACGGTTTTGAAACACTCCGAGCACATCTACGAGGGTTCCATTATCGAAAAGGCCCTGCAACAGGAAGCCTGCATGACTCTGGACGCTGCGCCGGAAGAGCCAACGCCGTTGGACCTGGCGCTTTTCACGCCGCGCCGCACCGGCAGCTGTTGCTTGATTCCGCTCCGAACCGGAGGCCGGATGGTGGGCGCGCTGGTGATGGTTGGCAGCAGCTCCGAGGCGTTCCGGGAGGCCCAGCATCTCGTCAGCTGGATCGCCGGCGGGCTGGCGCTAGCCGTGGATCGCAATCGTCTGCTGGGAGCCGTGCTCAAACGTACCCAGGAGCTGGAAACGATTCGCCAGGTCGGCGGCGCGCTGGCATCGTCCACGTTCGATATGAACAAAGTTCTTCAGTATACCATGGATATGATTCGCGAGGTGGTCAATGTCGAGGCGGGGTCGCTGTTGTTTTTGGAAGGAGATGAATTGGAGGTGGCCGTAGCCTTCAACGGAAGCCTGCCCGCCCTTCAGACCTTCCGGCTTAAACTCGGGCAGGGCATCGCCGGCCACGCGGCGGCTCGCGGCCAGGCCGTTATCGTCAACGACACTGAAAAATCCATGCAGTTTTTTCCGGTGATTGATGAGGTGTCCGGTTTCCGGACGCGTTCGGCGCTGTGTGTTCCGATGATCTCCCAGGGTCGAGTGATCGGCGTGATCGAAGTACTCAACAAAGTGTCCGGGCATTTTGACGCCAACGACCGCGACCTGCTGCAGGCCATTGCGGCCTCGGTCAGCATTGCCTTGGAGAATGCGCGCTTGTACAAGAAAACGGTGACGGCTGCCGAACATGAGCGCGATGTGCGCCGCCTGTTTCAGACCTTCGTGCCCAAGGAAGTCGTCGACAAGATCATCCATGGCTTGGAGGGCGGCAAGCCGGTTATCGAAGAAGTGAAAACCATCACGCTGCTGAACATCGACATCCGCGGTTTTTCACGGATCGCACAGCAGATCGGTCCCCCTAAAACGGTGGCGCTATTGAACCGTTTCTTCGAGACGATGGGCGACTTGGTGTTCAAGCACCACGGCATCGTTGACAAGTATATCGGCGATGGGTTTTTGGCGGTTTTCGGAGCGCCGGTATCCCGTGTGGCCGATCCGGACAATGCCTTGCGGGCCGCACTGGATATGAAGCGCTCGCTGGCGGGGATGAACCTACAATTGAGCCGCGACCTGGGTCAAACCATCGAGATGGGAATCAGCGTTCATACCGGTGAAGTCGTCGCCGGAAACATCGGTTTCGAGAAAAAGATGGATTATACCGTGATCGGCGATGCCGTGAACACGGTGTTTCGGCTGCAGGGCCTCGCCAAGGCCTTTCCAAACGGGATTCTGATCAGCGATGCCACCCTACGGTCGGTGCGCTCACGCCCGGTCGTGCATGCCGTATCCCTGCCGGCTGAATTTCCGACCGATCTCGGCGGGCTGAAGATTTACGAACTGCTCGAACTTGACAAACCTGCCTGATCCCTTTAGGCTTTCCATCTTCGATGTTGAATTCGCATCTCCCTCGGAGAAGACATGTCAAGCATCTATGCCGGTTCCCTGAAGGGACATTTCCTGGTGGCCATGCCCGGGCTGGTCGACCCGAATTTTTCGCAAACGGTCACCTGCGTTTGCGAGCACAATGAGCAGGGAGCCATGGGCATCGTGGTCAATCGGGTCCATGAAAACCTTTGCATGCAGGATATCTTTGACGAATTGTCGATCCGGGCAACGATGGCAGTCGACACCATTCCGATTCATGCCGGTGGCCCCGTGCACGACGGCGAGCTGTTCATTCTGCACGGTCGGCCGTTTGATTGGGAAGCGTCTTTGATGGTGACGCCGTCGTTGGCGCTCACCAACACCCGGGACGTTCTCGAAGCGATTGCCGCCCAGCACGGCCCGAAGGCCTTCATGGTCAGTCTGGGTTGTGCCGGATGGGGCCCGGGTCAGCTGGAGGCCGAGATAAAAGAAAACGCATGGCTGACGCATCCGGTGTTGGAAGACACCATTTTCGTACTTCCGGTGGCGGTTCGATGGGCGGAGACGTTGCGACGGATCGGAGTCAATCCGGCCATGTTATCGGACATTGCCGGTCACGCCTGAAACCAGCGTCAGTCTTTGTCGGTTTCCTTGGTTTTGGGCTTTTTTTTCTTGAGGCAGGCTTTATCCCTGCGGACAAACGCGCAGAGCTTGGGATTGTAGTATTCCTTGCAGTTCAGCGGGTTGTAGAGAGGACATTCAGGATGTTTCTCGGACATACACCGACATTCCCCTTGCGGTCGATGATGGCTCCTCGTCGATGCGCCGATGGTCGACAGGGGTGCCGTCGTCTCTGGACACCGTGGCTGATCCAATATCACATCTAACCATTGCTTACAAGGCGATAGCGAAACACGATATGCCCGCAGGCTGCCGGATTCTCGGGCAGACCGGAAACGACGGTGGATGACGGCCATGGATGATTACGGTTCTCATAAAGGCAGTATCTTGCAGATCAATCAGGATATCCGCGGGCTCTTTCAGACAGCCCGATCGATTCCCGGGCTGGCAGACGTCAGCTTTGGCGACTGGGAGAGGACGTGCAGCGCTCTACCTGAGCAACTGAACGAACTCATTATCCGCGTCGGGGTGGTCGGCCCCATTAAGTCCGGCAAGAGCACATTTTTAAACGCCTGGCTCAGGGGCGATTTCCTGAAGCGCGGCGCGGGCGTCGTAACATCCATTGTGACTCGGGTGCGGGCGGGGGAACGCCTTAAGGCCACCCTGTACTATAAATCCTGGAGCGAAGTGAACGCGGATATGGAGCAGGCCCTGGTCCTGTTTCCGTCGCTTCAATGGCGGTCCGCGGAGGACCGCTTCGACATCCGCCGCGAACAGGAACGTGCGGACCTGCAGCAGGCCTTGAACATGCTGAACGCCGACCTGCGGATTTCCGAGGACGCTCGCAATCACAATATGGTGTTGCTGTCCTGCTACTTGAGAGGGTATGAGGCCGTCCGGTCGTTTTTAACCGACCAGCCGGCTACCCAGCATTACGAGGCCGAACGGTTTATGGAGCACTGGAAGTTCACGGGGAATGAATCGCTGGCCGTCTACCTGCGAGACATTCAGCTCGAGATCCACTCCGATGCCCTGGGTGGCAACATCGAAATCGCGGACTGCCAGGGCAGTGACTCCTCGAACCCGCTGCATCTGGCCATGATTCAAGATTACCTGCGGTCGGCCCATCTGCTGATTTACGTGATCAGCAGCCGCACCGGCCTGCGGCGCGCGGACATCAAGTTCCTCACCATGATCAAGAAGATGGGCATTCTCGACAACATCCTCTTTGTGGTGAACTGCGATTTCAGCGAACACCCGTCGCTCGATGATTTGAAGGCGCTGGTGGACCGGGTTTCTGACGAACTTGCGCTCATCCGGCCTCGGCCGGAGGTCTATGCTTTTTCCGCTCTCTTCAATCTGTTCGGCTCCCTAGACGGCAATCTGACGGAGCGGGACCGGAGGCGCCAGGATCATTGGAAAGCCGAAGCGGATCTGGTGGATTTTTCGAACCGAGAAAGCCGGCGGTTCACCCGTGTCTTAAACCGAATTCTGGAGCACCAGCGGTACCTGCTCATGCTGCAAAACCCCATCGAACGGCTCGGCAGCATCTCCGCCGGCATGACCCACTGGATCGGGGTCAATCGCGATGTCCTCTCGCGCGATGCCGCGAGCGCCCGTATGATCGCAGAGCGTCTCCGCCGCCACCAACAGCGGTTCGGCCAGATTCTCACCGCCCTGAAGAGCTCGCTGTCCGGAGTGGGCCCCGCGATCAAGCAGGATGTTTCGGGGGAGGTCAATCGCTACCTGGCGCCGGCCTCCGGCGAGATTATGGCGTCCATCAACGACTTTATCGCCGGCTATCGGCTGGGCCCGGACAGCTATGCGAACCGATTGCGCCAATCTGGATTTTTCCAGACGTTGTATCAGGTGTTTCAGGTGTTCAAACAAGCGCTGGATTCTTTCATTGCCGAGCACATCAACCCGGAGATCATCCGGTTCATCGCATCCGAAGAGAAAAAGATCCGGAGCGCTCTGGAGGCCATTGCGACGCCCTATCAAAGCCTGATTGCCGACGCTCATGCGGAATTCTGCAGCCTGATGGCCAACCTGGGCATTTCGATCGAAACCACCAGCCCTGAAAGCATCGGCATGCCCAGCGTCGAAGCCTTGCTGCGCCGCACAGGGCTCAGCATCCCGCCGCTGGCTACCGCCATCGGTTATACCGTCCGAATCCGAACCGAAGCCGTCCTGCGAAGAGGGTTCTACCGTACGGTGAGCGGTTTTAAAAAAATCATGAAAAAACCGGTCAAGCGCGGAGAAGACGATGTTCGGGCGTTACAGGAAGCCATGCGGGTGATCAAACGCGAGACACGCCAGTCCTTGGAGTTTCACCTGAAGGATTATCAGGAGAACCTCAAGTTCAGGTATCTGTTTC
>Ga0105093_10000764_pt1 | contig 12167 bp, 11 predicted proteins | sample PPLLak3March2015_2_FD_79111 | JGI IMG/M metagenome (GOLD analysis project Ga0105093, IMG submission 79111) | Freshwater sediment microbial communities from Prairie Pothole Lake near Jamestown, North Dakota, USA - PPLs Lake P8 Core (3) Depth... | ecosystem: Environmental > Aquatic > Freshwater >... | reverse complement strand
CCCAGAATGCTGATATGGTCATTCACTTTCTGCTCACTGTGGTTTTTGCGTATCGCCTTGACAAGGATGAGGCTGCCCATAACCAACAAGTAGGCAGAGATGTATGGTTTAATGACGTTGCCATCGATATGCGTGAGGATATAAGCGCCGAGGATGGCTCCCAACACGCCGGGAACGATCAATTTTTTGAACAGCTCTTTGTCCACGTTACCCAGGCGCCAGTGCGAAACGCCCGATACCGCGGTCGTGAATGTTTCCGCCACATGCACGCTGGCGCTGGCAATGGCTGGCGGCACACCAACACTGAGCAAGAAGGTATTCGAACTGACGCCATAGGCCATACCTAATGCGCCGTCAATGACTTGGGCAAAAAACCCAACCAGCACGTAGAGCAAAATTGTCAATTCCATTCAGAATTCTCCTTGGGTGAAATATAGGGTATGAATCAGGTGGCTCTCGCTCACCGAATTTTTTGTAGAGAGATGTCCGATTGATCTGATGAGAGCTGCACGTATCCGGAGCGCTCCACATAATCCTGGCCAGCGGTCAGGACCCATGTAAGGAAGGCCTGCACTGCACCATCCGGTTTTCCGTTCGTCACCAGGTACAGAGTCCGGGATGGAGGAGCAGGATATAGTCCTGTCTCGACCGCATTGACTGCCTTTTCGAGGGTGTCCAGGGTTTCGTCCGGGTCCGCTTGTCCATTTCCGTTCAGGTCCAGCGGCAGGATGACCGTCTCTGCAGAGGGGACACCGCCCAGACCATAGGCATAGATCAAGTTGTTGTATCCAAAACCCAGTGGGTCGTTCTGGACGGCCTGCACCATGCCGGGGTCGCCGAATTTGCCCTTACCGATCAGGTCGCTTTGCACTCCACCAAGATACAGTCCCCAGGTGGCGGCTGCACCGCAAATATCGGTACGAGTGTAAGCGTGGATTTCATCCATAACATCCGGCCTGCCGACTACTTCTCCCCAATGCGTGATTTCACCCGTGATGAAGATTTTGATCAGCGTTTCCCGGGTTATGCCACCTGCAAGCAGATCGTTCAACACAGGGTTGGCTGCATTCACCAACGGGAAGACTGCATCTTTGGCAACAGCCAGTGGGTAGGCGCCCTGCGCTTCTTCTGCAGAAGCGATTTCACGCGAAACCATGCCGATATCCACATTGCCGGCCAAAATGTTGCTCATTCCTTTGCCCGCGCCACCGCTGGCGATATCGAAGCGCACGCCCGGGTGTAATTCCTGGAATTCTTCCGCCCAACGTGTGACGAGCGGGTAGAGCGCAAACGCGCCAGAGATGGTAATTTCGCCCTGGATTACTTCTCTGTTTGCAGGAGCAACGATGGAACAGGCACTGACGGGCAGGGCTAGCACCAGCCCCACAACAAGCAAGCAGATTGCCTTTTGCATGAGTGCCTCCAATTGTCAACCCTATATAAAGTCTATTGTAATTATAGACCTTTGACTACACTTATATCGCGGCGGGTATTGCTGCCACGATTTCTACCTTTTACCGTCACCTGTAACGCAATATTAATGATGCGTTACACACCTAGTTTTCTAACTGTGCGCGCGTCATGTCCACGCGTTTGGTCACATCCTCTAAGGTTGTATTATCTAGAATACCGGCGATGGCATTGCGCACATCACCCATCACCATACGCAGACCGCAAGTGCTCTCGTCCGGGCAGCCGCAGGGTTCGTAAGCCATCTGACTCACGCAACGGATGGGCGCCAGTGGTCCGTCCAACACGCGAACGATCTGTCCCAGGCTGATGTCCCGGGGTTGGCGTGCCAGGTAGTATCCGCCGCCGATGCCCATATGGCTTTGCAACATCCCGGCATTTTTGAGCGCCAGCAAGATCTGCTCAAGATACTTGCCCGGGATTTTGTCCTGCTCCGAAATCTCCTTTATTGGCACCATCGCATCAGGTGATTCCTTATAGGCATGTGCCAGGATGATCATGGCTCTAAGGCCGTATTCACCACGTTTAGATAGTCTCATAGCTAATAATGTCTATTGATTCACTTGACTTTTTATATTTTAGTGTTATTTTTCACAAAAGTCAAGCAGGATTTTCATGCAGCGCCACAATCTCAACCTCCCCCAATGCACGCCGCAGGTCGGCGCTTTTCAAGATAACAGTTGTTCCGCGGATGCCGGAGCCGATGGAAATCTCCTCTTCGACGAAAACATCCGGGTCGGCCAGGACTCTCATGGTACGCATTGTTCCGAAGGGCGATACCGCGCCGATGGGATACCCGGTTACCTCCAGCACTTCAGCCTCGTTGGCCATCGTCAACCGGGATTGGTCGAGATAGGTGCGTAATGCCTTCCAGGAAATCTGCGCTGGCCCGGCGACTAAAGCCATCAGGTATTCGTCTTCTCCAGTGCGGAACAGGATGCTGCGTACCACCTGCTCCGGTCGCTGTCCACGCTCGCGGGCAGCCTGCTCCAGCGAGGTGACTTCCCCTGCATGGTGGAAGACGCGATGCGGGACGCCGAGTTTTTCTAATTCTAGGCTGACAGGGGGATGTTCGATCATATCACTGGAGTCCGAGGTCTCCAGACTTCGGCATGTGTTGGAGATGTCTTCCAACGTCGGGCCCCCTTCGGGGATGATAAGACGTTGGACTCCGGGTTACTTTGTCTTCGGTTCGTAATCACACAACGAACGAACCGGGCAAACCGGGCAATTGGGTTTGCGCGCCGCGCAGACTTCACGTCCCAGGCGGATGATGTTCAAATGCGCAGCATAATAGGTCTCAGGCGGGAAAATGCTCTCCAGGTGCGGGTGCGCCTGCTCGACGGTCATCTTTGCGGGGCGCAGGCCGATGCGCCCGGTGACGCGGTAGATGTGCGTATCCACCGGAAAGGCCGGACGATTGAGCGAGAAGCATAACACGATGGCGGCTGTTTTCGGTCCTACGCCTTTGAACTTGGTCAACCAGTCGCGCGCTTCCTCCAACGGCATATCCGCGAGAAAGGATAAGTCCAACGAACCGCGTTCTTCTGTAATGTCGCGCAGCACCTGCTGGATGCGCGGGCCTTTCTGGTTCGCTAATCCTGCCACACGGACGGCCTCGATCACCTCGTCCGTGTCGGCGTCGCGCACCTGCTCCCAGGTCGGGAATTTGGCGCACAGTGAGTCAAAGGCGTGGTCGCGATTGACATCATTGGTGTTCTGCGAAAGGATGGTCGAAACCAACTCATCCACCGGCGGTAAAGGATTACGCCAAACGGGTTCGCCGTAAATTTCGAGAAGTTTCTTGTGTACTTTCAGGGCTTTTTTGGAAAGATCAGTCATGGGGGATAATTTACCGCAAAGACACAAAGTTGCGAATTTTCACTTTTTATGTCTCCGTGTCTTTGTGATTAGCGTTGCAGGGCAAACACAGGTTGAGATTTTCCAACCACGACTCCACGATGGTTCGCGCCGCAAGTCAGTTCGAACAGGGGTTGGAACGGGTTATGCAAGGAGATTTATTCGTCGTTGCTGCTTTCAGATTGATAGTGACGGACGAGATAGTGTTTCAATCCGTAGCGGAGGCGCTGGGCATATTGTTTCTGGCGTGCAGTTGGAACTTTGAAATTGGAGAGAAGTTGTTGGACAAGGCTTCCTTCAATATCCACTTTCTGTTTCTTTTGGGAGAGTTTTTCCATTTTTTTGTGGACATCCTTGATGAAATCCGTTTGACTTTTGATAAGCGCAGGTGTGACCACTCCACCGCGCCCGCTGATCACGGTGTAATCATGATATGGCTTGCTTTGCAGGAGTGCCAATGTTTCAAGCCAGACAGGCAAGTCTGCATTGGACAGGAAGGGCGGCTGGTTTTTGAGCACGGCGTCGCCCACGAAGACAACTTTCTTTTCCGGCAAAATCACCCAGATGGCGCCCACGCTTGGGCCGGGGTGACTTTCGAGCAGGATGGGGGTATCATCCCATTGCAAGGTCATGGTATGCGTGAAAGAGATCTCAGGCGCTACCCAACGGATACCGGTCAAGCCAGGAACGTTCTCCCAATCAGCGCCGGTTTCATCGCTCTGAGCCTTGAAAGTGCTCGGCCGGTTGCGGAAAACCTGTGCAGTCTTTTCATGGGCAATGACACTGCAATCCATGGCGCGCACGCCCAGAGTTCGGTCAGGATGTGCGTCCAAATTGATCAGGATGCGTTCCGGGCCACTTCCAAAACTCATCAGGGCAGCGCGCCACGAGCGACCATCTTCCGGTGAAGGTGGCGCGTCAATCTGGATCAACCCACGGGGATGGTTGATAACACCCAGTGTCACACCGGGATATTGGTCTTCAACATATACTTGTTTATTGATGGAATCCATAAATGAAGCGCTCCTGAATACTCCCACCCCTCCCAATATACTCATTACGACTTGAATAGCTGAGAAAATGCCTTGTTGGGCGGTGAGGAGTGGAGATTCAATTTTACCCTAATCCCCTTTGGTTCTTACTTGTTGTTCTTCTGATGCCACAGGCAGGGTGAAGAAAAAGGTATTACCCTTATCACTTTCACTTTCGACCCATATGCGCCCACCATGTCCCTCTACGGCCAGGCGGCAGAATGCCAGACCAATACCCAGTCCACTGCGTTTGTCTTTGCCATGTAGCCGCGTGAACTTATTGAAAATGCGCTCTTGTTCGTTGACGGGAATGGCAGGGCCATGATCTTTCACAAAAACTTTAACCCAGGCGTTTTCAGCCTGAGCATTGATCGTTATCTGACCTTCCGGGGGCGAGAACTTGGCCGCGTTTTCCAGCAAATTTATAAGCACGCGCAGGATCATTTCCCCATCAACCCAAACGGGAGTAAGTTTCTCTTCCTCTGGCAATTGGACACGGATCTTCTGATTGCGGCTTTCCGCGATCTGTTCCACTTCATTGACGGCATCGGCAACCAGCCCTGCTATATCTACAGCACGTCGGGTGACGATTTCCTGGCCTGATTCGAGGCGGTTAATGTCCAACAATGTATTGATCATGCGCTCGATGCGCGTGGTGGAGTGGAATGCAACGTTTAGAATAGATTGTACATCCTCATCATCTCCGTCGTTTATCAATCCGCTCAAAAGATCCAGACTGGAAATGACATTTGCCAGCGGTGCGCGCAAGTCGTGATAGACCATGGACATCAAATCGTTACGCAAATCATCCAATGCTTTGCGTTCGCTAATATCATGGAAAATCCACTGCAACAGGATAGCATTTTCGAATTCTACCGGTCGCACATTTACTTGAATGGGTATGGCGCGCCCACTGACGTTACGCAAAACCGAGTCATAGGAAAAGGTTTGATAAGATTTAAGGTTATCAAACCCCAACCCGGTCATATTCCAATTGACATCATGTAATTTATCAATAGTCACATTGTGCACATTATTATTTTTGTATCCGCTAAACTCCGACGCCTGGCGGTTTGCCTCGATAATTTTACCGTCCCAATCCGTCAGCAAAATGGGGTCGATGCTGTCTTCGAATAATTCCCGATAATGTTGATGGGAAGAATCCATTCTTTCAAATAGTTGCGCGTTCTGGATAGACGTCCCGGCCAGACTGCCCAACCCGGTCAGCACCAGCAGGGCATTGATATCAAATTCGCCTGCGACCGGATTAATGGCCTCCAACACACCGATGACTTTACCCGGCGCCTGGATGGGAGCCATTGCAACGGCGCGCGTCTCTATGCCTCCAAACCTGTCCACGTTTTTGAAACGTTGATCCTTGCTTACGTCAGGTATGACCACCCCTCGCCCGTTCTTGATTACAACATTGGCCAATCCCTGCTCTGGCGGAACACGCCGATTGAGGATGTTACCAGCATTGTGCCCTGTTGCGGCGCGGAAGACTAACTCGCCACTGGCCGGTTCGGTCAGAGCCAGGGCAACCGTTTCCACTTGCAGAGCCTGGATGGTCTGGTTCAAGATGCGTTGCAGCACTTCATCCAACTGCAATGAGGTGTTGATGGCGGCCGCGCTCTCGGCCAAGGCGCTCATCACACGCGCCTTTTGTTGGCTTTCCGTGTAAAGACGGGCATTCAGTACGGCAATTCCAGCCTGATCGGCGATGGCCTGCATCAAATCCAGATGCTCTGTGCCAAATGCATTCGGCTGGGAGTGAACCAATGTCAGCACTCCCACCAACTGGTCACGCGCCAGCAGCGGCATGCATAGAGCCGCTTTGGCGCCTGTCCTCTTTTTGGCATCGTCCGGACGGTGCAGCCAGCGCTCGTCCAGGCTGGTGTCGGAGATCAAAGCTGGTTTGCGGTTTTTCAACACCCAACCGGCTAAGCCGTGCTCTACCGTGTCACGTAATTGCTGAGTTGTATCTTCTTGGATACGCTCACCAAATACAATCGTTGAATCTACGGCTTTACCATTATCATCGAGTACGACGATACTTCCGCGTTCCCCGCCCACATTCTGGATAGCCTCGAACAGCACGCGTTGTAATACGGTGCGCAAATCCAAGGCGGTTGCAACCTCGCGGCTCACATGATAAAGCAGTTCGAGCCGGGTACGGTCTTCTTCCGTGATGGGTTTCCCTTGAGGCGACTTTATCTCCATTAGACAGTTTGACCTAAAGATATTTTAGTCCACTTCCTGATTATAAATAAATGATACCACGTCCTTGTTCTATTTAATCCAACCAATATTTACCAAATAATTCAAATAAAAAAGCGCTTAGCCTCAAAAAACTCTCCGCTGGCAGGGCATTCCAGCCAGACAATAACGCTCGGAGTGATCTATACAAGTATAGCAGCTACGCCTTCATTTATCCATATGAATAGTTTACAATTATCTCATGCCTCTCGATTTGCAACGCATCCATGCCCTGTGTTTCGACGTGGACGGTACCCTGAGCGACACAGACGATATGTACGTACAGAAGGCCCTCCGATTTTTCCCCCGCTTCCTGTTCCACAATCCACACCGCGCCGCCCGCCATTTTGTGATGTGGGTGGAATCGCCCGGCAACGCCCTGATCGGTTTGCCGGACATCGTCGGTCTGGATGATGAGTTATTGGGGTTGTGGGAATGGCTGAACCGCCACCGTCCGCGCCCGATGAAGCACTTCATGATGGTGCCCGGCGTCAAAGAGATGCTGGAGCGCCTGCATGGGGTGTATCCCATGGCGGTGGTCAGCGCCCGGGACGACAAGTCCACGTGTGCTTTTCTGGATCAGTTCGAGTTGACCGGCTACTTCGAGGAAATCGTGACAGCCATCACCGCCGAGCACACCAAGCCCTACCCCGATCCGATCCTGTATGCCGCTGAAAAGATGGGCATGGCTCCTGAGGGTTGCCTGATGGTCGGGGATACCACTGTGGACATCCGCGCCGGGAAGGCTGCCGGTGCGCAGACAGTGGGCGTGTTATGCGGTTTCGGGGAGGAGGGCGAACTTAAGCGCCGGGGAGCAGACTTGATCTTGAAAACTACATCTGAGTTGGCGGATGTGTTATTGGATGGATAGCAATAGAGAACGGAGATTATTACAGCCCTGCGAGAGTTTGCAGGGCTGTTTCGTTCAATCTGGCACATAGCGCGGATACGTCTTCTTCGCCCTGTCCGCTTCTCCCAAATCAATATCCAAGGTCAGGAATGGCTGCTCTGATGAGGTCAGGCCTAAAACTTTGCCCTCATTCGGTTCAATGATCCAGCCAACGCCGGCGTAATCGCCGCCTTCCGGGGTTGTGCCTCCCAAGTTGGATGAAAGGCAAAACGCGCCGGAAACGACCGCGGCGGCCTGTCCGCCAGCGATCCATTTGGGTGCGGTGGGATTGGGCGTGGCGCGTGGACAGACCAGCAGCTGCATGCCCTGCTTGCCATACTCTCTGGCATGGGCATTGAACCAGATTTCCGTGCAGATCAAAAAGCCGACCTTGCCTTTGGAGGTGTCTGCCAGCGAGAAATCCCCATCGCCACGAGCGTACCAGCTTGCTTCCCAGAAACCCGGCTCGTCGGGCAGGTAATACTTGGTGTGGATGGTTTTTGCATCCTGATTCGGTTCCCGGACATACCCCGCGTTTTGCCATTTGCCATCCAAAACGATGGGTCGCGTGCTGGCAACGGCGGCAGGCGCCAGCTCCTCCAGACGCGCCATCCAGGCTTCATGTGCTTGTACAGCCTGCTCCCACTGAGCGTCATCCATGTCTCGGGTATACGCCAGCCAGCGGAAGAAAGGCATCTCTGGCAGTAATACAAATTCGCTGTTGTGCGTTTGGACATGATCAACCAGTTGATTCCACGCATGTTCCAAAGCGGCGGGTTCGTTGGGGAGTTCGCAGACGGTAACTTTCATTTGGCTCACCTTTCTTCAAACATCTCATGATCTATACTTCCGCTGCAAATCCGAGTCACTGGCCCTTGCATCGTAGCAGAGAAATCCGGCGCGATGCTGATTTTCAATTCCCCGCCGGGCATGTGGACAATTATATCCGCATCGCACAGGCCCAGCCTGTGTGCCACCGCCGCCGCGGCCGTGCTACTACTCCCGGATGCCAGCGTATACCCCGCCCCGCGCTCCCAAATCTCGATACGGATATTGCTCCGGTCCAACACCTGCATGAACTGGACGTTCGTCCGATTGGGGAAGCGCGCTTCGGTCTCGATCAGCGGGCCATACCGCTTTGCCAATTCGGGCGTTGGCTCGTCACACAGCACGATGCAATGCGGATTGCCGACCGTCGCCGCGCAGAACTCGAATTCGCAATCCTCGATCCGCATCCGTTCGTGCAGGACTTCCCGCGTACCACCCCTGACCGGGATCAGACTCCCGTCAAAACTGACCTTTCCCATATCGACGGTCACCATCCTGCCATCCGCGCCCACCTGACAGGTGACCGCGCCGCCCAATGTCTCGATTGTGAACGGCTGCTGTAGAACCAGCTCTTCGTCCCACAGGAAGCGGGAGAAGATGCGCAGCCCGTTTCCGCTTTTCTCCGCCTCGCCCCCATCCGGGTTGAAGATGCGCAACTTGAAGTCGCAGGTCTTGCTCTCGAGTGGGCCGAGCAGGATGCCATCCGCGCCGACGCCGTAATTGCGGTGACAGATGCGTTTGATTTGGGTTTTATCCAATTCAGCCTGGGAAATGACCAGGTAGTCGTTCCCCAGCGCATGGTACTTGGCGAATCTCATCGCATCAGTCAATGATGAAGAGCTTCGCGCCGGTTGGGGTGTAGGAGCGATGCGGTTCCGCATTGTCCGCCACCTGATAGCTGACGCCCGGGGTCAGAACGAATTGCCTGCCATCGGCAAGTTCAGTATGTAATTCTCCCTCGAGACATAACAGGATGTGACCCTTCTTGCACCAGTGGTCGGCCCGGTAACCGGGACTGTACTCGACCATGCGCACACGGATGGTATCGAATTGCTGCGTGCGCCAGGTTGCTATGCCAGTTTCCCCTTTGTGTTCTGTGGGAGGGATCTGTGACCAATCGGTGATACCAAAGGGGATATTTTTCATGTCCATCGCTATGTCAGAGACTCCTGCATTGTGCGCATGCGCACTTCAATGATCCGCGATTGAGGCGATTGCATGCAGGCCAGCAACACAACTCCTGCAACGTCCTCTGGTTCGAGCATGCCCGACTCGGCTACGCTCTGCTCGGTGCGCCCTTTTCCCAGCGCAAACTCGGTTTTCACCCCGCCCGGACAAATTGCCCCAACTTTTATCCCGTGTGGACGCAACTCATTGTCCAGCGCCTGGGCAAAACCGACCTGAGCAAATTTGGTAGCGCAATACACTGCCTCCCCGGCAAAGCCATAAACCCCCGCCATAGACGATATGATCAGGATTGTGCCTGCCCCTTGCTCGATCATCACCGGGACAGCATGCCGAGTAAATAGAAATGTCGAACGCATATTTGAGTCCATCATTTCGTCATATTCTTGTGCGCTTGTTTCAACCAGGTTCTTGTAATTCCCAACACCGACATTGTTGATCAAGATGTCCAGCGAGCCGAACGTGTTTTTGGCGGCTGCTACTGCTTGCTGTGCAACTTCTTCTTCGCGAGCATCTCCCACCACGACTGCGGCATCTCCGCCAGCTTCTTTTACCAGAGATACCAGTTCATCCAAGCGTTCCTGCCTGCGCGCTGTGAGAACCAGATTGGCGCCTTCTCCTGCCAATGCAATTGCGCTGGCTTTGCCAATGCCTGCGCTCGCTCCTGTGATCAATGCAACTTTTCCTACTAATTTCTTTGTCATTGTGTTCTCCTTTTCGGTTTATTTGATTTTTCACTTACTTGCCCAACTACCGTTGATGGGATGCTTTTTTGCGCTGCGTGAAGGCTTGGCAGTAAAAAGTCCTTGTGTGTTCATCTCATTTCCTCTCCTGTTTGTGGGTGTGGTTTTGGCTAACGGTTTTCGTTACTTACCGTTGGGGAACTTGGAGATTTCATCCACAGTTTGTTAGGCTTTCAACTTCTGCTCAATTAGATCCCACCGATCTCGATATTCACTAATATCCCAACCACTAAATGATTTCAACGGCGGTAAGTGTACTGTTCTAACTGAACTCTCATTATGCTTCTGCCCTTTTTTACCCGGCGTATCAAGCCAAGTACGGTGTCTTTCCAAAATATTTTTGGCCATTTCACTTGCAGGAATAATAAAGTATTCAAAATTTGCCTCGCTTTCAGGTTTTGGAATTCCACAGAGCACCCAGAAAAAAATTGTCCCCAAAGTTTTTTTCTGCCTTCATTCCAACGCTACAAGTTCGATTGCCAGGCACAAATGTCTTTACCTGAATAGAGGGTTGGAGCAGTCAAATGTCTGATTACGTTTTAGCGTAATCAGTGCGTAATCAGTCAAATTCAGACTGGTCCAAAACGTAATCAGTCGCTGACTGGTTACGTTTTTTTGCAGGGTCCTTTTGAAGCAGATTTCGGGTCATTTTACTGCTTTTATCCCTTTTTTATGCCATTTTTTCGCCCACCGCAGACAAATACCAGAAATTGTTTCAAACCGCTGCATGGTCCGCCATCCAGAGTGTAAGCTCAAATCAATAGATTTTAATCTGCGGGGATTTAGCTTTCAGGGCAATGCTCCATAATGAGATCATAAAAACTTTAGTTTCAATAGCCGGGCAGTTTCAATCACTATTTGGGGTGTTTGGTTTCATATGGCTATGAAGACCTTATCCATCCAGAGGCCGCAAGATACATTCCATATCTGGCTCTTTTTCAACCAACACCTTTCAAATCCCATATTTGGTGGTAGTTTTGCTTGCTCGAACGTAATACCAAGAGATGGGCGATTCACCCTTTTGCAAGCGTAATCAGTCATTGACTGGTTACACTTTTTTCTCGTCAAAACGTAATCAGTCAGGACTGTTCCAACCCTCTGAATATGTACAAATTTTGTACCCTCAATATTGCTACAGAGTATGTCGGTGTTCAGAGTATTGCCAAGCGTAACTACAGCCGAATATCCTCTACGGCAAAGCTCACTCGCTACAAAAAACTGACTTGCATTTCCTCTCGTGCTTTTCTCTTTTCCCATAGTGTTTATGAAGGCCTAACTACTGCTATATGAGGATGATCCAAAAATATACTCGAGGCGGCGTCCTCGCCGCCGGGGACGGCGGCGGGAGCAATTTTCAGATAAGGTCTATTCATTTGACTTCTTACCCTTTACTAACCCTTCCAACCACAACAGGAACTTGACCCACTTGCTGTTTGTCAGCTTACCCAGGGTCTGGATGAATTCCTCCCTGTGCGCCAGTTCTTCCGGGGTAAAGCTCTCTCTAAGAATTTCATTCTTGAATTCCTGGGAGTCGCGGTCATCAGGGACAACCCATGTTTTTATCGGTTCACAGGCAATTTGATGGTTCTTTCCCAATACAAAGCGTTCGTTCACGACTGTCCCCATGCCTTTGGTTGCGAGGGGCCAGGTCGCATCCACGATCATTTCTCCCTCGGGGGTCTCAAGGATCAGGTAATTGTGCACGTCCACAAAACGGCCATTTGACTGCTCGAGTAGTGTTCGCAATTTGCCCCGTACATCTTTCGGGTCGATGTACGCCATGGTTGTACAGGCAATAAGGCGGGAGGTATAACCAAGTTCGGCAAAGAGATCTTTCAGCAGGGAATGTTTCCCCGAACAGGTGCCACGCCATTCCCCTATGATGGTTTCGTGATCGCGAGAACT
>Ga0105093_10000761_pt1 | contig 12193 bp, 10 predicted proteins | sample PPLLak3March2015_2_FD_79111 | JGI IMG/M metagenome (GOLD analysis project Ga0105093, IMG submission 79111) | Freshwater sediment microbial communities from Prairie Pothole Lake near Jamestown, North Dakota, USA - PPLs Lake P8 Core (3) Depth... | ecosystem: Environmental > Aquatic > Freshwater >... | reverse complement strand
GAAGTAGCTGCCCGCGCAGGCCGTCCCCAGGGGCGGGTGATTGGTCCGGCGTTTCTCGAGGATCTCGCGGATCTTCTTCTCCGATTCCCGGCTGTCCCCCGGAGGGCACAGGAGCGTTGCCGAAAGGACGATCCCCCCCGCTTTCTTGAGGGCGGAGTCCCTATAGCCGAATCCCAATCCGTCCCTGGAAAGGGTCTTCCGCTCCCCGCCGGGCCTGAGGACGGTCGCGGTCTCGAGGACGTCCCCGAGACTCCAGCCGTAGGCCCCGGCGTTCCCGTAAACCGCGCCGCCCAGGGTGCCGGGGATGCCGGCCAGGAACTCGAGCCCGGAGAATGACGCCTCGAGGGCCTCGCGAAGGACACAGGGGAGCCCGGTCCCCGAGAGAACGGCCAGTTTACCTTCGCCCCTGACAAGTCCCTCGAGCCTGTTGCGGATGATGATCCCTCTGTAGCCGGCGTCGTCGAACAGGAGATTGTTACCCCCCCCGATCACATAATAGGGATATCGCTCGGCGACGGCCAGGGCGACCGCCGATTCCAGCTCGGCCTCGGTCCGGGCCTCGAAAAACAGATCGGCGGACCCCCCGATCCCGAAACTGGACATGGCCGAAAGGGGCACGTTTTCAGAAAGAGAGGCGCCGGTCCTCTCGAGAAAAGCCCCCTTGAAGAGCGATCGCCGGTCCATGCGGGGTATTATACCGCAGTTCTGGCATAATAATTGCAATATCTGGGGTATGGTCCGCACGATGGTTGACAAAGCCCGGGATGCGGACTATGATTCGAGAAATTTTCGAGAGAGGTTAGGCATGAAAAGGACACTCTTTGCCGTCGCGACCCTCGTCTGCGTCCTGGCCGGTTTCGCCGCCGCCCAGACCGCCGATGAGGAGTACCTCAAGGCCATGCAGCTTTCGGATAACTGCCAGAAGGCCAAGGCTCTGGAAGGCTATATCGCCAAGTACGCCGGCCAGGGCACGACCAACGAGCACTGGGCCTACGCCTATTTCTGCCTAACGCCTTGCGCCTCGACCGATGCGGTCAAGGCCGCCGAGGCCGGCGAGAAGGCCCTCGGAATGCCGGGCATCGACGGCCAGACGAAGCTCCAGCTCCTGGGCACGATCCCCACCCTCTACAACAAGGCCGGACAGGCCGATAGGGCCGACGCCGCGGCCCTGAAGCTCGTCGATTTCGGCAAGTCGGCGAGCGACGCCAAGGTCGGCGCCCAGCTCCAGGCCGGCGGTTACGCCATGATCGGCCAGTTCGCGGAGAAGGCCGGCAACTACGGCAAGGCCGCCGAAAACTATATCAAGGCCTATGGCCTCTTCAAGCACGCGAGCATCTCCAAGCAGCTCAACGGCCTGGCCGCGACGCTCTACAAGGACGGCAAATTCGCCGAGGCCGAACAGGTCTTCCGCCAGTTCTACGCCGCAGACAAGGACCCCGAGAGCGCCGCGCTCCTCGGTCAGACCCTCTACAAGCAGGACAAGGTCGACGAGGCCCTGGCCATCTACAAAGAGGGCTACGCCATCAAAAAGACCCCGCCGCTGGCCCTGAACATCGCCATCATCCTGAACGCCAAGGTCAAGTCCAATCCGGCCCTGACGACCGAGACCATCAACGCCCTCATCGAGGCGGGCATCCTCAATCCGAAGGAATCCAAGAACCTCCTCGGCGCGGCCCAGAACCTCTTCGTCGGCCAGGACAAGGACCTGGCCCAGAGCTACGACAAGATCGCCGAGCACCAGAAGGCCATCGAGGAGTTCACCAAGACCTATAATTCCAAGATCGAGGGCAAAACCCAGGAGGACCTGTCCGCGGCCGACCAGCGGCTGCTCAAGACGCTCGAGGCCAACATCGAGGCCGAGAAGCAGGCCATCGCCCAGATCCAGGCGGGCCAGAAGGGCGTCCTCGACAAGTTCAAGGCCCTCGTCGCCCAGGTCAAGGCCCGGCTGGGCAAGTAAGCGGCCCCCGCTCCGCACGCGATACCGCCCCCCGGCCGTCCCGCACGGCCGGGGCGGCGGGTTCCGATAAAGACGAAGGAGGGTTGACGTGTCCCCCTCTCCCGCCGGGCCGAAGGACCGCGCCCGGGCCGAAGCGCTGCGCCGGAAGATCCTCTACCACGAGCGCAAGTATTACGCCGACAACGACCCCCAGATCTCCGACGTGGAGTTCGACCGCCTCATGGCCGAGCTCCGCGACCTCGAGCGCCGCTTCCCCGACCTGGTGACCCCCGAATCCCCGACCCAGCGCGTCGGCGAGAAGCCCGTCGAGGGATTCCCCGCCGTCGTCCACCGGACCCCGATGCTGAGCATCGACAACGGCTACACCGAGGACGAGATCCGGGAGTTCGACGAGCGGGTCCGAAAGCTCCTCCCCGGCCGGGCAGTCGCCTACACGGCCGAGCTCAAGATCGACGGCCTCGGCATCTCCATCGTCTACCGCGACGGCAAGTTCGCCCGGGCCGTCACCCGCGGCGACGGCGCCCGGGGCGACGACGTAAGCGCCAACGTCAAGACCATCCGCGCCCTGCCGCTGGTCATCGAAGCCGAAGGGACGGTCGAGGTCCGCGGCGAGGTCTATCTCCCGTTCAAGTCCTTCCGGGCCATCAACAAGGAGCGCGAGGAGGCCGGCGAGACGCTCTTCGCCAATCCCCGCAACGCGGCCGCCGGATCGATCCGCCAGCTCGACCCCCGGATCACGGCCTCCCGCAACCTCAGCGTCTTCCTCTACTATCTCACCGTCGACGGGCGCGAGGAGCCGAGCCAGTGGGGCGCCCTGCGCCGGCTCCGGGAGCTCGGCCTGCCGGCCAACCCACACTCCCGCTTCTGCCGGACGATCGAGGAGGCCCTGGAGTATTTCCGGGAATGGAACGCCAAGCGCGACAGCCTCGATTACGACGCCGACGGCATCGTCCTCAAGGTCGACGGCGCCGAGGAGCGGCGCGAGCTCGGGACGACGGCCAAGTCGCCGCGCTGGGCCATCTCCTACAAGTTCCCGGCGCGCCAGGCGACGACCCGGGTCAACGACATCGTCATCCAGGTCGGGCGCACCGGCGCCCTGACGCCCGTGGCCGTGCTCGAGCCGGTCAAGCTCTCGGGGACGACGATCAGCCGCTCGACCCTGCACAACGAGGAGGAGCTCCGGCGCAAGGACATCCGCGTCGGCGACCACGTCCTCATCGAGCGGAGCGGCGACGTCATCCCCCAAGTCGTCTCGGTGATGAAGGACAGGCGGCCCCGCGGCTCGAAGCGGTTTGCCTTCCCCCGGCGCTGCCCCGTCTGCGGCTCGAAGGTCCTCAAGCCCGAGGGCGAGATCATCTCGCGCTGCTTCAACACCTCCTGCCCGGCCCGCGTCCGGGAATCGATCCTCCATTACTCCTGGCGCCGGGCCATGGACATCGAAGGGCTGGGCGAGGCCGTCGTCGACCAGCTGCTCGCCTCCAAGCTCGTCCGCACCATCCCGGACCTCTACGACCTCCGTCACGAGGACGTCGCGGCCCTCGAGCGGATGGGGCCGAAAAGCGCCCGGAACCTCCTCGACCAGATCGAGGCCTCGAAATCCCGCGGCCTGGCCCGCCTCCTCTTCGCCCTGGGCATCCGCCACGTCGGCGAGAGGCTGGCCCAGACGCTGGCGGCCAAGTTCCGCTCCCTCGAAGCGCTCGAGGCGGCCGGCCAGGACGATCTCGTCGGGGTCGAGGACGTCGGCCCCAAGGTCGCCGAGAGCATCCTCTTCTTCTTCGCTCAGCCCGAGAACCGCGAGCTCATCGGCCGGCTCAGGAAAGCGGGAGTGAAGGACCGGGCCGCGGCGGAGTCGGCCGGCCCCAAGCCGCTGGCCGGGCAGGTGTTCGTCATCACGGGGGCTCTCCCGGGGCTGAGCCGGGACGAGGCCCGCGAGCTTCTCGAAGGGTTGGGCGCCGAGGTCGGGTCCTCCGTGACCCGGAAGACGACCGGGCTCATCGTCGGGGAGTCGCCGGGCTCGAAGCTCGACCGGGCCAGGGAGCTGGGCGTCCGGATCATCGGGGAGAAGGAGTTCGCGGAGCTGGTCGGCCGGTAGCTACTTTTTCTTCTTCGAGCCGAAAATATCCATCTTGAAGATGCTCTTCGGCCCTTTCCTGTGTTCGCCGGTGAGCTCGTCGAGGGCCTCGCGGGCGGTCGCGTGGTCGGGATCGACCTCCAGGGCCTTCTCGAATTGCCTGACGGCCCGCGTCTGCATGCCTTCCGTCTTGTAGAGGATGCCGAGTCCGATATAGCCCTCGGGGTTCCAGGGCTCGAGCTGGATGGCCTTCTGGAAATCCTGCTCGGACTTCTTGACGTAGGCCGGGACCTTCGATTCGCACATCGCCAGGAGCAGGTAATAGTCGGCCTTGTCCCGGCGCATCCGGACGGCCTCCTCGAGGTAGGCGATGGCCTCGTCGAACCGGCCCTGGCCGTGGAGCGTCTTGCCCTGGCGGAACTTGATGTCGGCCTTCTTCAGGATCTCCTGGGCGTCGTCCTGGGCCGCGGCGGGGGCGGATTTGGCGTCGTAGATCCGCCGGGAATCCTTGTTGCCCAGGACCCGGTAGGCGTGGGTGATGCCGTCGAAGACCTCGTCGATCTGGGCCTTGAAGTCGGCGGCGATCGAGCGGTCGAACCGGTCGGGATGGAAGCGCCGGGCCATCTGGAAGTAGGCCTTCTTGACGTCTTCGTCCGAGGCTGTCTTGGGGATGTCCAGGATCTGATAGAGGGTCATGGACGGCAGGGTGTCGCGGAAGGTCAGGACCTCGGCGATCTGCCGGGGGACGTCCTCGTAGGACTGGCTCGGCGGCCGCAGGCGGGTCTTCGGGTCCAGAGGGGCTTCGGCGGAGGCGTCCTCCCCGGCGAGGTCGACGACGCCGAGACAATAGAACAGATAGAGGCTCTTCCAGAACTGGTCGGGCGGCATGGTCAGCGTGCGCAGGATGATCTCGGAGGTGTCCTTGCCGTCGATCTTCTCCAGGATGTCCCGCTCCTCCAAGGTCGCGAGATAGGCGTAGGTCTTCCGGCCGAGGGAGGGCGTCTGCCGGACCAGGAAGGATTGGAGGAGGGGGTTCGCCTGCATGCGCCGGATGCCGTATTCGATGAGCAGGGGCACGCTGACCCGGGATTCGGGGGCCTCGGGGAATCCCTCGGTCGGCTGGAACTCGATCTGGGCGTCGAAGGAAGCGAACGTGTTGAGAACGCTCTCGCGGATCTGGTGGGCCAGCGCTTCGGCCAGGTCGTCCTCGGAGATCACGCCGCGGGTCTTGAGGACCTCGCCGATGTTCAGGCCGGGTTCGATGTATTCGTCGATGCGGGCGTGGGCCTCCCTGGTGAGGCGCTCGAGCTTCAGGAGGATCTCGCCCAGGCGCTCGTCGGGCTGGTTCGTCTTGACCTGGACGATGGCGCCCTTTTCGAAGAAGAAGTACTTGGTGATCTCGCCCCGCCTATAGATGAGGCGGCCGGTCTTCTTGTTGAAGAAGATGTCCCGCAAAAAGGTGGCGATGTGATTCACGGCGATTCGAGCCTCAAGTGGGTCCAACTATAAGCCAATCGCCCGGTTTTTTCAACCTCCCGGAGGAAGACGGCTCCCGCTGAATAAGGACTCTCAGTTCGGGGGGGCCGTCGATCCCGGGGGAAGACCGGGGACACGTGCCTCCGGTGCATGTCCCCGGTCCCGAAAGGTTTGAACGGCCGGCGGGATTGTGCTAATTATGGCCCATGAAGCTCGCCCTCGCCCAGATCGTGCCCAAGCTCGGTGACGTCGAAGCCAACGTCGACGCCCACCTGGAGGTCCTGGAAAAGGCCCGGAAAGAGAAGACGGAGCTCGTCGTCTTCCCGGAGCTCGGCTTGACCGGCTACACGCTCAAGGACCTGGTCGAAGAAGTGGCCCTCGACCCGGCCTCCGACCCGAGGCTCCGCCGGATCGTCGCCCGGACCAAGGGCCTGTCGGCCGTCGTCGGTTTCGTCGAGGAAAGCCCCGCGGAGCAAGGGCTGTTCTACAACGCCGCGGCCTTCATCGCCGACGGCCGGATCCTCCATATCCACCGCAAGGTCTTCCTGCCGACGGGCGGGATCTTCGAGGAGGCCAAGTTCTTCGCCCAGGGCCGCGATTTCCGGAGCTTTCGGGCCCCCTTCGGCCGGGTGGGCCTGCTCGTCTGCCGTGATTTCCTCCAGTTCGGCTCGAGCTACGTCCACCACGCGGCCGGGGCCGAGATGATCATCTGCATTTCGGCCGCGCCGGGCCGCGGGGTCGCCGGCGGCGACGCGTTCGAGACGGCCCGGATGTGGGAGCTCATGGGGGAGGCCGTGTCCTATTTTTCGACCGCCTTCGTCGTCTACGCGAACCGCGCGGGCAGCGAAGACGGCGTCATGTTCGCCGGCGGCTCCTTCGTGTTCGCGCCCGGCGGCCGCCTCGTCGCCCGGGCCGCCTCCGTCGAGGCGGAGATCGTATCCTGTCACATCGACCTCTCGGCCGTGCGAAAGGCCCGCCGGGCCTGGCTCTTCAAGCGCGACGAGAAGCCGGAAGCCGTCTGGAGGTCCCTCGAAAGGATCGTCCGTGCCTCCGAAGATTAACGCCGCCTTCGTCGAGAAGGTCCTGGTCGCCTTCATCCGGGACGAGTTCGGCCGGTGCGGCTGCGCGAAGGCCGTCCTCGGCCTCTCGGGCGGCCTCGATTCGGCGGTCTCCGCCGCCCTGGCCGTCCGGGCCCTCGGGCCCGCTCACGTCCTCGGCCTGATCATGCCCTACGGCCAGGCCTGCCCGGAGGACGTCAGGGACGCGGCCGCCGTGGCCCGCAAGCTGGGCCTGCGGACGAAGACGGTCGACATAGCCCCCCAGATCGACATTTACTTTGCCGCCCACCCGACGACGAGCCGCGTCCAGCGGGGGAACAAGATGGCCCGCGAGCGGATGTCGATCCTCTACGATCACTCGGCCCGCGAGGGCGCGCTCGTCCTGGGAACGAGCAACAAGACCGAGCTCCTCATCGGCTACGGCACGGTCTACGGCGACATGGCCTGCGCCATCAATCCCGTGGGCGACCTCTACAAGACCCAGATGCGCGAGCTCGCCGCCCGCCTGGGCATTCCCGCGGCCGTCCGCCGCAAGGCTCCGACCGCCGGCCTGTGGCCGGGGCAGACCGACGAAAGCGAAATCGGGCTCCCTTACGAGGAGCTCGACGCCATCCTCTACAACATCGTCGAAGGCCGCAAGACCCGCCGCGAAGTGGTCGAGGCCGGGCACGCGGCGGCCGCCGTCGACCGCGTTCTCCGGATGATCAGGCGCTCGGGATTCAAGCGGGCGCTGCCTCCGATCGCCAAGCTCTCGATACGCTCCGTGGGCCACGATTTCCTCTATCCCTACGACCGGAGCAAGTAGCCCGTGGCCGGCCGCCTCTACGTCGTCGGGACGCCCATCGGCAACCTCGAGGACATCACGCTCAGGGCCCTCCGCATCCTCGGCGAGGTCGAGGCCATCGCCTGCGAGGACACCCGCCAGACGGTCAAGCTGCTGAACCGGTTCGGGCTGAAGAAGCCGCTCATCAGCTACTTTCATCCCCGGGAGGGGCAGCGCATCCCGGAGATCATCCGGCTTCTCGAGGGGGGCCGCGACGTGGCCCTCGTCTCCGACGCGGGCACGCCGGGCATCTCCGATCCCGGCTTCCCCCTCATCCGCGAAGCACTCAAGGGAGGCATCGCGGTCATCCCGGTGCCCGGCCCTTCGGCCGTGACGGCGGCCCTTTCGGCCGCGGGCCTGCCCACCCATCGATTCCTCTTTCTCGGCTTCCCGCCTCCCAAGAGAACGGCGCTCGGCAAGCTCCTCGAGGCCCGAGCCGGCGAGGACGCCACGCTCGTCTTCTACCTGCCGACGAGAAGGCTGACCGAGTTCCTGGACGCGGTCGTCACGGCCCTCGGGGACAGACGGGTGGTCGTGGCCAGGGAACTGACCAAGATCCATGAGGAATTCCTCCGGGGCGCCGCCTCGGAGCTGCGCGCGTCCATCGGGACCCGTACCCTCAAGGGCGAGGCGACGGTCCTGGTCGAAGGCTCGCGCTGAGACCCCGCATCTCATATATCCATCTCATTATATTAATTTTAAGAAAATACAAATTTTTATATAGAATACTTGACAAATGTCTACTAAGATATTATATTGATGATACGCTAATATTTAATTACCAGGAGGTATCCGATGGCTATAATCAGATGGGATCCCTACAGGGATATGATCACCCTGAGGGACAGGATGAACAGGCTCTTCGAGGACATGTCCGTTTCGAAGGGCGAGGAAAAGGACCTCATGACCCATTCCTGGGCTCCGTCGGTCGACATCTACGAGACCGAGAACGAGGTCGTCCTCAGCGCCGAGATCCCCGGCGTCGATGAAAAGGACGTCGAGATCAAGGTCGAGGACAACAACCTGACCCTCCGCGGCGAGCGGAAGTTCGAGAAGGAGACCAAGGAAGAGAATTACCACCGCATCGAGCGGTCGTACGGGTCGTTCTTCCGGTCCTTCGCCCTGCCCAGCTACATCGATCAGGACAGGATCGAGGCGGAGCACGAAAACGGCGTCCTCAAGATCCGGATGCCCAAGCGGTCCGAGCTCAAGCCGCGCAAGGTCAAGATCCTGACGCCGGTTCAGGCTTCGGCCGAAAAGCCCAAGAAATAGCGCGGGCTCGACCCGGGAAAGGCGGCCCTCCGGCCGCCTTTTTTTTTTGATTCTTCTCCCGATTCCGGGGAGTTCTTCTCTCCGGCTTCGCTCGGGATATGCCTCTTGCTCCCCGGCCATCCGACCGAAGCGAACGAAGTGAGCGGAGGGCAGAAATCTGCCGGAGCACACACGAAGACGGATTTCTGCGAAATATCATGAGAAATCTCTTTTTCTGGACATTTCGCAGAATCGCATCCTCGAGTGCTCGGACGCGATTCTGCAGGTCCGCTTTGAAGACTCCGCTCCCTGCCGGTCCCCCCTCCACGGACGGGGATCGTCGAGGCAACATCCCTCGCCGCCGCGAGAGGATTCCCGGATATGGGAGAAGAACCCATTAAAAGCCGAACCCCCCGAGGAAATCGAGCGACCGGCCGATCGAGCCGAGGCCGAGCGAGACCCGGATCTGGGTGTCGGGCTGGGCCCGGAAGTGGAAGACCCGGACGTCGACGAGGATGTCGACGCACTGGTAGTGGTAGGTGATCTGGGCGCCGGTGTAGAGGAGCTTGCGGTCCTTGATGTTGTAGTCGGCCTCGAGCTGGAGATCGAGGTCGAGCCCGGGCAGCCGCAGGCCGCCGAAGGCCCCGACCTGGTCGCGGCTGTACAGGGAGACGAGCGCGGGATCGACCCCGGTGATCCAGGGGTTGCGGCTCGAGAACCAGGTCAGGGTCAGGAAATCGCCCTCGGCCTTGGACCCGGCCGTGGCGCTGAAGCGCAGGCTCGACAGGTTGCGGTAATAGGGATTGTAGCCCGCCGACGCGTCGAGGCTGAACTTCGCCTGCGGGTAGAAGCGGAGCGTCCCGGTCACCTCGGAGAAGCGGGGCGGCTCGCCGTCGACCGGAAAGAGCGACAGCGGGCCGTCCTCGGGCGAGAAGTAGTAGGTCTGTCCGAGGCCCAGCTGGAAGACCTCGACCGCCCGGTCGTCCGCTCCCTTGAAGAGGAAGCGGGTGGTGAGCCCGTAGCTCATCTGGTGATAGCGGAAGAACCCGTAGTTGGTCACGATCCGGTCGGACGCGTTGGTCGGGCTGTCGTACGAGTAGCTGACATAAGGCTCGATGATGTTCTTGAGCCGGGCCCGGCCGTCGCGGCCGTAAAAGAGGCGGTAGAAGACCGGGCCGGTGATCTCGATCGCGGCGACGAAGTTCCGGGTGAAGAGCGGCTCGTCGACGGAGCCGCCGGTCGCGGGATCGAGGCTCTGCCCGTGGTAATTGAGGTTGGCCGTGACCGTCGTCGTGGCCGTGAGCCAGGGGATCGAGGAGAACGGCAGGCTCAGCGACGGGCTGACCCCCAGACGCGTCGAGCGCCGCTCGGTCCCGGCCTCGTAATCGGACTTCCAGCCGTACTGCCAGCGGGTCAGGTTCGCGGCCAGGGAGAAATAGAGCGGCTTGAAAAGCCTGGTCTTGAAGACGTTGAAGTTGAGCTGGGGCAGCGACGTCGAGACGTTCGAATCGTCGATCTGGGAGAAGTAGGTCTCGAAGCGCGAGGCCCGGGCGCTCAGGTTGAACTTCCGCCACGACCGGGACAGGAAGGCCTGGGTCGTCCGGGTGAAGGACACGGCCCGCTGGAAGTTGTTGTCGAATTCGCGGAGGAAGCTGAACGAGGTCTGATAGTCGACGTTGCCCACGAGGGTGAAGCCGAAGGGCAGGGCCTGGTTGTGGTTGAGGCGGATGATGGAGGAGCTGCCGGGCCGCGCCCCGCCGGGCTCCCTCTTATACATGAAATAGTAGGCCTTGAAGTCGCCCTTCGTCCCGCCGGGGAACATGTAGCGGTACTCCAGGCCGGCCCCGGTGCCGCGCTTGGCGTAAAGGTCGAGGCCGAGCGTCGCGTCCATGTTCGGGGCCAGGGCCCAGTAGAAGCTCTGGGAGAGGGAGAGGCCCTTCTCGCCGGAGAGGCCGATCTGCGGCATCAGGAAGCCGGTGGCCCGCTCCTTCAGGGGATAGCGGAGGTAGGGCAGGTAGAAGACGGGAACGCTCTTGATCCGGAGGACGGCGTCCCACATCTCGATCGAATCGCCCGTCCTGAGGTCGGCCTTCGAGAAGCCGAAGCTCCAGCGGGGGTTCGGCTGGGCGCAGGCCGTGAAGCGGGCGTTTTTCAGGCTGTAGAGATCGGCTTGCCTGCGCTCGAGCGTCCGGGCCTCGAAGAGGACCGAGGGCGCGACGAGGCCGGAGGCCCGTTCGATCGTGCCGCGGCCGGAATCGAGGTTGTAGCGGATGCGCTCGCCGCGGATGACCTGGCCGCCCGACTGGACGACGACGTTGCCCTCGGCCAGGACGTCCTTCGTCTCGAGGTCGTACTCGACCCGGTCGGCGAAGAGGAGGAGATCCCCGTAGCGGATCTCGACGTCGCCCGCGGCGAAGACGCGCTCCCCGGCGCGCTCCTGCGTCCGGGCCAGGATCCGGACCTCGGCCGGGGCGGCCTCGGGGACCGTTTGCGGTTCGGGCTTGGCCTGGACGGTGGTCTGGGAAAAGAGAGCGCCTGGGGCGAGCGCGAGCGCCAGGCATAATCCGGCGGCGAGGCGAGTGAGATCCGGCCGGAAAGGACGAAACTCCATCGCCTGATTTGTAGCACAGCGGTCAGGGAGAAGCAAACGAGCCCCGAAGGGGCCGGATTTGCAGACGGGGCTCGGCGGAAAATTCTGGACGGAAATTTTCAGACATCCCGGCAGAGATCGGCCGTCGGCAAATTCGGCGGGCGGGTCAATCCTCGGGCAAGTCGCCCCTGATCTCCTTCTTCAGGGCCCGGAACAGGCTCAGGAGGCCCGAGGCGATCCCCAGCACGGTGAAGATGAGCAGGAGCCAGGGCTCGGTGCCGAGCCAGCGGTCGAGAAAGTAGCCCATGAAGAGGCCCACGGCGATCGAGGACGGCAGGATGAGGCCGATCGAGGTCAGCTCGGCCAGCCGCCTCAGGTCCCGGCCCCGGGGCTTTTCGTCCGTCATGCGGCCTCCGTCTCCCGGCCCGCCGGGCGGGCCTCCGGGCGGGCGGGGGCCGCAACCCAGGCACCGCCCTCGTTGACCAGCGCGTTCCAGCCGAATCCGAAGGCGAAGGCCAGCGAGAAGAGCTTGAAGAAGGCTTCGAAGGTCTGGCCGCCGGCGCCGGCCTCGAACTTGGGAAAGATGACCAGGGCCAGGATGAGGCCGATGGCCAGGGAGGCCAGGGCCGAGTAAAGGTAGCGGCGGCTGAAGCCGCGGACCTTCCCGTCCCTCACCTTGCGCAGCCAAGGCAGGACCGTCCGGGCCAGGATGCCGGCCAGGAGCCCCGCGAACTTGACCAGGAATTCCGTCGACATGGCGTGTGTCCCTCCCGGACGCGCCCCAGCTCCCCGGCCCTATTCTCGGAGAGGGCCCGGAGGATGTCAAGGACTCGCCCCTCACCTCCTAATACGCAATTGCCCGGCGATCGCCGGGACATGCTATAATCCGGGTGCCATGACGACCGCGGATCCGGGCGTTGCCGAGGACCTCGTCCTGCGGCGCATTCCCTTCGAGATCGCCGGCCTG
>Ga0105093_10000760_pt1 | contig 12200 bp, 10 predicted proteins | sample PPLLak3March2015_2_FD_79111 | JGI IMG/M metagenome (GOLD analysis project Ga0105093, IMG submission 79111) | Freshwater sediment microbial communities from Prairie Pothole Lake near Jamestown, North Dakota, USA - PPLs Lake P8 Core (3) Depth... | ecosystem: Environmental > Aquatic > Freshwater >... | reverse complement strand
TTTTCTATACGACACCACTTTCTCCTAGTTTTCGTGAAGAAATTTATGAATTTCTACCACAATATACTTTAATACCTCACTTTTATGGTTTCACCACATGGCAAAGAAAAGTAAAATGAGAAGAAGCTTTGCACGTACCGCGCCAAAATCACAAGAGAATTACCTTATTGAAAACGCAAAAAAACTACAAGAAAACCCGTTTTTAATCCTCCCCACCTGCTCAGACGAAAGCGCAAAATACTTTCAGAAACTCCGAAAAAAAATCACAAAAATCCATCACTTTAGCGCTGATGAAAAAAAACTTGAGAAACTCGCAAATAAAAAAGGATTAGATGGCGCGTTGGCAGGAACCTATCTTCTCGCCATCTCAGAAAAAGCACCCTACCTAGCAGCACTGACGTTTCCCACCGGTGATATCACCTATGCACAACGCGGAAAAGCAAACCGCGAAAAACTCATCGCGGTCCAACATTTCGATGACCCTGTGTTTCGCCTTCGCGGCATCGCTGATATCGTCTTTAAGAAAAAACTCCATGTGTACTCCTGGGATGCCGGATATGTCTGCACCGGACAAGAGGCGCATCCTCCTGTGGAATTCGTTGATTTTATTCGGAATAAAATCGGTTTTATTTCTAAAAAAGATGTCATCAGCTGCCCGCATATCCCTGCTGATATCGCACGTAAGAAAGAATATCTCCCCTTGAATTATCTGAGAATTGAATGGAAATCGGCACAGATCACCATTGCTCTTTGCGAAAACTGTGCAAAGACGACGAAAAACACCATGTTTACCATTTCAAAATACATGGTGCAACGAAATCTCTCAGATGATTTTGCTATCGAGGTTATCACACAGGTCGGAAGACATCAGGATCTGTCCGATTCGCAGAAGACCGCTTCACAGCAAGAATATCTCTCTGGGAGATTGACCGATGCTGATTTTATTAAAAAAATCTCAAAAAGCCAAGAAGATTCTGTCAAAACGGCAGAAGAAAAAATCCTGGTGTTAGACGGCGTCTCCTACGGAACCGATGTCCCTCGTTTTGTCGAAGCGCTCCAACCAACATCCTACGAAAAAACAGCCCTGGAGTTCTTCCTTTCGAAAACCCAGGAGCCTTTAATTATCTCAAAGACTACTCCGAGTAAAGTCTTGGAACGTTACTGGGATCAATACGGCAGGGAATTCCTTGAATCAATCTTGGATGATAAAAAGAACGCTGCTTCGTTGTGTCAGCTGGATGATACACCCTCTAATATCATCCTTCTTGCCTTTGAGTATCAACAACGACAGGTGATATTATCCCGGCTCCCTGTCTATAAGAGCCTCCCGCCGCTTGCGACGTTTGCTGATGCCGTCGCACGAACGTATATGACGTTTGGTGAAAAAAAGGCTCTTGCAGAGATAAAGAATCATCCTGATGCCTCAAAAGCAAAGTCAATTGCGTATGCTTTTTTACTTGCTCTTGGAAAAGGTACTGAAGAAAAATGGAAGTATACCAAAGATGAAATTGACTACGGTGAATTCTTACAGCAGTATACGAAAAAACTCCTCAACGTCGAACCAGATAAGTACAGTGCACTGTTACAAGAACTTCTCGCAGCCTCTGGTTCTTCTGAGACGATCCCTTAAACCCTTATTCGTTCTCTTTTTTTTGTAGCGGGGTAAAAAAGTCCTCATCCATTAAATAATACTCATCATTATGGAACGATGAGAGGTATGATGCCATGGACATTTTTTTTTCACCTACTCTTTTTCCTTCACAGATTTGATCATTTCCTTGCCAAAATCCGTAATCCCGTATAAACGCACATTATTCCCGCAGCTTTTTTCTTGAACGATATCAAGGTTCAGCAGCGATTCATCCTCCTTGTATCGTTCTTCCATGCCCCTGATCGCCCCAATCACATTTGAAGGAGTTGTCCGCACATGGTACGCTATCTCAGCAGTATAACTATAATTTGGACTGATTTCAAAAAGATACTCCGCTATTTTCTTCCGTACGTTACTTCTTCTCAAGGCTCGAACCGCTATTGGGCGTTTAAACTCAAGCGTTGAGGCTATCGATTCCTCATCCTGCATCCCAATCCACCTTCATAAAACCCATCGAGGGTTCTATTAATAAATAGTTTTCGTATGTAATGCACCTGGTATATCTTCATCTACCTATTCATGTACATATCCCTATCACTTCCTAACAAAAAAAGAACAAGCTGTGAAAAAAGAAAATAAAAAACTCGTTCTTCAGTGATGATATCATGGGTGTTACACCGAGGGGATGATTTGTGAAAAGAAGAATTGACCTAGTATTACTGTTATTGAAAAAACAGCAATGGACACGGGCATGGTTTTTCCAAGACTATACATGAACGTAGCGGTATCATCGCCTTCATTCAGACCATTGGTGAAACGTGTGAGAAGGATCACTAGTTCAATAAGATACACTCCGATGACCAACACGAAATATTCTGGTCTGATATTTTCCGTCATCAAAGAGCCTGCCGCAGAAGACAACGTTGAAGGCATCCCTGTGAAGGTCTCGGGTGATTGTTTCGCCTGTATTGATTGAAGGATTGTTGAGATCAACGTGGTAATCGAAAGAGTAACCCCTGCGATCAATGGGGCAAACACAGACACCGTTGAACGTAATGTAGAGGTCAGCTCATAGAGCATGTCTGTTATTTTTTTTTCTACCTCTTGGAGTTGTTTGAGATGATCCGCGATACGAATCAATGATGCACTCACCGCTCGTTGACTTTTTTTTGTTCCTTCGACAAACAACCGCAAAATCGCTTTGATACGATCTGAGTACACATGTTGTAACGATCCGTATTCATTGCTGTAGAGAGCATCATAGAAACTGGTATGCAGGGCAGTAAGATTATAACTCGTCTGAGAGAACACCTCCGCAATCTTGGTCCCCTGCAGGGTCTGTGCAGCATACGCAAAACTTTCTTCAGGGGATTTCTCCTCAGAGATGCGTTTTCCAAGGATGTATAACGCATCACTGAATTCTTTTTCCATCTGTTTGATTTCATCACGTACTTTTTTATACGGGCGGTAGACGCTCAGGCAGTACAGAGACACAGCAATCGCAGCGCCCCAGATGAAAAATAACGTAACCGGGAAAAACGAGTTCAATCCCTTACTGCTTCTGATAAATTGTATCAAATCATTTGAGACATCCGATGGAGCAACAAAGGGAATAAAAAGAAAAATAATCCCTGGTGTAGCACAAACAAAGCCACAGATGATACATACAAAAAATCCTTTACGTTTATTGATCTGATGAAGCTCCGGATGGTTCGATGGAATGTTCGAGGGATGAAAGGCAGCGGGACGAGATAGAAGGATCTTGCGTGTGTAGAGATACACGAACAAGGGAAGGATGAGATCGTAGACGAGAAATACCTGCACAAGAGTGATTTTCATCCCCACCAAGCCTGCTGCCGGTAGCATCGCGACAAGGGACAATGGCATCATGATCCCTATCGAGTACAGAATAATGGTGGGTTGATGGAGACGATTGGCGAACTGGTTCATCGTTTCTTTTGTACCCTCTAAGGAGACATCCAAGGCGCGATCTAAGGTGATGATCCGGGACGCCTCATCTCGTTCTTGTATCGAACTGCGGATAAGATGCAAGGATCGCTTGAAATAATCACTCCATCGTCCCCAGCGTAAAGCAAAATGAATGATCGCATCATTGACCCCATGGTACAGCCGTATCTCCATGTCCCAGACAAGCTTCCGGAGATCGGAGGCAAGGGCTGTGGAGGATTCCGCTGCTGCGAATTTCACGCTATTTTCAAGATTTGGGACAAGCTTCAGGTACATCACGAGATAACTGAGTATCTCAGGGATGTCGCCCAGGGAATGTATCTGGATGTACCTGGCATAGGTTTTTGGGTAATGCGCAATGAGGTTCATCACAACGAAAGGAACAATAATCGATATGCTGATCAATAAAATCATTGTCATTGCTTCCATCTGTCTGAGAAAAAAAATATCGATGCAGAGAAGGAGTAAAGCAATAACAAAAAAACCTAGAAAGCTCAGAAACGCACTTGTATAGGCAAATAACAAAATATCGTATCGTTCCACCTCCAATTCTGAGAACAGAAGCAGATCCTCGTAATCAGATGGAAAGTATCGTTGCAGTTTTTGTTTTGTTTTTGTATTATCCTTCAGAAGCCAAAAAAAATATTTTTTTGCAAAGCATGTTCCATGGATAAACCAGTTGGGTTCTGGTCTCATGTCAGACACCTCAGGTAATCGGTGAACCATTTCATCCATCGTATCCGTACTTCGTCATAGTCCACAGTCCCCTGACGCAGCTTGCTTTCCTCCAGGCACATCCAGAACATGTTGTTGGCGTCTCTGATCGTCTCAGCTTCAAGCAGTTGTTTATGGTTTTTCCCCTGTTCGACAATTGTTTTTTTCATGTCTGTACGTAGCTGGATGTTTTCCAGTGCTTTTTCTACGGTGATCCCCCATTTTTTTGCAATGGACTGAATCACCTGGGATTGACCCATGTCCAGGAGATCGGTGGTGCAGAGTTCGTCTTTGCTGGTGTTATACAACATGACGTCCTGGAAGATTTTTTCAGGGTCCGGGTTGGTGCTCCAGCCTATTTTTGTGATTTCTGATATTTGTACGACTCTTCGTTTCCGCTCAATGCCGCCTTCGCATCTGATGGGTGCGGCGATGATGACGGCATCGACTGCTTTAAATGAGGTGGCTGGTACTCCGATGTCATAGACGACCCGTTCGTACACGTCTCTGGTTGTCGACCCATGGATTGTTCCCATGATCAGGTTTCCTGCTGCTCCTACACGCATTGCTTCAAAAAGGACTTTTGCTTCGACGCCGCGGACCTCTCCGAGTATTAAAACTGACTCACCAAGTCGAAGTGCGGTGCGTAACGCATCGGTCGGGTCCACCTCTGTCGACAGGGAACTTGTTGTGATCGATTTTGTGATCAGTGACTGCATCTTGTATCCCAATCGTTGGAAATCGTCGATGGGGATTTCTGGGGTGTCTTCGATGCTGAGAAGGCGGAACCGTTGTGGTATTTCAAAGACGCATGCACCTAGGAGCGATGTTTTCCCTGAGCCGCGGCTCCCGGCGATCAACAGGGATGCTTGTCCGTCGATGAGGAAGCTGAGGAATCCTGCGGCAGCGGCAGAGATCATGTTATTTGCCACGAAATGAGCCAATGTCCAGGGTTTTGACCGATGCCTGCGTAACGCGAATGCGATCCCCCGGGGCGTCAAGGGATTGGATATGGCAGTGACCCTCGTACGGTATTTTTCCAGGTCCATGTCAAGGACGGGTGATGCCTCAGAAAATGCTCGTCCGCTCAAGGTGCGGAACCGTGATGCGAGTGCATCGATATCGCTGTCGGAAAAATACATGTTAGATGTGTATTCCTCACCGTCGAGAACCAGATGCAACGGGTTGTTTGTCACAGGCGCGTTGACGTAAATATCCTGGATGTGCGGGTCGTATAACAGGTCTTCAAGGATGCCGAATCCCGCGCTGTATCGTGCGAAGAGGTCAGCGAGGTATTCGATTCTGCCTGCATCTAGATCAAGATGTCTTTTCTCGTTATAGGATGCGATGACCTGGGCTCCAAGACGTAGGAAATAATCCTCTGCTGTCTCTGTGTCCATGAATGAGACATCCTTAGGTCGATGTTTGGAGAGATGCTGTCGGACATCCTCAAGGATGTAGAGTTCTTCACGGGGCAGCTCGTACTCTGGTGGGACGACAAAGTAGAGTTTCTCAGGTCGTGAGCGTAGCATGTACAAGGAGACCTGCAACGGGTGTCCTGCTTTTCGGGGTACATCGTAAGATTCTAGGAACACAGCATCAGCGGGGGGCTCGAGGTGGATGTAAGAGTCGATGAACCCGGGGCGTACGTAGGGTCGTAGGTGTGTTGTGTAGAATGTTTCGCTGGTGTATTTTTTTCCGTTTACACCGCGTGACAATCCTTCGTTTTTGCTGAGTTCGGAAAGGATTTTTCTGTATTTTTCTTCACAGTCCTCACAGGATGCATCCTTGTTTTGTTTTTTCTTAAGAACTTCTTTGATTTGGAGAAAAGCGTCGATCGGATCGCGTTGGATGTTTGCAAGACAGGCGGATAACTCCTGCTGTCTTCGTTCAGTGCAGGTGGGACAGTCGGGGAGGTCTTTCTGCGTCAAGCGAAGATGACTATAGGACTGTGCATGGTCAACGAACCTGGTGATATCCTTAATGAATTGTATTTCTTCACCAGTGTAGACCTTGACGATGGCATGGTTCAGGATGAGCCGGTCAACCCCGTGTTCCTTTTGCAGAATGTCAATGATGCCAGATCGACACTGTTTATCCGAAAACGTTGAGTTGCTATTGGTGCAGCCTCGGCAGTTTATAATGAGAGTCTTACTTTCCGTTTTTCTTTTAATTTCGTACGGACATGTCGTATCGTCCATTAGATTTTCCCCCAGACTTTTTTTTAATATTGATTGTTTTTGTGTGAGATCGCACAGAGGTTTTGTTTTGAAAATACAGCCTCTGGCAAAAAGTATATAATATTTAGATGGATATATATTTTCTGTTTTACAAAAATAGGAAGTCGGGAGGTATATGATGAAAGGATCTCATACTGGGAGGTCGGTTACGCTTTCTGAAAAACAGTATGTGCTCGGACGAAAGGAAAAAACAGGGGGCGGGGTTCTTACCATTGGTCGGTACTACGCCCTTGATGGGTCTCTGGGGGCACCGGTGTTTCTGGATGTGACGCGGCCTCATATGGTGTTCATTTGTGGGAAACGCGGGTATGGGAAATCCTATTCGATTGGGGTGTTTCTGGAGGAGATCGCAGCCCTTGATGATGCGATAAAACAGCATCTTGCGGTCGTTGTTCTTGATACCTTAGGGATTTTTTGGTCCACGCAGTTTCCCAGCAAGGATGATGCCGAGCGGATTGCACGATGGGGTCGAAAACCTACTGGTTTTCCGATTCGTCTCTTGGTCCCTGCGCATGCGACAGGGAATTATTCGAAAAAAGATATCCCTGTTGAACCATTTTCTCTTTGTATCGCTGAGCTTTCACCACTACATTGGTGTCAGCTGTTCGATGTGAAGCTCACAGACCCAGTCGGCGTGGTGCTGACCCAGGCGATCCTTGCGTTACAATCATCAAAGAATCATTTTTCATTGCAGGAGATCGTGTCTTGTATCCAGCAGAATGATCGGACGGGGGGTGTTGTGAAAACCGCGGTGCAGAATTTTTTTCTCATGGCGGACTCATGGGGTATATTTGATACAGATGGTCTGTCGATCGCTGAGATCGTCCGACCTGGGGTCGTGACGGTTCTTGATCTTAGTGTTCTGCCAAGCTTGCTGCTCAAGGATGTTGTCGTTGCGGTGTTGAGTGAAAAAATTTTTGAGGAACGTGTCAAATCTCGAAAGATATTTGAACAGAAAAAAATGGGTTTCCGGGTCGATGAGGAAGGTATCCCGCTTGTTTGGCTTGCGGTGGACGAAGCCCAGGTGTTTCTCCCCTGCGATAAAAAGACGTTGAGTAAGGCGGTGCTGATCGAGGAATGGATGCGGCAGGGGCGGCAACCCGGTCTGTCGCTTCTGCTGGCGACACAACGGCCCAGCGCTATTGAGCCAGAGGTGCTGTCCCATTGTGATCTTTTCCTGTGTCATCGGTTGACTGCGCAGGAGGACATTGATGCGTTGAGCCGGATTCGACCGGTCTATATGCATGGGGACATCCAGGAATCCATTAAGAAGATCGGCTCTGAGAAAGGAGTCGCGTTGCTGGTTGATGATACCTCAGAGTCTGTTCATATCGTGCAGCTGCGTCCACGCGTCAGCTGGCATGGGGGTGCAGAGCCGGTTATCAAAGAAGACTATTCATGTTCGAATCGGTAGGTGAATGTTCCTATGGTCAAGAACGATGATGATGCGGTAGATCAGCTTCCTATCCGGCTGATGATGAGCCTTGCCATCATCGCAGCTATCGTTGTCCTTCTCGCTGGAGCTTCTGGCGTCTTGCGTACGTTTCTTGCGGAGCAGCAGATCGAAACACAAATTCGGTTGTTAGAGGCGTCTCTTTCGACGATGGTGGCAAGCGGCGCGGTTCGTGACGTCGACGATCTGCATGCTGCTGAGGGCGGCAAACGAGTCCAGACGTTTAGCTTGCCTGAATCGCTGGTGTATCTTTCCTTCGGTGGCGATCCCGATCCTACAAATACTGGGGTGTTTTCCTCAGAGTTGATTGAAGACGGGGCAGCGATTTTTTACAAGGTACAAGGGGGCAGTACCCATGTCATCTGGCTGGCGAAGGAGTCGTATACATTTCGAGAAGGAGCCTTCATCGATGATCATTGGACCATAAATGGGAATGGACACAGCCTGGTCCTACACACGGGTGGAACATTGACATTGGTCTTTGAGCATGTGCAAAAAAATCATAAAAGCCACATCCTGATTCATACCACCGATGATATCGATTGAAGATGATGCGTTCAGACAACGAAGCAGTCTGTATCCATAAAAAGCATTACCGAAGATTGATAGGGAGCGTCTGTTTTTTTTGTACAAGTCGACAGATACGACAGGTTTCAATGATTACATCAGTACCATCGTTTTTCATGATGCGCTGTGCAGAAACGCTGATTTCCTGGATGATTGTCTCATCAAAGACATCTGTTTTTGCTCTTTTTTTTGAGATGTACTGGCAGATGGCTGCAGGGGTCAGTCCGAGTTTTTCTGCTGCTTCTCGCTGGCTGAGTCCAAACTCTTTGATGAGTGCTTCTGCTAGTTCTTTTCTGATCGCAGGAATACCGTTCCATATCATGTATTCGCATGGTGTGCGTTGCATGCGTATAAGATATATCTTGTCAGTTTATATAATTAACGATTGTTAACATCTGTCGTTTTTCATCACCAACGATGCAATTCATGTGAAAATGACTTTATACACGCAGACATTTCACGATGTGGTGGTCTTGTGGTAGACATCAGCACAACAATCGGTCCGCTTCGATTACAAAACCCAACCATGCTAGCCTCAGGAATCATGGATGAGGACGCGGGAGGCATGCAACGGATGATTGATTGCGGAGCGGGCGCTATCGTCACAAAATCCATCGGGACACAACCACGGGAGGGATACGCGAACCCGACCGTCATAGAGTTGGACCATGGCATCCTCAACGCAATGGGCTTACCAAATCCTGGGATCGACCTGTACGGTGAAGAAATAAAAAAACTACGAACAAACAAGGTGCCGATCATTGGCAGCATCTATGCTGCGGATGCAGACGAGTTCGCAAGCCTTGCACTAAAAATGCAGCGGTTTGGTGCGAACGCTGTTGAGCTGAATGTCAGCTGCCCGCATGCACAACACTATGGCCTGGAAGTCGGCTGCGACCCTGTCTTATTACATGACATTGTTTCTTCAGTAAAAAACCATGTTACCTTTCCAGTCTTTGTCAAGGTCTCACCAAACATCATGAATCTCGTCGAAATCGTACAGAGTATTGAGAACGCTGGTGCTGATGCGATTGTCGCGATAAACACGGTCAAAGCAATGACCATTGATCTTGAAACAGCACGTCCGCTGTTGGCAAACAAGACCGGTGGATACTCAGGCAAGGCGATCAAACCAATCGGGGTTCGCTGCGTCTTTGACATCGCACAAGCAGTCGACATCCCGATCATCGGAGTCGGAGGGATCACCACCGGTGAGGACGCCGTCGAATATTTCATGGCTGGTGCTTCTGCGGTCCAAATCGGATCAGCAGTCTATTACCGAGGTCCTGATGTGTTCACATCAATCTGTGAGGAAATCAAAACCTGGATGAAGAACCATGAGTATACCACAATTCCAGAGCTGATAGGAGCGGCGTTACGATGAACCGTCCAACCATCACCACTGTTCTCTCAAGCACGGTTGAAGCAACCGACATTAAAACACTCACGTTCCAGTCACCGGGGGAAGTAAAACCCGGTCAGTTTTTCATGGTCTGGATCCCTGGTGTTGATGAGATCCCCATGAGCGTCTCCCAGATCACAAACAACGTGATAGGAATCACTTTCCGTGACATCGGAGACGCGACACATGCCTTGTATCAAATCAAAAAAGGAGACCAGATCGGAATAAGAGGACCGTATGGGAATGGATTTACATTGACGGGAAAACATTTACTCTTCGTTGGTGGTGGCACCGGCATAGGGATGCTCGCGCCTCTTGTTGAACAAGCACGAAAGAACAATCTTTCTGCAACAGTCATCCTTGGTGTGAAGACAAAAGACCAGTTGTTCTTCCAGGATCGCTTCCAGCAGACCGGGGCAAGCGTCCTTGTCTCCACCGATGATGGGTCAAAGGGATACAAGGGTTTTGCCTCTGAGCTGGCAAAAGATATCATAAAAAAAGAAAGCATTGACGCGGTCTACACCTGTGGACCAGAGCAGATGATGCGCACATTACTATCATTTTGTTCAACCATCCCCTTTCAAGCATCGCTGGAGCGGTACATGAAATGCGCAATCGGCATCTGCGGTCAATGCTGTATAGGGTACGGGCTTCGTGTTTGTGTGGACGGACCAATCTTTGATGGTCAGAGTCTAAAAAAAATTGATGATTTCGGGATCTACCGTAGAGATGCAGCGGGAAGAAAAATCCTGTTTTAAAGTTTTTTTCTCACCATTTGTTATGATGAATACGTGACGGGTTATAGCGATCCTCTCTTGTCTTAAACTCAGCAGGGTACCCAAGAGAGACAACTGCAAATGGGATAATGTTTGACGGGAGCTGTAAAAGTTTTCGCATACCCGCCATCCTGCCGTCCCGCGGGTACAAGCCAAGCCAACAGGCGCCAAGCCCCAGACTATGAGCCGCAAGCAGGATGTTCTGGGTTGCTGCTGCACAATCAATCATCCAGTATCCTTTGAATTTTTCTAGGTTCAGATCGCCGCATACGAGGATGGCTTTGTCTGCATCAACAAGCATCTTAGCACTTGGATGGAACGTGTGGATGACGTTGAGGATCTTGCGGTCGTCAAGAAGGACGAAATGCCATGGTTGTTGATTACCCGCTGAGGGAGCATGACAAGCAGCTTGTAAGAGCTTTTGTAGAATTGTCTCCGGGATAGGTTGTTTTTTGTATTTTCTGATGCTTCTTCGTGTGATAATCGTCTCAAAACCGTCCATGTTTTCATCCATGACTAGTTGAACAGATTTTTTCTATATAAAGTTCTGGATAGGTCTTGATTCTCTCTTTGTCTGTTAAAAAAAGAAGAATTTTTTAGGGTTTCTATCATTTTTTTTCAAGGAAACATTCGAGGGAACTTTTCAAAAAACTTTATTGACTAAGTATGTTTGGAACTGTTTGTTACCTATCCTTTTTCTTTTTGGATTATTATGAAAATCACTTTGCAGGATAATGTTTTAAATAATATCTATCGTTTTTACCCCTCATGTTTACTGACGTTCTGATAATATATATATAACGAAACATTTTTATTGTAGGTCCTCATATCTATTTATACCATGTAGGCTTATATATGGGGGACGAAAGGCTTGATAACACATGTTTTACGATTTAAATACTTCAGCGTATTAAAAAAGTATTCAACAAATAAAATTCTAGTTTTCGGGATCCTTCTTCTGTTCATGATTTCTTCGCTGAGTGCCGCATATCCTCAAACCCAAATGGAATTTGTAAGCCGCACAAATGCAATCGTCTGGGATGTTTCATTACATTTTAATGAACCAGGCAGCGCGTATGATTATGTGATATTTGGGGAAGCACCAGATGCTAACGATGGCCCGCCGGCAGATGCGTATGATACCGTAAAACCACCAGCTCCGATGCCTTCGTATATTCGCGCATGTTTTAATGATAATATCCCGTTTCCATATAACCAACTGTGGAAAGATTATCGGCATTATCCTGCGATGAGTAAGGTCTGGAATCTCTCGGTACAATGGGTCCCTGAGGATTCTGAGTCTTCGACGACGATTACTATCTCGTGGAGCTCCAGTGAGATCAATACAACTGATTATGTCTCAATTCTCCTTTGCACCAGCGGGGGAACACCCTTGCGAAATATGGTGTTGTACAGCTCATATTCTTTTGCCTGTCCTGCGTTTCTTCCTCAGACCTTTCAAATCATCTGCACAGCGAATCAAGCACCC
>Ga0105093_10000759_pt1 | contig 12206 bp, 9 predicted proteins | sample PPLLak3March2015_2_FD_79111 | JGI IMG/M metagenome (GOLD analysis project Ga0105093, IMG submission 79111) | Freshwater sediment microbial communities from Prairie Pothole Lake near Jamestown, North Dakota, USA - PPLs Lake P8 Core (3) Depth... | ecosystem: Environmental > Aquatic > Freshwater >... | reverse complement strand
CTCTAACTTTCCTTTTCGGCATCAGCCTGATCATCCAATCCCCACTCGGAAGGATCGATCTTGTCGATATCATAGTCGCCCCACTTGCTGTCGAATGAACTGGCGAAAGTGACCATGTTGATGTAGTCGGAACGCTTGACAGCTTTGCGGATGACCGCTTCCCGCCGGGCGGCCACATCTTCGGTCTGCACCTTCCCGCTGAGGTGAACAGAGAGGATCTTTACCCGCCGGATATCCCCTGCCCGGTATGGGAGTGTGCGGCCGGCCCTTTGCCCCATGATGGCTGTGGCCAGGGGGGTGTGGGCACCCAGGAAACCTGCCTTGAAATCCGCCTGTTCGTCTGATACGACGGTGAATATCAGGCGATCGGTTTCGCCGGATTCGCTCTCCAGTTCCACCTCCACCTGGGTGCCGATATCGACCGGGAGGTTATCTTGAGCATCGTTCATGGGAGCATTATAACAAGAGTTTCCATGACAACGGGGAACTCCGAATTCCTGCCAATTTCATTGCACCTCTGTCCATTTTATGCTATAGTGCGGCTCATCCGGTAAACATGCAGTTGGCTGAAAGGATGGCCTATGGCAAAGGAAGGGGTTCGGGTTGAATGGGGGGATCGGGGGGCTATTCGTGGAAGTCGGTCATGGCCCGGTGCGGGCGATGAAACCTTGGGGAAAGCCTAAGAGGAGGGCATACTTTATGGAACCACACTTGCTCGAACAGGAAATCGATCAGTCCTATCTCACCGACCTGGTGCAGAAAGCCCTCGATCAACCATTGCTGCAGGTGACCGAATGGGATTCCAGGCCTATCACCACGGGTGTTGGTTTTGATTCAACCGTGTTTCGCATCAACGGGATGGCGCGAGAAGCAGCAGGGGAGAGCATCCCTTGGTCTTTGATCCTGAAAATTGCCAGGCCATCCGAAAAAGCTGCCGATCCGGCTGGTATCTGGTATTGGAAGCGCGAGCCCCTGGCTTTCCAATCCGGGCTGCTCAATAACCTCCCGGGCGGGAATGTCTCCGGACCAGCCTGCTACGAGGTTGAAGAAAGACCGGATGGTAATCTCTGGATTTGGATGGAGGTGGTCAAGGATGAAGCTCCGGCCCCCTGGTCCATTGAGCAATATGCGCTTGCTGCCCGCCACCTCGGCCAGTTCAACGGGGCATACCTGACCGGGCATCCTTTCCCCTCCGAACCATGGATCGCGCGTGATTGGTTGCGCAAGTACGTGGAGAATGCAGCGAAGATGATCGAATTCGTGCGCGGGAATCCAGGCCATCCCATGATCCGGCACATGTTTCCCGGAATTGTCCTCGCCCAGATTCTGGCGGTTTGGGATGAGCGGGAACGGATCCTGGATGTGCTCGATCATCTGCCGCAGGTCTTTTGCCACCAGGATGCGTTCAAACGCAACCTTTTTGCCCGCAATGGCCGGACGATCGCCATAGACTGGGGGTATATGGGAATCACCCCTGTCGGTGCCGAACTCGTACCGCTGGTGGCTGCCTCCCTCGGGTTTTTCGAAATCCCGGTGGAAAAGGTTATGGATTTGGACCGCCAGTGTTTCGAAGGTTACCTGCAGGGGTTGCGCGATGCCGGCTGGGAGGGCGACCCGAAACTGGTGCGCACCGGTTACACGGTCAGCCTGATGCTGCGCTATCCCGTCGGCGGGCAGGTCGGGGAAATCGTCCCGAAAATGCTTGATCAAGAAGGTCGGTCAAGGATGGAAGCTGCCTTCGAAAATAAATCCGCGGATGAACTCGAAAAGAGCGATCCGGCAATCGTTGCCTATTATCAAAGTCTCCTTCCGGAAGCCATGAGGTTGATAGGAATGACCAACCTGCTGCGCGTGGTTGGCAGGATCGGGCTGAATACGCTGCGGGTGAAGGCGACAAGGAAAGCATAGAGCTTCCATGCTTGCGCCGCTGAAACGACGCACATTCCGCACGCTGTGGGCCGGGATGGGACTCTCCTATGCTGGCGACCGCCTGCAGGAACTGGCCCAGGGCTGGCTGGTCGCCACGCTGACCAGCTCCGCCCTGGCGGTCGGTGGCATCGGCGTGCTCAGTTCCATCCCGATGCTGCTCATGCCGCTTGGCGGCGTCATTGCCGACCAGGCCGACCGTCGCCGGATCCTGGTCGCCGGTCAATGGGCAGGGGCGCTTATCACCGGCGTTATGGCCGCACTGGCTTTTTCCAACCGGATCGCCGTCTGGCACATCTACGCGTGGGCTCTCATCAGCGGCGTGGTCTGGATGGTCATCCGCCCGGCGTATAAGGTTATCGTCACGGAGGCAGTGCCAGCCGAAGAGGTGCGTCCGGCAGTCTCGCTCAATTCGGTCACCGAGACCACCGCGCTGGTCGTAATGAACACCGGCGGGAGCGCGTTGATCGGCTGGCTGGGACTGCCGGTGGCCTTCGTGCTCAACTCGGCGAGTTACCTGGCGGCCATCTTCTGCCTGGGACGGCTGCGGGGCCTGGGCCGGCCCGCGGATAAAATGCCGGGGCGTGTTTCCCTCACTCGTCTGTTCGCGGACTTGAAAGATGGCCTGGTTTATCTAACCCGGCACAAGAGATTGCTTTATCCCCTGCTCCTCACCCTGACCGGGATCACCATCCTCAGTCCGGCCACCAGCTTGCTGGCAGCCATTGTTCATGAATACAACGGCAGCATCATCCAGTTGGGATTGCTGGGAGGCGCGGCCAGCCTGGGGGCGCTTTCGGGGGCGATCTTCGCCGGGATGAAAAGCGAGGGCCATCCCCTGCGGACTTATTCCATCTTCGGCCTGATCGCTGCCGTAGCAGTAACCGTCTTTGCACTCAAGCCGATTGGCTTCACCGGCGGACTGGCTCTCTATGCAATCGGGTTTCTGGCCTTTGCCCAGGCGGTTTGGAACACCAGCCGGGTGCCGTGCCTGGCTGAGCCGGATTACCAGGCGCGCATCCAATCCGTGACCTCAATGGCTTTCACCCTCGGCACGCCTTTGGGCGCGCTGTGGGGCGGCGCGGCTGTGGACTGCTTTGGTTTGCCTGCCCTGATCGCGGGTGCCGGTGTGCTGGCGGCGCTTTCAACGGTAGTTCTTATTTCACAAAGAAACTAATGCGTGGGAGATTGTTCACGCGCAAATATCAATTGCGTCTTATGATCAGGAGAGTGATAGGGTAAACTTTTCAGGAGGGTGGCTTTCAGGTTATTTCTGCCAATAATTCTTTCAAGCGCGGGTGATCGGCATATACTCCCCAGTACTCCTCCGGCAATAACGCTGCGATCCGGCACATGATCTCATCGGTGTACTGCTGGAGGATTTCATCCCGGTTTTCCCTGGGCAGGGGCGGGAGGGTAAAAACTTTCCCGCCAGTGGCCGTGATGTGCGGCCTGCGCAGCCGTTTCAGGCTGCCGAAAACGATCTTATCGGATGTGCCGGTCACTGCCACCGGCAGGATCGGGTAACCTGCCTTGGTTGCCAGGTAACTGACACCCGGCTTGCCTTCGATCAAGTGCCCGACTTTCGAACGTGTGCCCTCCGGCGTGATAACCAGGATATCGCCTCGTTTCATCCGCTCCATCACCTTCCGGATGGTTGGCAGGTCAGGTTTGAAGCGGTCGATGAAGACGAAATCCAGCAATTTCCCCAGCCAGCGCGTCAGCGGTTTATCACCCCATTTTTCACCTACCAAAAGGAACAAGTTCGGTTTGCCAATCGCATAGTGCGCCAGCAAGGCATCCACCAGGCCAAGGTGGTTGGATGCTACCACGAAGTTGCCGGATGCGGGAATATTTTCCCTGCCGTAGACATCGACGCGCGCCAGTAATTTCAGGATCGCAACCACCAGGAAACGGATCAATTTCTTGCGCATGTTCCTATTGTACGCCAAAGTCGGTCAGGCGCGTTTCAGGATGTGGGTGACGATGGTCGCACCGGAACCGCCGATGTTCTGCGCCATGCCGATCCGGGCGCCATCCACCTGGGTCGCGCCGCACTGTTCCCTTAGCTGCTGTACAACCTCGATGACCTGGTACATCCCGGTCGCACCGACTGGATGGCCGCGTGCCTTCAACCCCCCGCGGGTGCAGATCGGGATGCGACCCGTGGGGCCGATCTCGTTATCCAGGCCGAGCCGGATTCCCCGGCCGCGCTCGGCGAATCCGCAAGCCTCCAGCGACAGGGCGGACATAATGGAGAATGCATCATGCAGCTCGAAAACATCAATATCCTTAGGAACCACTTCCGCCTGGCTATAAGCCTTTTTAGCAGAAGCATACGCAGCACTCAGGAAGAGCGGCTCACGGCGGCTGTGGATGGCGATCGTATCGGTTGCGGATGCGGACCCCGCTACGATTATTTTCTTTGCATTCCCGTTCACTTTTTCGGCGGGGACCATCAATGCAGCCGCAGCACCATCCCCGGTGGGGGAGGCATCCAGCAGGTTGATGGGAGTGGCTATCATGCTGGATTTTTCGAACCCTTCCACCGTTATTTTCTGGTGCAGGCGGGCAAAGGGATTGTGCATTGCGTTGGCATGGGCGTTGATCGAGAAAGGGGCAAAATCGGCGTGCTTCCAGCCGTATTCGTGCATGTAGCGGCGCATGATCAGTGCATTCAACCCCACGAATGAAACCCCTTGTTCGGCCTCGTAATCTGCATCCGCAGCAGTAGCCAGGGCGGCGGTGACATCGTGCCCGGCCTTGTCGGTCATCTTTTCGACACCGACCACCAGTGCAGAATCGATCTCGCCCGAAGCAACCGCCATCAACCCGGAACGGAAGGCGGTCGCGCCAGATCCGCAAGCGGCTTCGATCTTGACCGCCTCGGCGTTTTTTAGGCCGGCCCAATCGGCGATCAGTGCCCCCAGTTGGTTCTGTCCGCTGACAAGGGGGGAGAGCATGTTGCCGACAAACAGCGCTTCGGCCGTATCCCGACCGGCATCCTGCAGGGTAGCCAGGGCGGCCTCGACTGCCAGGTCACGCAGGGAAATATCCCAGTGTTCATCGACTTTGGTTTGTCCGATGCCAAGAATGGCAATTTCACGCATGGGAACCTCGCGGAATGGTTTTACTCGCAGCAATTCTACTCGATTGTGCTATCTAAGACTATCCAGATCAACGCGAGAAAATGTAAAAAGAGCCGGTATCCACACCGGCTCTTTTTTTAATTTGTATTGCTTTTCTTATGCCATGCTGGCGCCAAGCTCTTTCAATGTTTTGATAATATCCTCCGGCAGGAGGGCCGGTTCTGTGCCCAACATCTTGCAGGTCAGGATCTTGTGGGCAGTGATCTCGATGATATCGGTCATATCCGCCGCCCGTCGCAGGCTGCTGCCAGCCACCACCAGCCCATGGTTTTGCATCAGCGCCGCGATCCCGTTTGCCAGCACTGCCTTTGCAACGGCATCGCCCAATTCATCCGTGCCTGGCATGATGAAAGGCACAACTGGGATTTCACCAAAGAAAGCCGCGTCGGCCGAGATGGGCAGGAATTCGGTTCCGGTCAAGGCCATCAGCGTGGCTTGCGGGGCGTGGCTATGGATGACGGCGGTGATATCCGGCATGTTCTTGTAGATGGCGCAGTGGACGCGTCGCTCGCTGGAAGCGGAATACTCGGTCTCGCCGATGAGCTTGCCGTCCAGGTCGATGCGCACCATCATGTCAGGATGCAGGTCGCCCTTGAAGATGGCGCTGGGAGTGATCCAGGCTTCGTTCGGGTTGTCATCACAGCGGGCGCTGACATTGCCGCCGGTGGCGGTGATGAGCCCCTTGGCATACAGTTCGTTGGTGACCATCAGGATCTGGTCGCGCACATCTCCAACCTTGACCACGGATGGGGCGGTTGGGATAGGTTTCGTCCCTTCCCCCGGTTCCTTCCCCTCTCCCATCTTTGGGAGAGGGGGCAGGGGTGAGGGTGCGGCCGCCAGTTTGGTCAGGTCGCCAGGGTCGCCGATCTTGTTTCTCGCCTCTGTATACAACCTGCCCATGTTTCCCTGGATGCGGATGAAAGACATGGCCTTGCCGGTATCGCCGCTGAAGGATAACTTGCCGCTGGTGGCGGCCTTGGTGGCATTGATCCGCCCGGTGAACATGCCGTCCAGGATGTCGGCAGCCATCTTGAGTCTCACGTCCGGTTCGCGGGGTGGGTTGCCAAGCCCGGAATCCACCCTGCCATCCACAAAACTCATGAAGAAGGATTGATCGATATCCTTCACCGTGAACAGGAAGGTAACATTCTTGCCCTTGGCAAAGTTGATCATGTCCTTATCAGCCGCGATGCCGGTGGTGAATGCTTTCAGGATTTCGATCATTTTCTGTCGGGTTTCGCTTGTCTCCATGGCTTCCACCTTTCCACTGATGACCGCGGACTGTGGGATAGCCGCGGGGGTATTTTCGAATTTGGCTTCACCAGCCTTTTCTTTCTGGGCAGTCACATCCAGGTCGGTCGCCCCCGGACCCGGAGCCTGGGCGAGGTTTCTCAGGGCGGACTCATCCATCTGGCGTTTTCCTCTCCATGCGAAGGAATCCAGCACGGTAGGATTCAGGATGTACTTCGGGCGCTTGCCTGTCAGAAGCAGTTTGAGTTCATCCTTGATGATCTCGCCCTGGTGGGCAGCTACTTCAAGTGTGTTCCCGCCTATATGCGGCGTGGCGATGACGTTCGGGAAAGCCAGCAGCGGATCATCCGCGGCGGGTGGCTCGACCGGGAAAACGTCCGCCGCATACCCGCCCAGCCTGCCGGAACGGAGCGCGTCCAGCAGCGCCGGCTCGTCCACCAGGGCGGCCCGGGCGGTGTTGACCAGGAATGCGCCGGGTTTCATCCGGCTGATGGCTGTGGCGTTCAGCATTCCACGCGTTTCATCCGTGACAGGCGCATGCAGGCTGACGAAGTTGCTCTCGGCAAGCAGCTGCTCGAAGGGAACTTTTTCCGCGCCCATCAATACAACTTGCTCGGTGCTCAGGAAGGGATCGAAGAGCAGGACGCGCGCCCCGAAGGGCAGCAGGCGTTGGACAACCTTGCGCCCAATGGCTCCCCCACCGACTACGCCGATTGTCTTGCGCCACAACTCGATGCCGACGAACTCCTCGTGCGCCTGTCCCATGCGCCCCAAGTCACCAGCTTCTCCGCCGGGTTGGCGCAGGAAACCGATCGCTGTCTGCATCTTGCGTGCCAGCATCAGCATGAAACTCACAGCCAGGTCAGCCACTGCATCAGCGTTGCGAGCCGGCGTATTGGTAACCGGTATACTGGCTGCTGTGCAGGCTTCGATGTCGATGTTGACCGGGTTACCGCGGCAGACGACGATCATGCGCAGGTCGGGTAGTTTCAGCAGGGCTTCGGCATCGATGATATCCACCTCGGTAACGAATACCTGATAATCTTTCAAAGTTTGAACCAAGTCGTCGCCAGTGAGCAGGATGCCTTCGGTTCGATAGGGTTTGTAGGTTACCTCGCCGATCTCGCGTAGCTGTCGCAGGGCGGTTTCATCCACTTCGGCGCTGATGTAGATGTTTGGCCGGAAGGAAGTGCCCGCAGTTTCGCCACCTTCCGCCGTGGGTTGGGCGGACATCATGACCGCGGTGAACTGGCTGGCTGCAACCATATCTGCGGGTTGACGCTCCTGGCGCAGGGATTGCCAGTCGGCATAGAGCGCCTGGTAGGTGGATGAGTCTGCTCCGGGTTGGTGCTCGCGGGAGGGTCGTGCCAGGGCTTTAGAGCCCGTTTCCAGGTCCGGGTAAAGGCCGGCAGCCACCCCGGCGAAGATGGCCGCTCCCAGCGCGGTGGTCTCGCTTACAGCGCTGATATGCACCTTGCATCCCATCACATCACTGAGGATCTTTGTCCAGATGGCACTGCGGCTGATCCCACCACCGATCCACAGTTCTTCGAGCGAACCACCGGAAATTTGCAGAACCTGCTCCACATTTGCCCTTACGGCGTAGGCCATGCCTTCCAGGATGGCACGCGCTACATCCGAACGACCTTCCTCGCCATTGCGGACAACAACGGAGGAGAAGGTCAGGTTGTCAACGGGCAATTGCATGGCAGAAGCGTTGAAAACCGCGGCCCCGATGTTCGACAGAATGCCGTGTGCCCCCGGGGCCGAGGCTGTCGCTTCAGCATCCAGCATGGCGAGCGGGTTGGGAGCGCCATTGTGGAGCAGGCGGGCTGCCCACTCGAGCGTCGAGCCCATCTGGCCGGCGTTACTTTCCAATACATACAGGCCGGGGATAACGTGCAATCCGGTCCAGATGCGCATCTCATTGTCAATGATGGGCTCATTTACAACCATCTGGATGGGTGTGGTTGTCCCGGTTATAACACCGGTCTGCTCGGCAGAGATGACACCTGCTCCCAGCAATCCACATTGTGTGTCCGGCCCTCCGACAGCCACCGGGATGCCGGGGGGTAATCCCAGGTTGGAGGCTGCACCCTTGGTCAACTTGCCCAATCTGGTTCCCGCATGTTTCAAGCTTGGAAGGATTTTTTCGGGGAGCTCCAGGGATTTGAGAACATCCTTGGACCATTTGCGGGATTTCAGATCCAGCAGCAGGCTCTCTCCGGCTTGAGACAACTCGGAGGCTACTTCACCACTCAACATATAGCCAATCCAATCGCTGAAGCTCAAGGCAGCATATATTGACTTGAATGCATCTGGCTGGGTTTCCTTAAGCCACAGCAGTCGGGCAGCGGTAAAGATTGGGCTGGGTGAGTGGCCGGTGATTTGATAGATCTCTTCCCCGCGTTCCGCTGCCAGCCTCATGCCCTGTTCTGCGGCGCGCGCGTCCCGGTTGGGGGCTGCCATGAGCACATTACCCTTTTTATCGATCACAATGGTACTGTGACGCATGCTGGTGGCGGCGATCCCGGCCACATCCTGCGGGGAAATACCCGCTTTGTGGATAACCTCCTGCACGATCTCCCCTAGGATGCGCCAGATGTTTGCAGTATCCAATTTAAAGGCAAAGTTTCCCTCTTCTGGCGCAGGGGCAAGGGTCCAGGTGCGACAAACACTGGTGGTATCACCCGTCTCCGTGTTCACCAGCAAGCATCTTCCACTCCCACCCCCGGCGTCGAGACCGATCAGATATTTAGCTGTCATGAATCCTCCTCCTTTTACAGGGATATTTCGAGATCTTCAATGGTTTCCGGTAAGGGCAGTCCACTATTGGGATTAACGCCCAGAAATTCGAAATAATTCCTTGCCATTGCCTCCACATCCAGCATGCGGTTTGCCACCGGGCCAATGGCTTGTGGTGGATCTCCCAGTTCTCGCTTGGGGAGGGGGAATTGCGCCGGGAGGCCATGCCGGGCGTTGAAAGCATGCCGCAGCACTTGGATGCGTTTCCCGATATGGAAGAATTCGGCCTCATCCATATCCCAGCCGGTGGCAGCGTTGAGCCATTCAAGGAATGGCGGTTTTCCCATCAGCAAAGCGAATTGGCACAATCCGAGAGAATCATAGGCGCGATAGAGACACATGCCGATCGCCTGTGTGGTTCCTTTTTCGGAATAATCATAACGGGCGGCAGGTTTAAGGTCAAACAAGGCGAAGTACGGTGTGAATCCGACGACACTTGCATTTCCAGTATTCGTTGAGGTATGGCGGCCTGGCGCTGGGTCGAGGGCATAGCCGGCAGCCACACCCGGCTCATAAAGCCCGCGGTGCATGGCGAGTTCCTGGCCTCCGGCGTGGATGGCAGCCTGCTGTGCTTCAGGGGGCAGCCATTGAGCAGCCTTCTGCACGCCATCGGCCAACCAGTCGCCCAGGCCGGGGGTCCGGGAGGCGATGCGATGGGTCAACTCTACGATTGCATCGCCGTTTCCCCATTCCAGCGGCAGTTCACTTGCCAGTTCGGGCGGGAGCCATCCCTTCTCCCTGCATTCCAATGCAAACGCGATCACTGATCCTGTCGAGATCGAATCCAGCCCAGCCATGTTGCAGATATGGTTGCAGCGCATGACGCTATCCAGGTCACTGTTCATCAATAATGGGCCGAACGATGCCAGCGTTTCGTATTCGGATTTGTGACTTGTGCCTCCATCCGGCTGGTTCATAATCCCCCCGCAGGCCACCGGGCAGGAGTGGCAGGCGTAGGGCTTGATCATCGGTTTCACCACTGCCCGGTCACTCAACCTTTCTGAGCGTTCAAGCGGGAAATCGCGGTAACCAATGCCAGTCCAGTTGCGCACCGGCGTATCCCCGAGTTCCACCTGGATGGCCGTGCCGGCGGCGGTCCCGTAACGGCGATACGAATCGATCACCATCTCAGCCGGGCCACCGCTGGGCTTGGCATGGAAACGGCGCAAAAATGGCAACATGCGGGACATCAAAACCGGGATGCGTCCCGACATCCCGGATGGCTTGCGGCGGAAGATCTGCAGGTATGCCGATGTCGCCTTCTTGAAGGCTTTCGGATCAGCCAACGGCGGGCGGGTTCTGCCGCGTGCCACCACCGCTTTGAGCTTTTTCGATCCCATGACGGCGCCCACCCCGCAGCGCGCCGCCAGGCGACCATCGTCGTTGACGATGCCAGAGATGAGAGATAACTTTTCGCCCGCCGGGCCAATGCAGGCGATTTTGGCATCCACGCCAAGCTCCTTGTGCAGGGTTTCTTCCGTCTGGCGTACATCCAATCCCCAGAGATGGTCTGCTGCACGTATTTCAATCTGATCATTGTCAATCAGTAAGTAAACTGGCTTATCTGACAAACCGTTGACGAACAACCCATCCCAGCCCGCGCCGCGTAGCGCTGGGCCGAAGTTCCCGCCGCAGTTGGCATCTGCCCAGGCACCGGTTAGTGGCGAGCGCGTGGCGATCATGAAACGTCCGCTGAATTGGGCCCCGGAGCCGGTCAACAAGCCGGGCAGGAAGGCGAGCATGTTCCCGGGTCCGAGTGGGTCTGCTCCGGGTGGGATGTGTTCATAAAGGTAATGGACGCCAAGTCCATAGCCGCCCAGGTAGTGGCGGTAGATAATCTCCGGTGGTGTTTCCGCCCTGATCTCGCCACTGGAAAGGTCGACAAAAAGGATCTTGCCCCAGCAACCATTTGGCATATGTCTCTCCTGTTCTCATCCGATCTGCTGACGTGAACGGCGGATGGTCGAGCGGAAGCGGTCACCGCGATGGAATGTTTGGGTGTAAGCCACCGGGGTATCATCTTCCAGATACGCAATGGTGGTAACCAATGCGATCGGTGATCCCTCTTTGATCTTTAGCCTATCCGCCTCGTATGGCCCTGCAACCGAGATCTCGATCGTATCCAGGGCATAAGCCGGTGAAACCCCATACTCCTTTTCGATGGTTTTATAGATGCTCTTGTTGGTTAGGTTAGCCTCTGAAAGTGCCGGGAAACGTTCATAGGGATAGAACCCCGTCTCCAATGACATAATTACACCTGAGGCTGAGCGCCTGCGAACAATGCGGATTACCTGTGTTCCGGCAGCCAGTTTGAGTTGGGAAGCCACTTCCTGGCCCGCAGGGATGGTTTCCTGGGATAACACCTCAGCACCGGCGGTCATACCGAGCTGGCCAATGATCTCGGAATAGCTCATCCCACCCACGGGCATGGTCCGGAAGGTTGCCTTGGGAGCAGCAACGAATGTCCCGCGTCCGCGCTGGCGGATCACCAGGCCTTCGTTAGCCAGTTGCGTCAACGCCTGGCGGGCGGTCATGCGTGAGACGCCGGTTTCGGCGCAGATCCGGGCCTCGCCGGGCAGGGCATCGCCAGTTTGAAGTTCACCCGATAGGATCTGCCTGCGCAGACTCTCCCGGATCTGGTAGTAGAGGGGGAGAGGACTGGAATTGTCAATGGAAAGGGGCATGGAATTACCTCATAATGTATATACATTATGACATTAAATATGAAAAATACAAGTGGGAGTTTCCGGGAATTTCTTATGTGATCTTCAATACCTTGGCCCCCCTGATCTTCCTTTGCTTCAACTCCATCAATGCTTGATTAGCATTTTCCAGGGGAAAGGTTTCTACTTCCGGTTTGATCGGGATGTTCGCTGCCAGTTCGAGGAATTCCTGGATATCCGATCGGGCAACATTCGCCACGCTCTTGATCTCTTTTTCCATCCAAAGGTGGGAGGGGTAATCGAGCCCAAGCAGTGCCTCCTTGTCCGCTTCTTCCTTGCGGATGGCATTGATCACCAACCGCCCGCCGGGAGCTAGGTTCTTGAGCGCTTCAGGAATGGGCTTCCAGACAGG
>Ga0105093_10000757_pt1 | contig 12217 bp, 15 predicted proteins | sample PPLLak3March2015_2_FD_79111 | JGI IMG/M metagenome (GOLD analysis project Ga0105093, IMG submission 79111) | Freshwater sediment microbial communities from Prairie Pothole Lake near Jamestown, North Dakota, USA - PPLs Lake P8 Core (3) Depth... | ecosystem: Environmental > Aquatic > Freshwater >... | reverse complement strand
ACCCAGACCGATATACAGAAGGAACTACAGATCCCAAAGGCATCTGTCTCCCGAAATATCCATGGATTGGAACGTAAAGGTCTCATCGAGAAAGAACAGATAGGCATGTCAAATCTCATCCGTCTGAAAAAACAATAGCTCTCTTTTGTAATTGTCTCGCATTGTTCCGCTTTGTTCCGGTGAAACTAGATATGCTGTTTCAGCCAATACAATAATACAAGCCATATAGAAATGGCACACAAAAGGTGTTAATCACATGAAAAAAATAACGAATCTCTTACTGGTGCTGATGCTGATGGGATCTATCGTCTCGTTGGCATTCGCAGTTGAGGCAGATGAAAACGACCAAAGCAACCCCCTAAATGTTGAATCAGATGATCAAATCAACCAAACAGGCTCTCCTAAGAAACATCATTTTGATAACGAAACCGAACGTGAAGTAGGAATCATGAACAACTCCCTTGGCGCACGAATCAGGCTGCTCCAATTGGAAAAAGCGCTTCTAACAAACATCCTCAAAGGAGCTATGACCGTCCAGGTCCTCAAAGGCCTGAATGTAACGACCATGGAACTGGAGAAAATCCTTGAAAACCTCAGTGATATCCTTGGTGAAGTCCGAGCAGCAGATCCCGCTGCAAACGACTCCGTGCAGGTCTTTGTCCAACTGAAAAATGACTCAAAAAATCTCACAACACAATTCAGGGATACACTCCGATTCTTACTGGACAATGAAACGATTGCAATGATAAAGGAACAACTCAGAAATATGACTAGTGATGAACTTCAGAATGTCAGTATGAGACTACGTCATTGGATTAGACAGTTTAACCAAAATCAACTCTACCGACTCTATGGGATTATCGGAGAAGCCAACACCTCTATTATCAATGACTATATCAACGGCAATATCAGCTTAAATCTTGTCAAGTTGCAGCTTCACAAGATAGTCAATCAGATGACAAAAGAAAAACGACATATGATTTTCTCAGAGGTCAAAGAAGAGAACATCAAGAAAAGGATACATGCCCAGGCGATGCTTGAAGATGTGAAACAGCATGGGAAAGGAAATGGTCATGGACGGCCAAATTAGGATGTCTTTTTTAGGAGTGATACAGAATGAATAAAAAAATACTCTCTCTTTTTTTTCTCTTAATTCTTTTAGTTTCAGTGACCGTCTCCTATGCGTATTTTAGTCAACCATCCACAAGCGATGACCACCAGACCAACACGGGTGGCGATATCGATGATGATACTGTTTCATCAGAGATTGATTCAACGCTACTTGATGAGGATCAGGGCGTTGAAATCGGGGATATGATTTAGAAAGGACGATTACCATCCTTCTCTTTTTCTTTTTTTTTCGATTTTTATCGAAACCTACATCGATTCGTTACTGCTAAGGTTTTTTCCCCATGGCCTTGATACTGACAAAATATCCTCCAAGATTCCTAATTTCTTCTTCTGTGACACCTGTCTCTTCCATAAGCGCTTGTGTCCGCGGTTTTTCGATGACAACATCGATCTGGTAGGACGATTCATCCGTCACTATGATATCGATGAAACCAGCCTCCTTGAGTAACTGCAGATATCGGTCTTTATGAATCGCCCCTGAGATACAACTGACGTACGCTTCTACCGAGTTTTGTATCTTTTCCGGGAGATCTTTTAACAACACGATATCGGACACGGCAACTCGTCCCCCAGATTTGAGCACCCTGAATGTTTCTCCAAACACCTTCTTTTTATCCGGGGAAAGATTGATCACACAGTTGGAGATGACCACATCAATAGAGGCATCCTCTACAGGGAGATTTTCGATTTCGCCGCGACGGAACTCTACGTTGGTGTACCCAGCTTTTTTTGCGTTTTCTTTTGCTTTGCGAAGCATCTCCGGTGTCATGTCGACACCGATAACTCTGCCTGTGGGTCCGACCATGTTTGCTGCTAGGAAACTATCGAATCCAGCCCCGGAACCCAGATCAAGGACAATCTCCCCTGGCTGCAGAGATGCAAGAGCGGTGGGATTACCACAGCCAAGACCAAGGTTCGCTCCATCTGGAACTGAACGTAATTGTTCATCGGTGTACCCGATGGTTTTGCTGATTTGCTCTGGCGATGTTGCCTTTCCGCAGCAGACATCGATTGATCCGCAACAGGATTTTTTTTGTTTTGCTATTTCGGCGTATCCTTCTCGTACCTTCTTTTTTATTTGTTTTGCTTTCATAGTACTCATGACCATTTCTTTAGAGTATTTCTTTCATGATGGGGCCAAGCATTTCTTTTACCATGGGTTCGATGTCACCTACTTTGATTAATGAAAGGCAACAGACTCTTCCATTCTTCTCCATGGCGACCACAGCGAGTTTATCGCCCGCGTTGATGCCTGCTTTTTTTCGCAGTTCCTTTGGGAGTACCATTTGTCCTCTTTCGTCGACGCTGACGACGGATTCTACTTTGCAACATCCGAGCGGTTGTGTCTTTGCAGGAGAGCCTGTTTCATTTTTGTGTTTTTTTTGCATGTTGTTTCCCTTATTATCTACTATAGAATTCAGAATATTTAAATTTTTCTGATAAATCAGAATATTCTGAATATCGACTAGTGCAGCCGCCTCTGCTTTTCCACCATACTTGATTACAACAATACATATGTAGGAGCAACCATATTTCCTGCTATCCTATGAAAAAGAAAACAGATTTTTCCAACGTCTACGAAGATACCACCCGAGCAGAAGCATACTCAAAACTCAAATTTGACAAAACCTACTTTCTTGCCTACCGAGACCTCCCAAAAATAATATCGCAATATTCCTCTGGAAAAAACGCCCTTGATTTCGGCTGCGGCACCGGCCGATCCACACGATTCCTCCAAACACTAGGTTACAAAACCATAGGAATAGACATCTCTGAAGAGATGATTACCATCGCACGACAACTCGACTCCACTGGAGAATACCACCGAATCAATGATGGCGACTTCAGCGGACTCCGCTCCTCCTCCTTCGATCTCATCCTTTCTGCATTCACCTTTGATAACATACCAACCATGGACAAGAAAATCAGACTTTTCAATGATCTCTCAACACTGCTAACAAGAAACGGAACGATCATCAACCTTGTCTCATCCCCGGAGATATACACCCATGAATGGGCATCGTTCACTACAAAAGACTTTCCAGAGAATGCTAAAGCAAAAACCGGTGATATCGTCCGTATCATCACCACGGACATCGCAGATACACGCCCCTGTTATGACATCTTTTGGTCAGAGAATGACTACACCACGGTGTATTCGAAGGCGAACCTACGCATCATGAAAAAGTACAAACCATTAGCGACCGGAAAAGAACCCTATCAATGGATCAATGAAACAAGGATTGCACCCTGGACTATCTATGTCATAAAAAAGAAGACCTAGCTTTTTTCTTAATCCATCGAATACCTACACCGCATCTAATCCATACCCTGATTCTAACAGCTCGGTCAGTCGAGAGATGAAACGCACCAATGGACTCCCATCAACGATACTATGATCAACAGTGATTGAGACATGGAGATACTCCCGGATCTGGATGGAATCATCCACGACTCCTGGTTTCTTTGTAATACCTCCGACAATAATTAACGTTGCAATCGGACCACCCATCCCGATTGCCCAACCTGGAAAACTACCTTTCATCCCAATCGCGGTGACCCCAACCGTCCCGAAATGCTTCTTTTTTGACAATCCCCGACGCCTGAGAACACGAACACCGATTTTCTTTAACCATCCAGGCGCATTAATCGCCCAGCGTTCAAACCCCGTAAGATCCTCACCAAGCACTTCAGTGGATGGATCAATCACCTGATGCTGCGCCATGCGGATCTCCTTGGTTATCTCAAAAACGGTCTTTTCATTAGCTTTCCGAACGATATACGCAAGCGGCCGGTGCTCACCGCCGACATTCCGTTCTATTGGAATAGGGATATCAACATCCTCGAAGGAAACGATCTTCTTGCGACCCAATCGATAGGAGTTCATCTGCGTATGCTCTGAGACCGCCTGACTGACGCATTTCACAATCCAACCGGTGAATGAAATATCCTGTTTCCCTTTCAACGCAGCAATCATCCCACGAGCCTTGGTCACATCAACTTCCAGTAACGCATGGATCGTCAACCGCCGTTTCCCCTCCTGAGAAACGATGGTAATATCCTGACGTGCTTTTGAAAATGCGGTGACCTCGTACTTGCCAATCTTATCCATACGACCACACCGTCGATACTTCTCCAATTCAAATACTTTTTCGCAGGAACTCTTATTACCATAAACACCCGTACACGTCCTTGTGCCTTCGAAACAACAACCACTCCTCATCATAGAACACTGCGAGCCAACACTCTCAGAATGGCTCATGCTCGAATACAAACACGCAGTAAAACTCTGGAACGGAAACCTTCTGTTCACCAGAGTATCTGATACCAAAACCAAAAAAGTCCTCCAAAAACTTGGATCAGTCACAACAGAAAAAGCAAAAGATCTCTACACGGGGAAAAACTGCATCGTCCTTGATCCCCAGGCAAAACGAGCTCTCAGCCCAAAAGATTGCACCAACTCAGATGCCCTTATTGTCGGTGGACTGCTGGGCTATGAAAAACCACAAGGTCGGACAACATCGCTCATCAGCGCACCCTCAGGGTTCCGCACACGACACCTTGGGCCACTGCAGCTTTCCATCGATGGAGCAGTGTTCGTCATAAAAGCAATCTGCCTTGGCCTCTATCTCAAGGATATCGAAATCGCAAATGAACTAGAAATCATCCATGACGCGGTCCACTCAACCATACTACCATTCGGATACCCAATTATCGAAAACAAACCAGTCATCACCCCAGGTCTCGTTGAGTACCTCTCCAAACAATGAACCCTGTTTGAGTTATTTTTTCACTATTTCTTCTTTTTAATTACTACAATGTTTAAATAATACTCTTCAGATTATCTCCACGAACCAAAGGGTGAGGTCAATTATGGAAAATAAAAAGAAAATATTCTCAATAGCCTTGGTACTGGCAATGGTCATCGGTACTATTGCGTTATCAGGATGCACGCAGGAAGACGAAAATAAAATAATCATTGGAACATCAGCGGATTTTCCTCCTTTCGAGTACAGAGCCGCCGATCAAACCATTATTGGTTTTGATATTGATTTAATTAAAAAGATACTGACTGACCAAGGATACACCGTTGAAGTCCAGGACATCGGATTTGATTCTTTAATACCATCATTGCAAACAGGAAAAATAGATGTCATCGCCGCAGCTATGACCATCACTGACGAGCGACTCCAAGAAGTTGATTTCAGCGACCCTTATTACGATGCAAACCAAGCCGTGCTTGTGAAAGTAGATGCGGCTGTCAACATCACAACCATTGAGGATCTGAAAAACTATACTGTTGGTGCCCAGACGGGAACAACAGGATGGGCTTGGGTGAATGATACGCTCGTAGCAACAGGGAAACTCAACAGCGATGATTTCAGAAGCTATGATCTTTACACTGACGCTGTCGCTGATCTAATCATTGGACCCGCACGAGTTGGTGCCATCGTCATCGATTCACCGGTCGCACAAGCCTTTGCAAAGAGCGGAGATGTAAAAATCGTTCTGAACATCACCACAAATGAAAACTACGGATTCGCAGTGGAAAAAGGCAACACCGAGTTAGTCAACAAGATAAACACCGGACTCGCTGCGGTCAAAGCGACAACCTACTGGGAAGATCTCATTGAACAATACTTTGCCACGTAACATGGACATGGGGTGATCCGTTGGCGCTTGACACGCTGATAGAATCACTCCCCTCACTCTTTGATGGATTAGGCATCACTCTCCTTCTTACCGCATTTAGCATCGTGCTTGGGACGATTGTAGGGATTCTGCTTGCCACAGGACGCTCCTATGCCTCGCGACCTATCGCATATCTTATTTTGATTTATGAGAAAATCCTTCGGGGCATCCCTCTGCTCGTTTTATTATTCCTTATCTATTTTGGGCTCCCTCAGATTGGGATCAATCTTGATGCATTCACTGCAGCAATCATCGGTCTTGGGTTACGAAGCTCCGCATATCAAGCGCAGATTTTTCGTGGGGCGATTAACTCAATCCCCGAAGGCCAGATACATGCCGCGTATTCTCTTGGGATGAACAAACTCAAAGCAATCCGCCATGTCATCATGCCTCAGATGCTTCGTCTCTCCATCCCAGGATGGTCCAACGAATTCACGATTCTTCTTAAAGACACCTCCTTTGCATTTGCGATTGGTGTCATAGAACTCATGAGACAAGGACGATACATACAGGTTAGGGATCCAGATCTGGTCCTTGTCGTCTATTTACTCATCGCTCTCATTTTCTTCATATTGGTTTTTTCAACAAATAAACTCCTCCGTTATGTAGAAAAAAAATATCAGATGGCCGGATATCAAGCGGAGGTGCATCGATGAAACAATGGAGGACTCCTCAATGACTATGTTAGAGGTAAAGGATGTTTACAAATCATATGGGGATGTTGCAATCCTCAAAGGCGTTTCATTTACCATGGAGAAAGACGAAACAAAGGTCATCATTGGACCAAGTGGAACTGGGAAAAGCACCCTTCTGCGCTGCATCAACCAACTCAGCCCCCCTGACAAAGGTCATGTATGGTTAAATGGAGTAGAAATCACAAATCCGAAGTCAAACATCAACAAGATGCGGGAGAAAATCGGCTTTGTGTTCCAGGATTTCAATCTCTTTAATCATCTGACCGCGCTTCGCAACGTCAGCATCGGGCTTGAAAAAGTAAAAAAAATAGAAAAAGAAGCGGCACACAAACGAGCAATGCAAGAGCTCAGTCGCGTCGGTTTGGAGGCACAAGCTGGTCAGTATCCAGCGCAACTCTCCGGTGGCCAGAAGCAAAGGGTTGGGATCGCTCGTGCACTAGCCATGGATCCTGATCTTATCTTATTTGACGAGCCAACCTCTGCTTTAGATCCTGAGCTAATAGGTGATGTTCTTGATGTGATGAAATCACTCTGTGGAAAAGTGGCAATGCTGGTTGTGACCCATGAGATGGGTTTTGCACGAAATGTCGCAGATGAAATCATCTTCATGGAAGGTGGCATCATCGTTGAGCAGGGATCGCCAAAGGAGATGTTTACGAATGCGAAAATGGCGCGTACACGGGAATTCCTTGGCAGGATAGGCGCTCTTTATGGCGATCAAGAAGGAGGCTAAATGGCAGCTGATTTTGGTCAGTTCTTTATAAATTCACTGCCAGATCTGCTGAGTGGTTTAGGAAATACATTATTGCTTACATTTGTCTCTATCACTGTTGGTTTTTTCCTTGGCATCGCCTTGGCTTTAGGTCGGGTCTATGGTAATAAAATCGTCAATGGTTTCTGTGTCGGATACATCGAACTGATTCGGGGCACCCCGCTTCTCGTGCAGTTATTTATTATCTATTTCGGTCTTCCCTCTGTTGGGATTATTTTTACGCCAATCCAGGCAGCTCTTCTTGGTTTAGCTCTCAATAGTGGGGCGTACCAAGCTGAATACCTGCGAGGTGCTATACAGTCTGTAGAGACCGGTCAAATGAGTGCAGCCCGCTCGCTTGGGATGAACAAACTGCAATCAATCCAGCATGTGATACTACCCCAGGCGTTGCGCATCTCGATTCCAGCCTGGTCAAACGAATTCATCTATCTTTTACAATATTCATCAATTGCATATATCATCCAGGTTTCTGAGTTGACTGCTGAGGGGAAATTCATCGCAGCGCAGACCTTCCGTTATCTTGAGGTCTTTGCGATGATCGCAGTCATCTATCTCTTACTTACGATTGTGTCTACGGAGATTATTGACCGGATTGCAAAACGTCTCAGCATCCCTGGGATAGGTGCCGCTAAACGCGTCAGTCTCAGGGACATCTAACTCTTTTAAAACTTTTTTTTTTTTCTTAAAAAAGGATAATAATCGTAGGGATATACTCCTTTATTCGTCAATCAGTTCTGGTAAACTTGTTTTCACACGTGTTTCAGTCAGCGACAGTAGAAAACCAAGGAATGCTAGGAAGATGTCCGTAACAAAAAAACCAACTAGCGATAGTACCAGAATCTGTTCTGCTGTAACCATAAAAAGGGTCGTGAAAATCAAAATAGCGGTGAACTCCCGTGTCCCCAAACCTCCAAAGGTAATAGGGATGAAGCCGGCAACATTCGCAATCGGAAATAATACAAGAAAAAAAAGATAGGGTATCTCAAGACCTAATCCGAGGACTATCAGATATTCCTGAGAAAACACGATGACCCAGGTGATAATCCCAATGAGATAAGGGATGATCATGACTGTAAACCGCGGGAAATCACAATAGAACGTATCAACAAACGCGTTCAGATGAGGTTTGACCTTTTTTGGGATGAGATACGTAATGATGACTTTGAAGAATTTTTCCCCCCTCGTCTTTCCTGTAAAATACAATGCAGCCAGTGAAAAGCCAATCATCCAAGCAATAGTCACAGGGAGCAACTCAGGGATGGTTCCAACCACCAAGAACGCTCCTATGACCATCATCCCGTAAATCGAGAACGAATGAACAAAGGTGTCAATGATAGTGTTGATAAAGAGCTTCCCGAAAGGTTCTTTTGTTTTTTCTTTCAGGTATGGGATTCGCATTAACTGCCCCGCATACCCTGGGGTGAAACTGCCGTAGAAGATTCCGATAAGGTAGATTTTCAGGCAGTCTAAATATCCTAACGTGATTTTTTGTTCTTTTAAAATAATCTGCCATTCCACGATTCTTATCACAAGTAACGGAATCGTGAGAAGCAAGGCATAGAAGATATAGAGTGAATCTATGGAGAGAAAAGCGGTAATGATCTTCTGCGGGTCAAGTGAATAAACAACATATGCTAAGATACCAAGACCGATGAATGGGAGAAGGAGTTTTAATTTCCCTGCGAGGTTCTTCACCATGACACACAGGTGAATAATAATCGTACTTTTATGGTTTGTTCATCTGAAGTTTGTACCGTTAAACTGGGACGATTCGTACAACAAACGGACCAATTACCAGTCCTGTGCCGGCCCAATCCTCTGCGTATTTCACCTGCGCCTGAATTGAGATTTTACCAAGTCCAAAAATGGTCTTGTCTGGTTGAATAGTCAATGTATCCCCAACAACAAGGGATGCAAACGAACCAACTGAGGAGATATTAATCCGCCCTAGAATCCCGCCTTGCACCATGATGCTCCATGGGATGTTGCTTACTGGTACTTCTCCGTCGTTTACGATGGATACCTGGATAATTCCTTTCCCACCACCGACATCGCTGATTCGAAGCTGTGGCTTCTGCCCTGATGCATTTTGGAAGCTGACTGCTGGGTCCCCGAACAGGTTGGTCTCATAATAGACCCATCGCATGCAGGACCGCTGAATCATGAACAGGTTATCTTCTTTGGAATCATGGTTCGCTCGACCGATTTCCCTGATGTTCTCCCCGAACACCGCATCCCAGAACTGTCGATGATACCGTTGAGAGTCCCCATCGGTGCTATAGGACCAGAAGAAGCCGTATCGGGCGTTCCAGATCCCGGCGAATGCACCCTGGGTGTTTTTCACCGTGAAATACTCAGCGATGCAGTCCCCGCCTTCCGGGTTGTCAAAACCACCGGACATACATCCCTGGGAATACACGAAACAGAAATTATGATCATTAGTGAGAGTATTTGCATCACTATTTGACATCCTCATGTTATACTCGTAGTATGCGTGTCCATCATGGTTTATCAGATGAACACCGTTGTTGATTCTGTTGATGATTTCTTCTTTTGGCCAGCCTGTTCCCCCGGGGTTCAGCGGGTCAAAACCCGGGTAAAGATCATCATAGAGTTTATCGATGTTATAGAGACTTGCGGGGATGCCGACTGTCGTAAAACCGTTTTCACTCGATCCGTTGATGAGCTGATCCAAGGTGGTTCCGCCAAATGAGGCGATCCCATAATCACCAAGATATTCTCCGGCAAAGGTGGCTTCACTAAGGTATGTATCCCCTGATGGAAGCGAGAGATATTCAACAGTCTTTTGAACGAAATTGTCCACCTCTTCTGCGTTGTCTACACAGGCACGACCGACGTAGATGTCTGCGATAAGATCAACATCGCTGCCATTCTCCCCATCGGTAGGTTCCCCCCAGTACTCATCACCATCGGAGTTATATGGTCCATCAAGACATGCATAATACAGGTCCGCGGGCATCAGAGTATCATAGGGGGTGACATTCTCATCCATGCCTTCTACGTAGAGCATCTTCGCAGGAATACTATCGGTATCACCTCCCAAAAGGACATAACTGATTCCTAGGGTCGTATATGCTGTCTGCAAGTACGCTCGAATTGCCTCTGGTGTATCGCCACCGACATCAGCTAAGGTTCGGATGATCGTTCTTTTGCCAGTTGTATTATGTTGTTCAGCTAAAGGAAGGAAACCATTTTTGAACGCATCGGTCGTCACGATGAGAAGATCGTATTGATCTGATACAATCGCGTTTCGCAAGGGTTTCTGATAAGAGACCTCTACGAAGGGATTTTCTATTTTTGAAAGAAGCTCAGATCGATCCCGTGGAAAATCCCTGTACATTCCATTCGTCTGAGATTCCTTCTGCAAGTTTACTGTGACGGTCATGGTTGGATAATAGAACAAATCCCCAGTCGCTGGAATGTATTGTGCTGGAGAAAGCAAAAGGACAAGAATGGAATATCCTCGGAACTGGTGCACGCCAATCTCGGAGAAGAGCTCTCCGGGAAACTCTTCGTACGATTGATAGATTACCTGGTCTGGTTGAGGAACCACATCAGCTGCTTGAGGTACGAGTGGAACAGGTGCTCCACAAGGGACAATAGTCAACCCTGAGCCGACCTGTAGTTTTTCACCGGTGATGATAATCGAATCAACCTTCGTATCGGCTGGGAGTAAAAGGTATGCTCCTTTTGTCGGTAACAAAGGCTCCCCGGGGTTTCCGGAACAAGGTGCCCCCTGGATGAGCAACTGGTCATATATCTTATCACCAAAAGTGATTTTCGATATTGCAGGTGTGGGAAACGAATACGTCATCGTGATCGAATCAGCAACCTGTCCTGAGGTCGCTATATTTGTCACTGAAAACAATGAGACAACCATGATAACTGATATACATACAATCTTGGTTCTTCCCCCGACGAAACTGTGTTTATTATTCATTTTATCCCTCTCTAACCTCATCTATTCTCTTTACAATTTATATATTTATCCTTCCTTTAATTCTTCTTGTAACTCATTTAGGATAATCTCCGCAGTCCATCTTGCAGCATTCCCCGCGACACTGGTACATTTATCGACATGAGCACCAGCCTTTTCAAAGGCATCATACTCCTGCTTATCAAGGAGATCATAGCTACGTCCGAAGATCTTTTTCTGAACACTACAACAGAGCGGTGAACCGTATTCCCCAACGAATTTATCATAAAGCTTTCTGGTATATTTGAACACCAGTCGTTTCTTTTGCCCCTCAGTAAACTCCTGATATGTCCTTCCGACAAGAAAGCTTATCGCAATCATCCCACCCGCAAGAGCGCCACAGGTTCCTTCTGATGATAACGCAGTACCCCCTGCGAGGCCTTGAGATGCTTTAAACACAGCCTCATCTCCAATATCCAAAGTCTCTTTTAACGCAGCCAGAACACATTGAGGGCAACTTCCTAGTTTTGCCTCGTAGTGAAACGCACGTTGATACACATCATCCAAAACGTCTTTTTTTAGGGTCATGTGAACCTGAAACAAACACTAAGATATTATTACTTGCTTGACAAGCCGGAGTTTTTGCAGCATCATCTGAATGAACGAGAAATACGGTATCGATACCTCAACTTCTTTCATATGGAACGAAAATGTTTGATCATCGATGACGACAAAATCAAAAAGGACTGATTCATGATCTGCGGTCTCTTTGATTTGCTTTACGAAACGATTATAACACAATAAACCATTTATCCCTATGCTGAGATGACACAACCTGTTACAAATATTCCAGAGACTTGCTGGGAGTTTATGGAATGTCCGATCAAAACAAGAGATAAATGTCTTGTATATAAACTTCAGATGGGGAAAGAATGCTGGTTTGTCTGGCATATCAATAAAGATTGTGTTGCTGGCAGGATAGGAGATGGT
>Ga0105093_10000756_pt1 | contig 12227 bp, 11 predicted proteins | sample PPLLak3March2015_2_FD_79111 | JGI IMG/M metagenome (GOLD analysis project Ga0105093, IMG submission 79111) | Freshwater sediment microbial communities from Prairie Pothole Lake near Jamestown, North Dakota, USA - PPLs Lake P8 Core (3) Depth... | ecosystem: Environmental > Aquatic > Freshwater >... | reverse complement strand
TGGGATGTCGATGAGGCTTTCGATACGGATATTCTCGATGGAGAAGAGGATCGGCGCTCCCGCAAGATAGAATTCAAAGACATAAAAATGATCGAACGGCGTTCTTCGAAATCGGCGTTGGTAACGTTGCAGAATGGCAAGAAAATCCGCCTTGACGATTCCAATGATGTCGATGACAGCAATCGCGGGGTAGTGATATCGGACTACAAGCTGGGCAGGATCGTGGTGGCCTGGGATGATTTCGATTATCTGGAATTCAAGGAAGCTCCTCAGGGAATTGCCTACGATAAATTTGACGGGGGCAAAAAGATAAGGGGAACAGTCAGAACTGATGACGGCAAAGAATATAAAGGCGAAATTAAATGGGATACCGATGAAGAATACACCTGGGAATTTCTTGACGGGAAACTGGACGAGATCGATTTCTCGATCGAGTTCGGCAACATAGCATCGATAAACAGGTCTTCACGCAGCGGCGCCGAGGTTACTTTAAAGGACGGCCGTAAATTCAGGCTGAGGGATTCCAACGATGTCGACGATGATAATAAGGGGATAGTAATCATATCCGGTGACAAGGATGAAGATGAGGTGATTGTCGATTGGCATGAATTCGAAAGTGCGACCTTTGAATAATATTCGGCAAGCCATTTAAAAAGAGAGTTTTCCTTGGCCGGGCTTAGAGGGGACCAGGATAAGCCCGGAGACTCCAGGGAAGAACTCTCTCTCTATAAAAAATACGCGATTCCGGCCGATTGTCAAGTACCGGCCGGATTTTTTATCAAAGTCGGCCCATACTTGAATCATCCGGTTCAATGTGAACCATGACATCGGCGACATCATGGAAGGAATTCATCACCGACTCTTTAACGAGGTGGGCGATATCGTGTCCCTCCCGGACGGTCATATTGGCTTTGACAATCAGGGCGACATCGAGATAGTAACCTGCCCCAACTCGGCGGCCCTTAATCCAGTTCGTGGTGATGACTCCGTCTATTTGTTTGATATGGTCACGGATTTCATTTTGAATGCTGAAGTCGGGAGAGGCACCCATCAGGGTATGGACGTTGTCCTGAATAATCCTTATGGCCTGCTTAAGGATGAAGAAGGCCACCCAAAGCCCCGCAATCGGATCGAGAATAGGGAATTTTACCTGGGCCATGATAATTCCAACCAGGGTACCTGCGGAAACTACAACATCGGACAGGTGATCCTGGGCATTGGCGATAACGGCAGCCGATTTGTATTTTTTCCCGATCGAAAGGGTATACTTATAAAGCAGGCTTTTCAATATAATTGTAAACAGGGCGGCTCCGGTGGCGAGAAGGGTCGGGGCGGTGAAGTTACCGGAAATGATACTGCCGACCGCTTCACGGCCGATATATCCTCCGGTAATCAATAGAATCAGGGCGACAAAAACGGCAGCAAGAGTATCGGCGTTGCCATGGCCGTAGGGATGTTCTTTATCGGGAGGCTTGCGGGCGATATTGATGCCGAACCAGACCGCGATATTGGCGACGATATCAAGAAGAGAATTCAGGGAGTCGGCTACCAAGGCCTGGGATCTCCCGAAAATACCGGCCGTAATTTTTAGCAGGAATAAAAGGATATTGGCGACGAGGCTGAGCCGGGTAGAGGCCAGCGGAGTATTTAAGTTTATTCCCTTACCCATTTGCGGCAATATATATACGGTGTTTGGAAGCGCCAATAAAAAAGGCGGAAATCCGGCCGGATTTCCGCCATGATTCACTAAGCTATACTAAATCAACCCTGTCCCTGTTCGTCGAGATAAGCCTTGTAGTCTTTCAGCCCCTGAACGGTTTCTTCGATCTGCGGGATCATGTCTTTGGCTTTGGGGTTTTTGCGGGCGACTTTGAGGAACTGGTTCCAGTAACTGATAATACCGTCGATATTCTGATAATCGCCATTGTCATTCATATTCATGGTTTGATAAGAAATGGCCATATTATAAATCGCGCGGTAGTTGTCCGGTTCGAGGTCGACCGCCTTTTTGTAAGCGTCGAAGGCCTGGTCGTGAAGTTCCTTATCCTGGTATATCTGGCCCAGAGTATTATAGGCATTGAAGTAGTCCGGCTTTAATTCGATGGTTTTCTTGATGCTGGCAATGGCATCATTATCTTTGTTCATCTTCTGAAAGCCTTTACCCAACAAATAGTAGGCGAGATAGTCGGTCTGGTCTTTTTCCGTGAACTTCTGCATGTTGGAGACGAGGGCGGGCCAGTTATTCTGGTTATAGTATAACATCCCCATATCCTTATAAACTTCAGTGTAATCGGGCTTGAGAGCTAGTGCTTTCTTATAAGCCTCTTCGGCCTCGATATAATTCTTTAATTTATAATCGGTTCTTCCCAGGTTTGCCCAGGCATCCGCACTTTCCGCCCCATATTGCGTGGCCTTCTTAAAATTCTCCTGTGCTTCGGTGAATTTATTCTGTTTAAACAGAATCGATCCAAGGTTCAAATAGGCATCGGCGTATTCGGGATTGTAATGAATGGCCGTTTCATATTCGATGACAGCAAGAGTATCCATCCCCTGCTGTTCCAACTTCAGCCCCTCATTGAAATGCTCCTTCGCTTTCTCGAGGTCAACCGCCAATGCGGACCCGCAAAGCAGCATTACCACCGCCAACCCCATCAAGGTTGATGTCAGCCTGCTTTTAGCCATAAACAGTTTCCTTCCTTTAAACATATAAAAAGGCTTTCTAATTACTTTTACATTTTCCGGCGATATCTGTTTGCAAAAAAAATGAGTTATTGTCCGCCGAGTTTTAGTGCGATTTCGGGGTATTTCAACCCCATAATTCTGGCGGCCAGGACCGCGGCATTCTTGGCCCCGGCTTTGCCTATCCCCATGGTTGCTACCGGGATACCGGATGGCATTTGTGCGATGGAAAGAAGCGAATCAATCCCCATCAGCGATGCCGGGAGAGGGACTCCGATAACCGGCAGTTTTGTTCGGGCCGCGACCACCCCGGGGAGGGCCGCTGCCATTCCCGCCATGGTTATTATGACGTCAAAGCCGTTTTTCTGTGCATTGACCGCCAGTTCGTCGGTTCTTTGCGGCTGGCGATGAGCGGAAGATATTTCGATAATTCCTTCTATTTCATATTGAGCCAGGACCTCTTGGCAGGCCTCGGCGTATTCCATATCGGATTGGGAACCGATCATTATCAGGACTTTTGACATATCATATTCCAATCGGTTTGACCTGCATATTAGCTTTGAAGCCGATATCGCTTCGAAAAACCATGCCGTCGAATTTAATGTTGCCGATGACTTCGTAGGCACGGCTGAGAGCTGACTGCAAATCGCGGTCGACTCCGGTAACACTGACCACCCGGCCGCCGGTGGAAATCCAATTACGACCGTCCTTGCGGGTACCGGCGTGGAAGAGCTGGCATTTCATGTCGCTGTAGTTGCGAAGTCCGAAAATCTTTTTGCCGATTTCCGGTTTTTCAGGATATCCCTTGGAGGCGAGCACGACACATGCGGCTGCTCCGGCGTGCCATTCCAAGGATTCGATCGAGCTCAGGTTTCCTTCGGCGCAGAGTTTGCAGAGATTGAACAGGTCGGTTTTAAGCAGGGGGAGGACGGCCTGGGTTTCGGGGTCGCCGAAACGGCAGTTAAATTCCAGGGCTTTCGGACCGGCTTCGGTTAGTATCAGCCCGGCGTAAAGAACTCCTTTATAAAGCCTTCCTTCTTTTTCCATTCCGGAAACGGTGGGTTCGAGGATATGTTCGCGAATGAAATCCATGGTCATCTCATCGATAAACCTGGCGGGGCAGTAAGCGCCCATACCTCCGGTGTTCGGGCCGGTATCTCCTTCGCCGATTTGTTTATGATCCTGCGAGGGGAGCATCATGCGGATATTTCGGCCGTCGGTGAAGGCCATCACGGAAACTTCCTGGCCTTCGAGGAACGTTTCGACGATAATTTTATCTCCGGCGGCACCGAATTTTTTGTGGACCAGGATGGAATCGATAATCTCGACCGCTTCGTCGAAATCGCGGGCGATCATGACTCCTTTACCTGCGGCGAGGCCGTCGGCTTTGATAACCAGCGGCATTGCGGCGGATTTGATAAACGAAATCGCTTCGGAAGCCGAGGTGAAGACCTGAAACGGCGCGGTCGGAATATGATATTTCCGCATGAATTCTTTGGAAAAGGATTTGGAGCCTTCCAGTTCCGCGGCGGTTTTGGTAGGGCCGAAGATGCGGAGTTTCCGTTTCTGAAATTCGTCGACGATCCCGGCCACGAGCGGGGCTTCGGGTCCGACCACGGTCAGTTCGATATGGTTTTTCTTGACGAAGTTGATTAATCCCTCGATATCGTCAGCTTGTATTTTAACAGTCTGGGCAATCAGTCCGATACCGGCATTGCCCGGGGCGGCGAATATTTTTTTGACTTTGTTGGATTGTCGCAGTTTCCATACCAGGGTATGTTCCCGCCCTCCGGAACCAACAACTAGAACCTTCATATATTAGATCATCCCCAAAAATATATAATCTAAAATAATAACAGATTTTTTTTGAGATTCAAGGACTTTTTGGGAGAAGGGAGAGAGTCTCTGGTTTTGATTCAGGGATTCCGCATCACATATTCATTATCACATCTTAAGTTGTGGCAGGGTTTGTCCGATTAAAATTCTTGACATCTGAACATTTGTGCAGTAATTATTGTTAGGAAGATAAATGAAGTAAAATAGGGAGATAGTTATGGTCAAAGAAGCGTTGACCAAGCGCCAGAAGGAGATTCTGGAGTATATCGAGGAGATGATTACCCGGTTCGGGAAGTCTCCGACTATCAGGGAGATCGGGGAGAAGTTCGGGATATCGTCGACCAACGGAGTCCGTTCGCACCTGGAGGCTTTGATGCGGAAGGGGTATGTTCGGAAGCAGAAGTTGATTTCTCGGGGGCTGGAGCTGGTCCGGCAGCTGGCCGGTCCGGTGCGGAATGTTCCGGTGGTGGGTTCGGTTCCGGCCGGTAACCCGATAACCGCGATCGAGAATATTGAGGGGGAGTTGGCGGTGGATACGTCGTTTCTTCCCGGCGGCGAGACATTCACGCTGAAGGTGCAGGGGGATTCGATGAAGAACGCCGGGATATTCGACGGCGATTATGTCCTGGTGCACAAGCAGCTGACCGCCGATTCCGGGGAAATCGTGGTGGCGGTAATCGGCGAGGAGGCGACGGTCAAGCGGTATTATCCGGAGAAGGGGGTAATTCGTCTGCAGCCGGAGAACGAGGCGTACGAGCCGATTATTGTCGATCAAAAGTCCCCCGATTTTTACATCGCCGGCCGGGTGGTGGGGCTGATGCGGAGGATCTGATGCGGCGGGTATTGTTCTGGTTAGTAATTTTGCTTTTGATGCCGGTGGGGTTCGAGGCGCTGGTGGGGATGAGCGGGGGATGAATAACCCCTGAGTTCTACAAAAGGATGGTGAGTGCGACAGAGTGTACCAGGATATGGATGAGCCGATCGAAGTGATCGCGCTCTTTGAAGGACATAAAATGAAACCGGTCCGGTTCCGCTGGAACGGACGGGTGTACCGGGTGAGTGAAGTGACCGGAGACTGGAAGACCGACGTGGGAGCCTACAAGGTGCACCATTATGCCGTGGTCGATGCCTCGTCGAATTTCTATCAGCTCACGTTCGACGAACGCCAGACCAGCTGGATTATCAGCAAAATATGGGTGGAATAGACAGAACCATAAGCTGGCCGCGGGTGATCATGCATGTCGACATGGATGCTTTTTTTGCGGCCATCGAAATGCGGAATATGCCGCTGTTGAAGAACCGTCCGGTTATCGTGGGCGGGGATCCCCGGTTCCGTTCGGTGGTGTCGACCTGCAATTATATCGCGAGGCAGTACGGGGTACGGTCGGGGATGCCGGCCAGCGAGGCCAAGCGCTTGTGTCCCGAGGCGGTGTTCGTTTCCGGAACTTTGGGGAATTACACTTATACTTCGGCCAAGATTCAGACCGTTTTCGAAAATTATACGCCGCAGGTGCAGCCGCTTTCGGTCGATGAGGCGGTGATGGATATCACCGGGTGTCACCGCATATTCGGGACTGTCGAGAACCTGGTGCAGAGCATGAAAAGAGAGCTGAATGATAAAGTCGGATTGACCTGTTCGGTCGGGATTTCACCGAATAAATACCTGGCGAAGCTGGCATCGGGAGAAAACAAGCCGGACGGAATGACAATCATGGACGGCGAGGATTTCAAGAAACGGTTTTATTGCCGTCCGGTGGATTCGTTATGGGGGATTGGACCATCGACCAAAGCGGCCCTGAACAAGATGGGAATAATTACAGTCGAGGATTTGTCTTGCAAGGAGGAGCGGAGGTTGAAGGGGGCTTTCGGGGTGTATGGGACTTTTCTGTCGAAGATTTCTCAGGGGCAAGGATCTGAAAAGGTGTACAACTGGGAGTCGATGCAGGATGAAAAGTCGATGTCGCACGAAACGACCCTTAGAAAAGATATTTTCGAGATCGACCGCATATATTCGGTGCTGTTGTGGTTGTCGGGGAAGGTGGCAAAGAGATTGAGAAGGGGAGGGTTCAAGGCGAAAACGATTTCGGTCAAAGTGCGATCTTCGGATTTCAAGACGATAACCCGCGATCGGACTCTAGCGGTTCCGACCGATCAGGAAAAAATTATATATGAAAATGCCAGGAAGCTGGTGCCTCCGGAGTACGGTCCAAGATTTAAGATTAGATTGCTGGGAGTTAAGGCGTCCAATCTGATAAAAGATGACGAAGAAATACAGCTTTGTATGATTCCAGATTCGAGCGGAGAGAAATTATCCAAAAGCAGCCGGGTGATCGATGCTCTTCGGGGGAAGTACGGTGACGAAGTCATCAAGATGGCCGGGACGAATATATATTAATTGATTTTTTCCAATAAATAAACCCCCGCATAGGATGCGGGGGTTGTTAAGCTCCAATCGTTATTCAAGAGTAATTTGACTTATATTGAAAATCCTTGCGGCGATCCTGCTTCGAGGATCAATACCTTCGGCCAAAATATAGTCAAAGTGGTCGTATATAAGCAACAGACCGTATTCTCCGGCACTCAATCCGGTCAGGTCGTCTGAAGTTACCGCGTAGGCTCCGGTATTGGGAACGTCCTTGGTAAATACCGAATCCGAGGTATTGTCCACCAGGACGATTCTGACCGTTCCATCGCCGGTCCCTGTCCAGGTTACCATAAACCCGCCGGCACCAACGACCGCGCCGTGGGCGGGAGAAGTCAGCAGGACTTCGGTGTCCGGAAAGTCAATGGAATCGGAGAAGCTCGGGACGAAATCATTTCCAGTTATTGTGAATTTATAATTTTCGCCGAGAGTGATAAAATCCAAATCCATAATATCCTGATAATAATAGCCGATTTCATTACCAATCCAGGTCAGTTCGTATTCATCGCAGGCGACGCTGGCAGGTTGAAGCGGAGTTACCGCTTCGCAAGCATTATAAACGCTGTCGAATCTCGCCGTAATCACATCAACGCGGGCGGCAAATTTGGAAACCGAACTGATGGTTCTCCCCAGAACCATCAAGGCATATACTCCGTTGGTTTCTTCGGATCCGCCGGTATCGACGACCAGAGCGAAATCACTGAGGTGGGAAATGAAGGAATATGCCGAGGGAGTATCTATATCCAGTATCGTGGTCAGGGCGATCCACTGGGTTCCATCGTGAGTGTAAAGGACGACGTCGGTCGAATCGAGGCCGTACATTTCGCCCTCATCGTAAAACATCCCCAGGATGGTCATAGTATTGAAATTCGTGCCGGACGGCTCGACGGAATAAACCGGAGTTACGAATGCGAGGGTTCCGCCGAGGGGTTCCGGTGAAGTATTTTCTTCGATCGAGAATTCCACCGAATCATCCAGGGCTCCGGCCGGAATGTGTAAATTGATTTTGTTGGTGAGCATGATAGTGCCCCCATCGGGGCCGATAGTTTCTTCGACCGTGGTTTCATCGACATCATCGCCCGTGCCGGAATCACCGCAGCCGGCCAGTAGAAACGACAATGTAATGAAACACAGACTTGCGAGCTTGAATACATAACGCATAGTCTCTCCTTTGAATTGTAATTGCGAATACCGGAGAGATAATACTATTATGATTTCAAGTCAATAATCATATATGAAAAAGGCATAAAAAAGGCCGCTCGAAAGCGGCCCGTGAGCAGTTTATCTTAAAAATCAAGCTTCCCAGGTGCCGGCGCTGATTACGTCGCCATCATCGTCGAAATAAGTATAGGATCCGCTGCCGTCGGTTTCCCAGCTGAAAATATATTCTGTCTGTGTTTCCAGATCGCCGTAATGAACCGACATGCTGCCGCTTCCGTCAGAGTAAACCTGAAGCTGTGTGGCATAGGAATCGCTCAGAAGCTGGACCTGAATAATATCATCGCCCTCTCCGCTGATGATACCCCAGTTCCAGGTATAAACGGGGGTTTCGCCGCAATCGGAAAACAACTGGTATGTTCCGCCGCTGCCGTCTATCGCTTCCATATACAGGATAAAGCGGCAATTTTCGTATACTTCGTTGGTTATGTAAATTTCAAAATAGAAAGCTTCTTCGTCGGACCATGAAGCATAGGTGACCGAAGTGCCTTCATAATTCCAGGTGACGGTATCTTCGGCGGCCGCCATTTTGGTCGGAATCAAGGACTTGCTGGGGGGATTGAAATATGCCGAATAGCTTGAAAACGAATTGACCAGTTGCAGATAAGATAAGGCAAGCTGCGCATAAGAATTCGAACTCGCCGCGGACTGTAATCCGGCGGGGATTTCAATCGGTTCGAAACTCGGTTCAGTCGGGGTATTACTCCCGCCCCCATCGTCCCCACCGCATCCTGCGAAAAGCGACAAAGCCGCGATCGAAAATACCAATAGAATACTCCAGCTCTTCCTCATTTTTACCTCCTGTAAATGTAATTAATCCGGACTATAGCCCGATTCGGGACAGCCGGATCCTGTAAATTGGTTTATAATAGTGAAATACGATATAATTTGTCTTGTTTGTTGGGGTAATTTGAAATTGGGAAGTGAATATTCAGTAAACAGGTTGATAATGGGCCCTGCGTTTATTATCATATCAGCAATAGAGGTGAATATTTAACAGAGTGTGGATGCAATGAATAAGGCGACTATGGAAAACGTAAAGGCCGACCCTCAAAAATGGGAATTAGCCGATCATGTCGGGTCATTGTCGACTTCGATAATTCGTGAAATTCTGAAAATATCCTCGCAGCCGGGCGTGATTTCTTTCGCCGGGGGATTACCGGCACCCGAAATGTTTCCGGTCGAGGAATTAAAGGCCGCAGCGGTTGCGGTTAGCGATGAATTTCAATCCACGGCGATGCAGTATTCACTTTCGATGGGAATTCCACCGCTTCGTGAGGTCATTGCGGCCCGGGAAACGAAAAAGGGCATTAAAACCACGGCTGAAAATATTCTGATAACTTCCGGTTCGCAGCAGGCGATCGATATTATTGCGCGGGCTTTTATAGATCCCGGTGATTATGTCATTTGCGAATATCCGACGTATGTCGGAGCCATGCAGGCGATGAATTTCTATCAGCCGAAATACGCTCCGGTTCAGATGGACGACGAGGGGATGGTGGTCGACCAGCTGGAAGATGCCATCAAGAAATATCATCCCAAGTTCATATATACTGTGGCGACTTTCCAGAATCCGACCGGGATTACGATGTCGATTGAGAGAAGGAAAAAACTGATTGAAATAGCCGCGAAGCACAATATCCCCATTATCGATGATAATCCGTATGGAGAGATTCGCTTTGCCGGGCAGCCGCTTCCGGATTTGAAGGCTCTGGATTGCGACGGAGTTATTTCACTGGGGACGTTTTCCAAGATTTGCGCTCCGGGACTCAGAATTGCGTGGATTAACGGTCCGCTTCGGATGATGCCGGTGTTCGAAAAGGTGAAACAGGGGACGGATTTACATTCGAATACTTTTACGCAGTACATGTTGAATCATTATATCCGGTCGGGGGGATTGGACAAACAGATTCCCCGGCTGATAGAGAACTACGGCGCCAAGCTAAAAAGAATGCTGGAAGAAATCGACAGGCATTTCCCCAAGGAAATCGTCACGACCCGTCCGCAGGGAGGATTATTCCTGTGGGGGGTAATGCCGGAAGGAATGTCCGGAAAGGAAATCCTGCAAAAAGCGATTGAGAAGAAGGTTGCCTTCGTGTACGGGTCTCCTTTCTATCCGGACGGAAAGAACGATAATACGTTCCGGTTGAATTTCTCGAATGCCACGCTGGATGGGATTTCAGAAGGCATAAAGAGACTGGGCGGGGTATTCAAGGAAAACCTTCCGTAAAGCCGGAAATGAAAATGGAAAAGCCCCCGGAGGACTCGGGGGCTTTTTGCTTTACATCGGGATTGAAATATCTATTTTGGTCAGTATGAAAAGAATTGAGTATGCCAAGTATCATGCTCTGGGGAACGATTTCTTAATTATCGACCGGATGGGTCGTTCCGCGGGAAAATATAAATTCAGCGCGATTGCGAAACAAATCTGCAGCCGGAGTACAGGAGTCGGAGCCGATGGAATTCTGGTTTTGACCAAGAGCCGCAGGTGCGATTTCAAGGTGGATTTGTTTAATTCCGACGGAAGCTGGGCGGAGAAATCGGGGAACGGCCTGCGAATCGCGGCATCTTATTATCACGCCAATCGTTCCAATAAGAAAAATATCGATATCGAAACGAGTATCGAAGATTGCACCGCCCGTATTATGGGGAAAAAGGGGTGGGAATATATGGTCAGGGTTTCTCTGGGGCAGCCGAAACTGGCGGCGAAAGAGGTTCCGGTGAAGTCCCGGTATAAGTACCATATCAATCGCCCCTTGAAGATCGAAGGTTTCGATATTGTTCTGACCGCGATTTCGATCGGGAACCCGCATGCCGTAATTTTCGTAGACAAATTCGATTTCGACTGGAAAATGCTGGGTGAAATAGTTGAGAACAGCAAGCCGTTTCCGAACCGGACCAATGTCGAGTTCGCGAAGGTGGTCAATCGCCGCAAAATTATTCTGAATGATTGGGAAAGAGGGGCCGGCGCCACCGGATCATCGGGGACGGGGGCAGGAGCTGCCGCTGTCGCGGGTGTTCTCAACGGTTTGGTCGATCGCAAGGTAAATGTCAGCTTTCCTCTCGGGAATCTACAAATCGACTGGGAGAAGGAGAGCGATCTTCTGTATTTAACCGGTCCCGCGAAGTACATTTCCAAGGGCATCTATTATTTCGATTAGTTATGACATCGCCGCATCCCGAGGCCTCGCGCGAGGCAATCCAGAACATCCCGCAGGGTTCAATATCTGCCAGGGTTAAGTATTTCTTTTCGGATTACTGGCAGAATCTGAAATTATTTTCCCGCAATATCAGGTTATATCTGGCAGGGGCATTTTTAATCGGGCTGACATTTGCCGCCTATCAATTACTGCTTAATCTTTATCTTCGGGATCAGGGAATGTCGGAATCGTTTATCGGGAGGATATTATCACTGGGGGCACTGGGGATGACTCTGGCGGCGATCCCGGCGGCGTTTTACTTGAGGAAGATCAGGCTTAAAAAAGTGTTGCTGGTTACGGCGATAGTATATCCTTCGGCGATACTGGTCCTGACGCATCTTCCCATGAGTAATTGGCTGCTGGTCTGTTCGTTTTTGGCGGGACTGTCGCTCACTTTTTATCGGATTGCGGCCAGTCCCTTTTTTATGAGGAATACTACACCGAAAGAGCGGACCTATGTTTTTTCGATGTCGTTCGGAACGATGCTGATTGCCAGCATGATCGGGTCGATCGTCTTCGGATGGATGGTATCGTATCTGACGGGGATCCTGAACAGCGAAATCGCGGCCTATCAATGGACGTTCGTATTTTCGGTGTTTTTGGGGTTCGCGGCGGTGATACCGTTTATGATGATCAAGGCCGCGGATCCGTCGAAAGAAGATCGTGAAGCTGACCTGTCATTGAATCTTCTGAAAAGGCAATTCCGGTTGTACTCCAAGCTGTTCATTCCGTATTTCATGGTCGGGACCGGGGCGGGTTTGATAATTCCCTTTTTGAATATCTATTTCAAGGATCGCTTCGGGCAGCCTCCGGATAAAATCGGTCTATTTTACACCCTGGTAAATGCCACGATGTTTCTGGGAATCCTGGCC
>Ga0105093_10000754_pt1 | contig 12228 bp, 10 predicted proteins | sample PPLLak3March2015_2_FD_79111 | JGI IMG/M metagenome (GOLD analysis project Ga0105093, IMG submission 79111) | Freshwater sediment microbial communities from Prairie Pothole Lake near Jamestown, North Dakota, USA - PPLs Lake P8 Core (3) Depth... | ecosystem: Environmental > Aquatic > Freshwater >... | reverse complement strand
TCGACGGTGCCCCGGGCGGGACCGGCATGAGCCCCTGGCGGATGATGACCGAGTGGGGGATCCCTTCCATCTATCTGCATTCCATGACCTACGAGCTTTGCGCGCGCCTCGCCCGCAACGGGCGCTGGGTGCCGGACATCGCCTTCGCCGGCGGGTTCTCCTCCGAGGACCACGTTTTCAAAGCCCTCGCCCTTGGCGCACCTTATTGCAAGGCGGTCTGCATGGGCCGGGCCCTGATGATTCCCGGCATGGTCGGTAAGAACGCGGAGAAATGGCTGCGGGGCGAGGACGATGGGCTGCCCAAGTCGGTCTCCCGTTACGGTATGACCAAGGAAGAGATCTTCATGAACTTCGAGGTCCTCAAGGATAAATACGGGGCCGAAGCAGACAAGTTCCCGTTGGGGGCGATCGGCATATACAACGCCACCGACAAGATCCGCGTCGGCCTGCAGCAGCTCATGGCGGGCACCCGTAACTGGGAAGTCAAGTACATCAGCCGGCAGGATCTCTTTGCGCTCTCCGAAGAGTGCGCCAAGGTGACGGGAATCCCCTATGTCATGGAGGCCTTCCGCGAGGAGGCCCTGGCGATCATCGACGCCTGAACATGAACTGCCATTTCTGCCACGAAAAAGGAGGTCTTCCATGTCAGAGATTCTGAGAATAGTGTCCTCGCGCGACCCGGCTGAAAAGGAGTTCCACCAGGCGGTCCGTGAGGTGTTCGATTCCGTGAAGCCGGTCCTCGAACGGCACCCCGAGTACCGCCGCAACGCCATCCTGGAGCGGCTGATCGAGCCGGAACGCATCATCCTGTTCCGGGTGCCCTGGAAGGACGACCACGGCCAGGCACACGTCAACCGCGGCTTCCAGGTCGAAATGAACAGCGCCATCGGCCCCTACAAGGGCGGGCTGCGGTTCCACCCCTCGGTGAACCTGAGCATCCTCAAGTTTCTCTCCTTAGAGCAGGTGTTCAAGAACGCGCTCACGACCCTCAACCTGGGCGGCGGGCAGGGCGGCTCCGATTTCGATCCCAAGGGCAAGTCGGACGACGAGGTGATGGGCTTCTGCCAGAGTTTTGCCGCTGAGCTCTTCCGCCATATCGGCCCCAATACCGACATCCCCGAGGGCGACATCGGCGTCGGTGCGCGCGAGATCGGCTACCTCTTCGGCATGTACAAGAAGCTGCGCAACGAGTTCACGGGAGTGTTCACCGGCAAGAGCCTGAACTGGGGCGGGAGCCTGATCCGGCGCGAGGCCACCGGCTACGGCCTGGTGTACTTTGCCGCGGAAATGCTCGCAACCCGCAACCAGAGCCTGGCCGGGAAGAGCTGCCTGGTATCGGGTTCCGGGAACGTGGCCCAGCACACGGTGGAAAAACTGATCGAGATGGGGGCCAAGGTGGTGACGCTCTCGGATTCCTCCGGCTACATCTACGACGAGGAAGGCATCGATCGCGGCAAGCTCGAGTTCGTGAAACGGCTCAAGAACATCCGCCGGGCTCGCATCGGCGAGTACGTCGACAAATACTCCCAGGCCGCGTTCGTGGAGCGGGAGGCGCCCTTTGACCACAACCCGCTGTGGGGCCACAAGGCCGACTGCGCCTTTCCCTGCGCCACCGAAAACGAGATCCACCACAAGGACGCCGAGCAGTTGATGGCGAACGGTGTCGGCCTCGTCGCCGAGGGGGCGACCATGCCGTCGACGCCGGAGGCGGTGGCGGTGTTCCTGGAGCGCGGAATCCTGTACGCGCCGGGCAAGGCTGCCAACGCAGGCGGGGTTGCGGTTTCAGGGTTGGAGATGGCCCAGAACAGCATGCGGCTGAACTGGTCGCGGAGCGAGGTGGACGAGCGGCTCAAGATGATCATGAAGGGGATCCACCGGACCTGTCTCGAGGCCGCCGAGGAGTATGGCAAGCCCGGGAGCTACGTGGTGGGCGCCAATGTGGTCGGCTTCCTCAAGGTGGTGAATGCCATGATGGACCAGGGGTTGGTGTAGCATGGATTTCAAAGCTGTTATTTTCGATTTGGACGGGACGCTTCTGGACACGCTCGAGGACCTGGCGGACTCCATGAACTGCGTTCTGGAGCGCAACCGCCTGCCGCAACACGAGCTTGCGGCTTACAGGTATTTCGTGGGCGACGGCATCGAGATGCTGGTGCGGCGGGCGCTGCCGTTTGAAATTGCGGATGAGGAAGAACTCAACCGTTTCATCCGCGAGATGAAAAGCGAGTATGCCGGCCGGTGGACGCAAAAGACCCGGCCCTACCCCGGCATCCTGGAGCTGCTGGACGCCTTTTCCGCAGGCGGATTCGAGATGGCTGTTCTTTCCAATAAACCCGATGAAGCGACCCGACACATCATCCAAGCGTTTCTGCCGGGCGTTTCCTTCCGGCTGGTCATCGGTGCCACCAGCGGAAAACCAAAAAAGCCGGACCCGACCGTTGCCCTGGAAATTGCAGACCGGCTCCGCATTGCCCCGGCTCGGTTCATTTATGTGGGCGACACCTCCATCGACATGCGCACGGCGGTTGCGGCGGGGATGTTCCCGGTGGGCGCCTTGTGGGGATTTCGTCCCGCCGAGGAGTTGATCGCAGCCGGCGCCGAACTGCTCGTGCGCAAGCCGGCAAGCCTGCTGCCCTGGGTTTCTCGGGCAGCGGCCACTTGACCCTGCTTCCGTGCATGACCCGATGACGTCGGCTACAGGTTGCCGGACAGGCTGAGCAGGTTTTTATTGATGGCCAGCCGGGTTTGCGGCTGGATGAAATCGTGCTGGTCTTCGATGAAGGGCAGATACGTCAGGCTGTGGTGCGTGGGGCGGATGGTCATGGCCGGGAGCAGCTCGGGCAGGCTCTGCCGCGGCTTGAAAAAGGCCGCCAGCAGCACTTTGAGGCTCTCGCAGGCCTCCACGACGGTCAGCGTCACCGGGTGATGCGGGCCGGGGGGCAGCATCGGCGCTACGCGGTCCTGTGCCTGCAGGAGTGTCAGGCTCTCGGCCAGGCGCATGAACACCTGGGCCCGGACCTTGAACGCCGGGGTCCAGAATCGGAACTCTTTCAGCCCGGCGGTACTGTCGACGATTTTCGGCAGGTTGGCGATCCGCGCCAGATCGGCATAGGATTTCAGGTCGATAACCGACAGGTCGCACGTGATCTGCCAGAATGGAAAATAGAGGCCGGCTTCTACAGGCTCTTCCAGACAGGCGGATTCGACCTGCCTGAGCGTCTCTCCGGCGGGATACCACACCGACCGGCAATTCCGGCAGAGCATCGCGAGCGTGTTGCGCGCGCCTTCCAGGTCCCAGCCGCAGGCGGGGCACAATGCCGCAACGAATCGAACGCCCCAATCCGGCCGCCCGCCCGCAAGCCCCGCATCGGGAAACCCGCCGCCGGCGGCCGCCACCGGGCGGTCCAGCACCGCGTCGTAGAGTTTGTCCGTCGTGTAAAACGGGGAGTACATCAGGCTCATGGATTCGCCGAGGTGGGCGCAGTGCAGGATGGGCTGCGGCAGCGTCTGGCCGAAGCGCCGGTTGAAGGCGGCGAGCGTCTCCTCGAACGACCGTGCCGGTCGAACGAATCGCCCCGGCATATCAGGGGACACAAATTTCAGTTTCAGGGCCTGGCTGCGCAGGCCCAGAGTCACCGGGATGGCGGGCGCATCGGTTGCGCAATGGCTCACATCGATGAATTTGTATTCGACCCCGGCCGGCAGGCTGAACAGCAGCATCCCCTTGAAACGCCAGTAAGGGACGTAAACCAGCTCCTTGCCGGCAGGGTTCCGGGCAGGCAGGACGTAGCGGAAGTAGTCGTGCGTCAGCAGCAGCGATGTGACCCGGCAGAACGGGCAGGCGAAGAGCCGGTCGGTCTCTTCCAGGTTGGCCGGAGCCCCGCACTGCGGGCAGGCTTGCTCGATCCGGAATGAAGTCATGGAGAGTTTCGGTTCACGGCGCTGGGTGCAAGGTTCAAGGGTTTGGGATTGGACGGCTTCGCAGGACGCGCCAAATTCAAGGCGTGCGAATGTCGCGGCGCGAGGCGTACTTGCAGTACGCCGCAGCGACAGCGACATGAAGCACAACGATGAAGTTGGGCGTGTTGCGAAACCGTCACAGCTTCTCCCCGCACTCATTGCAGTGCATGGAGCCCGCCAGGTTTTCGGAGCCGCAATGCGGGCAGAATTTCTTCTGGGGGGCGGTTTCCGTCGCAAGGCCGCAGCGCGGGCAGAACTTCGCGTTCGGCGCCAGGTTCTTGGCGCAGCGGGAGCACTGGCTGAACACGACCATCTGATGCCCGCACTGGGGGCAGAACTTGGAGTCGCCGGGAACACTGCTGCGGCATTCCGGGCAGGCCGCCCCCGGCACCGGCTCACCCGGAAGGCCGCCTGTTTTCTGGCCGCCGAAGTACTGGGCGAACATGGCCGGCAGCATGAGGCCCAGGCTGGTGCCCATGCCGGTGCCGGAGCCGGCTTCGCCTCCGGCGGCTTTTTCCATGGCCATGGCCGCCTTCATCTGCATGAGCTTTTCCATGTCTTTGAAAACGCCCATGCGGCTGCGGTCGTCGATCGCCTGCTGGACCTCGGGCGGCGGTGTTACGGCGTTGATGTAGAGCTGGGCCAGGCGAATCCCGAAATGGCTGAAATCCTCCTCCAGGCGCTTGCTCAGACCCTCGGACAGTTCGTCATATTTGGCCGGCAGGTTGAGGAGCGAGTCGAGGGTCTGCCCCATGTAGTCGTTGAAGCGCGACACGATCACGCTGTTCAGGTACTCTTCGACCTCCGCGGTGGTGTAAATCCCCTGGGTGCCGATCAGGCTGTTGATGAGCAGGACCGGCTGGGCCACCTGGAGGTTGAACACGCCGAAGGCCCGCAGGCGCACCAGCCCCAGCTCCGCATCCTTGTAGGCGACCGGGTCGCGGGTTCCCCATTTTAGGTTGGTGAACACTTTCAGGTTGACGAAGTACACCTCGGCCCGCAGGGGGCTCTGCATGGCCCAGGGAATGCTGGCAATTTTGGTCAGGATGGGGATGTTGCCGGTCTTCAGGGTGTGGCGGCCGGGGCCGAAGACCCCCACAGCCTTGCCCTTGTAAAAGAATACCGCGGCCTGGCTCTCCCGCACGGTGAGCTGGGCGCCGTACTTGATCTCCCCGGAGCCCTGCTCCGGGAGCCGGTGCACGAGCTCCTTGCCGCTCTCGTCAAACCACTCCAGATTCTCCAAAAAGACGATATTGTTGGTCCCCATGACCGCCTCCTGTGTGATGGGTGGGCGCTTCGGCAGTATTGCGTCTGCCGCATATTGCATTATCGGCTGTTTTTGCCAAGCGCTTGAGGAAAATACCGGCGGCTTGCCCGCCCATATACAGGGCTTATTATGAGTTCAGCCAGTAAAGACTTCAGGTTCCAACGACAACAGGCATAGGAGGGACACCGAATGATTCGAATCGCAAAAACATCCCGGCTGACGACGGATGAAATCATCCACCGGGCATCCACGTTTTTTGGCGAAAGCGGGGAGGGGCTGAAGCAGACAAGCCGTCAAGACTGCTGCGTATCCTTTGCCGGCGGCGGCGGTCACGTGTCGGTGTTCGCCGCGGACGATAAAACCCACCGCACGGTGGAGGTCGAGAGCCGGGAGTTTGAATACCAAGCCAAGCGATTCCTTGAGTCGGTATAAACGGCGAGCTGCGCCGTCCTACTGTGGAACGAAATCCCCCCGGCTCCCTTTTTCAAAGGGGAAGAGACGCCGGGATCCTCTTACTCCCCCTTCAGACAAAGGGGGTTGGGGGGGGGGATTTTAAAATCGACTTCCTTGAAAGTCCGGTCAGCGACCTCAGCCGCGAGCGAGCCAATAGATGACCGGCAGTGCCAGGGCCGCCAGAACGAGCAGCCCCGGAGTGGTCAGGTAGGCTGCGTACCAAGGCAGGTTTTTCAGACGCGCTTTCTTGAACTCGGAAAGAAACCAGTTTCCCAGGATGACGGCCCCCAACAGGACCGAAATCATTTTGGCGAACTCAATCATCGCTGCCATCTTTCATGAAACGGAAATTGTCATTGAAATCTTCGACGGTTCTAGTATAGTAGGCCCTTGCGGATTTGATCGGGGCGGACCGATGCCAATGATCGATGGCGCGCCTGGAGGGATTCGAACCCCCGGCCTACGGATTAGAAGTCCGTTGCTCTATCCAGCTGAGCTACAGGCGCACAGCGGCGTTTTTTTAACACATGTCCAAGACGCTGTCCATAGCCATTCGCCGCCGCCGGTGTTGAAATTGTTTAACATTCTGACCACACGGGCAGCCTGATGAAAAAAGAGGGCAAGAAAAATAAGCCGGAAACCAAGAAGAAACCCAAAGCCGTCGCTGCCCCCAAGCCCAAGCCTAAAGCTGTCGCGGCCCCCACGCCCAAGCCTAAAGCCGTCGCGGCCTCCAAGCCCAAGCCTAAAGCCGTTGCGGCCCCCACGCCCAAACCTGAAGCCAAGACTGTCCCGAAAAAAGGCGGAAAAGTTCAAAAAGCTGTTTCTGCTGTAAGTAAACGGCCGACATCGACCCCGGCGGCTACGTCGTCCGGCAAGGCAGATCCATCCCCCACGTCGCGAGCGGCTGTCACGGTTGAAGCCCTAACGCCTCCGGAGAAGAGCACATCGGCGGAAGCCGCACCTCCTGCCGGCGGGAGCGCGGCGATCGCGTCGCAGACAGTCGAACCCGACACGGCGGCGACGGCGCTCAAGGGAGGGCGGACGGTCAAGAAACCGAAGGCGCCTCGGAAGACGCCCGTCGTCGAGAAGGCCGAGAAGAAGGTTTCCAAGAAGAAAAAGCCGGAATCCGACGACAAGGCGCTCGTCAAGTTCGACCCGCTTCAGAGGTATCTTTCGGAGATCAGTCGCTACAAGCTGCTCACCCGGGACCAGGAGCGCGACCTCGGCACCCGCGTCAAGGAGCAGGACGACAAGGAGGCGGCATACGTGCTGGTCACCGCCAACCTGAGGCTGGTCGTCAAGATCGCGCTGGAGTTCCAGCGGGTGTGGATGCAGAACCTGCTCGACCTCATCCAGGAAGGCAACATCGGCCTCATGCAGGCCGTGAAGAAGTTCGACCCTTACAAGAACGTCAAGTTCTCCTACTACGCCTCGTTCTGGATCAAGGCCTACATCCTGAAGTTCATCATGGACAACTGGCGGCTCGTCAAGATCGGGACGACCCAGGGCCAGCGCAAACTGTTCTTCAAGCTGAAAAAGGAAAAGCAGCACCTGATCGAGCAGGGATTCGACCCCAAACCCAAGCTGCTGTCCGAGCGGCTCGGGGTGTCGGAACGGGAAATCGTCGACATGGACCAGCGTCTGGACAGCTGGGACGTGTCGCTGGATGCCCCTCTGAAAAACGACTCCGAAACTGAACGCATCGAATTCCTCAGCACCGACAGCGAGTCCGTCGAGGATCAGGTGTCGAAAAAGGAAATCGAGCTCCTGCTGCACAACAAGATCACCGAATTCAGAAAGAAAATGTCGCCGCGGGAGATCGAAATTTTTGAACTGCGCATTTTTTCCGACAATCCCGTCACCCTTCAGGAAATCGGGGACCGCTACGGTATCTCGCGGGAACGGGTCCGGCAGATCGAGAAAAACATCATCCGGAAGATGCGGGAGTTTTTAAAACGCGAGATCCCCGACTTTGCATCCTATTCTGAAGACATCGATTCTGAAGACACCGACGTGGAGTGACGATTCTGCCTGCGCGACTCGCCTTGCCCCGGTATTAACAGGGTGTTGCAAGACACGCATCAGGCCGTCAGCCAAGGCAACTATAAGCTTGAGGCAAGAGGCTTGAGGCTCGAAGCTTAAAAAAATCAGCCACCGTCAGCCATGCTTCCAGCTTCGAGCCTCCGGCTTCCAGCCGATTGCATGTGAGCATTTACAAAAGCCGCACAACGCCGGATCACGGCCTCAGGCGCGGTTTTTCAACACCCTGTCAGGAAGCCTTCTCATGAAAAACAACCTGTTCACAGTTACGGCCTTGATCTGCCTTTTCGGCGTCGTGACCGGTTGCACCCACGCTACCGGCACCCCCGTCGCGTCGACCCCTTCGCGCGCCGTGGTGGAACCGTCGGAGAACGCCTACTTCTACTTCATGGCCGCGCAGAAGGAGCGCATGGGCGGGAAAACCGATCATGCGATCCTGCTCATTCGCAAGGCGATTGCGCTCGACCCGGACTCCGCCTACCTTCAGCGGGAACTGGCCACCATATACCTCCAGAACAAGGAGAATGAAAACGCACGGCGGCTCGTCGAGGAGCTGCTCGTCCGGCACCCCGACGATGTCAAGGGGCTCATCCTTTACGGTGGCATCCAGCAGATCGGTAACGACAACGCTGCGGCCATCCAGGCCTACGAGCAGGTGATCCGGCTGGATCCCTCCCAGGAAAAAATTCATGTGCTCTTAGGCGGCTTGTACCTGGAGGCGAACGATCTGGGAAACGCGGAGCGGGTCCTGCGGCAACTGACGGAGCGATTCCCCAAGTCCTACGCCGGTCATTTTCTCATGGGCCGGCTCTACCTGTCGCGCGGCAATCAGGCCCAGGCGGAGAAGGAGTTCTGGCGGTGCGCGGAAATCGACCCCGACAGCATAGACCCGCTGTTCGAGCTCCTCAAGCTGTACCGGCAGCAGGGGAAAAAGCAGGACGTGCTCAAGGTCAACCAGGAAATCCTGGAGCGCGACCCCGAGAACAGCCGTGCCTCCCTGGAGCTGGCCCTGTTCTACCGGCAAGCCGGGATGAAAGGCGAAGCCGCCGCCATCCTCAAGCTGCTCGGGGAAAAGAGCAGCAGCGAGTTCGACGTCATTCTCCAGCTGGTTCAACTCTACGTGGACCCGAAGAAATACGACGAGGCCATTTTCCTCATCAACGGGATGCTGCAGGGGGCGCCCCAGAGCCCGGATCTGCATCACCTCAAGGGGTTCAGTCTTTTCGGGCTCAAGCAGCGCCCCGAAGCCCTGGTCGAGTTCCGCCTGGTCACACGTGAATCGCGTTTTTACCAGGACGCCGTGGTCCACATCGCCTTCATCCTGCAGGAGCAGGGGAAAACCGATGAGGCCTTGCAGCAGCTGACGTCCGCCGCTGAACAGGACCCGGGGAACCCGGAGCCATACTATTACCTCGGCACCATCTGCGAAGAGGCCGGGCGTCTCGGCGAGGCCGAGAACTACCTCAAACAGGCGCTTGAAAAGGCCCCCGAGAACGCCAACTACCATTTCCGCCTGGGTGTCGTCTACGACAAGCAGAACAACAAAGAGGCTTCCATCGCGGCGATGCGCAAAGTCATCGCACTAAACCCCAAGAACGCCGACGCGCTCAACTATCTCGGCTACACCTACGCCGACCTGGGTCAAAACCTGGATGAGGCCGAACAGCTGATCATCGAGGCTCTCAAATACAAGGCCAATGACGGGTTCATCACCGACAGCCTGGGATGGGTGTACTACAAGAAGGGCGAGTATGCGAAGGCGCTCGAATACCTGAAAAAAGCCCACGAGCTGGTCCCCGACGACCCCACGATCATGGAGCACGTCGGGGATGCCTATCTCAAGCTGAACGACAAGGTGAACGCCCTCAAATACTACCAGAAGGCGCTTTCGAAGAAAGACCAGGAAAAGGAAGCTCTGCAGAAGAAAATCAGGCAACTGAAGGAGGGCGGCCGTTGACGGGGAATGATCTTTTTAAGCGGGAGCGCACGACGGAAATGCGCCGTGTGCGCGCGATCCTCCTGGCGGTGCTGGCGGCGGTGCTCCTCGGCGGGTGCAGCAGCCTGACCGGGGTGATGGACAGCCGGCCGGAGATCCCCGAGGACCCCGTCGCGGCGGCCGAGGCGCTCAGCGTGATCGCCAAGCTGCAGCAGGCCAACGGCGCGCTCAAGACGTTCAAGGGCGTCGGGCGGCTGACGGTCCGGCACGAGGGCAAGGTCCAGGTCGATGAGCGCATGGCCTGGGTCGGGGCGCCGCCGCTCAAACTGAGTGTGGTGCTGTTTGCGGCAAGTTTTCCGGCCCTGCGCATGGCCGGCGATGGAGAGTGGCTTTACTACCAGGACGGCCAGGAGCCCGGCGCGCCGGTGAAACAGGTGCGCGCGAGCGACCCGGATTTCAAACGCATCCTTTCCATCCCGATCCAGGCGAGCGACATCATCGCCCTCATGTGCGGCAGGATGCCGCTCAGGGAGCACGACCGAGCGACGATTCAGCCGCTGGCCTCCGGCCAGGGCTATGTGCTGCTACTCATGGACGGCCGGTCGGTGCGGCAGAAAATTTTCTTCGACGAAACCAAATCGGAGACCCGGCAGACCGAGATCTACGATTCCTGGGGCAGACTGGTCTTTCAGGCGAATTTTCTCGAAATGCAGGTGGTGAGCGGCTACCGGGTGCCGTCGCGGCTGGTGGTCTCGCGCGGGAAAGAGGCCACGGTCCAGGTGCTGGTCGAGAAGTATTGGGCCGACGTCCCCGTCACGCCTGAGATGTTCGTGCTCGCGGCGCCGCCGGGATGATGCGCCTGCGGCGCCGTTTAAAGCTGGAAGCTCGAAGCTGAAAGCTGAGCGGATGGGATTTTTTCTTTGACCTTTGACCTTCGAGCTCCGAGCTGATCCTGACGTATGCATGCTGAAATCCTTGCCACCGGCGACGAGATCCGCACCGGCGCCCTGGTCGATTCCAACTCGGCCTGGATCGCACAGGCGCTCGAGGAGGCCGGTGTCGCCGTGGCCCGTCTCAACGGGGTCGGGGACGATCTCGAACGTCTGACCGGAATCCTGAAAGAGATCGGCGGCCGGGCCGATGTCGCCGTCGTCACCGGGGGGCTGGGGCCGACGGTGGACGATCTTTCCGCGTTGGCGGCGGCTGCCGCCAACGGCGTCGGGCTGGTCATGGAGCCGGAGGCTCTCGCCGCCATCGAGGAGTTTTACCGGCAGCGTAACCGGCCGATGAACCCCTCGGTCCGGAAGCAGGCCTTTCTGCCCGCGGGCGCGGAGATGCTCGCGAACCCGGTCGGCACCGCACCGGGATTCCGCCTGCGGATCGGTCGCTGTGCGTTCTTCTTCCTGCCGGGCGTGCCGTTCGAGATGAAGCGCATGCTGGCGGACCACGTGCTGCCGCAGATCGACCGGATGAGGGGCGAACGCCGCGAAACCCGCCTGATCAAGACCTTCGCCTGCTTCGGGTTGACCGAATCGCTGACCGGCGAGCGGGTGGGGGGGATCGAAGAACGGTTCCCCGGCGTCAAGCTGGGCCTGCGCGCCAAGTTTCCAGAGGTCCAGGTCAAGCTCTACGCGAGCGACCCGGTTGCAGCCGAGGCCGTCGGCCGCCTCGATTCGGCGTCAGTCTGGGCCCGGGAGCGGCTCGGCGATGTGCTCTTCTCCGAGGCGGGCGAGTCCATGGAGGCCGTCGTCGGCCGGCTCCTGCGGGAAAAAAAGGCATCCCTGGCTGTAGCCGAGAGCTGCACCGGCGGGCTGCTGTCCAGTCTCCTGACCGACGTGCCCGGCAGTTCCGACTATTTTCTGCTGTCGACCGTGACCTACGCCAACGACGCCAAGATGCGCCTGCTGGGGGTCAACGCCGAGACCCTCGGCCGCAGCGGCGCCGTGCACGAAGAGACCGCGCAAGAAATGGCCGGGGGCGTGAGGCGCCTGGCCGGGTCCACCTACGGGCTTTCCACCACCGGGATCGCCGGTCCTGCGGGGGGCACATCCGAAAAACCGGTGGGCACCGTCTGCATCGGGCTTGCCACCCCAGCCGGGACGTTCGGCTACCGTTTTCACTACACGTACGGCCGGCGCTCGATGAACAAACAGATGTTCGCGATGAAGGCCATGGACATCCTGCGCCGGGAGCTGGCAGGAGTCGTGCATTCGCCGTAGCAAGGGTGTTGAACAACGGCGCCTCGGACCGTGATTCGGCGTTGCGTGGCATTTGTAAATGTGAATGTGAAAGCTGGAAGGTCGAAGCTTGCAGCTGGAAGCTGAGTGGCTGGGGTCTTTTCCTTTCAAGACCTTACCGGTTTCTACAACCTTTGGTTCAATCGCCAACTCAAATGCCCGACGTCTTGGGTGATCACGCAGTGTTTGTCCCGAATAGCCTTCAGTCTTCAGCCTTCGCTCTATCTACCTGAGTAGTTGTTTTTTATGAATCTGCTTGCACGGATCCTCAACCGGTTCAACAGGCTGTTGAAAAACGGCGTCTCAGGCCGTGATCCGGCGTTGCGTGGCTCTGG
>Ga0105093_10000752_pt1 | contig 12236 bp, 13 predicted proteins | sample PPLLak3March2015_2_FD_79111 | JGI IMG/M metagenome (GOLD analysis project Ga0105093, IMG submission 79111) | Freshwater sediment microbial communities from Prairie Pothole Lake near Jamestown, North Dakota, USA - PPLs Lake P8 Core (3) Depth... | ecosystem: Environmental > Aquatic > Freshwater >... | reverse complement strand
GGATTCATCCAGCGGTTGAACGGGTTGACGACCGGCGCCCACCTGTTTCGGCTGCCGACCGAAGCCGAATGGGAATACGCCGCCCGCAGCGGCGGCAAGAAAGAGCTTTATGCCGGCGGAGACGACATCGACGCCCGGGCCTGGTACTCCGAGAACAGCGGCGGCTCCACGCAACCGGTCGGCCTCAAGGCACCCAACGGCCTGGGACTGTTCGACATGAGCGGCAACGTCTGGGAGTGGTGCCAGGATGTCTACGTTCCGGGGGCCATCGTCGGGCGCAGTGCGGACCGGTCGGCTCAACGCAAGGGATCGGGAGACCGTGTCCTTCGAGGCGGCAGCTGGAACCTAGACGCCTGGAGCGCACGCTGCAGCCGGCGCTTCGGATTCCCCGAGGATTATTTCGGCGCCGGGCTGGGTTTTCGTCCGGCCAGGTCCGCCGGATAGGGGTTGGCCTCTCAAAGAAAGCGGAGCGCTGTCGATGACGATCCTGCTTGAAAAATTACGGGGCGTGATGCTGCCGCCAGCCCGCAACTTCTGGGTAATCGGCATCTTTTCGCTGATGCTCAGCGCCTGTGCGCCCGTCATCTCCCCCCAGCTCATGGACCAGATCGACCGCGATGTGACCTACGGCTCCCTGGCCGCCCGCCCGGACGAGTTTAAAGGCAAGGTTGTCCTGCTGGGCGGTACCATCGTGCAGACGGTGCCCAAACCAAGCGAAACCGAGATCGAAGTCGTCCAGAAACCAGCAAGCGCATCCGGCGAACCCCACCTGACGGATAAATCCGAAGGAAGGTTCCTGATCGTTGTCGATCGCTTTCTGGATCCCGCCATTTACCGATCCGGCCGGGATATCACCGTGGCTGGGGAAGTTCGAGGTTCCGAAGTGCGCCGCCTGGGTGAAATCGACTACCGCTATCCCGTCATTACCGCTCTGGAGCTGTATCTCTGGAGAAGACCGTCTGCTCCGCCGGTGTACCCTTACTCCTACTCTTTCGGCCACCCCGCCTTCTGGTGGTGGCGCTACCCCGGCTACCCCTATTGAAGTCCCCGGTTTTTCCCGGCCGCACCTTGGCCTTACGGACGACCTGCATTAGATTGCCTCATGCGCAGACGCCTGTGCGGCGCCCAATTGGACAGTGCCGGAGATTGCGAAACCCTGGACGTCCGGGATGAGGATGCCATGAACTTCGAGTTTAGGTAATTCGGATGATTCCCGTTTCCTTCGGAACATTTCGCCTCGTCATCGTCGGCTTGGCCGTGTTTGCGCAGGTTTACCTGCTCTGGCGCATCCGCCGGGCCGTTCGGTCCACGTCCGGTGCCGGCCGCCGGACGACCTTGGCCGTTGCCCTGGCCGGTATCCTGATCGGCGTCTTGTTTGCCGCGAACTGGCATATCATGTACACGCCGATTCCCTGGGTCGATCCGCCGACCCTGGTGCAGGCCATCTTGTTTTATGCGCCGGCGGTATGGAGTTTCGGTTCGATTTTTTCGGCTCTGCTGCTGCTCATCACCCAGGCCATAGGGGAGGCGGCGCGGACGGCGGGGCGGGTCTATCGACGCTTGGCCAGGCCGGAGAAGATTGCACCCGCAAACCCCGGCCGGCGAATGTTTCTCAAAGCCGGAGTGGGCGGACTTGCCGCCGCCCCCTTCTTGTTTTCGGGTTACGGCGCGGCCTATGCGGGCCGGAACCATGTGGTCGAAGAGCTCGCCTTGCCCTTCGGCTGCCGGTTGCAGGTGGCCCAGCTCACCGACATCCATGCCGGCATCTTCATGACCCGCTACCGGATGCGGCATTACGTCGATCAGGTCATTGCATTGAAGCCCGAGCTGTTTGTCCTGACCGGAGACTACATCTCGAATTCGACGGTGTTTTTTCCGGGGTTTGTGGAGGAAATGGCTCGGGTTCGTACGCCTTACGGCACCTTCGCCACCCTGGGAAACCATGAACACTGGTACGGGGAGATCGGATACTACCGGCGCATTTTCGAGGCAAACGGGATTCATCTGCTGCAGAACGAACACCGGGTGATTCCAACGGAAGGCGGCGCTTTTGCGATCGCCGGGATCGACGATTTGCACTGGGGTCAGCCGGACCTGAAAGCGGCCCTCCGGGGGCTGGATCCCGCCGTGCCGACGCTGCTCCTTTCCCATCGGCCCGAAATCTTTCCCGAGGCCGCCCGCCATCGCATCCCACTGACCCTCGCCGGCCATTACCATGGCGGCCAGGTCAAGCTGAGCCTGCCGGGAGGCGAGTTCAGCTTGGCCCATCTCAGAACGCCCTACCCCGAGGGGCTCTACCGGATCGGCCCCTCGCACCTCTACGTCAGCCGGGGGATTGGAACCACCTTCACTCCGGTGCGGCTGAACGCACCGCCGGAGGTCACGCTCTTCCATCTGTCTGGGCGATAAAGCCGATTTTCTCTCCTACATTATTAAATTTGGTTCAATGCGGCCATATCACTCATCGGCGGGTCGGGTTTTCGGCCGTAGCGCCACAACCAATTTTTCAATGGATTCGGCAACGCCTCCAAGCTGTTTAGAGGAACTGCAGACAGGCAGAGACGGCCAGCGGCCGCGTGGGCATCGGTCCTCCGGGGCTGTCCGGAACCATATGAAGCGGGCTTGCTGCCGCCCGCAGATTCGTTGAACGGATGGTTGCGGCGCGCTGCGGTCGAAAACCCGACCCGCCGGACCTCGGCTTACGTTGCGCCTATTCACTTGCTGGAGTAATAATGAAGCGGTTGCATGTATCCAAACCGTGCGGAATGTGGTACGGGGTGCCCTGGCCTGCCGTTTGGACCGTGGCGTTATAACGGGCTGCCCAAGCCGGATATAAGCTGCGTTTCAAGAAGCAGGTCGTTCGTTTCTCATTTGGGCGGATTATGACGCTGACGAATCCCGATATGCATGCATCGCCCTCCTGGCGCAAAACGCTCTATATCATGGTGTTCTGCCAGGTGATCACCTCTATCGGGTTTTCCAGCATTTTTCCCTTCCTGCCCCTTTACGTGAAATCCCTGGGATCCGTGACGTCTCTCGGCACGGATATCCTCTCCGGACTGGTGTTCTCAAGTCAGGCCCTGACCATGATGATCGCTTCGCCGATCTGGGGAGCGGTGGCGGACCGCTGGGGGCGCAAGCTCATGGTTGAACGCGCCATGTTCGGCGGGGCGGTGATCCTGCTCTTGATGGCGTTTGCCCGATCCGCCGAAGAGCTGGTGTTGCTGCGAACCTTTCAGGGAATGATCACCGGCACAATCGGCGCCGCCAATGCGCTGGTGGCGTCGATCGTGCCGCGCGAGCGGAGCGGTTTTGCGATGGGGTTGCTGCAGGTCGGATTGGGTGCCGGCGTCGGACTCGGTCCCATCATCGGCGGTGCGGTGGCCGACGCCTACGGGTACCGCGCGGCGTTCTACGTCACCGCAGCGTTGCTGGCAGTCGCCGGAATAATCGTCGCCGTTGGCGTGCAGGAACACTTCACCCCTCCGGCGAAAACCGACCGCCGCCGGACGGGATTCTGGAGAGAGTGGCGCCGTATCCTCGCCACCCCCGGGATCGTGGTGACCTACGCGTTGCGTTTCATGGACTCCCTGTCCCGAATGGCGTTCATCCCCATCTTGCCGTTGTTTGCCTTGGAGCTCATGGCCGAGGCCTCGCGCGTGAACAGCTTCACCGGTCTGGTGATCGGGGCGGCGGCCGCGGCCGCGGCGGTTTTTTCGGTATTCTTCGGTCGCCTGGGCGATCGCACCGGCCACCGCCAGATCGTCATCGCCTGCGCCCTGGCCGGTTCTTTTTCTTTTTTCCTGCAGGTCTGGGTTGGCAGCGGCTGGCAATTTCTGGCGCTGCACCTCCTGGCCGGCATCGCCCACGGCGGCATTGTCACGGGAGTCAGCGCTCTGCTGGCGAGATACACGCGCTGCGGCGAGGAGGGCGCGGTCTACGGGCTTGACAACTCCATCAACTCCGGCGCGCGGGCACTGGCGCCGATGATCGGAGTGTCCATCGCCATGTGGCTGGGCCTGCGGGCCGTGTTCGGGGCCATTGCCCTGCTGTATCTCACGGCCGCCTCTCTGGCCCTCTGGAGGCTGCCGCGCGTTGTGACCTGCCGCCCCTCCGGCCACGAAGCCGACCCCTGAGAACGCACCAGGAATTCGCTTTGTTAGCTTATGGTTCTGTGCTAAAGGCCTACCAGCTCGGGTCGTTGGGCATTGACTCTCTATTGCCACCCGATCAAGTGGTAATTTAAATGAACATCTGCTCGATATCCAGTACCGCCTTCATGGGGATTCGGCCGCGCATCAAGGCCGCCTGGCATCGCCATAACGCCTCGGGGTACGCTTTCATACTGCCGGCCCTGCTGGTGATTCTCTGTCTGGTCGCCTATCCCTTCGCGATGGCGATCTACCTCAGCATGAGCGACGCGTGGGTAGGCACCGAGGGAAAATTCGTCGGCTTCCGCAACTATAGCGACCTGGTACAAAACGACATCTTCCGGCAGACGCTTCAGAACTCGCTCGTTTTCACGTTCTTCGCGGTTACGGTCAAGACCATTCTTGGGATGGCGCTCGCTTTGCTACTGAACGCCAGGATCCGTTTCCAGCGGATCTTTCGGGGCGCCATCCTGCTGCCCTGGGTCATTCCCAACACCATGAGCACTCTCGGCTGGTTGTGGATGTTCGATCCGCTTTTCAGCGTGCTCAACTGGGTGCTCAAGCATGCCGGCCTCATTCAAACCAACGTATCCTGGCTGTCGAACCCATACTGGGCGATGGTCTCCATCGTCACGGTCAATGTCTGGCGGGGGCTGCCGTTTTTCGCCATCACGCTCCTGGCCGGCCTGGTGTCCATCCCCCCGGAGCTTTACAGGGCCGCCCATATCGACGGCGCCGGCGCAGTCCGTTGCTTCTTCCGCATTACGCTGCCGTTGCTCAAGCCCTTGCTCTTGATCGTGATCCTGTTTTCGACCATTTCCACCATCAGCGATTTCAACATCGTATACATCCTGACGCGCGGCGGGCCCATGAATCTGACTCACCTGCTGGCAACGCTCTCCTTTCAGATGGGGCTTTCCGGCGGCCGGTTGGGGCTGGGGGCGGCGGTTTCGCTTTTCATGTTTCCGGTGCTGTGTGTCGTCGTTTATTTCCAGCTGAAGACGATCCGCGGAGGAGCCACCTATGACTGACCGCCTTCACGGTTCAGCCCGGCGTACGATAGGCATTTATGCGCCCCTGCTGCTGTTCGTGACCTTCGCGCTGTTCCCGATCTACCACATGTTCCTCACCTCCATTAAGACGGACCGGGCGCTTTACAACCTGAGCCTGAATCCCTTATTGGTCTCTCTGGGAGCGTTGACGGCCGAGCACTATCGCCTGCTCTTCACCGACACCCTGTTTGCTTCCTGGCTGATGAACAGCCTAATCGTCAGTCTCTCCAGCACGGCGATCGCCATGGTGATCAGCATATTGGCTGCCTACGGGCTGACACGGGTCCGTTTCAGGGGGGCGGACACCTTCGGCATCGCAATTTTTATCACCTATCTCGTGCCCTACTCGCTGTTGTTTTTGCCCCTGACGCGGGTCGTCACCTGGCTGAACCTTGCGGACAGCCTGTGGGCGCTGATCGTCACCTACCCGACGTTTCTGGTACCGTTTTCCACCTGGCTTTTAATGGGCTATATGAAGACCATTCCAGAGGAGATCGAGAAATCCGCCATGATCGACGGCTGCAACCGCCTGCAGATCCTGACGCGAATCATCATCCCTCTGGCCGTGCCGGGAATCGTCTGCGCCACGCTTTTCGCTTTCAGCCTGGCCTGGAACGATCTGCTGTATTCACTGGTTTTCATATCGCCGACCGAGAAAAAAACACTGACGGTCGGCGTGTTGACCGAACTGATCCGAGGGGATGTCTATTTCTGGGGCTCTCTGATGGGGGGTGCCCTGATCGGCTCCGTGCCGGTCGTGGTGTTTTATGTCATGTTCATGGACTACTATGTTTCAGGTATGACGGTCGGTGCAATCAAATAAGGGTGGCCGCACCACAGCATTTGTTAAGGACACATCGGCATGGCCAAGCTGGTCGTCGAAAATCTGACCAAGCGATTCGGGAGCGTGACAGCGGTCGACCGCTTGAGCTTCACGGCCGAAGATCGCGAATTTCTAGTACTCATCGGGCCTTCCGGTTGCGGCAAGAGTACGACCCTCAACCTGATTGCAGGCCTCGAGGAGGCGAACGCGGGACAAATCAGCATTGGCGACCGGCAGGTCACCCATCTGCACCCGAAGGACCGCGACATCGCCATGGTTTTTCAGAATTACGCTCTTTATCCGCACATGAACGTCTATGCCAACATGGCCTTCGGCTTGAGCATGCGCGGTTACTCCAAAGCGGAGATCGACCGGCGCATCCAAGAGGCGGCCGAGATCCTCGGCATCGGGAACCTGCTCCAACGAAAACCCCGGGCGCTTTCCGGCGGCCAGCGTCAGCGCGTGGCGGTGGGACGGGCTATCGTTCGGAAGCCGGCGGTCTTTCTGTTCGACGAACCGCTCTCCAACCTGGACGCCAAGCTGCGGGTGCAGATGCGTGCCGAGCTCTCCAAACTGCATCAACGGTTGAACACCACGATCGTCTATGTCACCCATGATCAGATCGAGGCCATGACCATGGCGACCCGCATCGTGCTGCTCAAGGACGGGATATGCCAGCAAATCGGCCGGCCGCTGGAGCTCTACACCCGCCCGGTCAACACGTTTACGGCCGGCTTCATCGGCACCCCGCCCATGAATCTCGTGCCGGCGCGGATCCAGGCGGAGAACGGGAAGGTGATGGTAGCCGCTGACAGCTTCCGCCTGCCGATCCCCACCCGATGGCGACAGGCGTATGAACGATTAAAGAGCATGGGCGTGATTTTCGGAATTAGACCGGAGCATATGCGCGGCACCCGGGAGGGCGACATCGCCGTCGACGCGGCGACGGTCGCGCGCCTTGAAGTCGATCTCGTGGAAATGCTCGGTTCGCACGTCCAGCTCACGCTGGCGTGCGGCCCCGAGCGGCTGATCGCTCTGGCCGACCCGGCCTTGTCGGTCAAGGCGGGAGACCGGATACCCGTCGTTTTCAACATGGATTCGATGCACCTGTTCGAGAAGCGTGAACCGCAGCGGCGGATCGACGCGGCCCCGGCTGCTTAAGAGAAACCCCAACCCCAGAAATTCTAGGAGGTATTGAATGAACAGATGGATTCTTCGACTGGCTGTGGTTTTGGTGATGGCACTTGCCTTGAGTCTGCCGGCGGCGGCCCAGAAGCAGGAAATCACGGTTCTCGTCTGGTCGCATTTCATCCCGGACGTGGACAAGGTGCTCAAGAAACACGCTGAGGAGTTCGGTGCCGCCAAGGGCGTCACGGTGCGCATCGACACCATCGACCTCAAGCAGTTCGCCTCCAAGAAGGCGGCCGAGGCCCAGGCCAAGTCCGGCCATGACATCATCATGAACTACGGTGCCGACCCCATGCTCTACGATAAACTCCTGGCCGACGTGGACGACCTGGTCGGCGATATGGGCAAGGCTTACGGCGGGCTGATTCCTCTGGCCGCCGAGACCTGCAAAGTCGGAGAGCACTGGAAATCCGTGCCATGGTATTATTACCCCTACCCGCTGGTCATCCGCACCGACCTGATTGCCCAGGTCGGAGAAAAGGCGCCGGACACCTGGGACGATGTGCTGCGGATCGGCGCGAAGCTTAAAAAAATCGGCAAGCCCGTTGGCATCCAACTCGGCCACTCGCGCGACGGCAACGGAGCCATGCTGGCCCTGATGTGGGGCTACGGTGCGGCCATCACCGCAAAGGACGGCAAAACCGTCACGATCAACTCCCCGGAGACGATCAAAGCCGTGGAGTTTGTGAAAGCCCTTTACACCGATGCCATGGACCCCGAGGTCATCTCCTGGGACGATGCCGCCAATAACCGTGCCGTCCTGGCCGGCATCTGCTCGATGGCATTCAACAGCCCCAGCATTTACAAGGCCGCCAAGAGCAAGGACATCCGTGTGGCCGAGACCGACAAGCCGCTTGCGGATGCGATCGACCACATTCTGCCTCCGGCCGGGCCGAAGGGCCGCTTTGCCTTCGCGGACTGTCTGACGCTCGGGATCTGGGAATTTTCCAAGAACAAGGCCCTGGCCAAGGAGTTCCTGAAATACCATTTCGCCAAGAAACAGTTCGACGAGTTCCTTGAGGTGGCCGTGGGCTACAACGTCCCCTTCCTGCAGGGCTACCGCTCGCATACGGTCTTCACCTCGGACCCCAAGATTCGTTTCGTCGGTGAGATCGGCAAGTACGAGCATACCATCGGCTTCCCCGGCCCGGTGACAGCCCAGAGCCAGGTAGTGTGGGACATGTTCATCATCAACGACATGTTCGCCTATGCGGCCACCGGCAAGAAGAGCCCGAAAGAGGCCGTCGAGTGGGCCGAAACGGAGATCAAGGCCATCTACGCCGGCAAAGCCGGACAGTAAGGTCGCAACCCGACCTCAGGAGCGGCCGGCGACGCACCGCCGGCCGCGGTTTTCAATGACGACCCCGACTGAGCACAAGTCTTCCATCGAGGACATCCGTCGGCGCTTCGATGCCGATGTCGAGCGTTTCTCCAATCTTGAAACGGGCCAGCAAGCGACGGTGGATGCACCGTTGGCGATGGAGCTTATCACCCGTGCCGCGCTGGCGGTGACAAAGCCGATCCGCAGCATTCTCGACATCGGCTGCGGCGCCGGCAACAACACCCTCAAGCTCCTGCAGTTCGTAAACCCTTTGGACTGCCTTCTGGTGGACCTGAGCGGCCCCATGCTCGAGCGCGCCCGCGAGCGGGTCGGTGCCGCCAACCACGGCCGAACCACGACCCTTCAAGGCGATTTCCGTTCGCTGGAGTTGCCCATGGGCCGCTATGACGTGATCGTGGCGGCGGCGGTGCTGCACCACCTGCGGGACGACTGCGACTGGGAGGCGGCCTTCCGCAAAATCTTCAACCTCACCGCTCCCGGCGGCAGCGTCTGGATCACCGATCTGGTGGCTCACGAGATGAGCGGGGTTCAGGATCTGATGTGGGCGCGCTACGGGGCTTACCTGGAATCCCTCGGAGGCGAGGGATACCGGCGCAAGGTATTCGACTACATCGACCGCGAGGACTCGCCGCGGCCGGTGACCTATCAAATGCACCTCCTGCGCCGGGTCGGCTTTATCGAGGTGGATTTGCTGCACAAGAATTCCTGTTTTGCGGCTTTTGGCGGAAAAAAAGGCCATCCCGTATCACCATAAGGTGCAATCACAAGGCGAATTTTTATGCCGTTCCAACCGTAAACCGAACAACCATAAAACTGATGATAGGGGGCATCATGGCGCAGGATCCTGGAATCGGCTATCGGGTGCAGGCGACCATCACGGGCGTCAAGGGCGAATGCGGCGCGGGACACCGGGTGGGCGAGGCGTTCGAAATCAGCTGCTACAATCCCGGCAGCTTGTGCGGCTGGTTCTACCATGACATCTTCCCCAGCCTGAGCACGTTCCAGTTCGGGGGCAACCTCCCCTGGTGGGAAGGAGACGCCATCGAACTCAGATGCCCGGACCCGCACAATCAAGTGACCATGTGGCTGAAAAGGTTTCCCCGCGGATAGTTTGGAGTTTGGGCTTGAAAGTCGAATCGGTATGACGTAACATCATACCGGAGGCGATTCTTATGGCGGCATCAAAAATAGCGATTACCATCGATAATAAAATTTTGAGACGACTTGACCTTCTGGTTCAATCCAATGTTTTCCCGAACCGAAGCAAGGCCATTCAGGAGGCTATTGAAGATAAGTTGATCCGACTTGACAAGAGTCGGTTGGCTCAAGAATGCGCCAAACTGGATCAGGCCTTTGAGCAAACAATAGCTGAAGAAGGGCTTGCGTCGCGGTTGGAAGAATGGCTGCAATATTAAGGGGCGATATCCGCTGGGCTGACTTCAATCCAGTCATCGGAAGTGAACAGGGCGGACTACGCCCTGTTCTTGTATTAAGCCATAATGTGTTCAATGAGCGGTCCGGCACCGTTATTGCCGTTGCCATTACCAGCCAACCTCAACGCGCCGGGTTCCCCCTCACCATGGAACTGGGCGATCCAAATCTTCCCAAGAGATCCTGGGTAAAAATTAGTCAGATACGAACTCTGTCGGTGAAACGCATCCGCAGCAAAATTGGACGCGCATCAGAAGAAGAGCTTGCTTTGGTTATCGACGGTCTCAATGAGATTGTGGGCGGATAGTCAACCAGTTGATTTTGCAATGAGATTGTATAGCTTTATTGATTAAGCTCTCTTTTTCGTTTTGCGAAACTGGTTCGGATTCAGAAATTACTGCTTCCCAATATTTTCTCCACTGCCAGAGTGGATGGATTTGCAGCAAAGCTCTTCTGCGGACACAGCGCTTCAGCCGACCTCGTAAACGCGGCGGCTGAGCTCATCATTCGGCGGCACGGGGACGCCGTGCTCTGCTATGCCCTTAAATTACACTGGACTGAAGACATGAAGATCGACATCGACAATCTTACCGAGGCCGAACTGATCGATCTCAACAACCGCATCGTTCAACGACTTCGGCTAATTCATCAAATGCGCTCCCACGTTGAGATGCTCGAGTTCAGGATCGGAGAGCGGGTCGAATTTCAACCCGCAGGCCATCCAATCCAGATGGGCGTGGTCACCCGGCACAACCAAAAGACGGTGACGGTGATTACCGATTCCGGCCAGCGCTGGAACGTTTCCCCGCAGCTCTTGCGCCACGCGTCGGAGCCGAAACAGGAAGCCACATCCAACCCCAACATAATTCGTCTGCCGGAGCGGTAGCTGCAGCGAAAGGGACACAGCTCATGAAACGCTTCAACGTCTTCATTTCCTTTCGAGGGTCTTGGACCAATCAATCTTTATCCTTGCCCAGCATCTCCTCCGATTCCATCCACATGACGTTGATGATGCCGAAGGCGCAGGCGAGCAACACGCCTAAAATCCAGGTGAAGTACCACATAGAACCTCCCGTAACTTGATGCTTTCTTATCTGCTTCTTTTCAAGAAGTTTAACTCAAAATCCCCCTGTCCCCTTTGCCAAAGGGGGAATCAAGGAAATCGAGAGAACTAATAAACCGAGTGCGTTTCCTCCTGGATCCGCTTCTCGGTCACCTTCCCCCGCAGCACACGGTAGACCCAGCTCGTGTAAAGCAGGACGACGGGCAGGAAGAGCACCACGGCGACGAACATGATGTTCAGCGTGCGGTGGCTCGAGACGGCGTCGTAGACGGTCAGGCTCGCGTTGGGAAACGTGCTCGACGGCATGACGAACGGGAACATGGCGAAGCCGGCGGTCAAAATCGTTCCGGCCAGGGCGGCCGCGCTCAGGACGAAAGATAGGCCGGCGCGGCCCGCTGCCGACGCGGCCAGGGTCAGCAGGCCCCCGCCCACGGCCAGGGCCGGAGCGAGCCACATCCAGAGGTGGGCGGCGTAGGTGGCCATCCATGCGCCGCCGCTCCGCTCCACCGTCTTGGCGAGCGGGACCACAACCCCACCCGGGTCGGGCATGGAGACGATGCGGTAGCCCTGGATCCCGTAGGCCTGCCAGATACCGGCCAGGACGAAGGCGGCGATGAAGACGATGCCGACGATGCGCGCCGCGCGGCGGGCCCGCGCGGCGATCTCGCCCTCGGTGCGCATCTGCAGGTAGACCGCCCCGTGCATGACGAGCATCGACAGGCTCACCACGCCCGTGAGCAGGGCGAAGGGGTTGAGCAGCCCGAAAAAGCTGCCGCTGTAAAAGGGGCGCAGCATGTCGTCGAAGGTAAACGGCACCCCCTGCAGCAGGTTTCCGAAGGCCACCCCGAAGACCAGGGACGGCACGGCGCCGCCGACGAAAAGCCCCCAGTCCCAGGCGCTGCGCCAGCGCGGGTCGGCCAGCTTGCTGCGGTACTCGAAGCCCACCGGCCGGAAGAACAGGGCGAAGAGCACGAGCAGCAGCGCCCAGTAGAAGCCGGAGAAGGCCGCCGAGTAGACCAGCGGCCAGGCGGCGAACAGCGCGCCGCCGCCGGTGATGAACCAGACCTGGTTGCCCTCCCAGGTGGGGCCGATGCTGTTGATGAGCACGCGGCGCTCGTCGTCGGTTTTGGCCACAAAGGGCAGCAGCGCCCCCACCCCGAGGTCGAACCCGTCCATGACGGCAAAG
>Ga0105093_10000751_pt1 | contig 12242 bp, 5 predicted proteins | sample PPLLak3March2015_2_FD_79111 | JGI IMG/M metagenome (GOLD analysis project Ga0105093, IMG submission 79111) | Freshwater sediment microbial communities from Prairie Pothole Lake near Jamestown, North Dakota, USA - PPLs Lake P8 Core (3) Depth... | ecosystem: Environmental > Aquatic > Freshwater >... | reverse complement strand
GTTATTCGTGCAGGCGCTGGCGAATGAGATGGGACAACAAACGTTCAACACTTTCCTGCATGATTACATCCAGGCCTATTCCTGGGAGAACGCAACCACGGCGGACTTCAAAACCCTGGCCGAAACCGAGTGCCGTTGCGACCTGACGCCGATCTTTGCAGAATGGGTGTACCCGTAAAACATGACCCTTGCGAAGATATCACGCCTTCGCAAGGGTCAGTCCATCCATAGGAGCTTCACTGCATGAAACTCAATTTCTTCATCGATACGCACAAGGGGATCACCTTCCTGGCCATCCTGGGGATGATGGCTTATTACCACCAATGGGATAATCTCACCGCCTGGGTCTACCTGGGGTTGCATGGCGTGTACGGCATCCTGTGGGTGATGAAAAGCTATCTCTTCCCCGACCCTCAGTGGCACCGCAAGACCAGCCTGTGGTTTGGGCTGGTCAGCTGGGGCGCGCTGACCCTGTACTGGATCCCGCCCTGGCTGCTGGTCTCACGCGGCGTCCAGGCGCCCGGCTGGCTGCTGGCTGTGGCGGTAGCCGTGAATGCCCTTGGAAACTTCTTCCACTTCACCTCGGATATGCAGAAATTCATATCACTTCAACTCCACCCGGATATCCTGATCACCGACCAGTTCATGGCGCTCTCCCGCAACATCAATTACTTCGGCGAGTTCCTGACCTACCTGGCATTCGCCCTGCTGGCCATGACGCCCCTGGCGCTGATCCCGCTGGGCTTGTTCATCGTTTTCTTCTGGATCCCCAACATGGTCCGCAAGGATAAAGTTTTGGCACAACTGCCTGGCTTCGAAGCGTACAAACGCAAAACCAGGGCATTCTTTCCGTTCTTGTTCTGAAATAACCTACCAGGAGTCCTATCATGCTGCATGTTCAAGTTGTTAAATCGTCAGAGTGGAACCAAAAATCTGTAATCGTCTTTGTTCCCGCGCCGGAAATGGACACACCTGATTCGCCCGGCAGGGAAGCTGGTGAAATCCTCTACCTACCCGAGAAGAAACAGGTGCTCGTATCGCTTGGGGTGATGAAGAAGATCACGGCTGAAACCATGCGCCGCGCCGCCGGCCTGGCCGCCAAATGGCTGAACAAGCATAACCTGCAAGAGATCGGACTGGATCTGAAATCCACACGAGGGTACGATGTGCCATTCGAGGATGCCGTTCGGGCAGTGGTCGAGGGATTGATCCTGGGAGCGTTCAGGTTCGAGATCCATAAAACTGAAAAGAAGGATCGCGAAATCACGGTCAACCTGCTGGCCGATGATCCGAAGGCAATTGCCCCGCTGGTCGAAGCCGCCGTTATCGCAGCCGAGGCAGTCAACCTTTCGCGGGCCTGGTCGCATGAACCGGCCAACATCATCAACCCGGTCACGCTGGCAGAACGGACGCAGGAACTGGCCCAGTCCCACTGCCTGAAATGCACCGTATTGGATGACAAGCAATTGGATGAAATGGGCGCTGGCGCCATCGTGGCCGTTGGCAAGGCCAGCGCTACCCCGTCGCGGCTGATCGTGCTGGAATACGCCGGGCAGACGAACAAGAAACCAGTCGTGTTGGTAGGCAAATCCATCACCTTCGATACGGGTGGCTACACGATCAAGAACGCCGAAGGGATCGTGGGTATGAAATATGACAAGTGTGGCGGCATGACCGTCATCGCCACGCTGGTAGCGGCCTCCCGATTGAAATTGAAAACTCCCCTGGTGGGGATCATCGCGGCGGCCGAGAACGCCATCTCCGGCGTGGCTTACCGCCCGAACGACATCTTGAAAACACTCTCCGGCAAGACCGTGGAGATCGTCAGCACGGATGCCGAGGGACGGTTGGTTTTATGCGACGCCCTGACCTACGCCCAGCAGAACTTCCAGCCGCGGGCCATGATCGATCTGGCCACCCTGACCGGCGGTGTGGTGATCGCCCTCGGCGATATCCGCGCCGGCCTGTTTGCCAATAACGATGTCCTGGCAGAAGCACTGACTCAATCGGGCGAAAGAACGCACGAACGTCTCTGGCGGCTGCCGATGGACGAGGAATACCTGGAAATGCTCAAGAGCGATGACGCCGATACGAAGAATTCGACCGGCATCCGCAAGGCGCATCCCATCATCGGCGGGATCTTCCTGAAGCAGTTCGTGGCGGATGAAATCCCCTGGGCGCACCTCGATATTGCCGGGATGGCCACCACGGACAAGGAACAACCCTATTGCCCCAAAGGCGGGACGGGCTTCGGCGTCCGGCTGCTGCTAGATTACCTGCAAAAGCTTGGATAAACCAGGTGCGTCGCACCTTTCGAAATCGGCGTCATCTCCTGGAAGATGCACATTCCGCTACGTGAGCGCGCTTGAAGGTCAGGTGCGACGCACTCACTGAGTGAATTCATTGAAACCCATGGCAAACATCTTGAAAAACAAAAAAACAAAAAACAAAATCGAACATGGAACTACCCGCGTAAGTTCCAAACTTGTCCTGTTCTCATTGCTTTTCCTGGTCTCCGGCGCGGCGGGATTGATCTACCAGATCATCTGGGAACGGCTGCTGGGGTTGTACTTCGGCGTGACGATGGTTTCCATTACCTTGATCGTAGCGGCTTATATGGGCGGGCTGGGATTGGGTTCCCTGGTCGGCGGGCAGATCGCCCGCAGGCTGAAATCCACCCTGCTGGCCTATGGCCTGCTGGAGATCGGGATCGGCGTCTTCGGCATCTTCAGTCCCATGCTGATCAACGGCATCGGCCGGCTGACCGCCGGAAGCCCTTACATCCTGGTATTCCTGCTCAGTTTTGCGCTCCTGCTCATCCCAACCTTCCTGATGGGCATGACCCTGCCGCTGCTGTCGCAGTCCTTCATCCATCGCATCGACAATGCCGGGCAGGTGATTGGTCTGTTGTACGGCATCAACACCCTCGGGGCAGCCTTTGGGGCTTTCCTGGCCGGGTATGTATTGATCGGCTGGATCGGGTTCAACGGCGCGGTGATTTCCGCCGTCATCCTGAACCTGCTGGTGGGCGGCTGTGCGCTGGCGCTGACCCGCTGGCAGTCGCGTCAGGCGGCAGCGGACCAGGAGGTAAAACCGCGCCCGGTCTCGGGTCCGGTGCGGTGGCGCTACGGGACGATCCTGGCAGCCTCCTTCCTGGTCGGTTTCATTGGTCTGGGCTATGAAATGCTTTGGATCCGCATCCTGGGGATCGTCAACAAGAGCACCGCTTACAGCTTCCCGACCATCCTGGCTGTCTTCCTGGTCGGACTGGCTGTCGGCGGTTATTTCTGGGGCAGGAAAGCAGACCAGACCCGCGATCCAACCGGGTTATTCTGGAAAGTGGAAATTGGCGTTGCCGTCACCGCTGCACTGACCTACCTGATATTCTGGAAATCCATGAACCTGGAATTCATGCAAACCTGGCTGCAAAGGGTGATCATCGATTACCAGCGGCCCGACGCGCCCTACATGATCCTGGGCATCAACCTGGTTTTCTCAAAACAGGCATTGTTATTTGGCTTCATCGAATACCTGCTGCCGATCCTGTTCCTGGTGCTGCCAGCCAGCCTGGTGATGGGCGGCGGGCTGCCCATCCTGGACCGGATCGCCATCGAAAGCCCGGAAGTGGCCGGTCGGCGGGTGGGCGATATCCACTTGGCCAATATCATCGGCTCTGTTTTGGGAAGCCTGGTGACCAGTTTTCTTTTCTTCCCGATCCTCGGCTCTGAACTGGCCTTCAAAGCGCTCATGCTCCTGAGCCTGGTGTTCCCTGCGCTCTATTTCCTGAATGCGAAGAAAACCCCGCAAGATACGAACCGCCGAAATAACCCGGCGGTCTCAGCGGGCTGGATCGCACTGGCCGTCTTGCTGGTTACCCTGATCCCTGGCAGGGGAGCGTTCTACCAAACCCTTTTCGAAACCGGGACCGAACAGGAAACCGTCCTCCACGAATCGGGCGAGAGCCTGCTGGCCGTCACGAGCGACGACACACACACCAGCGGCAACCTGTGGATCGGCGGCGAGGTCAACGGCTTCTTCCCGCTGAATGCCGTCTACGAAAGGCGGGCGCTGGCCTGCGCCGGGGCCAGCACGCCGGAGCGCATCCTGGTGATCGGCGTCGGCGGCGGGAACATGCTCTACTTCTTCACCCAACTCCCGGGTGTGGAAGAGATCGTAGTCATCGAACTGCTGGAAGACCTTAGCCCGTTCATCGAGGAAAATTTCCCGTTCTTCGCGGGCGAGGCCCTGGACAGTCCGCTCGTCACCTACATCAGCGACGATGGCCGCCGCTACCTGAACGCGAACCCGGATGAAACCTTCGACCTGATCACCATCGACCCGCTGCGCAGTTACACCATCGGCCACAACAACCTGTATTCGACCGAAGCCATGCAGCTCTACCGGTCGCATCTCACGGATGGCGGCGTGCTGTGCGAATGGCAGGATGAATACCACGTTATCCCGGCCACCACAGCGGCCGTCTTCCCGGAAATGGACAACTTCGAGGATTTCGCCGTAGCCGGGAAACAAACCATCTACTATGATCTGCCTTACATGCGGACAGCCGCTGAACGCTACATCTCGGTTGCGCAGCCATACAGCGTTCCGGATCTGGCGGTCAGCTTGCTACCGGAGGATATCCTGTACGACTTCCTGCGCGACCGGACCCAGATCCTGGTTGAAGAATCTGACACGCCCCTCCTGACCGACAGCACCCCCTGGCTGGAATACTACCTGTTCTTCGAGCCCGTCTTCCATGAGAACCAGCGCCACCAACTGGATGCCTGGCAGGGTTTCCTTTCCCGCATCACCGGCTGCGATGCCGCCTGCCGCGAATCGATCGAAGATGCCACTTTCCAAATAGAGGAGCAACCATGAGCGCTTACGTAATCGTTGACATCGAAGTGACCGATCCGGTTGGCTATGAAGATTACAAACGGCCGGCCGCCCTAACCGTGATTCAATACGATGGCCGCTATATCGTGCGCGGCGGAGCGCACGAGACCCTGGAGGGCAACTGGCACGCCAACCGGCTTGCCATCCTGGAGTTCCCATCTGTTACCCGCGCCAGGGAATGGCTCAACTTGCCCGAGCACCTCATAGTTGCGTTACCAGATGTTGGCGGAATTATCGGACCCGCGGGGGCCCAATACATCCAATTCAAACACATTCCCCCATCCACCACCTCGCCAAACAAACATTCCTGCCGAAACGCTAGGATCATCACGTAATACCCTCCCGCGGCTGAATAACGTATCCTTCAATCGGATGGAACGCCTGTAGTGTTTCGATGTTTCATAATCGATTTACAAGCCCATCAAGCCATTCAAGAAACCACCTTAAGGAAAACATCCACCACCCTGGGATCGAAATAGTGTCCACTTTGAGAGCGAATGTATTCTAGCGCCTTTCCCCGCGTCCAGGCTGGACGGTAGGGGCGGTCAGATAGCAATGCATCCCACACATCCACGATGGCAAAGGTACGTGCCGCCAAAGGGATCGCCTCGCCGCTCAGCCCCTGTGGATATCCACTGCCATCCCATTTTTCATGATGGCCATAGGGAATATCAATCGCTGGCTGTAAATAGTTGATGGGATGGAGCAGGTCGCGAGCATATACCGGATGCATCCGCATGATCTCCCATTCCTGTTCGGTGAGTTCTTCAGGCTTGAGCAAGATCGAATCCGGGATGCCAACCTTGCCAATATCGTGCAGGAGTGCCCCCCGGCGGATGTGTACCAATTCGGTATCTTGAATCCCCAAGGCAATTGCCAATTTCAGGGTCATTTCAGTGACACGGTAAGAGTGATCGCCGGTTTCCTTTTCACGCAGATCGAGCGCATGCGCCCAGCCTGCAATGGTATTGTCATAGGCAAGGGTTAATTCATCGTTCGAGCGCTGCAGGCTGTTGAACAATTCAGAATTGTCAATGGCAATCGCAGCTTGTTCAGCAAGCGATTGGAGGAAAGCCAGCCACTCTGTTTCGGGGTGATAAGGTCTCCGATGGAAAACTTCCAGGATACCCTTCACCTGTCCTTTGGCGATCAATGGAGCCGCATGATACGCCAATACTTCCTCATTGGCAACCAGGATGGGGCGTCCAAGTTCCTGGTGGCTTTCCGAAAGATCCGGAAAGCTGCACAAGGATCGTTCCAGGACCGTTCGGCTTGTGGCATTCTCACCTAGGCGAAGGCTGCCCAGCGTGCTCACGCCGCGCAACCCCTTGCTGGCAGTGTACTCGAGCATGAATGTGTGAGGATTGAGCATCAAGATGGCCGCAGCATCTGCATCCAACTGAGAAACCACCTGCTCCAGCAGGATATTCAGCGTAACCCGCAGGTCAAGGCTGGAATTGATGGTGCGTTCGATCGTGCGCAAGGAATCGAGGCGCTTCACCTGGCGCTCTGTCTGTTCGTGAAGGATCATGCGATGGATCGCGTTTCCAACCATCTCGCCGATCGCTGCCAGCAGACCGATTTCATCCTCTTTTATCCTGGTTTGGCGTCCAATCCAAAGAGCACCAATCGGTTCATGCTGGGAGATGACAGGCACGCACGCGACGCAATTGAGCCCAGCGAAAAGATCGGGGCGAACCGACAATCCTTCGCCAGCCACATCCGAACTGCTGTAAGTTTGCCCGGTAGCGATGACGCGGCCACTGATCCCTGCATTGCGCGGCGTTCGCAAACCCGTGACAGGTGCCCAGGCACCCATTGCCAGTTGGGTAACGATCTCCCCTCTTCCACGGTCGAGTACTTCCAGCGTGGCGCCTTCAACATCCAGCAAGTTCATCAGTTGCGTGAGCAGGATTGGCAAGGCTTCCTCGAGGGTCTGGGCGGTGCGCAGCGCGGAGGAAACGGTGTGAAGGGATTCCAGGTTCGAGAGACGGCGACGGGTTTCTTCGAACAAACGGGCATTATCTATTGCCAATCCTGCTGAAGCAGCGATGGCGGTTAACAACTGCAGGTCATCCTGTTTGAAGGCATTGGTTTGCTTTGGAGTATCGATGGCAATAACGCCAATGGCACGTTGCTGTACGATGAGAGGCGCTGCAATGGCACTGCCGCCTGTGAGCATTTCAGAGATATCCCCATCATAACGGAAAGTTCCGTTCGCACGAACATCGGGGATCACGATGGAACGTTTTTCGCGGAAGGCAATCATCGAGTAACCGGAACCTGGTGAAAACCGATAGTTTCGAACGCGGGGGTCTATGTAACCCCATACTGCCCGGATATGCATATTCCCATCCTCGTCTGCGAGCAAAATGGATCCTCGCTCTGCAGGTGGGATGGCATGGATGGAAGCCTCCAGGATCTCTTCCAGCAGGGATTCCAATTCTAGGGTTTGGCTAAGAACCGCGCCTACTTGGGCAATTGCTTCCATTTCACGCAAGCGGCGTTGGGTCTCTCCAAACAAACGTGCATTTTCGATCGCAACCGCGACCTGCTGGGCAAGGCTGTTCAGGAAATCCAATTCGTTCGTTTTGAAATCTTGCCCCTCTCCGACGCGCCAAACTGCGATCAGGGCGGTCAAGCGATCCTTCAATAGAACCGGCACTCCCATCAGGTGTTCGAATGGGGTAACTTCTGTACCTTTGATCTCTACCCCGCGCAGATCTGTGGCCGTATCATTGACGATTTCCCCCCATTTCTGCAACGCGATATTGCCCAGAATGCCTTCCCCCGGTTGGATCGGGTCGCTCTTGATCTCTTCGGCATCTACACCTTGTGCAGCGATAGCCCGAAGCATCGATGTTGCGGGCTCGAACAGGTAAACCGCACTCGTAACAGCATTCAGCAGGCTCCTGGCATAGGAAGCGATCCGCTCCAATACACTATCCAGCTTTAGGGTGGCTGAAATATCGCGGCTGACATCGGCGATAGCACGCATGGCATCTTCTGCCTGCTTGCGTTCGGTAATATCGAGGGCAGTGAATGTAACCCCCCTTGAAAGGTCAGTGCTATCTATTGGGGTGGAAGCGATGAGAACGTTGATAATGGAGCCATCTTTTCTCTGCCAGCGCGTCTCTACAGACCCTGTACCTTTCTGGGCAATCTGGTCATATTTAACTCTCCCCACATAATCAAATTCATCCTGAGACGGGTATAGTATTCGGGCACTCTGCCCGATCAATTCATCCCTGGTATAACCTGTCAGATCGCAAATCCGCTCATTGACATCCAGCAGGATGCGGTTACTCACCACGCCGATCCCCGTTGGAGCTACCCGAAAGATGCTGCGCATTTTCTCTTCGCTTTCGCGCAGCGCCTGCTCTACCCGCTTGCGCTCGGTGATATCCTGTACAATGCCGCTCAATTTGATGATCTTTTCCTCGGCATCAACAACTTTTGCACCCGGGACAGCCCAGACCGTGTGCACAGACCGGTCAGGCCAGATCACACGGTATTCCATCGGAGCCGGCTTCTGTTCGGTCAGCACCACCTTATTTGATTCGATGACTTTTTCACGATCATCCGGATAGACGGATTGCATAACGATTTTATCGATGTCGCCATCGAAAGTGGCGGGATCCAGCCCAAAGATGCGGTACATTTCATCCGACCAGGTAACTCGATTTTTGACCGTATCCCATGCCCAGTTTCCAACATGTGCAACCTGTTGCGAGAATTTCAAGCTGGCTTCGCTCTGGCGCAATTCTTCCTCCGCCCGTTTACGATCCGTGATGACCAGTGCAGTACCCCACAACCTGACAAGTTGACCATTTTCGACAGTTCCAATGGTATTGCTCAGGAACCATATCGGCTTGCCATCCACGCGATATTCCATGGTTTCATCATTTACGGATTTGTAGCCATTTTCTATTAATTTCCTGAATACAGCCCGATTTACAGGATTGTCTTTCCCCCCATGCGCGTCGATCAAGCGTACCCCGATCAAAGCATCCACAGAGGGGAGGCCATACATATCTGCCAGGGCCTGGTTGCATTCAGCCATGTATGCATTCTCATAGATCAAATCGATTTGGGTTTCAATCGGAAGCGTTACATCAATAGGATGGTCGAACTCGGTGCGGTATATCCCTTCGAAACTTTGGGAGATAAAGGTTTGATAACGTTCCTCGCTTTTACGCAATTCCTCTTCCGCCAGTTTGCGATCCGTGATATCCATTGTGAAACCGGCCAGCATATGAGGCACACCGTCTTTGAAAATTGGGAATTTGGTCGTTTCATGGATCCGCCCGTTTAATTCTTCCACCACATCAACCCTCTGGCCCTGATTCAATATCCGCAAGTCATCGGCCACCATGCTTTTGGCCAGGTCAGATGGGAACAAATCATCCATCGTCTTCCCCAATGCATCACTAACGGGCATGCCCAACATTTGCTCATAATTCTTGCTCAAGCGCAGGGTGCGGATATCCCGGTCTTTGAAGAACACGTAAACTGGACTATGTTCCATGAATGACTCAAAGATCGCCTCGTTTTCGAGCAATCTCTCTTCCATCCGTTTTCGCTCAGTGATGTCACGTACCGCACTCTGGATGTAAAGTGGCTTGCCATCGGAGTCGGATACCAATTCAACATTGACCTCCACCGGGAAGAGGCTGCCATCCTTTTTGCGGAAGATGCGTTCGTACAAGCCCACTTCTTCGCCCGAAACAAGCCTTTCGAGCACCTGCTGACTTTCCGGCAATTGGGCTGAAAGATCCGAAAATGATAAGTGGAGAATTTCCTCCGCTGAATATCCCAGCATTGTGGCGGCACGCTGGTTGACGGCAAGGTGGTGCCCTTCCAGGTCCAGGATGAAGACGGCATCGTGAGTTTGTTCAAACAACGAAGTGTATCGAATATTTGCCAGGTCCTTGGCTTTATCTGCTTGCAGACGCTCCGTGATATCACGGGTTACACTGCCAGCCATGAAACCATTCTTCTTGCGGATTGAAAACGCAACCTCCTGGGTAAAACAAATATTGCCATCCGGGCGTTGAATCTCCCGCTCAAAAAGGCGGTTTGCCCAGGGGGCCTGCCCTGTACGAAAGAATTCCTGGAAGGACGTAACAATATGTTCCTTATGGTTTAGATCTAGTCCTACAGAGGCAAGGCGGAATTGAATTTCCCAAATGGGCAATCCCAATACCTCTTTCCTCCTCAGTCCGGATATTTTTTCTTGGGCACGATTCCATTCGATGATATTACCCTGTGTATCGGTTAGGGCAATACCATCATTGACTTGTTCAACAATGCTGCGGAATTTCTCTTCACTTTCACGCAATTTCTCTTCCGCCTCTTTGCGCTCGGTAACATCTTCGAAAGTCGCAAAGACCCGGAAAGGCTTCTTTTCACCGGGGAGAAATTCCGGGATAGCATTGATATTGATCCAGACGAAAGCCTCTTTCAGGGGATTGAAAACACCCATGACAACATTGCTGATGATCTCGCCTGTTTTCAATGCAACCATTGCAGGATGAGTCTCGCCCGGAAAAGCCGAGCCATCGCTGTGGATCGTTTGCCAACGAGGGTCAATGGAAGTGCGATTCTGTAATTGATCGAGTGTCAGGCCAAGGATGCGTTGGGCTGCCGGATTGGCATCGATGATATTTCCATCCCTGTCTTGGTATACCACTCCCAGGACCATGGCATTGAAAAGGTTCTCATATAAATTCTCGCTTTTCTCTGTTGCTGCACCGGTTCCTGTTGTCGTTCGGGGTTTCGTGTTCTTGCACATGGCATTCACTCCTGAAGAATGATTGCATAATAGCATGAAATCGCGATGACAGACGCGCCTTAATAAGTTGAACCTTCGTTGCATTTTAAAAATAGGACTCTCTGGGAATTGCTGTGATGCTGGGAAGATATGGGGGTATGGGGCGGGCTTCGCCCGCCCCATACCCCCAATTTCCTCCCTTTTTCGGCGATTCCCAGAGAACTAAAAATGGCTGGGGTAGGGCATGGCAACCATCACGGTATAATTATCCCATGTCTGACCTGCGCGGCTTGAAAATCCACATTACCGGAATTGTGCAGGGGGTTGGTTTCCGTCCTTTCGTGTATGGCTTGGCAACCCGTTACGCCTTGACCGGCTGGGTGCGCAACACATCGGCGGGGGTGGATATCGAGGTAGATGGTGATCGGGAGATGATCGATAATTTCCTCAACGCCATGAAAGCCGAACTTCCTCCCTTGGCACGCATGGATCGTTTCGATGTTACCTGGCAAGATCCAAGCGGGTTCACCGCATTCGAGATCATCCACTCCGAAGCGGTGGAGGGCGCATTCCAGCCCATCTCACCGGATGTCAGCATCTGCCCGGACTGCCTGCGCGAACTATTCGACCCAAACGACCGGCGTTACCGGTATCCCTTCATCAACTGCACCAATTGCGGGCCGCGCTTCACCATCATCACCGATATTCCCTATGACCGTCCCAACACCACCATGGCCGGTTTTTCCCTCTGTCCGGATTGTGCTGCGGAATATCAAAATCCACTCGACCGGCGTTTCCATGCCCAACCGGTGGCCTGCCCGGTATGCGGGCCAAAGGTATGGCTGGAAACAACCGACAACAGACAACAAACAACAAATAGCGATGATGCAATCCGCCAGGCGCAGCAATGGTTGGTACAGGGAAAAATTATTGCCATCAAAGGCCTGGGCGGGTTCCACCTGGCCTGTGATGCCACCAACGCCGCCGCGGTCATCGAACTCCGCAACCGCAAACTGCGGGTGGATAAGCCCTTCGCCTTGATGATGCCGGATATCGAAACGGTCGAACGGCATTGCTTTCTCTCTGTTGCTGAGCGTGAATTGCTCGAAGCTCGCCAGCGCCCGATCGTGCTCCTGCGTCGCAGGTCCGATTCCCCCATTGCTGCCGAAACCACCCCGCAGCAGGATACACTGGGAGTGATGCTGCCATACACGCCCCTGCACTATCTCCTGTTGACTTCCGGAACTGGCGTCCAGCCTTCATTCTCCACCCTTCCGCCATTGGTGATGACCAGCGGCAACCTGTCAGAAGAACCCATCGCCACCGATAACGAAGAAGCCCGCCAGCGCCTTTCCAGCCTGGCAGATGCCTTTCTCATGCATAACCGTGATATTCACACGCGCTGTGATGATTCGGTTGTCAGAGTGATAGGTGATCAGGAAAAAGGTGATCAGGATGTTGATTTTTCCAAATCCCTGGTTCCTAATCACCCAATCCCTGTTTACCTCCTCCGTCGCTCGCGCGGCTATGCCCCCGATCCAATCCAACTGCCGTTTGAAATGCATCCCACTCT
>Ga0105093_10000746_pt1 | contig 12294 bp, 11 predicted proteins | sample PPLLak3March2015_2_FD_79111 | JGI IMG/M metagenome (GOLD analysis project Ga0105093, IMG submission 79111) | Freshwater sediment microbial communities from Prairie Pothole Lake near Jamestown, North Dakota, USA - PPLs Lake P8 Core (3) Depth... | ecosystem: Environmental > Aquatic > Freshwater >... | reverse complement strand
GTCCGGCCGTTCGTCGACGCGGTCGCGGCCGAGTGGCGCCGCTCGAACGCGGGCCGGCGCTAGCCCTTGAGCTTGGCCTCGAGGAATTCGACCGTGCGCTTCCAGGCGAGCTCGGCCGCTTCCTTGTTGTAGCGCTGGCCCGTGTCGTTCATGAAGGCGTGCCCGGCGCCCTCGTACATGTGAATCGAGTGCTCGATGCCGGCCTTCTCCAGCGCCTCTTTGAAGGCCGGGATGCCGGCGTTGATGCGCTGGTCGTCGCCGGCGTAGTGGATGAGCATGGCCGCCTTGATCTTCGGGACGTCCTCGACCGCGGGCTGGCTGCCGTAGAAGGGGATGGCCGCGGTGAGGTCGGGCGCGTGGACCGCGACCTGGTTCGTCGCGGCCCCGCCCCAGCAGAAGCCCATGCACGCGACCTTGCCCGTGGCCTGGGGCCCCGTCTTGAGGTAGGCGACGGCGGCCACGAAGTTCTTGGTGTTCGCCTCGCGGTCGAGCTTCTGGAAGAGCGGCCCGGCCTCGCCGGGGTTGGCCGGCGTCCCGCCGAAGGGCGACAGGGCGTCGGGGGCGATGGCATGATAGCCTTCGAGGGCCGCGCGCCGGGCGAGGTCCTCGGTGTGGGGATTGAGCCCCCGGTTCTCGTGGATGACGATGACGCCGGCGAGCTTGGCCGCGCCCTTCGGCTTGGCCGAGTAAGCCCGCATCTCGCCGCCCTCGATCGGATACTTGACGTAGCCGGTCTCGAGCCGGGCGTCGTCCTTGGGCACCATCTGTCCTCCCGCGGCCCCGCCTTCGAGGGCGGGCAGGAGCGCCGCCGCGGCGGCCGTCCCGCCGGCGATCGCCGCCAGCCGGCCCAGGAACTCGCGGCGGTCCATCCCGCCGCTCACGTACCGGCCGTAAAGGTTCTTGATCTCAGAGCTCATGTTCTTCCTCCCTCCTAATGTTTTCCCCGGAATGGTTCCATCGTAGCCCCCGGCGCGGGGCCTGTCAAGGAACCGTGGGGCCCGGGGAAGAACCCGGGGACACGTACCGGGTACATGTCCCCGACGGGGCTGGCGGCCCGAGCCCGGTTCGGTTATAGTGGAGGCATGATCGATCCGGCCAGAGGGAAGGGCGGCTTCCCGACAGACGCCGAGGCCATCTGGCGGGCCGCCATCGCCGCAGTCGATCCCTGGACCCTCGTCCACGAGAGCGTCGAACGGCAGGGCGACGTCGTCCGCTTCCGGGACAAGGAAATAGACCTTTCGGCCTTTGATCGCGTCTTTGTCATCTCCTTCGGCAAGGCCGCCGCGGCCATGGGCGAAGCGCTCGTCTCCATCATCGACGAGCGGTTGACCTCCGGTCTCGTGGTCGTGCCCTGGCCCGTCGGCAAAGAGAGCTCCCGGCTCGAGTATCTCGAGGCCTCCCACCCCATCCCGGACGCGCAGAGCCTCGAGGCGGCCCGGCGGGCGGTCGAGATCGCGGCCCAGGCCGGCGAAAGGGACCTCCTTCTCGTCTGCATCTCGGGCGGCGGCTCCGCCCTCCTGACGCTCCCGGCCGACGGCATCACCCTCGACAAGAAACGCCGGATCACGGAGGACCTCCTGCGCGCCGGGGCGACCATCCAGGAGCTCAACGTCGTCCGCAAGCACCTGTCGGGGATCAAGGGCGGGCAGCTGGCCCGCGCGGCCTTCCCGGCGACCGTCGTCAGCCTCGTCGTGTCCGACGTCGTCGGCGACGACCTGGGCACGATCGCCTCGGGCCCGGCGTACTGGGACGCCTCGACGTTCGCCGACGCCAGGGCCATCCTCGAATGCTACGGGCTCTGGGACGGCGTCCCGGCCATGGTCCGGGCCCGCATCGAGGACGGGGAGCGCGGCCGGGTCCCGGAGACGCTCAAGGAAGGGGACCCCGTCTTCGAGCGCGTTTCGGCCTTCATCATCGGCGACAATATGACCGCCCTGCGGGCCGCCAAGCACGAGGCCGAGAAGCTCGGCTTCGAGCCCATCTTCCTGTCCTCGGCGGACGGCGGAGAGGCCCGCCGCGCGGCCGCCGGCTACTCCGCGTTCCTGGCCGAGCTGGCCTGCTCGGCCTCCAGCCTGCCGCGCCCGCTCTGCCTCCTGGCCGGAGGAGAGCTCACCGTCACGGTCAAGGGCCGGGGCCGGGGAGGCCGCAACACGGAATTCGTCCTGGCCTCGATCGTCGACATGGAAAAAGCCGGAGTCTCCGGGCTCGACTGGCTCATCCTGAGCATCGGCACCGACGGCATCGACGGCCCGACCGACGCGGCCGGCGCCTGGGCCGACCCGCGGACGATCCGGACGGCCCGCGCCCTCGGGCTCAACCCCGCCGACTACCTCGCCGACAACGACGCCTACGGCTTCTTCAAGCAGACGGGAAACCTGATCATGACCGGGCCGACCGGCACGAACGTCATGGACCTCCGGGTCTTCCTGCTCCGTGCCGCCTGATCCCTACTTGTAGACGCCGGCCAGGTCCCACTTGGCGATCGTGTCGAGGACGAGCTCGGCGACGCGGTCGTTGACCTTGCGGAAATACTCCTTCGCCTGGGCGGCGTCGAACGTCGGATAGCCCTGGCCCTTCTCGTAGAGGAGGATCGTCGAGGCCACGGGAACGGCCATGGTGGCCCCGGCCGGCGGGTTGGGCGCGGCCATCTCCGGCTTGTAGCGCTCCGGGTGGATGTGCGCGGGCAGGAACGCCTGGACGTAGGCCGTCTCGTTGTTGCCGGCGTGGCCGCCGTTCTGCTTGAAGACGGACTTGGTGATGTCGTCGGCCAGGGTCCACCAGTTGACGACGAGCGCCCGGACGCGGCGGGCGTTGGCGACGCGCGTCGCGGCGGCGTTGAGCGCCGCGGTGTTGCCGCCGTGCCCGTTGAGGACGATGATGTTCTTGAAGCCGTTCGAGGCCAGGTTGTCGAGGACGGCCTCGGCGAAGGGTCCGTAGGTCTCCGGCGCGATCGAGACCGCGCCGGGGTAGGCCTTCATGGCCTCGGTCACGCCGTAGTTCAGGACGGGCGCGATCAGGGCGTCGACGCGCGCCGCGATGTCCCGGGCCATGGCCTCGGGCGCGAGGCTGTCGGTGCCGTTGGGGATGACGCCGTGCGGTTCGAGCGAGCCGAAGGGGACGAGAACGGTATCGATCTTCGCGGGAACGAGCTCGCCGAGCTCCTGCCAGCACAGCAGGGCCATTTCCCGCGTCGACGGCTGGCCGGCGGCCGCCCGGGCCGCGCCCCGCTGCGTCGGGGCCGTCTGGGCCGGGGCCAGTCCCGCGAGCAAGCCGATCGCGATCAGGATCCCGAGGTGTCTTTTCATGTCGCGCCTCCTCGCCCTCATGTTAAGGCAACCGCGATTTTTTTGCTTGATTTTCATTTTGGCCTTTGGATAGAATGCTATTGGCTCTCTTTCGCCGGCTGGAGAGGGCTCCCTCAAAAATTCCAATCATCACCCCCCTTTTGCTGACCTCAGCCGGCACTTCTCCTCAGGCTTCTCTCCCCCCCCGCGATTGTGCTATCATACGGATTACCTCGGATCGCGGAGTCCTGATGAGCAAGGTCGACTGGAAGAAAGATCTCGCCAACCATTTCGAGAACGTCCGGGTCATCGAGCTCTGCCAGAAAGAGACGGTCGACCAGTTCGATCAGTTCTGCGAGTTCATCGCCGAGCCGGCGTTCGAGGCCCTGACCGAGGAGCTGGACCAGTACCGGATCCGCTCCGAGCAGGTGAAGACCAAGGGCCGGAGCATCCGGTTCGCCATCTGCTTCCCCGGCCTCAAGGAAGAGCAGTTCCACTACCGCATCGCCCTGCCCAAGAACGCCGTCGAGCTCCGGTTGAAGCTCCAGGTCAAGGCCCGGCGGACCCCCAAAGCCGAGTATCAAACGACGGACGAGGACTTCATGCCCGGGCTGTTCCCCTTCAAGGTGCTGCGGATGGACAAGGACGAGGTCGTCGCCGACGTCGTCAAGCACTTCACCAGCTTCTGCTACGGCGCGCTGACCTCGCCGGACTGAGGCGGGGCTACTTCTTCTTCCGTTCCTTCTTCGCGGCTTCCTTGGCGGCCTTTTTCTCTGCTTTCGCCTTGGCCTTCGCTTCGGCCGCGGGGTTGACCCACTTGCCGGGCTTCCAGATCCAGCGGCTGCCGAACTGCTCCCACGTCCCGGGCGTCCAGACCCTGTTCTTCTTGCCGACGGCCCAGCGGCCGTCGACCCATTCGTAATTGATGCCGGCCCATTTCCAGTAGCCGGGGAGCCAAACATAGGCGGCGCCCGGCTGGAGCGTGGGGGCCTCGGTCCGGAGCGGGGGAGGGGGCATCCGGGGATCCTCGCCGGCCAGGCCTGATGCCGCCGCGAGGAAAAGAGCGGCCATGACGGCCCAAACAGTCTTCCTCATGGCTTCCTCCGCACGTTTAGTCGGCGGAGGCGGCCGAAAGTCATTTCTTCGAGTTGATGACCTCGAGGACCTTCAGCAGGTAGCCATAGCCGGGGCGGTCCATGGTGTTCTGGCCGAGGTACTTGAACTGGAGGACGCCCTCGGCGTCGATGATGTAGACGCTGGGGATGTTCTGGTCGACCTTGCTGCCGCTCCATTCGTTGCGGAAGAGGTCGAGCTTCCTGGAGAGCGTCCGCTCGCCGTCGACGAGGATCGGGAAGGGGGCCAGGATCGCGCCCTTCTCGAGCGAAAAGTCGGCGGGATAGAGCATCCGGGAGCGCTCCATGCGGACCTTCCCCCGCTCGTCGAGCTTCGACGGGTCGGCCGGGTTCTTGTTGGCCCGGATGGGCTCGAGCTGTCCCGGCAGGGCCTCGAGCCAGGCCTTGACGACGTCGTGGGCATAGGGGAAGACGACCAGGATCTCGAGGTTGTACTTTTCCCGGATCTTCTGGGCCTTCTCGAGCTCGGCCAGCTCGACGTAGCGGTAATTGCAGATCGTGCACCAGTAATTCTCGGCGGCGTAGCCGCGGGGGAAGAGGATGAGGACGTTCTTGCCTCTGAGGGACGACAGCGTCAGCGTCCCGCCCTGGTAGACGGGCAGGGTGAAGTCGGCCATGGGCTGGCCGACGATGGCCGGTTGGGGCCGGGCCTCGGCCGGCGCCTGCGGCTGGGCCTGTTGGGCGGGCTGCCGGGCCAGACTGAAGCGCGCGCCGGCCGGCCTGGGTTTTGTCACGTACTGGCCGGCGGCCTGGCCCTGCAAGAGAACGATCATCGCGGCGACGGCCAGGACGGTCAGGACGCCGACAAGGATGGCGGCTTTCTTTTTGTTGATCATGGGCGGGTCACCTCCACGGAGACGCCTCCATTAGAGTCGACCCGCCCTCCCGAGTCAAGACACAATGGGGTCGGACCTCAGCAATACGAATAAAATCAATTAGATAGACCCGATTTTCGGCCCGCTCAGGGCTTATAACGGGCGTTTTTGGGGGCAAAAACGCGAACCTGAGTCCAGGGCGCCCGAAGCGCGATGTCCCCGAGACCTAGAACCGGATGCGGATCCCGGCCTGGAGGCTGAAGCCGCTGAGGTCGATCTTCGGCTCCCGGTAGATCTCTCCGGGCGGGTCGTCGACGGGCGGGGTGTCCTCGATCGTGAAGGAGCTGTACATCCCATCCGGGAAAGTATATGTCACGATGTAGAGCTTCCCTTCCTGGGTGTCCGAAGTGCCGTCGCTGTATTCCGACGTCCCCGTGACCGTGTCGAAGTTCTTGAACTTGGCATAGCGGCCCACGGCTTCGACGAAAAGGCCCATCTTCGGCGAGACCTTGTACTCGAAGCCCAGGCTGCCGTGGAAACCCAGGTTGTCGAAGCTCGAGCGGCTGCCGCTCGCGGTCATTTCCATCCAGTCGTCGGCGGCGAACTCGAGCCTCTGCGTCGCGTCGAGCTTGAGCCCGGTGTAGATGGCCGCGCCGGCGTCGGCGGTCAGGTCGATCGCCCCGGCGACGGGGACCGTGAGGAACACCCCGAGACGGATGGGCATGGCGGACAGGGTCGGCGTGGCCGTCAGGGTGATGGACTCCGTTTCGTTGGACAGGGTCATCTCGGAGTCCTTGGAGCTCCGCATATAGCCGACGCCGACTCCGATGCCGACGTTCGGGCTGATCTGGTAGATGAGGTCAGCCCCGAAATTGGCGCCCCAGTGGACGGGGCTATAACCGCCCTCCGCCGTCCCTAAGCCCAGTGCGTCGTAGACCTCGAGGAGCTCGAAGAACCCGTCGGAGCCGTCGTTCACGTCCCCGGCGGCGACGCGGCTGAGCCCGCCGTAGAGCCGGATCGCGAAGCGCGAGAACCTCCGGGGTTCGAAGATCCCGGTCTGCGCGGCCGGCGCGGGGAAGGCGTCCTGGTCAAAGCGGAATTCGAGCCTTGCCGGCGCGGTCTTTCCGCCTCCGCCGTCCGGAGTTTCGGCGGCCAGCGCCGAGGGCCAGGCGATCAGGCACACGGCCGCGATAGCCATGATGAAAGCTGTTGATAGTCTGATACGAGAATTCATGGTTGACCTCCGGATTAGATGCCTACGCCCATTTTAGTCGGCTAACGCCGGTTGTATTGGGAATTTAAATGGGGTCGGACCTCAGCAATACGAATAAAATCAATCAGATAAGCCCGGTTTTAGGCCCGTTCGGGGCTTATAACGGGCGTTTTCGGGACCGAAAACGCGCCCGTCAGCCTTTGATCCGGAATTCCTTGAACTGCGTACCGCGGAACTTGTCCATCAGGAAGAGCCGGTCGCCGTAGATGTAGACGCCGTCGACGAACGAATCGAGCGGGAGCGAGCCGAGCAGCGCCCCGTCGGCGTCGAAGACCTCGAGCTTAAACGCGTCGGTCGTCCGGAGCTCCGTGCCATCGCCCGCGACCTTGTAGCCGACCGTCCGCCCCCCGCTCGAGTCCATGGTCATGCTGACCTGGGTGCTGACCTGCTCCTCCTTCTCGAGCTGGCGCGTCATCGTCGCGACCCAGATGCGGCCTTTCCCGTCTACCGCGACGCCGCTGGCGCAGCGGTTCAGCTGGGGCCCCCGGATGGTCATGCCTCCGCCCTCCCTCTTGATCTCGCCCTTGTCCTTGATCTCCATGGAGTAGGGCAGCTCGCGGTCGGCGCGCCAGAGGAGCCGGCCGTCCGCGGCGTACTTCTCGATCTTGTTCTGGACTGAGAAGACGAGGTAGGCCTGACCGGCCGCGTCGACCGTCATGATGACCTCGTTCCCGCTGGTGTTCAGGAGCTCGCTCTTGAAATCGCGCGGCTCGCCGAACTCGCGCAGAAGCTTCCCTTCGAGGTCGAGGACCTTGACCAGCTTCGGCAGCGCCTCCGGCTTGTCCATATCGCGGTTCATGATGATGCGCATCCTCGGCGCCCCGGTCACGAGCTCACCCCCCTGGCCCGCGAAGACCGGTCCGGCGCCCTGCTCGAGGCCCTTGATCGTCTTGTGGTCCTTGCCGTCCGGGGTCAGGACCTGGATGCGCTGATTGTTGGGATCGGTGACATAGAGGAAGCCCTTGTCGTCGAGCGCGAGCCAGGCCGGGTAGTAGAATTCCCCCGGCCCCTGACCCTGACGCCCGTAGGTGGCCAGGTATTTCCCGTCGGGCCCGAACTTCTGGACGCGGTGGTTGCCCGTATCGAGCACATAGAGGTTCCCGGCTCCGTCGAGGGCGACCATCGCCGGCATGTAAAAGGCCACGTTCTCGTCGGCTGTATCGACGTCACCGAGCGTCCGGACGGGCTCGAGCGCGACCTTGGGAGTCTTCCCCCAGGCGCCTGGCCCCGAGTTGTGGACGACCTTGACGCCGTCGACGGTCTCGATCTTCTGGCCGGCAACGGCGAGCGTCGAGGCCAGGATGAAAGCTGCCAAAACCAGAGCGATCCTCGTTTTCATGCGTTGTTCTCCTTGTCTGGTTAACCGATTATAGGCCGAAACCGTTGCCTCCCCAAACGCGCCCCGGCCGGATCGTTGATTGACGCCCGGGAATCCCTTATAGTGTCGGCGAAAGCGCGACTCAGGGAGGAGTGTATGGACGACCGAGAGACGCTCGAGCTGCTGCAGTCCATGGTCAGGGCTCAAAGCCACCCCGCCATCCCCAGGCAGGAAGAGGGCGCGGCCCTCGCCCTTCAGGCCTACCTCCGACGCCACGGCGTCCCGAGCGAGCTCATCGAGGTCCGCGAGGGACGGCCGAATCTGATCGCGACGCTCACCGGAAAGAAGCCCGGGCGGCATCTTCTCCTCTGCGGCCACACGGACACGGTCCCCCCCAGCGACGGGTCCTCCGCCGATTTCTTCTCCGCCGCGGTCGAGAACGGCCGGATCTTCGGGCGGGGGACCGTGGACATGAAAGGCGCGCTGGCGGCCATGGCCGCCGCCCTCGTCGACATCCGCGAGTCGGGCGGCCTCGATTCCGGCCGGGTCACGCTGGCCGCGGTCATCGACGAGGAGCTGGAGAGCTTCGGCGCCGAAGCGCTGATCACGAGCGGCTTCAAGTCCGACGGCGCCATCATCGGCGAGGCGACAGGGAACCGCGTCGCCATCGGCCACAAGGGCCTGGAGTGGCTCGAGGCCCGGTTCATCGGCAAGGCCGTCCACGGCAGCGTCCGCGAGGAGGGCATCGACGCCATCACCGCCGCGGCCCATTTCATCTCCCTCATCGAGCAGGAACTCATCCCCGGGTTCGAGCGGCGGCCCGATCCGGTCCTCGGGCTTTCGGCCATCAATATCGGGACGATTCACGGCGGCCAGCAGCCGAGCTTCGTTGCCGGCGAGTGCCGGGTCCAGGTCGACCGCCGCTGGGTGACGAACGAGACGATCGAGCAGGTCTTCGACGGCCTCGAGGAGCTTCTCGCCAAGGTCCGCGCCGCCCGCCCGGGGCTCAGGACCGAATTGGAGAGGATGCCCGAAGGCATGGCCATGATGCTTCACGGCCCGCTCATCATCGAGCCCGGCCACCCGCTTGTCCTTGCCGTCCAGGGCGCGCTCGCCGACGCGGGCCGCGACAGCACCCCGACCGTGTTCCCGGCCTGGACCGACGGCGCCCTCCTATCGCGCGAGGCCGGCATCCCGACCCTCGTCTGGGGCCCGGGCGAGCTCAAGCTGGCCCATTCGGCGGAGGAGAGCGTCCCCGTCGACGACGTCTTCCTCGCGGCCCGCCTCTATGCCGCCGCGGCCCGGCGCTTCACGGCCGCGCCCTGATGTCATGAAGCTCCGCGTCCCGCACACCTACGTCCTGCTCATCGGGCTCATCGCCCTGGCCGCGATCTCGACCTGGATCATCCCCGCCGGCAGCTATGACCGCCTTGTCGAGCAGGGCCGGGAGGTCGTCGCCCCGTTGTCCTATCACCGCGTCGAGGCCCGCCCGGCCGGCATCGGGTCGTTCTTCCTCGCTTTCCCCCGCGGCCTTCTCGAGATCGCCGGGATCGTTTTCTACATCTTCATCATCGGCGGCGCCTTCGGTGTTCTCAACGCCACCGGCGCCATCCAGGCGGGCGTCCGCTCGCTCGTCCGGCGGCTCGGGGGACGAAAAGCCCTCATCGTGCCGCTCCTCACCGTGATCTTCGCCTTCGGCGGCGGGACGATCGGCATCGCCGAGGAGACGCTCGTCTTCCTCCCCGCGCTCCTGCTCCTCGCCCGCTCGCTCGGCTACGATTCGCTCACGGCCGGCGGCATCGCCCTAGTCGGGGCCAACGCCGGCTTCGCCGCCGCGTTCATGAACCCGTTCACTGTCGGCGTCGCCCAGGGCATCGTCGGGCTCCCGCTCTTCTCGGGGATGGGCTTCCGTCTCGGTCTCTGGGCCGTGATGACGGCCGTCACGGTCATCTTCCTTGCGCGCTATGCCAGCCGCGTCGCGGCGAAACCCGAGAGGAGCCCGATGTACGAATTCGACAGGACGCGCGAGGAGCCCCTCGCCGACACCGGCGGGACTCAGCCATCGAACAGAAGACACGCGCTCGTCCTGGGCGCCCTGCTCGCGGCCCTAAGCTTGTTGGTCGCGGGCACGCTCCGCTGGCAGTGGGGCATCCTCGAGCTTTCCGGGCTCTTTTTCGGGCTGGCCCTCGCCGCCGGCCCTCTCGGCGGGCTTTCTCTCGACGACACCGTCAAGGCCTTCGTCCGCGGCGCCGCCGACATCACCTACGCCGCCCTCATTGTCGGCCTGGCCCGGGGGACGCTCGTCGTCCTGCGGGACGCGAACGTCCTCGACACCATCACCCATGCCATGGTCGGAACCATCCGGGGCTGGTCGGCCTGGCTGAGCGCCGTGGGCATCTATGTCGTGCAGAACCTGCTCAATTTCTTCGTGCCGTCCGGGAGCGGCCAAGCCGCGGTCTCGATGCCCGTCCTCGCCCCGCTCGGCGACCTCGTCGGCGTCACCCGCCAGACCAACGTCCTGGCTTTCCAGCTCGGCAACGGCCTGACCAACGTTTTCGTCCCGACCCAAGGCTATTTCATGGCCGCCCTGGGGATCCTGCGCATCCCCTGGACGACATGGGTCCGCTGGCTAGGGCCGCTCCTCCTGGTCTGGCTGGCCATCGGGTGCGGCGCCGTCGTCCTGGCCTCGGTCATCCGCCTCGGACCCTTCTGACGTTGCGGTGCCCTTGACACCGGGAAAGAGAAGCCCTATTCTCTCTGTCAAAGGCTCCGAATAGGAGCCGAAACCATGGATGAAAGAGGAACATAATGAAAAAGGGTCTTTTGGTCTGCACATCCGTCCTAGTCCTGGCGGCTCTTGTCGCGGCGCCCGCCGCGGCGGCCACCACGTTCGATTTCGGGGTCAAGGCCGGCGCGTCGTTATTCAAGAACGACTGGAGCGACAATGACGGCTCGGAAAAGACCCTGATCAGGCCGACGTTCGGCGCCTTCGCCCTCGTCAATCTCACACCGATGATCGCCATCCAGCCCGAGCTCAACTATCTGACCACGGGATTGTGGTGGGATGATCCGGGCGGCAAGTTCGTCGAGACCTACGGCTATCTCCATATCCCCGTCCTCGTCAGGGCCCGGCTCATGCAGCAGGGCCCGATCGTCCCGGTCGTGTTCGCGGGCCCGGCGCTCGGCATCCTCCTGAGCGCCAAGTGGGAGGGCGATGACGTCAAGGACCTCTTCAAGACCACCGACTTCGGGGTGGATCTCGGCGTGGGCGGGGAGATCGCGCTCAACCCGATGAAGCTCCTCCTCGACTTCCGCTACTACATGGGCCTGACCGACGTTTATGAAGATACGAAATTCAGCATGAAGAACAGGGGCTTCATCCTCACGGCGGGTCTCATCTTCTGAATCAGAGGCTCCAGCCCGGGCGGTAGGGCCGGCGGATGAGCGCCTCGGCCTCCGCACTGTTCGTCACCCGGAGGTTCGCCGCGTCCCAGGCGATCCGTGTGTCCAAGCGCTTGGCCACGTTGCCGAGCAGGCAGATCTCGGTCAGCGGCCCCGAATATTCGAAGGCCGCCCCGGCCTTCGTCCCGGCCTTGCAGGCGCGCGCCCAATCCTGCTCGTGAGAGCCTTCGACGCGGACGATCGATCGTTCGGGCCGCACGGCCTCCTGCATCAGCTTCTCGGGGATGAGCCGGGGCCCGTCGCCGTAGACGCCGCACATGATCTTGCCCTTCGCGCCCTTGAAGACGAGCCCGCCCTCGTCGGGCATCTTCCGGCCGTCCTCGAGCTCTTCGGGCCGCGGCGCGCGCGTTCCCTCATACCAGGTGAGCTTGACCGGCGGCCGGTCCCCCCGGGCCGGAAAGCGATAGGTGACGATGGCCGTCAGGGGATGGGTCTCGGCGTTGAGGCCGCAGCTCGTGGCCTCGACCGTCTCCGGCGCGTCGAGATCGAGCGCCCAGACCGCCGCGTCGAGCGTGTGCGCTCCGCGGTCGCCCATCATGCCCACACCGAAGTCCCACCAGCACCGCCAGACGAGCGGGTGATAGGCCTGATGATAGGGCCGGAAGGGCGCCGGGCCGATCCAGAGGTCCCAGTCGAGCCCGGCCGGCGGGACCGGCGCGTCGGCCGGCCGCTCGCCCCATTTCGAGCTCCAGTAGGCGTGGCCCCACGGATAATAGGACAGGTCGCACCAGGCGTCGACCTCGCGGACCTCGCCGATGAGCCCGGCCCGGATCCATTCGACGATGAGGCGGATGCCCTCGCCCGAGTGGCCCTGGATGCCCATCTGCGTCGTCACCTTGGAGGCCCGGGCCGCCCGCGTGAGCCGGCGCGCCTCCCAGACGTCGTGGGTGAGCGGCTTCTGGGTGTAGACGTGCTTGCCGGCGGCGATCGCGGCCATGGTGATGACCGCGTGGGTGTGGTCGGGCGTCGCGATGACGACCGCGTCGATGTCTTTCCTCTTCTCCAGCAT